>WNGR01007525.1_pt1 | contig 11542 bp, 8 predicted proteins | sample 5407581 | NCBI WGS metagenome assembly WNGR01 (sample SAMN13153383, study PRJNA577476) | soil metagenome | isolation source: 80 cm soil or saprolite under Garry oak tree replicate 2 | place: USA:California | collected 2016-06-15
CTGGATTCGGACCCGAACCGGCTCGGCCCTAGTTCCTTGTGCCTGGAGTTCACCGGCGGGCACAAGGTGTCGCTTCAGGACCTGGCGCTTCTTTCGCCGCTCGACCAGGAACTCGACGCGGCCCCGCTCGTTGTGCTCAACGCCTGCGCCTCGGCCGCCCCGCCGTCATCGGTCTACGGCAATTTCCTGCTGTACCTGCTGGGCCGGGGCGCCCGCGGCGTGATTGGCACCGAGACCGACGTCCCGCCGGTCTTCGCGGCTGCCTGGGCGCAGGAGTTCTTCTCGCGCGTACTGGATGGCGTGCCCCTGGCGGACGCGGCATTCGGGCTGGCCCGCGACCTCGTCGAGCGGCACCGGAACCTACTGGGGCTTGTCTACTCGCTGCACTGCGACGGACGCAGCCTGATCCAGCCGGCCATCCCGCGCCAGCCGCGCGCCCCCGGGCCGGAATCCTAGCGGTCCCAGCCGCATGATCAGGCTGCGAACGGCTGTCCGGCCACGGCGCGCGTCCACCGGCCGGCTGGACCACGCGACGGCCGCCTACCTGACGTCGCCGGGAACGGACACGCTCGCCGCCTTTGTGCAAGCGGGCGATCAGGCGCTCCGCGACATCGGGCGACGGCCTACTGACGGCGAGACCGCGGCCAGGGTCCTCCAGCAGACCGCGCTCGCCCATGCGCACGCGTTCTACCGGTTCGGCGGGCTGGAGCATGCCGAACTGGCCGCGGAACTCCTTGGCACCCTCCTGAACCGGGCACCGAGCGTGACCGCGCGCCTGGCGGCGCAGGCCGACCTGGCCACACTCGAGTTCACCCGGTACACCCAGGACGGGGATGTCCGCCGGCTGGAGCACAGCATCGACGGCTACAAGGACGCGCTGCGACAGGATCAGGCCAGCCCGCTGTACCACCCGATTCTGCTGAATGGGCTCGCGAACGCCCTGGTCGAGCTGTACCTCCGGGACAGGCGCAAGGACGTGCTCGACCGGGCCGTCCAGCTCCACGAGGACGCGGTCCGCGAGGCCGCACCGGACGCGCCGTTCAGGACCGCCATGCTGGTCAACTGGGCCACCGCCCTGGTCACCCGCTGGCAGCGCTCGGGTAACCCGGCGGACCTGCGGCAGGCGATCGACCTGCACGAGCAGGTCTCCGAAGACCCGGAGACCGACGAGCAGGTCGTAGTGACACGGGCCGAACTGCTCTGGGAGAGGTACGCCGCCGAAGATGAACCAGCCTGGCTCGAGGAGATCATCGCCACGCTCGGCCCGGTCGTCGACATAGTGCCCGAAGATGTCCCCGTCTGGCGGACGGCGGCGATGAACCTGGCCAATGCCCTGCTGAAACGACGGTGGCGATTCGCCGCCGGGGACTCGCTCCCAACACTTCTGGACCGGCTAGCCCGGGTGACGTCGCCAGGCACGCCGGGCTGGGCCGGACTGCAACACATCGACGGCCTCCGCCGTTGGCAGGATTACCTGACGTCCGGCAGCATCGACCGCCTAGCGCAGGCCCTCGCTGCGTGGCGGGACGCTGCCGGCAACGTGCCTCAGACCGGCACCGCGCGGGCGGTGCTGCTGAACAGCCTGGCGGTCGGGATGCTTCAGCTGGCCGCCCACCACCTCGGCACCGCCGGGGCGCTGGCCGCCGCCCAGGAGGCATTTCCCCGGCAGCTGCATTCGCCGCCGCTACCCTTGGGCAGCCTGGCGCAGCGGTCATGCACCTGGAGGAAGGCCGGGCCCGACTGCTGTCCGCAGCGCTCCGCCGGACTCGCGCCGACCTGGACGAGCTTCGCCGCCTCCACCCGGCCCTGGCCCGGGCTTACCAAGTGGCCGCCGATCAGGGCAGTGCGCTGGAGTCGCCAGCAAAGGAGGGGCCATGACCCGAAGCTGCAGTGGGGGTCGCGACTGTACTGAGGATTTGCGGACCGCCGAGCGCGCGTTCCTGGACACCGGCGACGAACGCCATCTCGACCGGGCTGAGGACCTGGTGCAGGGCTGCCTGCGCGAGGCGCCATTCGCGCATGGCACCCGGCTGTGGTTGTCGCTGCTGCGCTACGACCGAGCCGGAGACGACCGTCACCTGGACATAGCCGTCCGGGCATGCTGCGCAGGCAGTTGGCAGAACCCGGCCCTGGCGGATGTGGCCCCAGCCGTGCTGCTGCGCCGGTGGGCGCGCGACGGCGAGGTGGCCGATCTTGACCGCGTCATCCGCCTAGGTCAGGCCACCGGTGCAGGCGAAGCCGTTCCGGCGGGCAACCAGGAAATACCGCTGTGGCTCACGCCCGCATGGCGCGCTATCGATATCGCCTGCACCTACCTGGAGCGGGGCAGGCTGCACAACGCCGATGACGATCTGCTCACCGCGCGCGGGATCCTGCACGGCGCAATCCGGGCCGCGCGGCAGCCAGCGATCCGAGCGCTCGGCCTGCGCCACTTGGCAGCCTGCGAGCAGGAACTGTACCTGCGGCACGGCTCGCGGCGTCTGCTCGATCAGGCTATCCGGCGCTACGAGCGTGCCCTGGCTATCACCGGAAAGAATTCGGTGCTCCGTCCGATGCTGCTGACCGAGCTAGCCGGAGTTTCCAATGATCATGGTCTTCTGAGGCCGGCGCGGTTGCCGGCCTGACGAGTTCCTCCTGGTAGTTCGCCGGCAGCGTGTTTGGCTTGTTGACCGGAATCATGTATGACCTAATCTTGTGGCGAGCCTGTACCCGAAGAAGATCGGCGGGAAGACGTACTGGTACCTGCGGGAGATGGCCCGCGTCGACGGCCGGCCGAAGATGGTCTCCGAGCGGTACCTGGGCACGGCCGCGGAGATCGCCGCGGCGGTGGAGGGCCGGCAGGCGGCGGCGCTGCCGGAGCGGACCCGGCACCTGGCGTTCGGGGACGTGGCTGCGGCCTGGGGGATGCTGGAGGATCTCGGGGTGGCCGGGATCATCGATGAGGCGGCCGGGCCGCGCCCGGCCGGGCAGCCGCTGTCCACCGGGACCTACCTGGCGCTGGCGGCGCTGGGCCGGCTGGTGGCGCCGTGCTCCAAGGCCGCGTTCGCGGACTGGTGGAAGACCACCGCGGCGGACCGGTTCACCAAGATCGGCGCGTCGGCGCTGGATCACCGGCGGTTCTGGGACGCGATGCACGCGGTCACGGCGGCGCAGCTGGAAGAAGCCTCCCGGAAGATCGCGGCGCGGATCGTCGGGCTATCCGGCGTGGACGTGTCGTCGGTCGCGCTGGACATGACGAACTTCGCGACGTTCATCGCCACGGCGAACGGCAAGGCGCCGATCGCGCAGCGCGGCAAGGCCAAGCAGAAGCGAAGCGACCTGCGGCTGGTCGGCCTGGGCCTGGTGGTGACCCGGGACGGCGGGATCCCGCTGACCCACCATGCCTACCCCGGCGACCGGCCCGATGTCACCCAGTTCACCGCGATGATCGATCAGCTCCTCACCCAGTACCAGGCGGTCACCGCTGAGGCCGGCGTCCGGGCCGGCGCGGCGGACATGACCGTGGTCTTCGACGCCGGGCAGAACAGCGAGGCCAACCTCGCCCACCTGGCCGGCACGGGGCTGCATTACATCGGGCCGGTGCCGGCGTCGGACTGCCCGGACCTGACCGCCCTGACCGCCACCGTGCGAGACATCGTGGACAAGGACAGGTTCGGCGGGCTGACCGCATACGACACCCGCCGCGAGGCCTACGGCGCCCAGCGACGGACGATCTTGACCCACTCACCGGAGCTGCATGACAGCCAGGCCCGCGGGTTCGACGGCACCACGCTGGCCAAAGCCGGCAAGAAGCTCGATGGGCTGGCCGCCACCTTGGCCCGCGGCAAGACCCGCCGGGCGAAGGAGAAGGTCCAGGCCGAGATTGAAGCGATCACCCGCAAACCCTGGGTCCGCCGCGTCATCACCTGGCAGCTGGACGGCGACCAGCCCAAGGACCTGCGCCTGACCTGGTCAGTGAACCAGGACGCCCGCGTCGCGCTGGAAGAGGAGATCTTCGGCAAGCACGCGCTGATCACCAGCCACGACGACTGGCCCGTCGCCGAGGTCATCGCCGGGTACCGGTCCCAGTCCGAGGCCGAGTTCTCCTTCCGCCAGATGAAAGACCCCCACGTGTTCTCGTTCTCCCCGATGCACGACTGGACCGAGCACAACATCCGCGTCCACGTCTTCACCTGCGTCCTGGCCCTGCAGATCGCCCATCTCATACGCTTCAAGGCCCGCCACGCGGGGCTAGACCTGTCCGTCCGCGAACTGCTCCGCCAGCTCGCCGGCATCGGCGAGACCGTCCTGATCTACCCCTCCACCGGAGGACGCCCCAAGGCCCGCCGCATGACCACCGAGCTGACCGGCGACCAGGACGAACTGCATGAGATCTTCGGCCTGACCCGGTGGGCGCCCCGCGGTTAGGTCATACGCGAAAACCAGCGCTCAAACCACAGCTGACATGCGGAAACAATCAGCCCAAGGCATGATCATCGGAAACTCCGGCTAGGGACCACGCTGCAGGATAGATTCGCCGAGGACCAGGATCCCAACGATATCGACAGGGCGGTTGGCCTCGCGGAAGCGGCTGTAGCGGCAGCCGCATCGGGCGCCAGCCGTCCCGATCTGGCGTGCCACCTGGTCAACCTCGGCACCGCACTGAACACAAGGTATGAGCAGACGGGCGACCCCCATGACCTCGATGAGGCTCTCCAGCACTGGAGGAGGGCAGTGGAGGCGCTGCCGCCGACGTCAGCGTACCGGCCCGCATTCCTCGCCCGGCTGGCCCTCGGGCTCCTCATGAGATTTGAGCATGCAGGCGGCGATGAGGAAGATCTCGACGCGGCGATCGAATACAGCCGAGTCGCCATCCGGACCGGAGCCACGACCACAGACGCCGCCGTCTACGCCTGCCACCTGGCTGACGCACTGGAGCACCGCTGGGAACTTCACCGCGACCCCGCAGACCTGCACGAGGCGGTACGCGTCTACGCCGCTGTGATGAGGTCGCAACCAGACGACGGCGCCCGCGGGGTAGACCTGGCGTGCAATTTCGCGCATACCCTGCTCGCGCGCTATCAGGTTATGGGCGACCACGATGACCTCGACGTCGCCACAACCACCCTCGGCCGGATCCCGGCGCAGGGCCTCGCACGGAGCCAGCGGTCGACCGTGGCGGCATTGGCCGCCCGGGTCCGGTCGATGCGCTATGAGGCCACGGGTGACCCAGACGACCTGGCTGCCGCCATCACAGCGGCCCGAAGTGGGCTAGTGGGCGTCGACCCTATGTCGACCGCGCATAATTCACGTACCGCGCGGCTGGCCCATCTGCTGTACCTGCGGTACGCCAGGCACGGGCGGCGGCGCGACCTCGATGAGGCCATCCGGCTACTGCACGGTAAGACCGTCGAAGCCGGCGCACGCCGCGAGCTGTCGCCCGATGAACTCAGCCAGTTGTCCGGCTACCTGGCTGAACGGTACGACCGCGACGGCGACCTGATGGACCGGGACGAGGCGATCCTGCTCAGCCGCCAGGCCCGGGCATCCGACCGCCGCGACGAAGAGCCCAACCTGGATACCACCTTGGGGACGGTGCTGCATGCCCGGTTCAGCACCCAAGGCTCGCTTGATGACCTAGACGAGGCCATTGCCGGCTACCGCAGGGCGCTGGAGCGGCAGGTTCCCACCTCCATCGTGTACCCGGCAATCCTCAACAACCTGGGCATCGCGCTCCAGGACGGCTACATCTACCGTGATGACGACTCGCTGCTTGACGAGGCGATCGAACTCCACGAGCAGGCGGTCACTGCCTGCGCTCCGGGCTCGCCTGACCGCGCCGGCTATCTAAGCACCCTGGCCGCCGCCGTCCAGCTTCGTTTCGAGCGCGACCGCCGAGCGGAGGATCTCGACCGGGTGATCAGTCTCGACAAACAGGCCCTGGCCTGCCTTAACGGCGGCGCCCCAGAACGCGCGAAACTGCTCGGCAACCTCGCCGCAGCACGTCACCTGCGCGCCAGGGATACCTCAGACCCAGTGGACTTCGACAGCGCGATCAGTACCTACCGGGCCGCGCTCCACCGGATCCGGGGCAATGGTCCAGGGCGGCCCCAGGTGCTGGGCGGCTACGCACGTGCACTTGGCGACCACCCTAGCCGTCATCTCCCGGCCAAGATCATCCAGTCCTTCCATAAGGCGCTGGCAGCGAGTGAACGCGCCCCCGTCGTACGCCTCGAGGTAGCGAATTCAATGGGGGAATGGGCACTAGAAAACTGTCTCTGGCCGCAGGCCGCCGAGGCATACCGCGCGGCAGCCGAAGCCCGGCGTGTGCTATTCGGGACGCATCTCAGCTATGCTCATCGAAATACCTGGCTAGCGCGCAGCGAGGATATTACCGCAGCCGAGGCATTCGCGTGGGTACGCTCCGGTCAGTCGCAACGAGCAGCAATAGCTGTGGATAATGGCCGTGCGCTTGCTCTATCGGAAGCGCTCGACGCGCGTACCGTCGTTGGCCGACTCCGCGCCAGGGACCATAGCGAACTCGCGGACCGTTATGAGCGAGCTATGGATCTGCTGGCAACGTTCGCGGCCGCTCGTCCTGAGCCAGGGTTCTTTGGGGGATATCCCGGATCGACTGCCTAGACCATCTTTCTCTCCCGAGCGTTCTGATTGGCCATGACGACCGTACTCAGCTCAGGCTCGTTCGAGGCGGAAGGACAGGTCCGCCGTCTCAGGCGAGTTATGCGGGTTGATCACGGCGCGGCGTGTTGATCATGAGTTGGCCTCTGCGGCAGACATGCGGTTGTCGAAGACCGTTCGGCCGCAGAGGCCACCCCCATGTTGCCCATCGAGGACTTGTTCGCCTGCGTCTACGTAATGATCGACGACATGGTAGCTGCCAGGATCATCGCGATCCCGTCCCGCCGGGGCCCGGCGCCTGCCTGCAGCGACGCCGAGCTGCTCGCCATCGCGGAGGTCTGTCACCTGCTGGGACGCCGCAGCGAGGCCGCGTTCCTGGCCGAGGTCGCGCGTGACTGGGCGCACCTATTCCCGCACCTGCCGCACCAAAGCGAGGCAAACCGGCGCATCCGCTGGCTATGGGCGCGTTTGAGCAGCTGCGCTGCCACCTGGCCAGGCAGGTCCCGGCCGATGACTGCCAGCAGACTGACACCACCGCGCTGCCGGCCAAGCACACTTCACGAGTCCGGGGGCCCCGATTCCTGGACCAGCCCAGACGGACTGCACGCCCGGTTCGGCCGCGACGCCGCGCACGCCGAATGGTTCTTCGGCTTCCGCCTGGCGATTAAAGACGGACCTGGGCGTCCGCGTCGTCCGGACCTGGAGCATCGTGCCTGCCGCCGTAAACGAGCGCGACGTCGGCAGCGATCTGCTGGAAGCCGGGCCGCCGCCGCGTGACCTGCAGTAGATAAGGGATTCAACGGCAAGGCCTTCGCCGCCGGCCAGGCCGGCCGCGGCACTGCCGTGCTCCTGCCGCCTGCCAAGGGCCAGCGCCACCGCATGCCGCCGATCCTGCGAAAGATCATCGCCGAGTGGCGCAACAGGATCGAGACCACCTTCAAGGAGATCACCGGCCAGATGGAACTCGCCCGCCACGGCGCACACACGTTCTGGGGACTGCTCACCCGCATCGCAGCGATCATCGCTGCCCACACCCTGATGCGAGTGTGCCTCGCAGGCCAATAAATTAACTCACATAACGCGCCTCGGGGGTATTCATTTAAACGGACCACGATGCAGGTGTGACGACGCCGCTGTCCGCGCTGCCGCAGTTCAGGGGCACGCTCGGAGTATGGAGCGCCCGCCACCCGGGCGGCCAAGGCGGGCCGCTGACCTGGGCAAGTCCAGTCAGATGAATACCCCCGACGCGCCTTATGAGGTTCCCCCCGTAGGCCGGACACCTGCGGTGTGGGGTCACCCGGCTGGGTCTGGGGGCTGTTGACGGCGCCGTTCGTAATCGGCCGGGCTGAGCATTCCGAGGCTGGAATGCCTTCGGTACGGATTATACCAGCACTCTATCCATTCGAAGATCGCATTGGCAAGCTCTTCGCGTGAATTCCATGTCCTGGTATCGAGCAGTTCCAGCTGCATCGTGTGCCAGAACGATTCCATCATCGCATTATCGTAACAATCACCTACCGTTCCCATTGAGCCGAGCAGCCCGGCATCGCGAAGCCGCTTCCCGAACGCCCAGGAAGTATATTGCGTCCCGTGATCCGAATGCAGAATAGTGGAATTGCTGCCCGGCTGCCTCCGGGTCACCGCCATCGCGAGCGCATTGATGACAAGATCGGTATCCTGCCGGCCGCCCATCGACCACCCGATGATCTTCCGGGGGAATGCGTCCATGACCGCGGCGCAGTACAGCTTGCCCTCGGCCGTGGGGTGCTCGGTGATGTCGGTCAGCCACAGCACGTCCGGCGCGTCGACGGCGAACTGCCGTTTGACCAGGTCTTCCTCAGTGGCGGCGTTCACCGGGTTCTTCCGGCCCTTGCGCCGGTAGATGCCCTGGATGCCTTGCTCGCGCATGAGCCGCTCGACCCGCTTGCGGTTCACCGCCAGGCCGAGCCCGGGCCGCAGCTCGGCGGTCACCCGCGGCGACCCGTAGCTGCGCCGCGATTCCTCGTGGATTTCCTTTATCATCTTGACCAGCTGCCTGTTCTCCGTTTCCCGCGCAGATTCCGGGCGCGTTGCCCAGTCGTAGTATCCCGGCCTCGACGTTTTCAGCACCCGGCAGGCCACCGCGACCGGGATACTGTCCGCGGCGAGTTCATGGACCAGCGGGTAGATTACTTTGGGAGCACGTTCTCCCGGGCGAAATACGCCGCCGCGCGCCGCAGGATCTCATTCTCCTGCTCCAGCAGCCGGTTACGGCGCCGCAGTTCCGTGAGTTCTTTCTTCTCGCTGCCGCCATTGTCATCGGCCATGTCGGCGTGCAGCCAGTTCCGCAGGCACGACTCGCTGAGGCCCAGATCCTTGGCGATCTTGGCGATCGGCGTGCTGCCCTGTACTACAGTCCGGGTTTGTGATCTTCCGGTTAGCCGTGCGGGCCATCATGTTGGCACTGCCTGGAGTTGTGCCTGGTAGTGGTGCCATCGGGCGCGTGCCTGGTGGCGTCGTCGCCAGATGCTCCAGGAGCTTTTGAAGGTCTCGCGCGCGGAGGCTGCGAGCAGCCTGCGTGCTTCGGGCACCGTCACGCGGATCAGGCCCATATCGCGGGGTGGTTTCTCGCGGGGCCGGGCAGGCAGCTTGCCGGTATCGCGCCAGTGTTCCGGCTGATCAGTGGCGGCGGCGGTACCGGGCCCGGACTGCGGCGCGGTGGCGGTGCCCGGGCCGGCGGCGGCCCAGGGTACCGGGGTGCCGGGTGGCCGGGCGGTAGCGACGGCGAGCAGCGCGAGGGCGCACATGGACAGCACGGTGTGCCGGTGAAAGGAATGCCAGAGGCGCAGCTGGTGCTGGTCAAGTCCGGTTTGCCCCTTCGCCTGCTGGAAGCATTCTTCCGCCGGCCACCTCTTGCCTGCGACCTTGATCAGGATGGACAGGGACACCATGCCGGGCGCGTGGCAGCAGAAGAACGCCAGGTCAGCGAGGTCGCAGATCTTCCGGCGGATCAGCAGCCAGTGCCGCGGCGATCTGGTGGCGACCAGCGCCCACTCATAATCGCGGTGGCCCTTGCAGCCCCGCCCGCACGACCGGGTCTCCCAGCACCGGGCCGGTACCAGCCTGGCCAGGGCGGCGACCGTGGCCTTGCGGCCCGCGGAGGTCGTGACCTGGTGATTGACCGGGACCGCGAGCACGTAGCCCTTCCCAGTGTCCTCGCAAGCGGCCCGCAGCTTCGAGCTGCGGCCGTACACCTCATCGCCGGCGACCCACCCGAACGGCACCCCGGCGCTAACCGCCTCGGTAATCATCTCGGTGCCCTGCACGGTCTTGGTCGCGAACACCGTGCCGCCGGGAACCTGCGCCCGCTCGCGCCGCGCTGTGCCCTCGCACCACTGTTTCGGCAGGTAGAGGCGGAAGCTGAATAACGTGTGCGCGCGGGCGGTCACATACGCGCAGAACACGACCGTCTGGCAGTTCCCGGTCTGGCCGGTGATCCCGGCGTGCTGCCGGGCGACCCCGACGCTCATCGTGCCCTTCTTCAGCTCCGCGGTTTCATCCAGGACCAGGATCGCCTCCGGGTCGCCCAGATGGGCCAGGATGAACCGCTGCAGCCGTTTCAGCGCCGCTTGCCAGTCCCAGGCGTACTCGGCCAGCAGCGCCTGCATTCGCCGCGGCGTGGCATGCCCGGCCTGCTCACCCAGCTGCCAGCACGACTTGCGGTCCCCGGCTACCGCCAGCAGCGCCGCCACATAGGCGAACGCCGCGAAACGCGACCTGGCCTGCGCGAACACCGGAGCGATCAGCGCGCACAGCTCGCCGTGCAGTTTCCCCAGCCAGGCCCGGTCCCCTAGCATGGCCGCGGCGGCCACCTCATATCGATCTTGTTTTGTCACGATTACATGATCTTGAGGTGGCCGTCCCGCGCCCGGCAGGACACGCCGCGGCACATCATGATCATCCAGGCGCTAGATCACAAACCGGGACTGTAGTACCTGGCGGGCGAGCTCGACCGCGCGCTGCCGAAACTCAGGCGGGTGGGGCGGGGGCATGACGGACATCCTTCCCGGTGGCCGGTGGCCACCTCAGGCGGGGTGTCCAGGGAACGGGGGGAAGCTCAACACTGCCCTTTGGTCAGCTCTCGCGTTTGTGGCGGATCTGCTGGCGTTCCATCCGCAGTTCCGGTATGCGCATGGGGCTAGGGCAGCTATTCGTCGCCGAAACGTTTAGCGCGGATTTCCACGCAACCGGTTCGGCGCAAGGTTCAGGCGAGCTCGTAGCGGAGGGTGCGGTTGCCCCGCCAGGGGATGGGGGTTGCGGGCGGCAGGCTGGCCTTGCGGAGGACGGGTGTGCAGGCACGCCGTTCCAGGCGGACGGTGATTGTGTTGCTGGTGGTGATGATCTGGCCGGGTGTTCCGGGAACCGGCGCTGGATGGTGCCGGGGGTTGCGGCGTGGTAGCCGGGGAGGCGGGCGCGCAGGGCGGCGAGGAGGGCCTGGGCGAGGACGGCGAGCATGACGTCGAGGTCCACGTTCAGGTTGACGGTGCTGGAGAGCGCGTCGGCGCAGAAGGCGCGGATGATCTCGGCGAGCCGCTGCTCGATGGTCATCCGCCGGGCGTACTGGCCGATGAGGTTCCTGGTGGTCATGTCATGGCCGTTGGTGATGATCACGGTGGGCTGGTCACGGCCGGGGCCGGTGACGGTCAGCTGGCGGACGGTGCCGGGGCAGGCGGTCAGCTTGACGGCGGGGTCCTCGTGCACCCGGGGCCGGGCTGGCTGGCCGAAGTGGCCGGCCCGGTCCAGGGTGATGGTCTTGAAGTCTGCCGGGCGCAGGCTGCTGATGTGGCGGGCCAGGGCCGGTGAGCGCATCCGCAGGGTGAGGAACTTGACGCCGCGGGTGCCGAGTTCGCCGGGCACTTGCCGGGTGGTGACCTTCTGGTCCATC
>WNGR01010087.1_pt1 | contig 11540 bp, 11 predicted proteins | sample 5407581 | NCBI WGS metagenome assembly WNGR01 (sample SAMN13153383, study PRJNA577476) | soil metagenome | isolation source: 80 cm soil or saprolite under Garry oak tree replicate 2 | place: USA:California | collected 2016-06-15
GCGTCGCGAGACGCCTGCCTGGATAGAAGGTCCCCTCAAACACAGGAAGGCTCGCATGCTCGCAGCCAGACGCACCATTCACGCGGCAGCCGCAGTGTTCGCAGTGGTCGCCTCCGTCAGCTTCCTCCCGGTCGCCCGGGCGGGAGACGCTTCCCAGGAGAACAAGATCCCGGCCAGCTACATGGCCCTCATGAAAATGAAGCCGATGGATGTCATGCACGCGATGGACAGCGACAAGAAGGGCTACGTCATGAAGGAGGAGTTCATGAAGTTCCACGAGGCCATGTTCGACAGGATGGACAAGAACAAGGATGGAAAGCTCACCGCGGACGAGTGGATGGGCAAGCCCAAGCGCGATACCCCCTGACCGATCGGGCGCAGCGCCGCCGAGATCGAAGGCGACGCTGCGCTGACGTTCGAGACTCACGCCTTCGAGGTGCGCCGGATGAGCTCCCAGGCCGAGCCCGCGACGGCCGTGGCCAGCAGCACGCCGCCCACGTGGAATACGAGGAGATGTGGAAGCGAGGTGTGCGCCAGGCAGGTCAGCTGAAGCGCCGGGACACCTGCGACTGCTCCCGCGGCGAACGCTCTGCCTCTTCGAGCACGCGCGCGCAGGCGGAGCACTCCCGTGCATGAGAAGGCCTCCCTCCGCTCCGTATCGCCGGCGGGCAGGGCAGCGAGGCCCGCGGCGTCCGCGCGGATGCGCTCGCAGGAAGTCACGGCGATCCTTCTTCGACGAGGTCACCGAGGCGCCTCCGCAGCTCCTCGTACGCCCTGAACGCTCGGAGCTTGGCCGCGCCTTCCGAGATGTCGAGGATCTTTCCGATCTCCGCGAAGCCGAGCCCTTCGAACCGATGGAGGTGAACTCGGTCGGCAGGCGGCCCTGGGCGCGGAGCCAGTCGACGCGCATGTGCGCGGCGATGGAGAAGACTCACGGCCGGAGGCGCTCTCCACGCTTCCAGGTCCTTCCGCCAACGCTCGAGCATCACGATGACGCCCCGAAAGGCCGCGCATCCCGCTCGGGACAGTAACCGGCCCTGGCCGCACGACGTACTCGCTGCCGAACACGTCAGGACCGCCGATCCTTTGTAGGTGTCCCGCGGAGGAGAGCGATGTCGGAGTTGAGCATCGAGAGATTCCCAGAGGACCCGTCATCGCGGGCATGCGGTACGGGAGTCCCCCCGAGCGGCCGCTCGGGCAAAGGCGAACTCGCGAGTGCGACGCGAACCATGGACGACCGCGCACTCGTCGCCCGCACGCTCGCTGGCGACCCGGCTGCGTTCGGCGAGCTGCTGGATCGGCATCACGCGTCGTTCCTGCGGCTCGCTTGTGCATGGGGTCACGACGCGGCTGCGGCCCAGGAGATCGTCAGCTCCTCCTGGTCGGCGATCCTCGACGGCCTCGGGCGGTTCCAGTTCAACTGCTCCTTGCGGACCTGGATGATGAGAATCGTCGCAGGTTGCGCAGTGCGGCGGAACGAGGACGTGCCTGCGCCGCGCCGGAGTGCGCGAGTGGATGAGGTGGGCACGGAACACTTCGACCCCACCGGCGGTTGGACCGTCCCTCCGGCGCGATGGGATGAGCAATCTCTCATGAATGACGAGGTGACGGCGGCCGTTGCGGCAGCAATCGCGAGCCTTCCATTCGCCGAGAGAGCGGTTCTCACGCTGCGCGACGTGGAAGGGCTCGGCGCCGAGGACACCTGCGCGGTCTTGGACCTCAGCACGACCAGGCAGTGCCTGCTGCTTCACCGCGGACGCGAACGCGTGTGGCGGGCGCTGGATCAGCATCTCCGCGAACGCTCCCATCACCCGACGCTCAGCACCGGATAGCCCATGCCCCTCGCCCCATGCCTGTTGCTCCTCGCATTCCAGACGACGCCGGGCGCCCCGGCCCCAACCCCACCGAATGACGTCACCCAGCACGAGGGCACCGAGCGGCCGTTCCGGAATGAATCGCGTTGAGCCCTTCGACGTGGATCACGCCGGGCACGCCTCGCACCCCAGCCTCCCGCCCGCCTGTACCACCGCCTGGAGCAGCTCGTCGATGCCGAACGGCTTCTGAAGCCGCCGCGTTCCGGGTAGTGGATTAGCCGCTGCGATCGCCGACGCGATGATGACCGGGATGGCGTTTGCCCTGACATCCTCGCCTCTGGAATCAGGCCGCAGAGGCGGCGGCTTCCCCTGGGCGCGCAGGTGCCGCGAGCCGTTCGTCGTTCAGCACGACGATCCCTGCGCGTTCCCACGGTGCGTCCCTCGAGGAGTGGTGGCGCTGAGCCGGAAAGTAGATGGTCCGGTAGTCGTGCTCGATCTGCTCGGGAGGAAGGTGTTCCTGGTTGCGCTCCAGGGCGCGCTCGAGTGCCGTCCGGAACGTGCAGTCGATCCAGATCGTCCGGTCGTAAGAGCGGAGGAGCTCACGCCTGAGCAGGAAGATGCCCTCGAGCAGGACGACATCGACCTCCGCGTACCGGTACGTGTGCCGCTGGAGGAAGCCCGACCGCCCGCTGATCTCGCGAATCGCATCGACGTGTCCGTCGCGCCGAAGAGGAGTGACGACATTCGCGAACATCTCGTCGTACCTGAACGCGTTCTCGTAGAAGTGACGCGCCGTGGGCGACCTGCCAAACCGATGGTGGGGTGGAGTGAGCCAGTCGTCAGCGTGAATGACGGCGGTGTGGACCCCTCGACCCTCGAGCGCGCCGTGGAGCAGGTTCGCGGTGTATCCCTTCCCCGATCCATCGATGCCGCTCAGCGCGACGAGGAGGCTACCGCTGCTGCTGCGAGCCTGGGCTCTACGCGCGAGCCTCTCGGCGACGACCTCGGTGGCTTCGGGCATGCGAAGTGCCATGGCCGACCTCACGCCGCGCGCCGGAGCTGCGGCTTGCGCCATGCCTCGCGGTAACCGGCTTCGAGCGTCGGGTTCGCCGCGCCGGCGAAGTAGCTCTCGGACTCGAGCCGCCCAAACAGACCGACGAGCCGCGCGGCCTCCTGTCGATTGTAGAAACGGCCTTCGCGGTCCGTGAATCCGGCCTCCCACTGCTCCAGGTCGACGTCCTCACCACCCGGAAGACAGCTGATGTCGTGAAAGCAGCCGGTGTTCACGATCGCGCCGCTCGCGAAGTGCCGGAAGCTAGCCTGCCGTGGAGTCGTTGCGCTCTGGATTGGGGTGGCCATGGGGTTCGTCCTCTGATCTCGCTCCTGACGATCAGTGGGCGAAGGCGGTGTTGCGTTACGTGCGCAGCGCGGACGCGTCGGGTGGCGATGAGTCACAACGTGATGGACGCGCGTCGGAAAAGAGAGCGCCTCGGGCGACGTGCACCCGAGGCGCGGAGCGGTGTCTCGTTTCAGCTTGAGCCGGCGGGCGAAGCGCGCCCAGTTCAGCGCACCGCCACGAGGCTCGATGGCGAAAAGTCTCCGCGAAGCGCTGCGCGTTACGCGGCCAGACAGCCCCGAACGGGTGGCGCCCAATCGTCGCGCACGGGCTCAGCCGAGCAAGATCGGCAGTAACACGCCCGTGCCGAGCGCGAACACCCACAGGCCCGGGGCGGGCGTACCTTCGGGGCGGCGACGTCGCGCCTCGCGCGCGGCGACGCGCGGATCGAGGAGCAGCCAGGCGGCGTGGCGCCTCTCGAGCGCGAGGAACGACCAGGCGGTCACCGCGCCGAAGAGGAGCTGCCCGACGAGCGACGGGAGGAGCACGCTGGCTGCGCTCGCAGACCAGTCGAAGGTCCCGCGGAGGACGATCGGCTGGAGCGTGAGCGGATCGACGTACCACCGGATGAGCCCGAAGAGGAGCCCCCACACCACCGCAGCGCCGAAGGTCGGCGCCTCCTTGTGGAAGAGCAGCCCGTAGCTCATGCCGAGCACGGTCGACAGCGCAAAGCTCGCCGCGAACCCGAACACGGGTGCGCCGCCGCGCGCGGCCCAGAGCACGCTCGGCATCGAGCCGCTCGCGATGAGCACGAGGTTCAGGGCGAGCCCGCCGGCGATGCTCGCCAGCCCGCCCCACTTCAACGAGTGCAGGAGGCTGACGCCCGGACCCTCGGGCTCGCGATGGATGGGGTCCGACTCGGTGAAGAACCCCACCCACAGCCTGTCGAACGCGGCGTAGATGAGGCCGGCGATGAGCCCGTACACGATGTGGCCGACGAGCGAGCCGAAGAGCGCGGCGCCACGTTGCCAGGACCAGTCGAGCGGCTGGCCCGCCCAGATCGGCATGACGGTGAGTGGGCCCACGAACCACCACAGGATCCCGTAGGCCATGCCCCAGCCCATGCTCGAGCCGTAGCCGCGCAGGTCGCGCTGGAAGAGAACCCCCAGGCTCGCTCCGATGATGATCGCGAAGGTGAAGTGGAGCGTCACGCCGACCATGCGCGACTGCGAGCCGACGAGTCCAGCGATGAGCGGGAAGAAGCCTGCCTGCGCCATCCACTTCCCGAAAGCCCAGCCGCCCACGACCCCGGCGAGGCCGCCGACGACGAGCGCGCGCGGCCAGCTGAACCGCGGGTGACCCTCCTCGCGGCGCAGGATCCCCCACGTTCCGAGCCCGATCCCGAGCGGCGCGCCGAAGCAGAGGACGTAGGCGATGAGATGGGAGAAGCGGGCGCGTGCCGCATCGAGCATGCCCATCGCTTGCATGCCCTCGGAGGCGGCCGAGAGAAGCCCGACGGGAACCGCGAGCCAGAGCACGAAGGCGAACCCGAGCCCCCAGATCAGCCCTGCTCCAGGGGTGGTGGCGCGTGGGCCCGCCAGGAGCGCGAACGCGGCACCGTAGCCCGCGCCGAGGAGGATGCCGCTGTCGATCGTCGAGAGGAGGCCCTGCCCAACGGCGCCGCCGATGGCGCCGAGGAGCACGCACAACATGACGCCACCGACGCGGTGGGAGAGCTTCGGCATGGGGCACCTCGGTCAGGGAAGGAGCGCAGGGGTAGCCGGATGAGGCTGCCCCGGAACGAGTGGGGAGCATGAGGGGGCTGAGGCGGTTGGCGGCCCCCTCATCTCGACTGTCGGGGCAGGCTCGGAGATGGTCTGGGCGATGTCGCGCGGGAAGAAGAGCTCGAGCGTCCAATCCGAGAGCACGCGGACCTTCCGCTCGAGGCCCGGCAGCTTCACCAGGTAGATGAAGCGCCACATCATCCAGGCGAGGAGTCCGGAGAAGCGCACGTGCCGGCGCGTGAAGGGGACGCGCAGCTCGGCGCAGGCTGTGTGGTGGCCGACGACGCAGAGGGCTCCCAGCGCGTCGAAGTGGAAAGGCTTCGGGCGGCCGCTGGATAGTGCGGCGTGGATGTTCTCGGCGAGGGTTCGCCCCTCGCGGAGCGCGAACTGTGCCGTTGGAGGGCACGGCTCCTTGGAGCGCGCGTCGACGATCGCCGCGCAATCGCCCGCGGCCCAGACGCCCGGGTGACCGGGGATGGCGAGGTGCTCGTCGACGACCACGGCGCCGCGCTTGGAGCGCTCGAAGGGTAGGGCCGTGAGAAGCGGGTGCGGGGTCGAGCCGGCGGTCCACACGAGCGTCTGGCCGCGGATCTCCTCGCCGGACTTGAGGACGAACGCGCCCGGGCGCGCATCCGCGACGCGTTCGCCGAGCCGGAAGGTGACTCCGCGCGCGGCCATCCGCTCCAACGCGTACGCCGCGAGCTGGGGAGAGAGCTCGGGCAGGATGCGATCGCCCGGGTGGACGAGGACGATCGCGAGGTCGTCGGTCTGGAGCGCTGGGTAGTCGGCGAGCATCCCGCGCGCGAAGTCGTTGAGCGCTCCCGCGAGCTCGACGCCGGCGAATCCACCGCCCGCGACGACGAAGGTGAGCAGCTCGCGGCGGCGCTCCGGATCGCTCTCGATCTCGGCACGCTCGAAGGAGTCGATCACCTGGTTTCGGATGCGCATCGCCTCCCGGAGCGTCTTGAAGCCGAGCGTGTGGCGCGCCACGTTCTCCAGACCGAGGTGATTCGTGACCGACCCGAGCGTGAGCACGAGTTGATCGAAAGGCAGCGTGATGGGGGGGACGGACGCGACGACGACGCGCCTCGCCGAGAGGTCGACGCTGCTGACCGGGCCGCGGAGGACCTGCGTCCTCCGTAGGCTCGTTCGTATGGGGCTCGAGATGTGCGTGGGCTCGAGACTCGAGCCCGCCACCTCGGCGAGCATGGGGGTGAAGAGGAGCGCATTCGTGTCGGAGACGAGCGTGATCGCGACGGACCGATCGGCGCCGAAGAGACGCTCGAGCTGCTCGGCCGTGGTAACGCCTGCGAACCCACCGCCCAGGATGACGATGCGACGCTTGTGGGGTTCGGGTGCCGACGGTGGGGCGGGCTCGGGTCCAAGCCAGCGCTCCACCGCGTCGGAGACGGCCTGGGAGGCGAGACCGAGCACGGCGCCGAACAGTACCCAGCCGACGAGATGCGGCACGAGCGCACGCATCCCCGCCGCTGTCCACATCGGGCGCTGTCCTGAAAGGACCGGGAAGAGCACGACGCTCACGAGCGCCCAGAGCGGAATGCCCAGCGCAGCGGCCGTCATCATGCTGTCGACGTACGCTCTTCGCGGAAACCGGAACCAGACGCCATAGCCGATGCCCACCAGCACGCCCAGCGCGACAGGGGCCGCGCCAAGCCGCAGGGTCGCGACGAGCGCGGCGCTGGCCAGGAGCCCTCCGACGAGGCCGATACCCGCGTGCCTCAGGACGCGTGACGGACGGGAGCTCGCCGCGGTCCAGGCGGCGCGCAGCGTCGGAGCGGTGATGCTCATGTCCGGGTCCCCGCCCCGACCTGCGAGAGACCCGCGCCGAGATAGCGCAGGATGCGAAGCTGGTGCGTCGAGAGCCCTCGCAGCGCGATGCGGCGCTCGTCGCTGCTCTCGGCGAGCCGAGCGAGCGCGGCCACACCGACCTCGTCGAAGCCGCTCACGAGCGCGACATCGATGACGATCTCTCGCTCGGCCTCAAGCTGGATCTGGGTCAGGAGCTCGCGCGCCGCGGCGCCGTCGAAAGTGCCAAGGAGGCGGAGGACGCGCCGGCCCCCCTCGATCCAGCGGTTCAGACGGATCCCTGCCATGAATGCTCCTTCACTGAGCGAGGTGCAGCTGTGCGGTTGTCGGACGCGGGACGGCGCGACCCTGGCCACAGAAGATGCAGGGCCGGTCCGGAGGGTGGTCGAGCTTGGCGCAGCCGCGCTTCGCTCGTGCGGGCATGATGACGGCCGCGAGCTGCATTCCGACGAGCGGCGCGACGCAGTAGATCCAGAGCGGGGCGAGCGCCCCCGCGAACACGGCCGAGCCGAACGACCGCGCCGGATTCATGCTCATGCCGGAGATCGGCGCCTCGAAGGTGATGTAGAGCGCCACGAGGAAGCCGGCGGATAGTCCGGTGAGCCGCTGGAAGCGTGAGCTGGAGACCGCCAGCACGACCGACATGAGCAGAAAGGAGATCGCGAGCTCCGCGGCGAAGGCGGTCAGCGCGCCGGAGGGGCCGGGAACCGTCGCCACGAACCGGGTCGAGTGATGCGCCAGGCGACGGCCGAGCAGTGCCCACGAGATGGCAACGCCGGCGATGGCCCCGATGAAGTGCGCGGCGACATAGAACACCGCGTCGGGGCGAGCGATCTTCCCGAGCCGCAGGAAGGTGAGGGTCGTCGACGGGTTGATGTGAGCTCCCGAGCGACGTCCCCACGGCGAGTAGATGATCCCGACCGCGGTCGTGCCCATGGCAACGCCCATGACCGCGCGGCGAGCGAGGTCGGTCCCGAGCGCCGCGTACGCCTGCGAGTCGGGGTGGAAGAGCAAGACGCTGAAGGCGCACGCTGAGATCATGAAGGCCGCAAGGCCGGCCGCCTCGATCACGTACTCGGGCCAGTGGGCGCGCAGGGCGGCGGTCACGGCAGCACCTGACTCGTCGCGATCGAAGTCGACGTCTCGGTCGAGGTCGGGTTCGAGGCCGGGCGGGTGCTCGCGTCCGTGGTCGAGGTCACCGTCGGGGGCGTGCGCAGCTCCGTCTCGAGCACGTTCAGGATTTCCGCGACGCTCCACGCCTGTGCTGGCGCCCCGACCGGCCGATACGGAGGCTCTGGCTCGAGGATCTCGGAGACGCTTCCGAGGCACCCCTCTTCCGAGATGTGGCGGTCCAGACCGCGCAGCAGCGACCGGCAGTACGCCCAAGTCGTCCGCGACCGGCCGAAGGCGTTGAGATACGCGCGGATGAACGGGCCGAGGAGCCAAGGCCAGACCAGGCCCTGGTGATACGCGCCGTCGCGCTCCCGCGGACCACCGCCGTAGCGCGGCTGGTAGTCGCGCTCGTCCGACGCGAGGGTGCGAAGGCCGACGGGAGTGAGCAGCGACCGCTCCACGACCCGGACCACCGCCTGCTGTCGCGGTCTGTCGAGGAGAGGGAAGGGGAGGCTCACCGCGAAGAGCTGGTTCGGGCGCAGCCGGCGGTCGGGGCCTTCCGGCAGGAGCACGTCGAAGAGGCGGCCCGCAACCGGATCCCAGAAGCGCTGCTCGAAGCTGTCTGCGATTCGCGCCGCCTCGTGGTCGAGCTCGCCCGCCCCGGTGTCGTCGCCCGCCCTACGCGCCCAGCCCGCCGCGAGCCGGTGCGCGTTGTACCAGAGCGCATTCACCTCGACGGGCTTGCCGTGGCGCGGCGTGACGACCCAGTCGCCCACCTTCGCATCCATCCAGGTGAGCTGGGCCCCGGGGTCGCCGGCTATCAGCAGGCCGTCCTCGGGATCGACGCGGATACCGTGCTCGGTACCCTCGCGGTGGGAGCGCAGGATCTCCCGCGCCTTGGGGTAAACCTCCAGCGCGAGGCCGGGGTCGCCGCCCGCCACGAGGTACGCGTGCACGGCCTGGAAGAGCCACAGCGTCGCGTCGACGGTGTTGTACTCGGGGACCTCCCCGCGATCGGGGAAGCGGTTCGGGATGAGGCCGCGCCGGGCGTGCGCCAGGAAGGCGCTGATGACCTCCCGGGCGGCCTCCAGGCGGCCGCGTGCCAGGAGGAGACCAGGGAGCGCGATCATCGTGTCGCGGCCCCAGTCCGTGAACCACGGGTAACCCGCGATCACGGTGGGGGTTCCGTCCGCTCGCTCGACGAGGAACTGCTCGGCGGCGGCGTCGAGGCGCGCGGCGAGCGCGTCGCGCGAGCGCGGGGTCCTGCGCACGCGCTCCGCCTGCTCGACGCGGTCCACGGCGGCGCCATCGAGCGCCGACCACGGCCCCGTCGTGGCGACGACGAACGCGTCGACGCCGGGGTCGGCGTCCATCTCGATCGTGCCCATGCGCCAGAGGTCCTCACGGAAGTCGAGGCCACGATCGAGCTCCTCCAGGTACTCCGTGTCGCGGTGCCAAGCGCCGTCGTTGACGAAGGCTCCGCCCGAGTGGTGGAGGCGCAGCTCGGGTAGTCCGCCGTACGGTCGAACCGTGAGCGTGCGTACGCCGCCCGACGCACCCGCCGACTCGCGGACGCTCGGGTCGAGGGAGCCGTTCGCCTTGGCGAGCGCGTGGTAGTCGCGGAACGCGAGAAATGGCCGCAGGCGCAGGTGCACGGGGCGATTGGTCCGGTAGCGGACGACGGCGGCCTGCTCGCCGTGGACGAGGAAGAGCCGCTTCTCGAGCACGACGCCGCCCACCTCGAAGGTCCATGTCGGGAACGGGTCGAGCCGGAAGCCGGTCAGGTGGCGATGCCCCTCGGGATGGAGCGTCCCCGGGTACTGGTTCGTCGCGAGCGCGACCTCCGCGCCGCCCGCCATGAGGCTTTCCTCCAGCCGCGCGAGGAGCACGTGGCGCTCGCCCGGCGGGCGAAGGGGCACGACGAGCAAGCCGTGGTACCGCCGCGTGTTCGTTCCGGCGACCGTTCCCATGGCGAAGCCGCCGGTGCCGTTCGTCTCGAGCCACTCGGCGCCATCGGGGTTCGCGAGCTTCGCGAAGAGATCCTCGTAGCGCTCGAGGCCGTGGACCGGGTGCGTCAGGAGGCTCGCGAGCCAGCCCGGGTACGCCGACTCGGCGTGGGCCATGTCGCGCACGCCCGCCTCGAAGTACTCGCGGCCGGCGTTGACGCTGCCCACCATGACGCGGTTCCCGAGCACGAAGTCGAGGTTGAGCTTGTCCGCCGGGACCTCGACCTTGCGGTCGCCGCCGGTGACGCTGGTGAGGACGAGCACGCCGTTCTTGGCGAGCCCCTGCATGGCGTCGAAGACGAGCGGCGAGAAGCCCGATCCTTCCAGGATGAGGTCGAAGGCGCCGAACTCCCTGGCGCCTGCGGCGACCGAAAAGTCCGAAGTGGTCACGTAACGCGCGCCGACCGCCTCGAGGAGCGACGCATTCTTGTACGGCTTCGGCGTCTTGCCGAACGCGACCACGTCGAGCCCGCGCAGCCGGAGCACGAGCGTGGCGAGGAGCCCGATCGTCCCCGTTCCGACCACCGCGGCGCGCCGCGGCTTCCACACGCGCAGGCGTCGCTGGATCTCGTGCGCCTGAGCGATGCCCTTCTCCACGACGGTGAGCGGCTCGAGCAGGACGCCCACTTCGGCGGCGCCCTTCGGCACCGGCACGATGTGGTCGGCGTCGTCGACGTAGTACTCGGTGAGAAAGCCGTGGAGCAGGTTGATGCCGCGCTCCATGTAGGTGTCGTCGGTGGTCATGTCCTGCGTGCCGATGAGGTCGTAGAGGCTCCTCCCAGGGCGTCGCACCGTCGCGACCACGTAGTCGCCTGGCCTGAGCTCCGTGACCTTCGGCCCCACCGCCTCGACGCGACCGAACCCCTCGTGGCCGAGAACGAGGAAGTCGCTCCCGGAGGGCGACGCCCCGTACTCGGCGTCGTTGATCTCGCGATCGGTGCCATCCACCCCGACCCGCAGGACGCGCACGAGCACGCCGCGACCGTTCGGGACGTCCGAGAGGTTCGGTGTCGCGAGCTCGGTGAGATGAACGCTGTTCTTCTTCCCCGGGACGACGGCGATGGCTTTCATGGCTTGGGAGCTCCTGTCCGGTAAGTGTCCCGCGGCGCGGATCCGTTACTCGCCGCTCTGCTGGATGAGCTTCGCCACGAGCCCGGTCCAGCCCGTCTGGTGGCTCGCGCCCACGCCCGAGCCGTCGTCGCCGTGGAAGTACTCGTGGAAGAGGAGCAGCTCCTGGAAGTGCGGGTCGTCCCGGTAGCGCGGGTCGCGCCCATGGCAGGGGCGGCCGCCCTCGCTGTCGCGCAGGAAGGTTCGGATGAGGCGGCGCGACAGCTCCGCCGCCACCTCGTCCAGAGAGGCCAGCTTGCCCGAGCCGGCGGGCAGCTCCACCTGGAAGTCCTGGCCCAGGTAGTGGTGGAACTTCTGGATCGACTCGATGAGGAGGTAGTTGACCGGGAACCAGATGGGCCCGCGCCAGTTGGAGTTGCCGCCGAAGAGGCCGCTCGACGACTCGGCTGGCTCGTAGGCGACCTCGTGGGCCATCCCGTTCACGTGCAGGCGGAACGGCCGCTCGCGGTGGATCTGCGAGATGGACCTGATCCCGTGAGGGGAGAGGAACTCCTTCTCGTCCAGCATGACCGCGAGGATCCGGCGAAGCTTG
>WNGR01021434.1_pt1 | contig 11538 bp, 14 predicted proteins | sample 5407581 | NCBI WGS metagenome assembly WNGR01 (sample SAMN13153383, study PRJNA577476) | soil metagenome | isolation source: 80 cm soil or saprolite under Garry oak tree replicate 2 | place: USA:California | collected 2016-06-15
TCGAGCGCACCAACTGGAATCAAACCGAAGCCGCCGAACGGTTTCTTATTCCGCTTTCCACACTGAACCAGAAAATCAAGCGACTCAACATCGAAGTCCGTCGCCGCGGCCGCGACGAAGCCCTTGGCGCCAGTTCCGGCAAATAGCCCGACGCCTGAAGCAACGATCCAATGATTTCCAATCCCTCAAAAGTCCATTGAAAGGGAGAAGCAGTTTCCTGGTACCGTCGCTGAAAGCACTAAGCTAGGTGGCCAGTACGCCTTGACTATCGACAATCAATATTGTAGATAGTCATGGTATGGGCAAACCAAGCGACCCAGTGCAAGGAACTCTCGACCTCTTGATTCTCAAAACAATCTCGCTCGAACCGAAGCGCGGTTGGGCTATCGCCAACCTCATTCAACAGATCTCCAACGAAGTACTTCAAGTCCAACAAGGCTCGCCTACCCCGCTCTGGGCAAGCCAAGTTCTACTCTCGTTGACCGCCACGGGACGTGCTCAGTTGGAGAAGGAGGCGGCCAACTGGAGCCGGCTGTCCGGCGCGATCAATCTGGTCGTTGACTCGACCTAGGAGTCAAACGCCAATGCAATGGCCTCGACAATTATGGATGCGCCTCCAAGCGCTCTTCCACCGCGATCGCTTCGCGCAGAAACTAAACGATGAGATTCGCCTTCACCTCGACGAGCAAATGGAAGAAAACATTGCCGCCGGGATGAGCCCCGACGAGGCCCGCCACGCCGCCGAGCGCCTTTTCGGCAACTCCACATTGGTCAAGGAAGAAACACGTGCGACGTGGGGATGGACGTGGCTGGAAGAAATCACACAAGATCTGCGCTACGGCTTGCGCTTGCTGCGCAAATCGCCGGGGTTCACTTCGGTTGCGGTACTGACTCTCGCGCTCGGCATCGGCGCGAACACCGCCATCTTCAGCGTGGTCAATGCAGTGCTATTGAAGTCTTTGCCTTTCAAGGACCCAGAGCAGTTGGTGATGGTTTGGAATCGAGCGGCGGCCGCGGCTGGCGGCGACCGCACACCCCTGGCTGTTGCCGACTTGCTGGATTGGCGTGCTCAGAACCGCTCCTTCGCTGACATTGCGGCGTTTCAGGGGGACAGCTTCAACTACGCCGGCGGCGACTTGCCCGAACAGCTTCAGGCAGCCAAAGTAACCGCGAATTTTTTCTCCGTGCTGGGAGTGCAAGCACAGCTGGGCCGAACTTTCCTGCCGGAGGAAGATCGACCCGGAGCGCAGCACGTCGCGCTGCTCAGCGACGGATTCTGGCGGAGACGTTTTGCCGGAGATAAGCAAGTTTTGGGACGCACGCTTACTCTGGGAGGTGAAGCTTACACGCTCATCGGGATCCTGCCTGCAAGGCTGGACTTTCCTACCAAAGAAGTCTCACTGTGGACGACACTGCAGTTGAAACCGCCGACGCGACGCGGCCCGTACTTCCTGACAGGCATGGCGCGATTGAAGAAAGATGTGAGCCTGCAACGCGCGCGCGTCGAAATGAGCACTCTCAAAACAAGCTATCCGTCCGGTGAGCACATTCTGAGCGGTCAGCAATTCAACTTCAATGCGCTGCCTGTGAGCGAATTCATCCTGGGCGATGTGCGGCTGGCTTTGCTGGTTCTTATGGCAATCTCATGCTGGTGCGCTCTACCGCGCGGGTTAAGGAAATATCGCTACGCACGGCGCTCGGAGCCAGCCGCTCACGCATCATTCGGCAGCTCCTGACCGAGAGCACTTTGTTGGCCCTGACTGGCGGCGCATTGGGCACGCTGTTGGCCATCGTTGGCGTACGCGTATTGCTGAAGATAGCCCCGGATACAATTCCGCGGTTGAGCCAAGTCGGCATTGACGGGCGCGTGCTCGGTTGGACAGCGCTCGTTTCCGTGGTGACCGGGCTGCTGTTCGGACTTGCGCCTAAATGGCAAACCACGAGGTTGAGTCTCGAGGAAGCGTTGAAAGAAAGCGGGCGTGCCACGACCGAAAGTACCGGCAAGAGGCGCTGGCACAGTCTGCTCGTGGTCACAGAACTCTCGCTGGCAGTCATGCTGTTGATTAGCGCAGGACTCCTCACCAAGAGCTTCTGGCGCTTGCAACGCGTCGACTCCGGAGTCAGCACGGAGCGAATTCTGACCATGCAAATTCCCCTGCGCGGACCACGCTATGAAAAGGCGCAGCAACTTGATTCTTTTTACCGGCGCCTATTGGAGCGAATTCAGACGTTGCCAAGCGTGCGTGTCGTCGCTGTGAGCAATAGCCTTCCCCCCGACAGCAACGAATACTCTGACAATTTCTCTATTGAAGGGCGCCCAGCGGTTCCCAATCAGCCTCCACCGATCGCGTACATGATCCTTGTCAGCGCGGATTTCTTCCGCGCGCTCGGCATTCCGCTGCGAAGGGGACGCTTTTTCACGGCCGCCGACGCCGCCAACTCTCCGCAGGTTGCCATCGTCAGCGAAACAACGGCCCGGCAATTCTTTCCAAATGAGGACCCACTCGGAAAGCGCATCACGGGACAGGGAGAGATTGTCGGTGTCGTAGGAGACGTGAAATACTCGGGGCTGGCGGATTCGATACAGCCCGCGATCTACGAGCCACTGACCCAGGCGCACACCTGGGATGCGTTTCTTTCTGTAAGAACGGATGCCGCCGACCCCATGAGTCTCATTACCGCTGTCCGAGACGAGATTAAGTCGCTCGATCCCGAGCTGCCGGTGTCGCAAGTTGGCACGCTCGAGAGCCGGTTCGCTACGGCGGTTGCGCAGCCTCGTTTTCGAACGACACTGATTGCCTCTTTCGCCGCATTGGCGTTAGTGCTCGCGGTAGTCGGCACCTACGGCGTGATCTCCTATTCCGTCACACAGCGCACGCACGAGATCGGCATCCGCGTGGCCTTGGGCGCCCCACGGAAAAGCGTATTGAAGCTCGTCCTCGGGCAGGGGACAGCGCTGGCCTTTGCCGGCGTACTAATTGGCTTGGCCGGATCTTTCGCGCTTACAGGCGTGCTGAGAAATCTCCTTTTCAATGTAAGCGCCACCGATTGGCCGACGTTCGCCGGAACGACCCTGCTGCTCTCCGGAACCGCGCTGCTCGCTTGCTATTTCCCTGCGCGACGCGCGACCCGCGTCGATCCCATGCAAGCTCTACGGCACGAATAAGTGAAACAAAGCATCTCGCGGAAGTGCCTTCGGTTGTTATCTTGGTCCAGATAGGGAGCCGAACAGCTTCCGTAATGTCTTAGTGTTCACAAGAATACGGCAAGGAGTCTCTTAAGAATCTGCATAGCGCCTCCGTCCGGAATGAGAGGATGAGGAAGAATTTGGTTACCGAGTTGAGACTACACCAGAAATTGGACAGTTATTCCCTGTCGTGTCTAATCAGGGCTGTCGAACCACTGCACTTGCGGTTCTTTGGCGGCGAAAGAATTCACTATCGTGGACCATCGCGCATCGATTCGTTCGAGGGATGAAAGCTGCATCGTTGATCGCCCGGTCCGCGAAAAGCTGCCTTGTCATGCTCAGTTTACAGGCCAACGCCTCGTGCCACTAACTACTAGCGGGGAAGATAATCGCCCAAACGGGATGAATCTCCCAGAGCGAACCAACCTGAGGCGAGCCGTGATGGTTTCCTCGCTGAGGGTTTGTCGTGCTGACGTGCCACGCGTCATAAAATCCGAAGCCGAGAACCTGAATGCGAATGGCATGAGTCAGCGTCGTGCGCGCGTGCAGCGTCACGCCGGCTGCATGAAGCCCGCTTAGCAGCGCATTTCGGGCTGGAACAAACGGCGCAGTTTGCGGAATCTCAACAATTACACGGTCACTGTTCACCGACCCACCCACTTCGCTGACTTCTAGATGAAAGTCGCAGTCGTTCGGCTCAATGTTAACTACCCAAAGGTCGCCCTTGAGGGTGAATACTGAGGTTTCGCGCGGATCGATCGGCTGGGCGGATGTTCGAGAACCTGGCGAATTGACTCCTACAGCGGGTGGGGACGCAACAATCTCTGTAACAGTGATCAGTTGTACGCCGGGGTTTTGTTGTGGAGGAGTTCGATGCTTCATGCGCGTACGATTCTGTTGGGCGAGGGGCTGAGTCGGCGTGCAGGTTATGTCTGCCCGCGCTGCCGAGACACACAACACCGCAAACAAGAAACCGAGTATCACTCTGCGCATATTGTCGCTCCTTTAGCCGGTGACGTCGCAGTATTGCCTGATTCTGCTGGCGGCCTGAGCAGTAACACCGCTCGCATATCCGCTGGGATGGAAGAAAGGTGGCTGTAGGCCGCTGGCGGGCGCCTCGACGAGGCGCGCAGACGTGATGATCGCCGGCCCTCCCGGAGCTTCCAGGTTGAACGCTGTCAGCGCAGCGCATTTCTGCGCGTCGGCGCTAGGCGGCCCACTTGGCGGGTTCTGCGCCGCAGCCAAAGCTGACTCAGTCAAGCAAAACGCTATGACGAAACCAATTCGGCTCATTCGCGATGTGAATTTGTTTTGCTGCGGACGCAAGACCTCCTTCAACGGCGCAAGCTGCTCCAGAATGTGACCTTTCATCTGACTCCCTGCTGCTCCCTTTTGCCCTGCGATTGTGTGCATGTGTCCATCGCTATAGGTGCGCCTGTAGAGGTACCGCGAATTGCTCCGAGAATACCAAGATCGATTCGCGTTTGCAGGGAATTACGGTTGCAGCAGAGCTATACCAAATTCACTTAAGCATTCCCCTTGACCTTCTAGGGAGAGTGGCGCATGCTCACTCCACTAGAAGCAAATAGGAGAGGGCGATATGGGTAAGCAAAAGCCGGAACTGCCGCAGGGGACGCTCGACATGCTGGTGCTGAAGGCACTCTCTTTGGGGCAGATGCACGGGTACGGAGTTGGACAACGCATTGGGCAACTTGCCGAAGACATGCTCAAGGTGGAAGAGGGCACGCTGTACCCGGCGCTCTACCGCATTGAGCAACGCGGGTGGATCAAAAGCGAGTGGGGAGTATCGGAGAACAACCGACGCGCGCGCTATTACAAACTGACACGCGCGGGCCGCAAGCAACTCGGAGTAGAAGAGGCTAAATGGTCGCACCTGTCGATGGCCGTGGGCAAGGTGCTGCGGACGGTCTGAAGGAGAAGAGCATGGGATGGCTTGAGAAACTCAGGATGCGATTGCGCGCTCTACGGCATGGCGAGGAAGTGCATGGCGAGATCGCGGAAGAGTGGCAGTTTCACATCGATTTGCGGACGGAAGAGAACATCCGGGGGCGGAGGAATCATGGAAACTCTCTGGCAGGACGTGCGATGCGGAGCTCGGCAGTTGCGGAGAAGCCCTGGATTCACATTTGTGGCGCTGCTCTCGCTGGGACTGGGGATTGGAGGCAACGCGGTTATCTTCAGTTTGATCAGCACGATTCTGCTGCGGCCGTTGCCGATTAGCCATCCGGAACAGGTGTTCGCGATTCACCAAGGGAAAGAAAAAGATGCTTCGTACTCGCAGTCAATGTCCTACCCCAATTACAAAGACATCAGGGATCGGAATGCAGTTTTGTCTGGAATGGCAGTGTATCGATTCGACCCCATGAGCTTGAGCCACAACGGGAGTAACGAGCGTGTTTGGGGCTACCTAGTCTCTGGGAATTATTTTGACGTGCTGGGTGTGCAGGCATTTTTGGGACGAACGTTTACGGTCGACGAGGATCGCACTCCAAATTCGCGTCCGGTAGCGGTGCTGAGTTATGGCTGCTGGCAGCGGCGTTTTGGTGGCGCGCCAGGAATTGTGGGCAGCTCGATTCAGATTAATGGTCACAGCTTTACAGCGATTGGCGTGGCACCGCCCGGATTTACGGGGACGGAGAGCGTATTCACGCCCGAGTTCTGGGTGCCGAGCATGATGCAGGAGTGGATCGAAGCAGGAAGCGGGCTGGAAGGTCGCGGCAACGGTCAGTGGCTTCCTTTCGGCCGGCTGAAGCCTGGGATAAACCTGGAGCAGGCACGAGCGCAATTGAACACCGTGGCCCGGCAACTGGGGCAGGAGTACCCAAAAACGGACGAGGGAATGTCGCTGCGGTTGACTCCGCCGGGATTGGTTGATCCGAATCTGCGGAGCGCGGTGATCGCATTCAGCGGCGCACTGATGCTAACCGTGCTGCTGGTCCTGCTGATTGCGTGCACCAATCTCGCGAGCTTGCTTTTGGCGCGCGCCACGCAGCGGCGGAAAGAGATTGCTGTGCGGATGGCCATCGGAGCGACACGGGCTCGGCTTGCGTGGCAGTTGCTGACAGAGAGCGTGATGCTTTCCGTGACGGGGGCGGCGTTTGGACTTGCGATTGGCCAGGCGCTGATCCTAGTGGCGCGAGCGTCGCTTCCTCGAACGGATTTTGCGCTGACACTGGACCTGCGGATGGATTGGCGGGTCGTGAGTTTCGTAGTGGCGCTGGCAGTGGTGACGGGAATCAGCTTCGGCCTTGTGCCGGCGCTGCAGGCGAGCCGTTCCGATGTTGTCTTCGCGCTGAAAGAAGACACGTCTGGCGGGCAGCGGCGAGCGTGGTTGCGGGGCGCGCTGGTGGTGATGCAGGTTGCACTTTCGTTCGTTTTGCTGATCACGGCGGGATTGACGGTGCGAAGCCTGGAACACACGGAGGCCCTTGGCCCGGGGTTCGATCCGAACAATGCCGTGACCATGTCGGTCGACCTGGGGCTGCAAGGATACGATGAGAAGAGGGGAGAGAATTTCTATCAGCAGTTGGCCGAACGCGTTCGAGTATTGCCTGGAGTGAAGTCAGCTGGGTGGATAGCAAGATTGCCGCTGGCGCTGGATGTGAGCACGACGGACGTTTATCCCGAAGGACAAGCGGAACCACGCGCTGAAGAAATGCCGTCTGCCATTTATGAGAGCGTCAGCCCGGCCTACTTTGCGACGATGGGAATTCCGATTGTTGCTGGACGGGATTTTGCCGGAAGCGACATCGCGAGATCGCCAGGAGTGGTCATCGTCAACGAAACGCTCGCGCAGCGATTTTGGCCAAGCCAGAATGCGATCGGCAAGCGTTTGCACTCGGGAAACACAGACGTGCTTGAGGTGGTAGGAGTCGTAAGGAACGGCAAGTACCAGAGCCTGGGAGAAATTCCGGCGCTGATGGTCTACTATCCGCTCACGCAAGTCTATGCGACGTCGGCGGCCCTGGTGATACGGACAAGCGTCGATCCAGGAGCGGAAATATCCAGTGTGAGGAGCGAAGTGCAAAAACTCGATCCCCAATTGCCGATCTATGATGCAAAGACGCTGAAGGAACACATGCGGCTTGCGCTATTCCCATTACACGCGGGAGCAATGGTGGCCGGGAGCTTTGCGTTGCTCGCCATGGTTCTTGCGGCCATCGGAATATATGGAGTGATGGCCTATTCCGTGGGCCAGCGCACGCACGAGATCGGCATCCGGATGGCGCTTGGGGCGCGGGCCAGCGACGTGTGGAAGATGGTGTTGAAGCAGGGAGTGATAATCACTGCGATAGGGATGGTTTTCGGATTAGTCTGTGCGATCGGATTGTCGGGCGTGGTGGCAAGTATGCTCTATGGGGTGAGTGCCACGGATCCGTTGACATTTTTGTTCATTACGTTGCTGCTGTCCGCTGTGGCCCTGGCGGCTTGCAATATTCCAGCGCGGAGGGCAACGAAAGTGGATCCAGTCATTGCGATAAGGAGCTTGTGAAACTTTAGAGAGCAGGCTGGCAAGAATTCTCAGGCCTTGTCACCAACCGGCGTGGCCCTTCAGACTCCTTCGGTCTCAATTGTATCCGACAGCGCTGACGACGTATCTGTGCGAAGGGGGACAACAGTACACTGACTTGGAAGCCTCTGTGACGGACCTGGCCGGGCGCTACTCCTGGGTGACGGGCAACTCTGACGTAACGCGATTAGGTAAGGGTTGCCGACAAACTTGCGATTATTCAGGAATGCAATGGATTCTTCTGCTTGACACATAGCCATTTGGCTATGTATTATGCTGCGCCATGCGGCATGATCGGCACGATGGGATATTTCGAGCGGTGGCCGACCCCACACGCAGAAGCATTCTTGAGCGGCTGCAGCAGCGCGAGCTTACAGTGCTTGAGCTCTGCGAGCCGTTTCGGATCACCCAGCCATCGCTCTCAAAGCATCTGGCGGTCCTGAGGCGCAGCGGTCTGATCGTCGCGCGGCGTTCAGGCCGCCATCGCTATTACCGGCTCGATCCCAAGCCGCTCGAGCAGATCGCCGCATGGGCCGCACAGTTCCGCGACGTCAGAGATCGTTCCGGACACGTCTGGCGTTTGTCGCAAATCAATCAGCGAAAGGACACATGACATGGCCATCCTCGGAGGAAGACCAAACAATCGGCAAGTAGTTCCTTATCTCATGGTGCGCGACGGCCGCGCCGCGCTCGAGTTTTATCAGAAAGCGTTCGGCGCGCAGGTTCTCTACCAGGCGCCGATGCCGGGGATGCCCGGCATCTTCGCGCAGTTCAAGATCGGCGAATCGTATCTCCAACTCACCGACATCCCCGGATTCGACCCGAAGGGTCCGCGCTCGCCGGAAACGCTGGGAGGCACAAGCGTGGTGCTGGAGATGTATGTCGACGATGTAGATAAGAGCTTTGCCCAAGCTGTCCAACTAGGGGGGACACCGTTGCTTCCACCGACAGACATGTTTTTTGGCGATCGCTATTGCTGGGTGGGCGATCCGTGGGGACACGTCTGGGCGCTAGCAACGGTAAAAGAAACGCTCAACGAGGGCGAGGTGCAACGCCGCGCCGAAGAATTCATGTCGGCGATGTCAAAGGAAAAATAGGCGCATTTGCCCCCAGGCCGGACGGAGCAACCGTGCGCCATCCATTCCGGCACGGATCGACGGGCTTAACCCGGAAGTTATCGGTTCGTCCGTGGGATTAGTACCGACAAACGCGCTAGTGGCCACTAACGGGCGGATCGTCGGTAACCCACGTTCGCTACCGTGATCCTCAGCGCTACCCTTAATTAGGTAGCGGTCTGTGGCCACAGCGGGTAAAAACCGTGGGTTTTTTATCAGACGGGAGGAAGGAGAGACCTCCGGCTCTTTCCCGCAGGATTTGTTGAACAATTGCGAGCCTTCTGTGCAAGCGGAGTACGACTGTCGCGGAAGTCTAACGCAATAAATCCTAAGCAAGCTCGGCTAAGGAAGCCGCAGATGTAGCGTGTTGTAGCTCGGACGACACAAGCCGGGCGCGAATTTCCCCTAGGAGTTCGAAGGAGCGGAGGCGCGCTCCATGATCATAGATGTGCGCGGTTGTGATGATCTCGTCGGGCTGCGTGACTTCGATGAATTTGAGCAGGCTACGTTCCACGGTATTCGGAGAACCCGCGGCTGAGCACAAGAGGGTCATGCTGGCGGAGGCTTTCTCGGCGGGTGACCAGTACGAATCGATGTCTTCGATGGGTGGCGGAATCTGGCCGGGGGTGCCGCGTCGAAGATTTGTGAAGGCTTGCTGGACCGAAGTGAAGAGAAAGCGCGCCTGGGCGTCCGTTTCGGCGACGATCGCGTTCAGGCCCAGCATGGCGTATGGGCGGTCGAGTTGCCGCGATGGCTTGAAGTGTGTGCGATAGAGCTGCAAAGCCTGCATCATGTCCGCGGGCGCGAAATGCGATGCGAATGCAAAGGGCAGACCGAGTTCGGCTGCAAGTTGCGCACTGAAGAGACTCGATCCGAGTAGCCAAATAGGGACGCGAAGGCCCGAACCGGGAACGGCGTGAATCCGTTGATTCGGTGCATGCGGCTCGAAATAGGATTGCAATTCCTCAACGTCTTGAGGAAAGTTGTCCGAAGTAGAGGCGATGTTGCGCCGAAGGGCGCGAGCAGTGGACTGATCTGTCCCAGGAGCGCGGCCCAGTCCGAGATCGATACGGTCTGGGTAGAGCGAAGCGAGCGTCCCGAATTGTTCGGCGATGACGAGAGGCGAATGATTCGGCAGCATGATGCCGCCGGCGCCGACACGGATGGTCTTGGTGCCTCCAGCGACGTGGCCGATGACGACAGACGTGGCTGCGCTGGCGATGCCGGGCATGTTGTGATGTTCTGCCAGCCAAAACCGTTTGTAGCCCCAGACTTCCGCGTGTCGCGCGAGATCGCGAGAGTTGCGCAAAGCGACGGCGGCGGTCGCCCCTTGAGGAATAGGCGAGAGATCGAGGATAGAAAACGGAATCACCACGATTCGATGCTGTGTTCCAAGCCGCCGTTACAGAAAGCGATAATTCGTTACGGATGGATTGACAGCTCCGGATAGCAATACATGCAAATGCGCAGCTGGCTCGGGCTTGCGGCGCGTAGTTCAGTTGGTTAGAACGCCTGCCTGTCAATGTTCTTCCTAGCAAAGATCACTCCCTACAAGCTGACCAGGACGAAAATTTACCGGAGGCGGTTTCTGTCTAGGGAATTTGGAGCATCGCGAGCTGTGTCGGTGTGGACGGCAGACCCATCAGGAGCGCCCTCGATGAAAAATCGTTTTACGGTCTCGCGAACAGGCGAGAGGGTGTATTGTGGTGCCGTTTTGGAGAGTAAAAAGGAAATTCCGTTGTATAGTGTGGGACATTTCCGATGTGCGTGCGACCCATGAAACAGTTCCGTGAATTTGAGAAAAGGATGTGCGGTCTTTGCTCATCCAGCGTGTTTCTTGTTGCACTCTTTACGCTGCTGACCACGCTGGTCTTTGCAACCCCCCAGTCGTCATCTCCGGCGCCTGACGCGATCTTCATCGGGCAGTTCCTCACGCTGGATCCGGGGCATCCACGAGCGGAAGCGATCGCCGTGTCTGCCGGCCGGATCGTGGCCGTTGGATCCAAGGCCGAAGTGGAGGCGCTCGCAAACAAAGGTACGAGGAAAATCACCATCTCCGGCGTTGTGGTCCCTGGTTTTGCCGATGCGCACACGCACCCCGAAGCCATCGGCGTGCAACTGGAAACCCTCGATCTCCGAGGATTAAGTAAGGCGGAGATTCTGACAAAGGTCGCGGAGGCAGTTCACTCCGCTCCTCCCGGGGGATGGATAACTGGAATGGGTTGGGATCAAGGATTCTGGCGGCCGGCAGTTTTTCCTACAGCCAAAGAGCTTGACACCGTCAGCGGAGATCATCCCGTGATCCTTGACCGCATCGACGGGCATTCCACTTGGGTCAACTCCAAGGTGCTGGCGCTGGCCAAGATTTCCAGCACTACCCCTGATCCCCAAGGCGGGCTGATCCGGCGCGACGCCGCGGGTCAGCCCTCGGGTATGCTGATTGACAACGCCCAAGAATTAGTTAGCGTCGTAACACCAAAGCCCGCTCACGCAGATCGAGAACGCCACATCCGCATCGCGCTTCAGCAGTTCACCAGGTGGGGGCTGAGTAGCGTCCATGACGCTGGGACTGATCTTGAGATTATTGCCATTTACAAGGATCTGCTAAAGAGAGGCGAGCTTCCCGTCAGGGTCTACGCGATGGCGCGTGGCAACGCGGCGATCACACACTATCTCGCGAGCGGACCGGAGACCGATCTTGGCAA
>WNGR01008851.1_pt1 | contig 11535 bp, 11 predicted proteins | sample 5407581 | NCBI WGS metagenome assembly WNGR01 (sample SAMN13153383, study PRJNA577476) | soil metagenome | isolation source: 80 cm soil or saprolite under Garry oak tree replicate 2 | place: USA:California | collected 2016-06-15
TATGCGCGGCTCGCGAAATTGCAATTCGAGATGGGATGAATGGTTCACCCGACATTCGATGACGGGCGTTTGCCAGATTCCGCAGCGGTGAGGTCAGGCAGTTGGTCCCGCATGGATTGTATGACGGTCAAATGCGTGTTATGCCTGTGCAACGAGAGGAGCCAGGGGGTAGCAATGCCGGACGGTCTTTTGAGCGGGGAGCTGGGCAATATCGTAAATTTCTTGACCGCCGCCGGCGCCCTGGGCACGGCCGCGTTCGGACTGGTGGACACCTCCAAAGCGTTCCGCGGCGGCGTGTCCAATGCGGGATTCGGCCATATCCAGGAGGCGGTCACGCCCTTCATCGGCAACGCCGGCCAAAATGGTGCCAGGTCCTTCGGCGAGGCTGACATTCTGGCGACGTTGAGGGCCAACTGGATCAACGGCGTCGCCAAGAACGAGCAAAAGGCGGTCGCCAAGTCGCTCATCCGCTTGGGTTTGACGAGCGGCAACGCGCGGACACTGGCCCAAGCAGCGGGCGTGGACCCCGAGCAGCTGCAAGATTGTGACGCATCCGCAGCAGCGACGCTTTGACGCCGGAGGACCTGAACGTCCTCGGCCGCTTCGATGCCATCGTGAGCGCCGTCCTCGACGAGGGATACGAGCGCGCAGACCAGCAGTACAGAAATGTCTCGAAACTCGCTGCGGCGCTGACGGCGATTGTTCTAGCGGCGATCGCTGGGGGACTGATCTTCCATCACAACAACCCAGACCATTGGCTCGGCTATTTCGGCTCCGCGCAGTTGCTTATCGCCATTCTCGTCGGCGCGGTATCGACGCCTCTCGCGCCGATAGCCAAGGATCTGTCCTCGGCACTCTCCGCGGCCGTGAAGGCCGTTGGCACCACGAGGCGCTAGCAGCGACCGATGACGCTTTATTTGAGTTTTCGATCGCACAATGTGGACGGTTCGGTTGCGGGTCCCCAGGCGCTGACGGGCGACGGAAGGGCGCCTGTGCTTCAGTTGCGATTGGTCGGGGGAGCGGAGGTCGGATCCTTGAGTGCCGGCAAGAACGTCTTGTTCGGCGTCCACGGGTTCAATGTTTCCTTGGATTACGGCGCGCGATCGCTGGCACAACTCGAGCCGGTTCTCCACCTCAAGTCTTCCGAGGTGTTCATCGGTGTGCTTTGGCCAGGAGATTTTTGGTTGCCCGTCGTGAACTATCCTTTCGAGGGAAGCGTCGCGATGGAGTGCGGCAGACGCCTTGCGGATTTTTGCAATCGATTCCTGCCAAAGGCCCAGAGCTTGTCCTTCGTATCGCATAGTCTTGGAGTCCGGGTGGTCCTTGAAGCCGTAAAGAATCTCGACCGGCCAGCCCAAGTCCTCTGTCTGACCGCGGCGGCCATCAATCGCGATTGCCTTGCAACGGAATACGCTCGCGCCGCAGCGAAATCCTCGGCTATTGCAATTCTCGCCTCGCACGAGGATTGGGTGCTGAAACTTGCGTATCCGATCGGCGATCCGATTTCGGATTTGCTGCACGAAGATCATAGCTTGTTCCAGCCGGCCCTCGGCTATGGAGGCCCGCCGATCCCGACCATGCCGCCGATCCATCTTCCCTGGCAAATTCCCGACGGCCAAAGCTTTGAGCACCCTGATTACCTGCCCCCGGCAGACACGGATAAGAATGCCGCAGCGAAATGGCGGTTGGCGGCTGCCTTCATGGCAAGAGCGTTCCGAGGTGAACAGCAGACTTGGCCTTGAGCGGATGCTCCGAACGGTGGCAAGCTACGAGCTACGCGGAAGATCTCGTGCCTCCCACCTCATGAGGAATACAGGCCGCCCGGAACTAGCATTCGTGCTCTCGGCCGTCATGACGAACCCGTGTCTCTCGTAAAACCGGATGGCGCGTGCATTGTCGGTGTTGACGTGCAGCTCGATTTTTTCCGGGCAGATGCGCTTGGCCTCGGCGAGCAGCGCTTCGGCAATTTTTTCGCCCCAGGCCTCGGGAGCGACGACGATCTGGTCGAGATAGCCGGTTCTCGGATCGATGGTGACGAAGCCGGCAACGGCGCCCGCGCGTTCCGCGAGCGTGATGGTCGCGTTCGGCACCAACTCGTTGCGCCAGCGCTCGCGCCACCAGGAAAGCCGCGCGGAAAAATCGATGTCCGGATAGGCATGCTGCCAGCTGCGCCGCCACAGCTCGATCAGAACATCCTCGTCGGCGGCCGCGTAGGGCCGCAACCGGGGAGGCGCGCTCATCGCTCCGTCAGTTTCAGCTCGATGCGGCGGTTGCGGCGGAACGCCTCCTCGGTCGGATCATTGTCGAGCGGCTGAAACTCGCCGAATCCGGCGGCCACCAGCCGGCGCGCCGGCACGCCCCTGCTGATCAAATATTGCACCACCGAGATCGCCCGGGCCGCAGAAAGCTCCCAGTTCGAGGGAAATTGCGAGCTCGCGATCGGGCGCACGTCGGTGTGGCCGTCGATGCGCAGCACCCAGGCGATCTCCGCAGGGATCTGCTTCTCCAGATCGATCAGCGCGCCCGCGAGCTTGTCGACCTCGGCCTGGCCCTCGGGCTTCAGACCCGCGGATCCGCTGTCGAACAGGATCTCGGACTGGAACACGAAGCGATCGCCGACCACGCGGATGTCGGGGCGGGCGCCGAGGATCGCGCGCAGTTTCCCGAAGAACTCCGAGCGATATTTGGAGAGCTCCTGCACGCGCTGGGCCAAGGCCACGTTGAGCCGCTGGCCGAGATCGGCGATGCGCGCCTGGGCTTCCTTGTCCTTCTTTTCCGACGCCTGCAGCGCCTCCTCGATCGCCGAGAGCTGGCGCCGCAGGGCCGCGATCTGCTGGTTGAGCAATTCGACCTGGGACAGCGCCCGCGCCGAAATCTGCTTCTGGCTGTCGAGCTCGCTGGTCAGGGTGTTGACCTTGCCCTGCGCCGCGGCCGCGCCGGGTCCGACCCCTTCGTAGAGGCCCTTGAAACGCTCGCGCTCGCTTTCCGCCGTCGCCAGGCTTGCCCGCAACGCCGCAAGGCTGTCCTCGACATTGGCCTTGCCGGCCTTCTCCATCGACAGCAGCTCGGTGAGCTGCGCGATCTGCGCATTGAGGCGCGCCAGCGCCGTGTCCTTTCCGGTCACTTCCTGGGACAGGAAGAATTGCACGACCACGAAGACCGACAGCAGGAAGATGATGCCCAGGACCAGCGTCGAGAGCGCGTCGACGAAACCGGGCCAATAATCGACGCCGCGGTCGCGGCGGGTGCGGGCAAGCGCCATGGCTCAGACCTTGTGGACGTCTTCGCGGGCGATACGTTCGAGCAGGCGCTGCACCTCGCGCTGCTGGTGCGCCTGCGCGTCGGCCCAATCGCGGATCATCTGCTGCTCGGTGCGCATGTGATTGACGAGGCCGTGAATCGCCTCGGCCAGGCTCGCCATCGCCGCGGTCGCGGCGCGGCCGGACCCGCTGTCGGCGATCGCCTCCTTGAGGTGCTCGATGGCGACGCCGATCTCGCCCATCTGCACCGTGCCGCCGGGACGCGCAGTCGGCTCGGTGCCGAGATCGCGCACGGTCGTCGAGAGCCAGTCCTCGAGGTCGATGTAGAAGCGGTTCTGCGCCTGGCTGGTCTGCAGGTCGAGGAAGCCGAGCACCAGCGAGCCGGCCAGCCCGAACAGCGAGGAGGAAAACGAGATCCCCATGCCGCCGAGCGGCGCCGCGAGCCCCTCCTTCAGGGCGTCGAACACCTGGCCGGCGTCGCCGCCGACTTTGAGCCCGTCGATGACCTTGCCGACCGAGCCGACCGTCTCGATCAGGCCCCAGAACGTCCCGAGCAGGCCCAGGAAGATCAGCAGGCCGGTCATGTAGCGGGAGAGATCGCGCGCCTCGTCGAGCCGGGTCGCGATGGAATCCAGCAGGCTGCGCATGATGGTCGGCGAGATCGCCATGCGCCCGGAGGTGCGCTCGCCCAGGATCGACGCCATGGGCGCCAGCAATGTCGGCGGGCGCGCCAGCGCCAGCCCGGGATCGGCAAGCCGGAAGCTGTTGACCCAGGCCACTTCGGGAAACAGCCGGATCACCTGCCGGTACGCCATCAGGATGCCGACGAGCAGCACGCAGATGATGAGCGCGTTGAGCCCGGGATTGGCCAGGAACGCCGCCCAGATCTGCTTGTAGAGAATGACGACCAGCAAGGCGCCGAGGATGAGGAACACCGTCATGCGCACCAGGAAAATGCGCGGAGACGAAAGTTTGAAGGGATCGAGATCTTGGGCCATGGCAGCTTTACGTCACTCGATGCCCTCAATATCGCACGGCGGCACGGAAAGGAAATGCCGGACGATGCGAGCGATGGAGTCCGGGCGGCTCATCCGATTGCGGCTCCCTTCAACAGCTCCAGCAGTCCGCCATGCATGCTCTCATTTCCGGCAATGATATGGCCCTTCTCGAGCATAGCCTCGCCGCCGTCGAGATCGGTGACGAAACCGCCGGCCTCACGCACCAGCAGCAGCCCCGCAGCCATGTCCCACGGGGAAAGATTGCGTTCCCAATAGCCGTCGAACCGTCCCGCGGCCACCCAGGCGAGATCGAGCGTGGCCGATCCGAAGCGCCGCAGTCCGCAGACTTGGCTCTGTACCGCCGCGATCTCGTTACGGAACTGCGTAAGATCGCCGCGCCCGTGATGCGGCAGTCCGCAGGCCAAGACGGCATCGCCGATCTGCCGGCGCGCCGCCACCCGCAGGCGCCGATCGTTCATGAACGCGCCTTTGCCGCGCTCGCCGGTGTAAAGCTCGTCCGTTGCCGGATTGTAGACGAGCCCGGCAACGATGGTGCCGTCGCGCGCCAGCGCGATGGAGATTGCGAACTGCGGAATGCCGTGCAGGAAATTGGTGGTGCCGTCGAGCGGGTCGACGATCCAGCAATGGGTCTTGTCGGTGCCCTCGGTTCGTCCGCCCTCCTCGCCGAGAAAGCCGTAGCCGGGGCGCGCCTTGGCAAGCTCCGTGCGCAGAATTTCCTCGGCGCGGCGATCCGCCGCCGTGACGAAATTTCCCGGCCCCTTCAACGAGACCTGCAGCCGCTCGACCTCGCCGAAGTCGCGCTTGAGGCCGCGCGCAGCCTTGTGCGCGGCCCGGACCATGACGTTGAGAAGCGCGGATTGCACCATGATCTGCGGATCAAAGATTACGGCGGAAGGGTTCCGAGTTTCCCGGGCTTAGCGCCCGCGCACCGGAATGACAACGTCACGTGCGCGGCGGCAGGCTCGCGAGCCAAGGCTTGGCGGCTTTTTCTCCCGCTTCGCGCTCCGCAGGCTTCAAATTCCCGACGAAGGTGTCGAGCCAGGGGTCGCTCTCGCCTGCCGCCTTGGCGATGAGGTGCCATTTGGTCGCTCCGACCGGGTCGGCCGGCGCGCCGCGGCCCGCCGCCAGAATGCGGGCGAGCCGGTTTTGCGCGATCGGGCTGCCCTGCCGCGCCGCCTTGCGGAACCAGGCTACCGCGCCGGCTTCGTCCTTGGCCATCCCGGTCCCGTTGAACAGAGCGATGGCATATTCGACCTCGGCGTCGAGGTTGCCGGCGCGGGCCGCGGTGCCGAGCAGCCGCGCGGCCTCGCCCGCATCCTTGGCAACGCCGCGGCCCTCCTTGTAGAGCGTCGCCAACGCATATTGCGCGTCGGGATTGCCGGCGTCGGCGGCGCCGCGCAGCAATTCCGCGGCTTTTGCGAAATCGCGATCGAACTGCTGGCCTTCCAGATACAGCAGCGCGAGATTGTAGGAGGCGGCGATGTGCCCGAGCTTCGCCGAGCGTTCGAGCAGTGCCGCCGCCGCATCCCGGTCGCGCGGCCCGCCGCGCGCGGCGAGGCGCAGCATGGCGAGTTCGAACATCGCCTCGCGGTCCCCCCGATCGACCGCCAGCGAGAACCACGCCAATGCCTTCTGGTCGTCCTTGGGAACCCCGAACCCATTGGCGTAGAGCTCGCCCAAGAGCGTCATCGCTTTCGGGTCGCCCTTGTCGTTGACCCGGCGCGTGGCTTCGGCGAACGCGGTCAGGTATTGGCCGCCGTCGTAGGCCGCATAGGCGAGGTCCGGCTCGGCTGCGCCGCTCCCCGGGGCCGCATAGGGCAGGGCGAGGCTCTTGCTCGTGCTCGGTTGCGGTTTCGCCGGTGCGGGACGGCCGGGCGGCTCGGCCGCAGGTTTTGCGGTTTTGGCCGGGGGCGGGCGGTGCACGGGCTTCAGCGGTTTCGGCGGCGGGGTTTGCGCGGCCGGCGGGACGATCTGGATCGGGGCCTGGGCCCAGGCGGGTGCCGCCAGCGAGAACATCGCTGCGAGCATCGAGCCCTGCCAAGCCCTTGTCATTCCAGCGCCTCCACCGGCTTCATCGCGGCCGCAGCGGTCCTGACCGCCGCGGCGACCTCGCCGGCCCACGCCGGATCGCCCAGCGCGACGAAATCGGCGCCCGCAGCCACGAGTTGGCCGACCTCCTCGAACCTCCCGGCATAGCCGACGCAAGCGGGCTCGAACAACTCCGCCCACCACGCAACGCGCTCGATGATGGCCGGGAACGGCGGACGCCCGCCGGCCGCGTCCGGTTCGCCGAACATCACATAATCGGCGCCCGATTCGGCCGCGATCATGGCATCATGCCGTGTTTTCAGCCCGCCGGCACCCGCAATTCGCTCCGGCTTCAGGCTGCCGATCGCGCGCTTGAGCACTTCCGTGCCGGTCAGATGCGCCCCGTCGGCGTCCAAGCGACGGGCGAGTTCCGGTTCGCCGTCGAGCAGCAGGGCGATTCCTCGCGTCTGGACGACAGGTGCGAGCGTCGTGACGGCCTCACGCAGATCCTGCCCCTTCCCGCCGGCGAACCGCAGCAGCACGGCGGCGACGTTGGCGGCCTCGAGCGCGGACTCAAGATCGGCCGCAAACCGGCGCGCATCTTCGATCGGCGGCGTGATCAGATAGAGTCGCGCCGGCGGGCGGCGTATCTGCGCACGTTGGCGTCGCGATGCCATGCTGATCCGTCGAACGCCGCCGCCACCGTGCGCGGCAAAGAGCTTATGCCGCGCGCTTCTCGAGCTCCTGCTTCCATTGCCCGAGCGTTGCCAACCCGTTCATCCGCGCGCGATGCGCGAACGCGCGCTGCGCGGCCGCGACGTTCTCGTTCTTGCCGGACCAGGCCTTCTGGGGCGCCGCCTGCAGCGCGCGGCCGTACGAGAACGTGAGCTTCCAGGGCACGCCCCCGATCTTGTTCATGGCATCGAGATGGGCGGTTGCTTCCTCCTCGGACTGGCCGCCGGACAGGAACGCGATGCCCGGAACTGCGGGGGGCACGCAGTTCTTGAGCACGCGGATGGTTTTCTCGGCGACCTCCTCGACGGAAGCGCGCTGTCCTGACTTCTTGCCCGGCACCACCATGTTGGGCTTGAGCACCGTGCCTTCGAGCTGGACGCGCGCAAGGTAGAGCTCCTCGTAGACCGTCTTGAGCACCCATTCGGTGACTTGCGCGCATCGGTCGATGTCGTGGCCGCCGTCCATCAGCACCTCGGGCTCGACGATCGGCACGATGTCCTCCTCCTGGCACAAGCCGGCATAGCGCGCGAGCGCATGCGCATTGGCACGGATGCAGGAATAGCTTGGAATGCCGGCACCGATGTCGATCACGGCGCGCCACTTGGCGAAACGGGCGCCGAGCCCGCGATATTCGGCGAGCCGCTCGCGCAGGCCGTCGAGGCCCTCGGTGACGACTTCGCCGGGATAGAACGGCAGCGGCTTGGTGCCCTTGTCGACCTTGATCCCCGGAATGGAGCCGGCCTGCTCGATCAGCTTGACCAGCGACGTGCCGTCCTTGGCGGTCTGGCGGATGGTCTCGTCGTAAAGAATGACGCCGGAAATGTATTTCGACATGGCGTCGGTCGAGCGAAACAGCAGCTCGCGGTAATCGCGGCGCGTGTCCGCGGTGGAATCCACCCCGATCGAATCGAACCGCTTCTTGATCGTGCCGGTGGATTCATCGGCCGCCAGAATGCCCTTGCCGGGCGTGACCATGGCCTGGGCAATTTTGTTGAGCTCAGCGAGGTTCATCGGACCCTCCATTGTTCTCGACCTCGGCGGCAGGGCGGGTGCCCTTGCCCTCAAGATCATCACCGCTGTTCGGCTTTCAAGACTTCCACGCCCGGCAAGGCTTTGCCCTCGAGCCATTCGAGGAAAGCGCCGCCGGCGGTCGAAACGTAGGAAAACCGGCCAGTTACTCCCGCCGCATTGAGGGCCGCGACGGTGTCGCCGCCGCCTGCTACCGAAACGAGCTTGCCGGCCTCGGTAAGCTCGGCTGCGGCCTCCGCGATCTCGATCGTGGCGTCGTCGAACGGCTCGATCTCGAAGGCTCCCACCGGTCCGTTCCACAGCAAGGTCTTCGATCGGGCCAGCGCCGAGATGACGTGCTCCACGCTCCGCGGCCCCAGATCGAGGATCATTTCCTCCTCGCCGACCGCGTCGACTGCGACCACCCTCGAAGGCGCATGCGGCGCGAGCTCGCGCGCCACCACGGCGTCGGTCGGAAGCAGGATCTCGCGCCCCTTGGCATCGGCGGCGGCCACGACCTCGCGCGCGGTCGTAACGAGATCATGCTCGGCGAGCGATTTGCCGATGCGCCGGCCTTGGGCGGCCAGGAAGGTATTGGCCATGCCGCCGCCGATCGCCAGGATGTCGACCTTGGCGATCAGATTGCCCAACAGATCGAGCTTGGTCGAGACTTTCGCCCCGCCGACGATCGCCATCACCGGGTGCGCGGGATGCTCCAGGGCCTTTTCCAGAGCCTCGAGCTCGGCCTGCATGGCGCGTCCGGCGTAAGCGGGGAGACGGTGACCCAATCCTTCGGTCGATGCATGCGCGCGGTGCGCGGCCGAAAATGCGTCGTTGACCCACAGATCGCCGAGCGCGGCGAGCGCGGCGACGAACTCCGGATCGTTGTTCTCCTCGCCCTTGTGAAAGCGGGTATTCTCCAAACAGAGAATGTCGCCGGGCCGCAGCGCGGCGACCGCCGCTTGCGCCTTCGGGCCGACGCAGTCCTCCGCGAAGGCGACCGGCCGGCCGAGGACCTGCGACACGGCCGCCGCAATCGGCCTGAGCGATTGCTTCGGATCCGGCCCCTTCGGCCGGCCGAAATGCGAGAGCAGGATCACCTTGCCGCCCTTGTCGGCGATCTCGCGGATGGTCGGCGCCACCCGCTCGATCCGGGTCAGATCGCCGACCTTGCCGTCCTCGAGGGGAACGTTGAGATCGACGCGCAGCAGAACCCGCTTGCCCCTGACGTCGGCCTCATCGAGGGTGCGGATCGCGACCATGGCTCACGATCCGGTCGGTCAGATCACCTTGCCCATGGCGACGGCGGTGTCGACCATGCGGTTCGAGAACCCCCATTCGTTGTCGTACCAGGCCATCACCCGCACCAGCGTCCCGTCCATCACCTTGGTCTGGTCCATGTGGAAGATCGACGAGTGCGGGTCGTGATTGAAGTCGATCGAGACGTTCTTCTGGTCGGTATAGGTGAGAATGCCCTTGAGCTGCTGTGCGGCCGCGCGGGTGACCGCGCCGTTGATCTCGTCTTTCGAGGTCGGGCGCTTGGCCACGAACTTGAAATCGATCGCCGAGACGTTGGCGACCGGAACCCTTATGGCGACGCCGTCGAGCTTGCCGGCGAGCTCCGGCAGCACCAGGCCGACCGCCTTGGCGGCGCCCGTGGAGGTCGGGATCATGGAAAGCGCCGCGGCGCGCGCCCGGTAGAGATCCTTGTGGACCTGATCGAGACTCGGCTGGTCGTTGGTATAGGCGTGCACCGTCGTCATGAATCCCTTCTCGATCCCGACCGCGTCGTGCAGCACCTTCACAACGGGAGCCAGGCAATTGGTGGTGCAGGAGGCGTTGGAAACGACGAGATGCTGCTTCGTCAGCTTGTCGTGATTGACGCCGTAGACGACGGTGAGATCGGCGCCGTCCGAAGGCGACGAGACGAGCACGCGCTTGGCGCCCGCCTGCAGATGCACCGAGGCCTTTTCCTTCGAGGTGAAAATGCCGGTGCACTCCAGCGCAATGTCGATGCCGAGCTCTTTCCACGGCAGCTCGCCGGGATTCTTGATCGCGGTGACTTTGATCTTTCCGGTGCCGCAGTCGATGCTGTCGCCCTGTACCTTGACCTCGCCGGGGAAGCGGCCGTGAATGGAATCGAACCGCAGCAGATGCGCATTGGTCTCGACCGGGGCGAGATCGTTGACGGCCACGACCTCCATGTCCTTGCGGCCGGCTTCGGCCAGGGCGCGCAGCACGTTGCGGCCGATGCGGCCGAACCCGTTGATGGCGACGCGGACGGACATTTCGAGCTCCCGATTCGTTCAATGCTAGGGCGGCGACGGTAGCCGGTGCCGCCTAGATAGGCCCGGGCCGGACGATTGGGAAGTCGCAGCCGGCAATCCGGGTTCCGCGCCTCAATGGGCCAGCTTGCTCAGCGCCGCCTCGGCGACCGCCTGGGCGGTGATGCCGAACCGGCGATAGAGGTCCTTGTAGGGCGCACTCGCCCCGAAGCCCGCCATGCCGATGAAAAGGCCGTCGCTGCCGATGATCGCGTCCCATCCCTGCGCATCCCCGATGACCGATTGCCGCACGTGCGCGGGTGACGCCAGAAACAATTCGAAACAGGGAACCGAGACCACCCGGGCCGAGCAGCCGCGCTTGATGAGCAGGTCGCGCGCCTCCACCGCGATCGCCATTCCGACCGCATTGGCGAGCCCCTGACCGAGCGGTCCCGTCGTCGTCTCGATGCCCGGCGTGTGGCCGTGTTCCGGATGCCCGGGCGTGATCGATCCAAGCTGCCGGAACCGCTTGATCTCCTCGATGGTGATCGCCTCGACCCCGAGCAGGTGCAGCACCGCATAGATCAGCATCGAGCCGTGGCCGGCGGAGAGCACGAAACGGTCGCGATCGGGCCAGGCAGGGTCCCCGGGATCGAAATGCAGAAATCGGCTGAACAGGACGGTCGCCACGTCGGCGGCGCCCATCGGCAATCCGGGATGGCCGGACTTGGCGGTTTCGACTGCATCCATGGCCAGGGCACGAATGGCGTTCGCCATGCGATCGTGCTGAGCGCGCGGAATCATCAGGCGTCCTTGTCGCGCCGGCAATGCGGGAACCCCGCGGCTCTCCTCACGCCGCGGCCAACGCAAAAGCAAGTTCGCTCAAAGGAATCTCCCGGACGCGACCGCGCCGGGTCTAGAACGAAGCCCCCGCCGTCCCTGGCGGCGGACTGATAGCACGGAAGGGGGGCGAGTCAACGCGATCAGGGCGAAACTGAGGCGCGAATTTCTGCGCGTAAGTGCTTGGCGCTCTTGAGCTGATCGCAACAAATCCACAGAATGCGATTACGGGAATGATCGACGGCCCGGCGCAATGCAACGCCGGTCCGGACACGGACGCCCGCAATGCGCGCGGGAAACGCGCGAGACGCCGGGCGGATCGGGGGAGAGCGGCAGGATGGGCGCGCCACACGCGATGCCGAAAGGCGATGAACCGGCCGC
>WNGR01017173.1_pt1 | contig 11535 bp, 9 predicted proteins | sample 5407581 | NCBI WGS metagenome assembly WNGR01 (sample SAMN13153383, study PRJNA577476) | soil metagenome | isolation source: 80 cm soil or saprolite under Garry oak tree replicate 2 | place: USA:California | collected 2016-06-15
ACAGAGGAATGAATGATTTCATTATCATTGACGTAGACCTCGTGGTTTCGCGCCACGGCTTTGCGATCGTAGACGTAATTCACCAGGAGGCCGGCCGATTCGCGCAGCCCCTTTTCCGACCGGTCGCCGAGCCAGTTGATCCGTTCCAGGCGTGCGCCGTTTCGCAAATGAAAGCGCGCCACGGGGTCGCGCGGCTCATCATCGCGTTTGGCGTATAACAGATAATACGCGCACAAATACAGGAGCAGCGGCTTCAATTGCTGCGCCTTCGAATCGTCTTCGAACCAGGATGAGCCCTCGAGCCGCGAAAGAAGCAAAAGCTCGGGTTCGGAAAACTCGATGACGCGTTGCGGCGTCGTCAATTGGTGCTTCAGCCATGCGCGAAATCCGGGAACGGGCGAGAGCGTTGCGTAATATTTCAGACTCGGGATTTCCTCCGCCAGGCTGTCAGTGACCTGCTTAATGAGAAAATTGCCGAACGACACCCCCGCAAGTCCCGGCTGGCAGTTGTTGATGGAGTAAAAGATGGCTGCGTCGGCTTTGATCTCGGCGTGCTCGCCCGGATTTTTGGCTGAAAGGACGTCCTGGATCGAAGCCGGTAATCCTCGTGTTAGCGCGACCTCGACAAATATCAACGGTTCATCAGGCAATGCCGGATGAAAGAATGAAAAACAGCGCCGATCATCGGCAAGACGCCGGTGCAAGTCGTCCCATCCCCGGATTTCGTGGACGGACTCGTACTCGATGAGCTTTTCCAAAATGAACGCCGGTGTCTTCCAACCGATGCGCTCGACGCGCAAAAAACCCCGGTTGAACCACGATTGCAGCAGGTGCATCATGTCTCCATCGACGGGCTTGAGCTGCGGATTTTCAGCGAGGAAGCTGCGAAGGTCGGCTCGCATCGCGACGATCGACGCCGTCCCGTCCGGTCCCATATTCAAGACCCGAAACAACTCCTGCCGCGGGGATTCCGCTGCGCCCTGCAGCGCGGCCGCGGTATTTGCATTCGGGTCCCGCTGATAGGCTGCAATCGCGTCGTCGAGACGCCGGCGATCCGGCATGAATTCCGTGAGCAGCCGTTCGAAAAACTGAAGCCGGTTGCGCGTGGAAAGGCTTTTGTAGGTGGTTAGGATCTTATCGGCGAGCGAGATCGCCGAAGCTTCTCCTTTGAGATGAACCAGCCGCCGGCACATGGCCACGATGTCTTCCTGGCGGCGTCCCGTCGTGCGTTCGAGGATCTCCAGCCCGCCCGCGGCAAGCGTCAGAATGATGTCTCTCAGCGAACTTGCTTTCATAAATTCGGGGTCAGACGGGTGAATTCCCTATTTTCCGACCAAAGTTTCGTTGAAGGAAGATAGGGAATTCACCCGTCTGACCCCGAATTTCCCTGTGGCCATCTTCATGCTCCTTATTTCAACGACGGTAATACGGCGTAGCCGGAAACCGGTAGATTCGTCCTGAACCAAATCACAATGTCGGCCTGGAGGTCCGGTTCCTTTTCAAACATCGAGGCGGCGTGCCCGGCTCCTTTTAACATCGTAATCTGGCTGTCGCGATTTGTTGAGAGGCCAACGATCTTCTTGATCGATGCCGCTGCATTGGTGTCTTCCTCACTGGCAGCGCCAAAGATCGGCATCTTGGCGGCATTCTTTATGAACATTTCGCCGTCGCCGTCCGTTCCGCCCGACAGCAGCACGAGCGTTTTGACTTCGGGATGCCGCCGCGCCGCTTGAATCGCCTGATTGACACCGCAACTGCCGCCGATCACTCCCAACACGGTTTTGTTCACGAGACCCTGCGTTGTCAGGAACTGGAACGCCGCGTCAACATCGCCCGGCATTTTGTCCCGCGCCGAGGCAAGATCCGGGAACTGAGCGTTCTTGCTGCCTCCAAAACCGCGAAAGTCCAGCGTGAGAGCGTTGTAACCAGCCGCGCTTAGCATGGTTCCCAGAGTGTCGTAGATCTGGCGGTCCGCATTGCATTGGTGGAGCAAAAGAATCCCCGGTCCGATCTTTCCGGCCGAATACAGCGTTCCTTTCAAGGCGAAGCCATCGGCCGCGGTAATCGTTACGTCCTTCTTTTCCGCCGACAATGTTGTCGCGAAAACCAAAAGGATGATTGTCACGAAGCATGCTCTCTTCATTGCAAAAACTCCTTTCACGCCATCAGTGGTAGCAGCCTAAGACCACTGCGGTGCGAACGTCAAATGGATTTGGCGTCATCCGCTCCATTTTACGCGTCATGAGATTCGCGACTGCCGAAGCTTTATTTAGCCCCTTGCCGCGAGCGCAATAAATTGGGGATCGCAATCGTTGCGACAATCAGCGTCACAGCCATGCTCGGCAGCAGGAAGAGCGTCGCCGCAGGATTTTGGCCGCCGTTGCCGGTGAAAAGAAAACCCTCGTCAGTATTGGCGCCGACACTATAGGTGCCCGTTGTTCCCGGCGCGCCGAAGAAATTTGTGAGCAACTGTGTCTGACCCAGATTGCTCGCTGCAGGATTGTTTGCCAAGAGACGTGACTGGAGGCCCGCCATCGTCTCCGCGATCCTCCGGCTTCGGAACGTAAACGAGTTCCCCTGTTCCGGAACGCGCCGGGACAACTTCTGGAATTCATCCGTGGATTTCAGTCCCATTCGCGTCCCGGCCTTCACCTCGACCGCTGCTTCGATCAGCGCGTCGTTGGAGGCGACAAAGAAATAGTCGCCGCTTCGGGCAATGGACAGCCTTAGTGTGATAGGCGTCGGGCCTGGCGGAGGCATTGTCCGCATCCTGAGACCGCCACGATTCGTTCGAATCACCTGCGGATTGGTCATCAACGTTGCATCGACAAAGTCGAAGATCGTGTCATCTTTGACCTTGCATGCCAGCATGAGACCGGCTTGCGGTATTTGCACCGTCGTTCCGGGAAAGAACGCATTGCTCGCTCCGTCTTCATCCAACGTAAACACGATCCCACATTCGCCTCCAAGCGAGGCCAACGTCTTTTCGAGACTCCCGCCAGTCATTGCTGCGAACTGATCGCGGAATGCCTGCAGTGCCCGATGTGCATCTGGAATTCCCGATTGTTCGACTTCCTTGTTGACGACGGTCCAGAGTAAAGAGAGATCCAAATCGGAGAACCAAGCAAAGGCAGTGTTGGCGGGCAGCAGATCGAGGCCGTCCAGCGTATGAGGCTGTCTGCCAAAGACCGACCAGAGATAACCGGTATTATTGCCGCGGTAGTGATGCAGTATCGCCTTGCCGTGATAAAGGCCCTTTTCTACCGCAATTGAACTCATACCAAAACCACTGATCTCCTCGATGCCGCTTTGTTTGACAAGATTCGCTATGAGGCTAAAGGTGAGGGTTGCATTTTGCTTATCGGCTGAGGAGGTATCGGGTATCGCATCGAGAATATTTCGAAACTGGGCGATCTGAGCAGAAAGGCCACTCAACCATTCTTCCGTACTGAGATAAAGGTACAGATTGCCGCCGGAATCGAGGTGCGATGTCACCTCCTGAAAACTGTTCTTCACCGCTGAAGTTTGAGTCTGGGTAAGAACAGCAGACGGAAGCAGGACGCATAGAACGATTGCGATCAACTGGCGCATTCGGACCCTCCTGTAAAAGACATTTCGGCGACAAGTGGCCGCTAGAATATTGAGAGACGGACAATATTTCTTACAGAGGTTTCTTGGATATCTGGGATGACTTTCGAGGATTCGTCGGGTGTCTGAGAATGCTTGAATACTCGGCCCCTTCAGAGTAACGTTCCTATGAAATACCCATGATTCAGGGAGGTATGTGAATGAACGTCGGAGGTCCGTTGGGGTTTCGCGCCTCTGCGCTTCGCCTCGTGTGGCTCGTTCCGGTTTTTGCGGGTTTCTTCACACCAGCCGCCATTCGGGGGCAGTCGGGGGCGTCTCCAGGCGACATCACTTTCACGAAGGATATTGCGCCGATCCTGCAGCGGAGCTGCCAGCCGTGTCATCGGCCGGACGGCGGTGCTCCGATGCCGCTGGTCACGTACGAACAGGTCAGACCGTGGGCCCGAGAGATGAAGATGCGGACGAGCCTAGGTCCGAAGGCCGGCGTCATGCCGCCCTGGTTCGTGGAAAAAGACATCGGCATTCAGAAATTCAAGAACGACCCGTCATTGAGTGACGAGGAGATTGCAAAGATCGTAAAGTGGGCCGACAGCGGAGCGTCACGCGGCAATCCGGCCGACATGCCTGCGTCCCTCAACTTCGACGACTCGGACAATTGGACGATCGGCGAACCGGACCTGGTGCTGAAATCGAAAGAGGTGACGGTTCCAGCCACGGGGCCGGATTGGTGGGGAGACGTCGGGCTCATTCCAACGGGCCTCACCGAGGACCGTTACGTCTCGGCTGTGGAGGTCCGCGAAGTCAATGACATTCCAAAAGGCGGCACGATCAAGACAGTCGGCGGACGCTATGCGTTCCATCACATGACGTATTCCAGCATCGTGCCGGGCCAGCGCGATTCAGCGAGCGCCGAAGAAACCGCGACAACATGGCCCATTCATGAGGTTGGACGCAACGCAGATATCTTCCCGCCCGAAGCCGGCAGGCTGCTGGCCGCCAATTCGTCGCTGTCTCTGACCGCCGGTCACATTCACCCGAATGGACGGGAAACGAAGGCGCATCTTGAATTCGGCTTCAAGTTCTTCCCCAAGGGCTACAAACCGCTCTTCCGCCGTTCGACCCTGCGTTTGGGCAACGGCATCGATATCGACGTGAAGCCGAATCAGGCGAAGCAAGAGCTTCATGCTTACGCCACGCTGACGGAGAACACCAAGATCATTGCATTCGAGCCCCATTTGCACGCTCCTGGCGTGCGGATGTGTCTGGAAGCGATCTGGGGCCACAACATCCAGACGCTGAATTGCGTCGGCTACGACCACAACTGGGTAAAGCAATACGTATATGAGGACGATGCGGCGCCGCTCCTGCCGAAAGGCACCATTGTTCATCTCATGGGTTTCCTCGACACTACCGCTAATAATAAGAACCCTGCCGATCCAAGAAACTGGGCCGGTGGTGGCCGGCGCTCGATCGCGAACATGTTCATCGACCTTGGGTATTCCGTCGCGCTCACGGAGGAACAGTTTCAGGCGGAAATGGCGAAGCGGCGAGCGAAGATGAAGAGCCGGAACGATTACGATATCGGTTGTCCTCTGTGCTGGGCGCCTCCTGTGCCGCCGGCGCCCGCAGCGCAGCCCGCGGGCGGACAATAAGACCCGATGATGATTCGTGGCCCGATTCTCGCGTTGAGATGGGTTGGTCCGGTCGCGCTTGTCTCGCTGACCGCCCTCCTCTTGTTGCAATCTGCGGGCGCTCAGACCAGGTTCACATACTCGAAAGGACAGAGCGTCTCGCCGGCATACGAAGGCTGGATGCCGAACGAGGATGGCTCCTTCACATTGTATTTCGGCTACATGAATACGAACTGGCTGGAGGAGTTCGATATTCCTGTGGGGCCGGACAACAACATCGAACCCGGAGGGCCGGATCAAGGACAACCTACGCACTTTTATCCGCGGCGGAACCCATTCCTGTTCACGATCCGCTTGCCCCAGGATTTCGGCAATAAAGAGCTGATCTGGACCCTCACGACCCACGGCAGAACCGAGAAAGCCTACGCATCGCTCAAGAGCGATTACCAGATCGACAAACAGGTGATTTCGACCGAAGTTGGAGGGGACGGCGGCAGTCTGCGCGACGAGCTTCGGTACAACATCCCGCCGGAGCTCGTCGTCGAAGGAGAAGCACGGAGAACGGTCAAGGCCGGTGAGCCGGTACCGTTGGTGGCCCTGGCCGGCGATCCCGACAACCTGCCCGCCAGACGCGACGGCAAACTGCAGCCGCGACACCCCGGAGAGCGGCCGGTTCAAGAAGTGGAGAAGGCATCGGCTCCACGCGCAGTACCCACAACCGCCGAAACGAATGCCGCCAATCTTCTCTACAGGCCTCCATCGTCGATTGTTCCCTCCAGCGGACCCGGTTTGCGGTTGTCGTGGATCGTGTACCGAGGTAAAGCCTCGGCCGTTCGGTTCAGTCCTGAACAGATGAAGACATGGACCGATACTCGCGCATGGGCAAACTCACCATGGTCACCTCCTTTCACCATTCCCGAGCCGCCTCCGGACGGCAAATGGATCACAGAGGTGAGGTTCCAGGAGCCGGGCATTTACACGTTGCGCGCAGTCGCCAGTGATGGCTCGCTGTTTACCTACAAGAACGTGACAGTCACCGTCACTCCGTAGCAATTCAGGGATCTCACGGAGTGTGAACGCCGTAATGGGGTCATCAGTAAATAGGGAATCAAGTCGTTGGTAGTCGGTTGGTTTTAACTGTAGCGACGGTCTGCTGTGAAAAAATTGGGGAGGGGCAACTTGTCAAATGTCGAATGTCTGTTGTGCGACGTCCGAGGAACTTGTAAAAACGACCCACTGACGAAATGACCTGATGACTAAATCATTTTTCCACTAAGAATTTGGTCGTTTGGTCAGTAGGTCATCTGGCGCTTTGACAACTACATTGCACATCGCACACCAGACATTCGACATTTGACAAGTTTTGGACCCCGCGTGACTCTCTTGCCTGCCTCGCGATCTCGTCCTAAGATCGCGCGCGCTGGTTCGGAGCGGGGCCGCTTTTCAGAGCGCTCAGGACTCGCTCCGGCGTGAGAGGAACCTCCCGGAAGCGCACTCCCGTGGCGTCGAAAACGGCATTGGCTATTGCCGCCGGCACCGGCACGATGGACGGTTCGCCCGCGCCCAGTGCCTCCATCTCCGGCCGATTGATCAGCACGATTTCAATTGAAGGGATGTTCTGGAAGCTGATAATCGGGTAGCTCTTCCAGTCCAGACTCTTCACGCTGGTAGCATCGAACTGAACTTCCTCAAATAACGTTCGGCTCACTCCCTGAATCACGTTCCCATCAATCTGGTTTTTTACTCCATCGGGGTTGACGATCCTGCCGCAGTCGTGCGCGATGGTGATGCGCTTGACTGCAATCTTACCCGTCGGTTTGTCCACTTCAACTTCGGCGACGGCGGCAACCATGGCGCCGGCGCGGTCTGTAATCGCAATGCCCCGGCCGGCAAGCTTGGGGCCGGCAGAGGAAGGCGCGGGGGAAGGACGTTCCTTCCAGCCGGCCTTTTGAGCTGCCGCCGCGAGGACTTCCCGCAGCCGCTTGTTCTCACCCAGATACCGCAGCCGGAACTCAACCGCATCCACGCCCAAAGCCGAGGCCAGTTCGTCCATGAAGCCTTCGCTGGCGAAGCAGCGTGCCGGCTGTCCCGGCGAGCGCAGGTTACAAGTACGCAGCGGGATAGGCCCCGCCGTCTGCCAGGGCAGGTTTTGAGCGGCGTGCGGTCCAGGTAATCCCACACAATGACTTTGCCCTGACTATCCACGCCGGCTCGGACCGAAATGAGATGCGGTGGCCCTTTGGGTGACCACCCGTGCTCATCTTCCCGCATCCATTGAACGCGGACGGGTCTGCCCACGGCGCGGGACATCAGCGCCGCGTCCTCCGGCACGTCGTCGGGTTCCAGGCGTCCGTAGCAGCCGGCGGCCTCCTTATGGATGACGCGAACGTTCTTTTTGGGCAGTCCCAAAAGAGTCGCCAACTTGTCCCGCGTCATAAACGGAGCTTGGGTCCCGGTCCAGACGGTGGCGCGGTCGGCCCGGACATCCGCCACGGCACAGGAGGGGCCGAGCATGCCGTGTAATTGGAACGGCCAACGGTAGGTGGCTTGAAAAGTCCTGCTCGCGCTGGAGAGCGCCTCGTCCACATTGCCCTTCTTCACCGGATTCATGTCAATGACGCTCTTGGTATTCTTCAGGTACGCATCCAGCTCGTCTTTATTCGCGGGAAGTTTCTCCGCAGGAGGCGACCAAGTTACTTTCAAAGCTCTGGCGGCCTGGATCGCGGCCCATTCAGTCTCCGCCACCACGCCGACGAAGTTTTCCTGCTGCACCACCTTGACTATGCCGGCAATGTGCCGGATGGAGCTTTCGTCAATACTTGATGGTTTGGAATTCACTACGGCTGGGCGAACCACGCGGCCGTGGAGCATGCCGGGGATCCGGACGTCCTGGATATACGTGTACTCTCCCGTGAATTTCGGCGGCAGGTCGATGCGCGGCACGGAAGTGCCCACGATTTTGTACTCCTTGGGATCCTTGGCGCGCGCTTCGGGAGCCACTTTCATATCCCAGCCTTCACCCGTGGCGATGATTTTCAGGTTGAAGCGTTTGCCACCGATGAGCTCGCCGTAGGAGACTTTCTTGGCCTGGTTGCCGGCGACGCTTACGACACCATCGCGCACGGTAAGCTGTTCCGCAGAAGCCTCCAGTCTTGCTGCGGCCAGTTTCAGAAGCTGCTGGCGCGCGGCCGCCGCGGCCTGGCGCAATTGTGGTCCGGCTCGCTCGAGCGTCCGGCTGGCCACCGTCATGCCCTGGTCTACCGACTTGGCGGTGTCCCCCCAATCCATTTGGATTTTCTGAAACGGCACATCCAGCTCGTCGGCCACAATCTGGGCCAGGGCAGTCTCGATGCCGGTACCAAGTTCCACCTTGCTGGTGAAGACCGTGACACTTCCGTCCTGGGCGACTGCGAGCCAGGAATCGAGCTGTGTCGCCTCCGGCTCGACGGCGGGCAGGTCTGGCGATTGAGCCAGGAGCTGGGAGATGGGTGCCGAAAAACTGAAGCTGACAACCAGCCCGCCCGTGCTTTTAAGAAATCCTCTGCGGGAAACCTGTCGTCTTTCCATGTTGCACCTCCTAGACCGCAGCCCGTTGGATAGCGCGGATGACCCGCAGGTGGCTTCCGCAACGGCATAGGATGCCGTCCAGAGCGCGCCGGATCTCCGCCTCCGTTGGATGGGGGTTTTTGTCGAGCAGCGCTTTGGCATTCATGATCATTCCGTTCATACAGTAGCCGCACTGCGCCGCCTGCTCTTCAATGAACGCCTTCTGGAGCCGGTGAGGACGGGCTACGCTGCCCAAACCTTCCAGCGTGGTAATGTTCCGGTTTTGTGCATTGCTCACCGCGATGCTGCACGAGCGCACCGCGTTGCCCTCCAGCATCACCGTGCAACAGCCGCATTGAGAAAGACCGCAGCCAAACTTTGGCCCATTCAACTCCAGGTCGTCGCGCAACACGTACAGCAGCGGAGTGCTGGGGTCCGTATCCACGACTCGCGACCTTCCATTCACTTTCAGCGAGATTCGCGCCATAACAAGTTCCCTTCCTCAACGAGCCGAGGCAGAACCATTCCGCCCGTTGAACCAAGATTCAGAATCTCCACTCTATTTGGGTCTATCCGCCGGAACCCAATGTACACCCGGTCTTTCCCGAATGGAAGCATCGCTGCTTCGTAAAATGGGCCCCCGGCAGCCGCCCGCAGCGCGAGCCCGCGCGAAGCGCAAGCGCAGTAGGGCGCAGCCTCAGGACGCGGGCTGTAGCTCGCCGCGGCCTAAGACCACTTTGCGATTCTCGACGCGGTCAGGGTATTGCCGGCGTACCAGCCGTGTATAGAGATAGTCTCGCCGATGGTGAAGTCTTCGAGGCGCATCGGTTCAGCCCCGTCCTGAATCACAGTCTTGCCGGTGATCACGACCATGTACTGGTTCAGGTTCGGTGTTGTGCTGCCGGCCGGGGAAGGATGCCTTCCCGTGCGCTGAGGGAAGCGGATCGTCGCGCCGCCCGGGAAAGTGATTACCGGAGATGTATCGCCTTGTTTCGCCAGCAAGAAATTCTGAGTGAGCTGATCATCCGATGCACGCACTCTTAACGTTTTGTTCTTCAGATCGATCATCATAATGCGGCCGGTCGTCGCTATGAACGTGCCGTCTGGAGCAAGGCGCTTTCGATCCGCGGCTTTAGCAAACACGGTGGCCAGCAAGAACAAAATGACCAGCAACGAAGGCACTAAACGATCTGTGAATCGGCTCATGGACGCATTATAGAGATAATCCGTCGAAGAAGAGCCACAACGCACGAGAGTTTAACAACTCTTTACACTCTGAGCTACCGGCAGGATGAGATTTCACTTCAGCGGCGAATAGTCGGCCGCGCTCATCATGAAGATTTTGGGATTCAGCGTTACGGGATACTTTGTCCGCAATTCAATCCACTTAGGGTCAGCTTGGAAGGCGGCCCAGGAGGCATCCCGGGCTGCGCGGTCCTTATGTGCAAGCAAGTAGACCAGTGTGTTGGGATCATCGAGGCTTTGCCATGCGCCAAGAACCTCCATGCCGTTCTTCTTGAATATATCGACTTCGCCGTCGCGAAACCGTTTGTGCAGATCGTTGATACGGCTCTTGCTGGTATCGACCGTATACATCCGCAGCTCAAAACAGCGCGAATTCTTCGCGGCGTTTATTCCCAAATCGCCCGGGATATTAGGACCGCATGGCGCGGCTGGAGTCGCCGGGCCGCGTTGCCCGCTCTGGACCGCGAATCCAGCGGCCAAGCCGACGATAAGAACGCCCGCTAGAATTCCTGAAAGACCTAAACCGGTCAGCACAAATTGTTTCTTCATAGATCTCCTTTTAAATGCTTCAGCGCACAGGGCAGGTTATGGATTCTACCCGGAGGCATCGAAGCTCCTTGAAATCAGTTTGAGCATAGGAATTATAAACGGGGAGGGGTTAGGATGGCGGATCGCCGGTGTTGATGATTGCAGTCTGACACCTGTCAACCAGCTTTTCAAACGCGATGCCGCAAGTATCCGGCCGCCATTTGCGGGGTTTTCCGGACTGTGACGACGTCACATAATGGCGATTAATTAACACCAAACGGGGAAACATCGGGCGCATTTGCCGTGGCATTTGCGCCGGGTGCCGATCTTACGGAGCGGGCGGATACGACTCTGGTTTTTCGTTCCCGAGCTGAACGCCATTTCTCCAGGTGTTCAGGCACTGAGGATGCGCAAATACAGACGGCGGATCCGGAGGGCTATAAACGATGTCATCGGCAGTCGCGCCACCCGGAGGATTCATCCCGAGATTGTTGCGGGTTCTCTTGGCGATTTCATGATCGGTGCATGAAGTGTCGCCACTGATGCCTAGGCCGCCAACGATCTTGCCACCCTTGTATAGCCCCACGCCGCCACCGAAAAAGATCAAACCACCGGCGATCTGCTGGTCGCCGCCGCCCTGTCCTCCCGTAGGAGCAGTGAACGCAGGATTCCAGAGATTGGATTGGCCGAGACTCCAGAGGGAATGCCCCGGTTGCGTAAACGTGTAAAGGTTGGCCGTTGATAATGCAAGCGTGTCCAAACTGAACGCATTGGCCGCATACGCTTTCGCTTTTGCAATCGCCTGACTGCCAGGCCATACCTGAGTTGGATCGCCCGTCGTCGTTACGAAACCGCAGATTTCGCCATCGCGATTGACGACAGCACCCCACATTCTGGCTCCACCAAACAAACCGCCTGCTGTGGGGGATGCGGAAGCGAGCATGGCAGCTTTCAATTGAGAGTTACTCGGAAGATCCCTACAGTTCGCCGCGAAGAC
>WNGR01009480.1_pt1 | contig 11534 bp, 12 predicted proteins | sample 5407581 | NCBI WGS metagenome assembly WNGR01 (sample SAMN13153383, study PRJNA577476) | soil metagenome | isolation source: 80 cm soil or saprolite under Garry oak tree replicate 2 | place: USA:California | collected 2016-06-15
GAGCCTCGCGCTCTCAGCGGAATCCGTGTTCAGCCTGAACTCCAGAGAAGCCTCCTCATACTCTGTACATATATCACAACGGAACATACCGATTGGAAGATCGCGTAATTTCACTGATCTCTCTTCTCTCAGACAGTTCGCGCAACGCATGAAAGAAGAAGAGCTCCTCTATTGGTTATGAGCAATAGATGGATCCGAAACCTTCCCATGATGTGCGATTGGTAAGAATCCAAGTCAGGACATACAGGAGAATTTATCTCACGAAAAGAAAAGGGGATTATCAGTGTCGCTCATACTTCGTCTACATCCCGAAAGACCTGGCGGAACCTCTAGTCGGCAAAGACTTGAAGCTGACCAAGAATAATTCGGGAATCCTAATCGAACCGACATCTTCTTGACACGACGATGTTCATGTGAGTCTTGTTCCGGCGCTACTCAGAAATCAAGGGGGGGTTTCTCTATGGGAGAGAAAACTTTGCCGACATGATCGTGAGTTTCCGATGCATCGTGTATCTTCAAGATCGTTCTTGCCTAAGCCCGTGTGTAACTCTAATGATTGTGAGACATATTTGGACTCTAACGAGCGGAAACGCCCGGGAAGACCGCCAATGTTTAGCCCACCTAAGATAGTCCTGCAAGAAATCCATCTAAGGATGAGCGAGGAAGTCTGGACTGCCCTTCGAAAATACAGGGATTTTGCTAATGAATCCTCACTCAGTCAGGCCGCCAGAAAATTGCTAAGAGAACGCCTAACAGAACTAGGCTTCCTCAACCAGAGAATTCAGGAAGACAATAGCCGACGATCATCCCTCTGAAATCCCGCCTCGGGATTTTTGAGGCGGGCCCTCCTAATATATTTCCGTCGACGTATAGAGGTTAGCCGAAGACGGCGACGATCAAACGCTGTAGACGCCAATTGGCGTGATGCCAGCGATTCTCCTCGCCCGGACCAACCGGGGAGGCACCAGCAATTAGAGGACAAGTTCGCATAAAACAACTCATCAGCGATGAGGCTAGCCGCGTCCTAGCCAAAACATACAAGGACCGGCAGCTTGGCGAAGTTGTCTCACTCGTTGAGAGTGTTCTCCTGGACGTGGAACAAGGAGAAGTCATTCGGTCACCTGGATACGACCGAGATCTGCTCGCCGTCGCAGTTCCAAAGCCGATCTGGAGGTGTAGACATTAAGCATTACAAAAGAGGTTACGACCCTCTGGGACAAAGCACTAGAATATCCGAGCTTCAGAGCATTTCTGCGAATACTGCGAGTGGCAGCCGCCGCGGGAATCAGCACCTTTTTCGCCACTCTTGTACCGCAACTGCAAGCGGAGCCTTCCATAGGAGGAATTCCCCTCCTAGCGCTACTGCTGCTGGCCGTCGACAAGTATCTACGCGATCGAAAGGTGTACTGAACAAGATGCGAGGTAGCAACTATTCGATTCCGAGGATACGGAAGGGAGACATGGTAAAGGTTGTGTGGCGCGACGCTTGCGAAGGTCTTGGCGGTCCGAGTCTTGTTGACCTAGAAACATCAACAATACGCCACCTAGTAACATCCACCGTTACAACTGCCGGACGCTACCTACGGGTAGTCGGAAACTACCTAGTCCTGAGCGAAGTCCTTCGAGAAGAATCCGATGACAGTCTCCTCTACGAGCGCCGGGCTCAAGGAAAATGGCTCAGCATCCCGCTCGACGTTATCTCAGAGGTTACTCCTCTTGGTAACATCGACCCATATCTGCTAGGTGAGGTGAGAAGAAGACGAACCATCTTCAAACAACTCCGATTCATACCCAGATCAAAACGCCTCTCAAATGGACATCTCAGTAGGATGCTATACGTAGCATGAACTTCTTCACCACGCGTCAAAGACGAGTCACATTAAGGGGACAACAGGTAACCGAACAAGACTGGAGAGGAGTCCTTGCCGTTGTCACCACCCTAGGATATTTCCTGAACGGAACACTGGCAATACTCAGGTTCGGCTTCACGGAGACAATTGCAACCCTAGGCATTCTGCTAACCCCTGAAATGCTGGTTCTGAATTGGTACTTCAAAGCAAAGGAAGATGGAAGATGACTGGCAGCAAAGACGACGACCTAATGAAGCTAATCACAGAAGTTCTCAAAAGACCAAAGATTCAATCGCAGATAATTCAGGAGAAAGCCTCCGCACGTGAGCGGATAATCGCGGGACTGACCAGCCTTTTCGCAATATCTGTCGAAAGGGCAATCATGAGGCAGTGCAAAGGCGGCACAACGGTCCGGCAAAAATGGTTCTCTATATCGTCATCCCTAGCACACACACTTGCTCGACTAGTCACCGACCTCGAATACGAAAAACTCCGTTTAGACATCGACGCCATGAAGAAGCGGATGTTTGAAGACAATGTCCCTAGCCAGAGGAGCACAGTACATGACTCGTACCCTGGAGTCGATGGACAAACGACAGGTAAGCAAGATACATGAAGGAATACCAACTGACCCCATCGAGTTCTGTAGTTCCATACTAAATTTTACACCGACACCATACCAAGAACAATTTCTGAGGGACAAGAACCAGTTCATATCCCTCAGGTGGTCCCGACAGAGCGGCAAGTCGTTTGTCGTCTCAGCGCGATTGATATGGGAGGCTATGGTTAACAATGGAATCCACATAGCAATAGTTGCACCCAGCTATCGTCAAAGCCGGCTTGTCCTTCGCAAAATCACAGTCTTCCTCGAGAGAGTCTCGAAGCGACTCATTTCGATCGTGGAGAAGACGCGAATCGTATTCAGAAATGGCAGCTCCATCGAGGCTCTTCCAAACAGCCCTCTTACGATCAGGGGTCCGACGTTTCATCTCGTATACTGTGACGAGATGAACTTCATCCGAGATGATGTTGAGCTCTACGACGCGATCCTCTTCACACTCGCGACGACCAACGGATCTTTCATCGCCTCAAGCACTCCAGCTTCGAGGGACGGGCTATTCTACAAGATCTGCTTTGCGCCGGAATATTCGGACTTCACTCGGAGCCATGTTTCTTGGAGAGATGCAGTTGAGCCGAATGGCCCTCTCAAGAAGAACATTCTAGATCGAGTGAGGAGACAACTCGAAAGCAATCCTTGGAGGTGGACCCGTGAAATGGAAGCAGAATTTGCGGAAGACGAAAACGCGTTCTTCCCGTTGTCGCTAGTGACCAGCTCCGTCGATGGTGAGTTAAACTACCTACCGTTCGAGGCGAAACTCTCAGATCGGCTGATCTACATCGGTGTCGACTTTGGCAAACACAAAGACCATTCTGTCATTGCCGCAATCGACTACGACAATGAGTCACGCAAAGCCAAACTCATCCATGTACACCAATTCGCACTTGAAACAGAATACGCGTCGGTCATAGGCTATGTGAAGGCGCTAGGTTCACGGTGGCAGAAGACCAGGCAGGTTTCCACAGACGTAACAGGTGTCGGAGATTTCATCACTGAAGAAATGAAAAGATCCGGAATACCTCAGACCGTTGGAATCCAGCTCACCATTCCAAGCAAGACTGACATTCTCGGAAATCTGAAGGAGATGATGCAGTCGGGACGATTGAGCATTCCATATGATTCCGAGCTGATCTCCGAGATTACAAGCCAAAGGTTCGAACTCATGAAGAGCGGACAGGTCCAGTTCTCGCATCCCGAAGACTCTCATGACGATCGGCTTTGGGCTCTCGCATTAGCATGCTACGGAACCAGAATGATAGGACCAGTTCCGACGTACCACCCGGTGGCTGCAGTCGGTAGAAACCCAAGCAGCCTAATGCCGAATCTTCCACGTAGCCTCTGGAAGCGGTGAGAGTTGAAGAAATCGCAGCACTGGATATCACCGGCGGCCGATAATGAATTCCCGCTAGATTCACCCTCACCGCCCCCACGCAGAATCTGCATCATCTGCGGAACCAAGTACCTACACGTTCAAGGCGAACCAAGCCCCTGCGGACATGTAAAAGCAGACGGCAGCACGATCAACCCGGAGCCTCCTAGCTGGAGACCCACCAACAAGAAGCCCGTGTTATGATCACCATTGAAAATCCTCCAAAGATTCCGAAGCAGGAACAACGCTACCAAGCCACTCACTCCCACAATAGCTCTAGGCAGAAACCCCCTACCAGACGTCAACAGCATAATTGAGAACGTTCCCATTGCATGGATCCAACAGGGCCGAATAGCCAAGAGAGACATTCTCACCGCGCAAAGTCACGAGTATAATCCGAATCGCATAGCTACCAAGATCAGAGAAGCAGATCTTGCGCTTGCCGCGACAACACCGGTTCTAGGACAGTACGCACCAACTTTCGGTTGGCCAGAGTCACAATAGCGACGGCTAAACGACTGGGGTTGGTATTGGGAATATCTCGACGCATACCTCTTCGTTCCCGAAGTCGCCTATGCGGTCAAACTCAAAACGCGCCAAGTATGGAAACCTGGCTTCGAATTTGAGGCCAGTAGCCAGACCCTAATCGACAAACTCCAACGCGAATGGAAGCGTCGCAAGATTTTCCAGAGTCTCTTCGAGGCTACCAAGAACGCCCTCATCTGGGGCAATAGCTACATCGAATCAGTCGACAACAGCGAAGCCATCTGGGAGGAAGGCACTCCCGCGGACGTTGCCCAGGGTGCACAAACTGCATACGGCCCAGGTGGCAACCCTAACATCACGTACGCTCCTCGGCCACTAAAAGACTTCAAACCCGCGACGAAATTCTACGGGCTCAAGAACACAGATCCCCGAACCTGTCGAATCCAGATTCATCCCCAGATGTGGGACACCGACAAGGCAACCATTAAGATCGAGAAGATCATACAGCGCCGCTGGTCCGGTCCGCTCGCACCCACAGCCATACTTGGTTCAGAGACAGAGCTCGATTTCCATCCAGAACAAATGCTTCTCCTCCAGCTCAACAAGATATCCGGCGGCATATACGGGAGTAGTACATTCAGGGAGGCCCTCTTCGCCATCAAAGGCTACCTCGTAATGCTGGAACTGTTGCCTTCCATCGTTGCAAAGCGCGCGGATACCACCGTTCATTTCCGGATAGGAGGTCCTCGGAAAACTGAGACCGGCCAAGAAGTCACAACCGTTCCAACGCAGGACGAGATTCTCGGACAGAAGACTTGGATCGAGAGCAGAGCCTCAGGCGATGATATCTTCACAGATATCTTCACCGACAGCAAACCACTCTACTCAGGCGGCGGCGGGACGGAACGGGTCAACGAGTTCTTACAGTACTACAAGGAACGCGCCATGATGGGACTCGGAATCCCGCTCACTGCAGCCACTCTATCGAAAGGAGGAGCAGAGGTCAAGTTCGGAGATCTCTCCTTCGAAATGATGGAGGACGAGACGCGCGAGAACGAACAGAAGCACGAGGATCTCATCAGCGACTACATCCTTCCCAGATTGATGCTGAACCTTCGCCCAGGGCGTGAGCTCGGCGATGGACCCGAAGTCGAGATGCGATTGAACAGCACTTAGTTGGGCGAGTAACAAAACCTTTGATCTGCTCTCAATGTGGGAACTCCATAGACAATCAGCAGTTTCCGATAGGAGTATGCTCTGAATGCCAGTCGACCTTCTGCTACGAACCAGAACGGCACAAGGACGAATGGCAACTTGTGCCTGAGGGAACGTTTGGCATCTACATTGTTGGAGGCCGTTGCAAACCGTGCAAACAGAAAAACGAACTAATCCGTAAGAATCATGTCAATCAGCCCGCTGCGGAAGCTGGTTTCTCAGCCGATCCCCAAACCGCCGATGGAAGAGAAAGAAGAGGAAGTGTCCCCGAGTTTCCACTTCAAAGAGATAACGCCAGAGGACTGGAGAGCTAACGAAGCACCTCTGGCTGATCTATACCAGCAAGGCATTGTCTCAGCCGAGTACGTGCGTGAGAGGCTGAAGATTCCTGAGGAGGCTGGGAAGGGAAGCATGGCACCCGCCCCCTCGCAAACACCAAAGCCGCTAGGTGATGTCAAGTCGGAAATGCCTGAGCGCTGGCGTTTGAAGCATAGTAAACGCGGAATCATTGCTGAGAGGTTAGGATGATCATGTCAGAAAAATTCGATGTCGACCTCGACTACCTGAAAGATATAGAAGTCGAAGGCGATGAACCAGTGGTGAAAGTAGAATTCAGCGGAATGAATACGATTCATGCCGTGTGGCTTACACTCGATCAGTCCAAGAGACTCGCTGCAAGATTGCTCGAAGTGAGCGCAGAACTCAGCAGGCTCCGGACAGCGCTACGGAAAAGAGCGAAATGACAGAATGTCAGAACAAATCGTACAGGTCCAGGACGCCGCCGCTCCGACCAAGAATATGCGGACGATCCAGCAGACGGTTGGAGGAAATACTGTACAGTCGGAGGTAGTGATTCTCGCAACTGGCGCTCCTAACGGTGGGGACACCTATGATGCTCGACAGATCCGAACACTCACATCTGCCGATATTGTCAAAGCCATTCTGAGTGATGGAACAAACTCAGTCCTAGTTACTAACACGGGGAGCCTACAGGTCACACAGCCATTCGCCCAGATCACCAAAGCGACCTGGGGACCCGGCTGGGGCAATTTCACAGGATGGTAATCTAACATGTCAGCAGTAGACCAGGGTAGAGTTGGCGAGCTCCTCGGAACAGACGGAGCAATTCAACCACTTCGTCTCACAAGAAAAGGCGGATTAGCGGCTGCTGACGTTCAGGCGAGATATCAGGAATCAGTTCTCAGAGGAAACGTCTACTTCCTCTCTCTCAGCGCTGGAGCACCTACCGCGTTCATAGGAGCTGCCGGAGGAACCCCTCTCTTAGGGATCTATAACCCTGTAGGGAGCGGTAAGGCCCTAGTCTTGTTAGTATGTTCTGGGGCAGAAACTACAGTGCCGAGTGCGGCGGGAGTCATCGACTATGAAATGTGGGCTGGCGTTAGCGTACTTCCTACAGGTACAGTAACAACTCCGACCAACATGGCAAGTCAACAGGCAACAGGATCAGCCGCTAAGGGATTTGTGAATACAGCTATGACCGGCTCTACAGCACTCAATCTCATGACCCCTGTCAACGGCGTCTACTGGGCAACTGCGGCCGGCTCAAACCTTGTGGGCACTGGACTGGTGGACTTGGCGGGTATGATAGTTGCCACCCCCGGAGTGCTCGTAGCCTTCGGTTCAAGAACGGCCCTAACCTCTACAGTCACAGACGCCTTCCTGATGTGGGAAGAAGTACCTTACCCGTAGGCTAGTGAAGCGATGGGTCAGATTGCCCTAATCATTAGACTCTCGAGTGTATCCGCAGCTGATCTCGCAACTCTGCGACAGCAGTTTCAGCAATTCCTGCAGACGACCCTTCCAGCAGCTCTCTTGGCTGCAAACGCCAACACCCAGGTGACGATCGTGGTTGACAAGAATTCGACCTACGCCGAAAACTTCTGAGAAAATAGTCGAAGTTCTCATACCTCTAATGATTCCACTCCAGAGAAGTGGAGCTCAGCCGACCCCGCCTCCTTCACTCGGTGGCGGACCCGAAGACGTTGGGGCCTTCCTGTACTGGCTGATGAACCGCTCTAGAAAGAAGCGGGGGACAGGAAAAGTTGTCCTCTCGAGAAAATACCAACAGGTGATCAGGCTACTGCAGGCGCTTGACGCGGCCCGGACCTTACAGCTGGCCCGTCAACTGGGGCAATTTTCATGACCGCATGATGCATTGTAAGAGACTCAAGTTTCCTCCTCTAATCGCTCTTAACTTCTTTCACGGATTGGAGAATAGGTATCCGCTCTGTTGCATCATCGCCTATTGTTTCTCGGTATTCGTTGGGCGACTTCCTGCCCTGACCCGCGGGGTGATTTTCGACACGAGCAAGGTATTGGTTCCATGCTGTCGGCACATCGGTACAAAAGGATGGGCATCTTTCAGAGAATCCGTGCTTCTGTTTGGAGACCCTCGGGTCCAACCAACATCATGAGTGCATAAACACATGCCTACAACCGTAACCGTAACGAAACCCGCAGCGATCCAGACGGTCCACGCTCGGCCTACAACCGGTCATTATCATCGGTTTGAGACTGGTGTCACTAGCGCGACTCTTCAGGATCCGAACAATGATAATTCTGCGTTCAACGGAACGAGTGTGACCTTCTCAGCCGGTTCGGCAACCATCACGCCCACGTTTCCCGCTGGCTTGACCCAAGTCCACGTTCTCCTGACAAATAGTCACTACTACAGATTCGAGTCTAGCGGCCAAGTTACAACTCTGCAGAATGGTGACGTGACCGGTAGCTTCCAGACGATCACCTTCGCAACCTCCTAGAGGAATAGAATCATGCAAAAGAAATTATTCTTGATAGCAACGCTTCTGATCGTAGTCTTCGGAGGCGCGGCCGCAACTATCTACGTAATCGATTCCAACACGACCCATATCGTTTGGAGCCTCTCCTGCGGATCGGGAACCACCGTCTGCGTATTCTTCGGCAGCCTATCAGGCAACTCAACCCTAGCAAACTACTCAATCAGGATCCTCGCGAATCAAGCAGTTTCAAATCAGTACATCAACACCACAGTAATCTCTACTCCCCCGAACATCGCTTACTATCTCAACGGGACCCTAGGAACACACTGGCTGAACGGACCCTACAACTTCACCGCTAACCGATACTATCCATTCGCGTTTCAGCTGAACTACAATGGGACCGCCGGCGCCTACGATTTCGCAGTAAACGTTCTGCAAGCACAGTGACCAAGAATTGACTGAATTCAAATGTGGAAACTGCAAAGAAGTTCACATCCTCTCTCCCAAGGCCAGATTCTGCCCTAACTGCGGCTCCTCAAGTCTCAATCTCATCATCAAGGAGCTCAAGGAGCCGGCGCAGAAAGAAACCCTTGGGGTCTATTCTCCCGACACAATTCACGAAGGCGCTACCTTGCCTGACGTGAGTCTACGTTCGACTGAAATCAAAGAAGAGGAGGATCAGCCACGACGGCGCAGACGGTAACGTTACGGAAGAGGAAAACCGCCTCGGTGACCAAGGAGGATATCGCCCGAAAGTGGCTGCAGGATCACAATATGTCGACGCGACATTTCACCATCAGAGAATCAGCCCCGCCCGGGCTTGTCGGATTCAGAGCCCGCATCTTAGCCGCGGTGCCAGGTAAGAGTCTGAATGGAAGAATCTACACAAGAGAGCTCCTCCAACAGACCGCGCCTCTCTATCCGAGCGACGGTGTCAATCCGCGACCCTTCACCCTTGACCACGACATCGAACACTGCGAACGCGTCATGGGAATGATCACGGGCTCGAGCTATGGCATCCAAGAAGCAATGGACGGACGACCCGTAGAAGGCCTCTGGCTAGAAGCCATAGGGTACATGGACCAAGAACTCTTCACCAAAGTCGCTGGAACAAAACAAGTTCCACCGTTCATCAGAGGAGTATCGATCGGCGGCGAAGGAGAAGGAGAATGGACCGGCAACGGCGTTCTGATCAGGAGCTTCAAGCCTGCGGAGCTCGCGATGACCGCCTTCCCAGGAATACCCACTGCGCACATTGCGGCGATCAATATGATCCGAGAACACTACCTGAAAAATCGTAGTAATGAGGTGAAAAAAACGAGTTTCCAGATACAGGAGAAAGATCTCTCCCTGGAAGAAGCGGAAAAACAAGCAGCCCACGATAGCAGGAACCCACGGAAGACCCGCGAGGGACCACTACCGCCTCCGGACAGAGGAATGAACGATGGTCGACCTGGTCTTCCAGAGCCGGCGGTCCGCACAAATGTTCTACACACTCAACCGGCGGCCACGACAGGCTCCGATTCAGGATTCAAACTCAACCCTGAAACCTCAACCGCAGGCAAACCGAGAATTGGTGGCAAAGCACCAGCAGGTCAATACGCCAGAGGAGGCTACTCACCAACCTCTACTCCTGGCTACGGAAAACAGGCCAAGTCCGGCACTGGATTACCTGAACAGGAGGCCGCTCCAGGAACAGCCGCCGGAGCTGGAGCACTAGGGAGTCGCGACGCGAAAGCCAACAAGAAAATCAAGATTCCGAAGACAGGCAACACAACTACCACTCACCCCGGACACGGAAATCTCTCACCCTCAGGAACAGGACTGGACTCCGAGGAGGAAGAGGGCGAGGAAGAGTCGATGCAAGATCTCGGAAATCAGACCAACCCACTTCCAATGTCAAGCGGACAGCCTGTGAAGAAGAGGAAGAGCGATCGAAACGAGCCAACACTTCAGAGCAAGAGGAAGAGGGCGAAGAAGAGGAAGGCGAGGAAGAGGAGGAAGGTGAAGAAGAAGAGGGCGAGGAAGAAGAAAGTGAAGAACATGGTCCCAGTCCTCACATTCCAGGCAACCCTGTAGGAAAGAAGACTCCTCACTCAGCAAAGGATGCGTACGATTCTCCAGCTGACGACGCCGTGGGTCCTGAAGAGAGCGAAGAAGAAAGCCGAACAAGAGAAGATGATGAGCCGGTTGGCGTAACTCCCGGAGCGAAGGCTGGCACTGACAGTTCAGACGATCGCCCGGAGGAAGAGGGTGAAGAAGAGGAAGATGGTGTCAGCGTAGATCCCGTCAGAAAAGTCGCCGGCCAAGGCCAACACCTGAGAGCCAATCCAACCAAAGAGGAGAATACGAAGATTCTCTTTAGCGAAGCCGAACCCATCCAGGCACGCGCATTCTCACTACCAACAAACTCTGGAATCCTCAAGACCCTAGCCCAGCTCGCAACGCCCGAGAAGGCGAAGGAGGCAATGGAGAAGGGTGACGTCGAGGAGTTAGTGAAAGCCCTGACCCGGCCAAACCACACAATGTCTCGCGAGAACGTTGCTCAGTTGCTCGAGAACTGGAACAAGGGCAAGATGCCTAAAGAGCAAAAGACGCAGAAGATCGTCATCCGGAAGCCTGGAATCGGCCAGTCCAAGGATCTCAGCATTCCCCAAGCTCGCAAAGCCCCGGACATCGCAGAAGGAGTCGTGAAGACCAGGAGCGTAACGGCTGTGGCGCCAACAATGGGTGCCTCGACGATATCCACGATTCCATCATCGCGCTTGCAGGAGCTTATGACGGAAGAGAGCAAGAGACCCTACACGAACGTGAGCTACCTCAACGTTGCAAAGCGCACCTGGAATAGGGCAGTCCAGGAACTCCTAGAGTTCCGCTAAACCTCCAGAATTCGTTGTCAAAAGATCTTTCCTGAGAGAATACTTCTCTCGAGAGAACTGTTCATAGTAGCGCCGTATCCAACCAGCCGTCTTGCCCAACGAGCCCCGGGGTTGGTCTCCCCCGAACAAGACTCCAGGCGTTCGACGGTACGGCGCTACAATTCTCTCAGAGTAACACCCGTAGCGGCGCTGCGCGAGGTCCCCGGCTCGGCTCGACGCGGTAGAACCATTCCGCTGCGGGGTTACACCGATTTCCAGAAACGATTCCAATGAGGAAAAATGAAAATTTGGCAGTGGCAGTAGGTCCAGCAATGAGAGCTCAATCGCTCGACTTCGGGCGACTCACGGAACAGTACA
>WNGR01022320.1_pt1 | contig 11534 bp, 13 predicted proteins | sample 5407581 | NCBI WGS metagenome assembly WNGR01 (sample SAMN13153383, study PRJNA577476) | soil metagenome | isolation source: 80 cm soil or saprolite under Garry oak tree replicate 2 | place: USA:California | collected 2016-06-15
CATCCGCGTCGGCTCATCGGGCAGCACGGCCCAGTGCGTGTCGGAGGAACGCTTCATGATCTGGCGCGCGAAGCTGCGCGTGAGCTGGTCGTCGAAACGGCAGCCCAGAAACAGAAAGCTGCGGCCGCTGCGCCATGCCTGCACCGCGGGCGGAATCGGCGTCTGGATGTCGATCTCGGTCAGGACTTCGACGAAGTCGCTGTCGGAGACCAGGTAGTTCGACGCGGGCGCGTGGCCGCCGATCGGCTTGTAGAGCAGCGCGCCCGAGGCCGGCACTGCGTGCAGGAAGGTGCCGTCCGGCGCATACGCGCCAAACCACTGGCCGAAATGTTCCGACTGCGACAAACCCTGCACCTGAACCCAGCCGCCTTGCGGCCGCGCCTCGTCGAGGGCGGCGGCAAACGTGTCGTCGTACCAGCAATCGACATACAACCCCGCGCCACTAGCCGCGAGCGCCCGGTGCAGCGCCGACGGCGCCGGCGTGGTGGCGAACGCGCCGTTCATCAGGTTCACCACCGACTTGCGATGCTTGAAGTTCTCGATGAATTGCGCGGCCTGCGTGAGCCGCTTGCGGATCTTGTGCGGCACGCTGACTTTCGCGGTCATGATCTCGGCGAGTGCGCCCGGCGTGGCCGGCACGGCCGAATCGGGACACAGCGCGAGCAGCGCCGGGCCGAGGTAGGGAATGACGCCGCCGCCCTGAAGCTGGCGGGCGATGGTCTGGACTGAAACGGTCATGGAGTGAGCCTCACAGATAAATGGCGGCACCGGCGCCCACGTTGGTCGCGGTGTCCTTCAGCGTCTTGACGATGTACCTGACCTGATCGGCGTCGAGCAGCGTGTGCAGCGGCAGCGCCAGTGCGCGGTCGCCGATGCGCTCGGTATCGGGCAGCAGACCGCGCTTGCGGCCGATCGCATCGCCCGCGTTCATGTAGTGGAACTGCTGATGCAGCGGATGGCTGTAAGGCGCCGTCTCGATGCCGCAGGATTTCATGTCGTCGATCATCTGGGCGCGTGCGCTCTGCGTAAAACGCTTGCCCAGGTGGACGACATAGAGCATCCAGTGCACTTCCTCCACGTCTTCGGCCACATAGGGCGGCTTGATCCCCTCGAAACTCTGCATCTCTTCGTGATACCAGCGCTCGACCTGCTTGCGCTGGGCGAGGCGCGTGTCGAGTTCGGCCAGTTGCGCGAGCCCAAGCGCGGCGGTCAGATCGCTGATGCCGGCTTGCAGCGGCACCCACGAGCCGATCGAAACGGACGCGCGGTCCGTGACGCGCCGCTCGCGCAGATAGCGCAGTTCGTGAGCGAGTTCGTCATCGTCGGTGACGAGCATGCCGCCCGCTCCCGTGTTCAGCGCGGACGGGCCGGAGAAGTCGAACACCGACACGTCGCCGAAACAGCCGGCGTTGCGGCCGCGGTAGCGCGAGCCGAGCGCCTCAGTACTGTCTTCGATCAGCCGCAAGCGATACGCGTCGGCCAGTTCGCGCAGCGGGCCCCATGCGGCCGGGTGGCCGTTCGTATTGCCGGCGAGAATCGCGCGCGTGCGAGGGCCGATTTTCTGCGCGGCTTTTTCGGCGCTCAGACATCCGCTCCAGTAGTCGATGTCGGCGAACACCGGCACGGCTCCCGCCAGCGTGATCGCCTGCGCCACCTGGTGCCAGGTGTGCGACGCGCAGATCACCTCGTCGCCCGCACCGATCCCCATCGCGCGCAACGCAATCCAGGTGGCGAGCGTGCCGCTCGCCACCGCAACCGCATGCGCGCGGCCCACCCAGCCGGCGAACGCGCGCTCGAACGAGTCGAGCATCGGCCCGTCGCTCCAGCGCGACGACTGCAGCACGGCGTTGACGAAATCGATCTCGCGCGCCGCGCAAGCCGGTTCGCTCAGCGCGATCTCATCGATTTCCATGAGGCTCGTCCTCGGTCAGGATCAACGCGTCGGCCTCTTCGGGCCGCTGCGTGATCGACATACAATGCCCGTCCGACATCAGGAAGTAGACGCTGCGCGCACCGAGCCGCAGCGCCGCCGTCTCGTCGCGCATGTCCATGGCGCTGACGCGCATCGTGCGCACTTCGGGATAACGCTGGTGCCATTGCACCGCGGCGTCGCGTAGCGTCGGTGCCGTGCGCAGCAGGTCCGCCGCGACGTCCAGCTGTTCGGCGTTCAGACTCATCTCACTCCTCCACGCCGGCAATGCGCCGGGCTTCGACCGTGATGGGTAGCGGCGTGTCGTCGGCCATCGCGGGCAATTCGAGCTGCCAGCCGTTGGCGAGCGTGACGAGACCGCCCCACATCCCGGGCTGCGCCATCGCGACAATGGGCTCCTCCAGGTCCTTCTTTGGCACGTAAGCGCTCAGCGCGCCCTTGCTGTCCTTGCGGATCATGACTTTCATGGTGACGGACTCCGGAGATTGACGACAGATTCAAACCAGGCTCAAGCGGGACATGCTGGCTGCTCCAGCAACGGACGCAGCAGCGGCGGCAGATGGGCGAGCAGATACTGAATGTCCTGCGCCGTGGTGGTTTCGCCGAGCGACAGCCGCACCGCCGCCAGCGCCTCGTCGCGCGGCACGCGCATCGCTGTCAGCACATGCGAAGGCTCGCTGCCGCCCGACGAGCAGGCCGAGCCCGACGACGCGGCGACACCCAGCCGCCCGAGCCGCTGCAACACGACCTCGGCGGGAAGCTCGCCGAAGCGCAAGTAGCTGGTGCCGGGCAGGCGCGATACCTGCGCCGAAAAAACGTGGACGTCCGGCAGCGCGCACCTCAACTCTTGCTCCAGCGCGTCGCGCAGCGCAGCCACGCGCAGCGCTTCGCTCGCCAAGTCGCCGATACGTTCGAGCGCCGCCGCAAAACCGGCGATAGCCGGCAGATTCTCGGTGCCGCCGCGCAGATGCCGCTCCTGGCTGCCCTGCACCTGCGGCACCAGCGTCACGCCCTGGCGCACCAGCAATGCGGCGAAATCGAACGGCAGCCTGCCGATGAACTGCGTCGCATCGACATGCAGGCGCGCGCCGGCCGCATGCGCGAGATCGCGCACTTCGGCGACCGGCATCAACACGCCGGTCTCGTTGTTGGCCGCCATCAGCGAGACCACGGCGACGTCGGGTCCGATCAGTGCCGCGGCGCTGTCGAGGTCCAGCGAGCCGTCGGGCCGCACGGCGATGCAATCGACCGCAACGCCGCGCGCCGCCAGCGCACGCGCCAGCTTCATGTGCCCTGCATGCTCGACCGCGCTGAATACGACACGTTGCCGGCCCTGCGCCGCCGCCGCGTGCAACCCGCACACCGCCAGATGATTGGCTTCGGTCGCGCCGCTGGTGAAGACCAGTTCGGCCGGCTTGCAACCGAGCGTTCGCGCGATCGTCGCGCGGGCCGCCGCGAGCGCACCCTTCGCCTGCTGCCCGAGCGCATGCTGCGACGACGGGTTGCCCCACACATCGGTCAGGATGGACAGCATCGCCTGCGCGACGGCGGGGGCCGGCGGCGTGGTTGCGTTGTGGTCGAGATAAATCATCGCCCGGCTCCGTTGGTTTGCATCACGGCCAGAACACACGTTCGCGATCGATGCACAGCGCGTCGAGCAGTTCGGCCAGATCGGTGCTCTCGTGCTGGAGCATCCACCGGTGCAGCGCGTGATCGCGCGCACTCAGGCGCCACACGCCGTCTTCATCGCGCGTGAGCCAGGCGATATCGATCACCCCGCCGGTCGTGTCGACATTGCGCGAGCAGCACGGGCTCTCGATACGAAACCCCTGCCCCTCGCGCAGCACGCGCGGCAACACATAGCGGTAGCGGGTGCGCTCGCGCAGCGCCCGCTCGATCTGGCGCAGGGTCAGGTCGAAGAGGCAGCCCGCGTGCAAGCCGCCGCGCCGCGGCGCCGCTTCCGGCGCGTTAGCCCGAACCGTCATGACAGGCCGCCCGGTTCGGCTAGCACGCCGGTGGGCACAGGCGCGATCTCGTCTTCCGTGCATCCGACGACACAGTTGCCGAACTCCACCAGATAGACCGGCTCGCCGCTCTCCACCACCTGCCCGACATTGACGATTTCGCCGACCGTACCCGCTTCCGCCAGACACTCGTGCGTGCCGCGCTCGGGGAAGCTGCCGTCGTTGCACAGGTCGTCCAGCGCGATCACGCGCATGCCCCATTGATATGCGGGCTGAACCGGTTCGATGCTCATGGCGAGGGCTCCTTTACTTGCGAGGTGTCCGGCTGGACCCGCGTGCCGATCTTGCGCAGCGCTTCGGCGCGCTCGCCCAGACCTTGCAGCACGTCATCGGGCAGGTTGTCGAGCGTGCACAGCTCTTTCGCGCGCATGCCGACACGGTGGCCGCTCTCGACGAAATCCACCGCGTAGATGTAGAACTGCTGCAGGAACGTGTTGATGCTGGTGACGTAGCCGATCTCGCCCTTGTTCACCAGCACTTCGCCGATGTCCTTGCCGTTGTACGTGCCGTCGTTGCGGATCACCGAGCGTGCGATCACGCGCTCGCCATAGTTGAAGCGCGGAGGAAACGCGACCTCGATCAGGTCGTCGTCGCGGTTGATGTCAGCCATGATCCACTCCTGCTGATCGTTGCGTCTGTTCGCCGGTCGTCAGGCATGTGAGCTTGTCCGACTGCCGGCGCTGCCGCGCGAGCGCGCGCACCTCTTCGTCCGCGTCGTTCACCAGCGAGGCCGCGATGCCCGCCGCCGCGCGCCGTGCGACTTCCCAGCGCACCCGCCAGTCGGGATCGAAGGCGAGGCGCGACAGCAGCGGCGCGGGCAGACGCTCGGCGACGATGCGGCGCACCTCCGCTTCGCTGTCATCGGCCAGACGCAACAGCGCGGGCATCTCGAGGCGCTCGGCCAGGCGCATCCGCACCACGCGATCGGGGTCGCGGATCATCTGCGGCAGCAGCGCCAGCGGAAGACGCCGGGCCACCCATTCGCGCACACCGTAGTCGGCATCGGCGCGCATGTCCGCGAGCGCAGCGGGCGCGAGGCGCTGCGCCACGCGAATCCGCACCTCGCGATGCGGATCGTGAATCAGGCGCCCCAGTTGCGCCAGCGGCAGACGCAACGCGAGTTGCAGCCGCACCGTCTCGTCCGGGTCGCCGAGCAACGCACGCAAGCGGAACACATCGGCGTGACGCGCGGCGATTGCGCGTACCTCGAAGTACGGATGCGCGAGCTGCTGGTTGGCCAGATCGGGATGCCAGTGAAAGAAGCGCTCGATGCGCCTGCATGCACGCGTGACCGGGTTCGCAGCCGTGCTCCGCCCGCAGCTGGCGTAACCGCGCATACTCGCAACCGGCGCAGTCGAGCGAGCCACCCTGCCAGTGAAGCGGCGCAATGTCGCCACCCGGCGCGCGCTCGTTCTGTACGGTCATGGTTGCGTCCCCGTCCAGCCGCGCGTCGGGTAGGCGCTCAGCGCATCCGTTGCGTCGTCGGACCCGACGCCGGTCTCATGACGCGCCAGGATCTGCGAAAGCAGCGCGCCTCCCACCCTGTCCTCGGGATCGAGGCGGCGCAGTTCGCGCAGCAGCATGCGCGCTTCGTCGAAGTCGCCCAGGCGCATGTTGAGGTACGCGAGCCCCTTCAGCGTGAATAGATAAAAGCGCGCGGCCGCGTCGTAACGCGTGATTGCGGGAGCCAGCGGCTTGTCGCCGAAATCGGGGCCCAGCGCAGTGCGCGCAATCGCCAGCGCGTCTTCGCCAATTGCACGCGCCTGCGCCAGTTGATGACCGTAGAAGTAAAAGCGATACAGCGCGATCAACGGCACCGGATGGCGCGGCGCCGCGGCGCGGGCGCGTTGCAACAGCGCAAGCGCCTCGTCGCGGCGTTCGCGCAGCCGGCCCGCCTCGGCGATCAACGCATCGACGCCGGACGGCAAGCCGCCACCGATCGCGCTCTGCGCGAACGCGGTCATTGCATCGTCGAGAGCACGGTCGCCGGTATCCATTGCCATCGCTCCGCCTCAGGAGACCTGACGCGGCAGCGGCCGCCCGCGGCCGATCGCGCCGATCTCGATGGTCGCCACGCCCGGCGGCGCCGACTCCCCGCTGCTGCTGCAACCGCAAGCCGCCTGATTCGGATTGAAGAAGGTCAAACCGGATTGGGTTGGCGTATCGGCGAAATCGATCGTCACGCCTTCGAGCATCAGCCGGCTCCCGGCCGGCAGAAATATCCGCAGACCGTTGACGTCGAGTTCCTGTTCGCCCGCTTGCAGCGCCGGCTCGACGGTGAATTCCGCGGTATAGCCGGAACAGCCGCCGGCGCTCACCACCAGCCGGAAGCCAGCGCCGGCCGGCAGACCCGAAAAGCGCACGATACGGCGCATGAACTTCTCGGCAGCGCTTGTGACAGTTACGTTGGACAGCATGATGCGCAGTCTCCTGAGGGATGAATGGCGGGCCCGGCGACAAGCCGGACTCAGACCTGAACGATGCAGCCGTCCACGGGACACACCGCGACGCACTGCGGGTCGTCGAAATGACCTTCGCATTCGGTGCATTTCTTGGGGTCGATCACGAAGATGCCGCCTTTCTCGCTGATCGCGACGTTGGGACATTCCGGTTCGCAGGCCGAGCAGCCCGTACAAGTGGACGCAATAATCTTGAGGGCCATGGCAGTTCTCCTGGTGTCCTGTCTTTAAGAATGTGGGGGGTCATGCCGCCGAGGCTGACGAGGTGTAAGCGCCCTGGCGAATCGATGCATCGCCGCGGTCCTGATGCACGACGGCACCGCTCTCGATGCGGTTGCGGTAATCGTTGAACCAGGCGAGGGCCGCCTTTTCGATGAATTCGCCGACGTACTGATCGACCGGTTCGATACCGGCTTGCGCCAGTTCGTCCTTCGGGCACGCGCCGATCTTCGCGACCAGCACCGCGTGGCAGTCATTGATCGCGCGCACCACCGACGGCAGTTGCTCGTCGTCGCCGTAGCCGCCCTGGCAATACAGGTCCACCCGGCGATGACCGACGAACAGCGCTTCGGCAGCCGAGACTTCGAAGATCTGAAACTCGGTGACGTGACCGAAGTGTTCGTTGACGCGGCCGCCGCCCTTCGTTGCGACCGCAACCAGCACCTTCATGTCGTCGGCGACGTCGATCTCGCGCGAGACCGCCAGCGCTTCCTGCTTCGCATCGTGCTGGGCCTGACGCTCGGATTCGACGCGCTGCTGATATTCACGGCGGCGTTCGAGGTCGTAGACCACTTCCATCTGCCCGATCTTGTCGAGCGTGAATTCCTCGCTGCGGTCCTCGCCCAGCAGGCCGACCGCATCCGCGCGGCACTGGCGGCAATGGCGCATCAGATTGGCGCCGCCCATGCACGCGTCCTGCACGGCCTTGAGTTCCTGCGCAGTCGGTCCGCGCTGGCCGCTCAGGCCGAAGTGAGTGCCGTGCTCGGGCTCCGAGATCAGCGGCATGATGTTATGCAGGAACGCGCCGCGTTTCTTGACCTCGCGGTTAACCTCGAACAGGTGCTCGTCGTTGACGCCGGGAATCAGCACCGAGTTGATCTTGGTCAGCACGCCGCGTGCGGTGAGCATCTCGAGCCCCTTCATCTGCCGCTCATGAAGGATGCGGGCCGCTTCGTAGCCGGTCACGCGCTTGTGCTCCCAGAAAATCCACGGATAGATTTTCGCGCCCACCGCCGGGTCGACCATGTTGATGGTGATCGTCACGTGGTCGATGTTGTACTTGCAGATTTCGTCAACGAGGTCGGGTAGCGCGAGGCCATTGGTCGACAGACACAGCTTGATGTCCGGCGCCTGCTCCTGCAGCATCCGGAACGTCTCGAAGGTTTTCTTCGGACTCGCCAGCGAATCGCCGGGGCCGGCAATGCCGAGCACGGTCATCTGCGGAATCTCGCTTGCGACCGCAACGACTTTCTTGACCGCCTGTTCCGGCGTGAGCTTCTGCGAGACCACGCCGGGACGCGACTCGTTAGAACAGTCGTATTTGCGGTTGCAGTAGTTGCACTGGATGTTGCAGGCAGGCGCCACCGCCACATGCATGCGCGCATAGTGATGGTGGGCTTCTTCCGAGTAGCACGGATGATTCTTGACCTTCTCCCAGATCTCCGCCGGCATGTCGTCGGGACCACCCGACGAGCCGCAACTGGCCTTGCCCTCGCCACCTTGCGTACCGCAGCCGCCACCGGTGGATGGGACGTCGATCTTCACGCCGAGAGGCTTGATCTGGCCGATGCCGATATAGGTCGCTGCGGGCAGGTCGCTCGCATTTGTACTCGCTTGCATGGATATCTCCTCGCAACCGACGGCGGCCGCGCGAAGGCTATAAAGCCAGATCCATGCCACTCGGCGAGAAGGCCGTGAATCAACGCGTCAGGAGATATTTCGCAGTTCTGTATGATCCCGGCGCGCGACGAATCCCCACAATTTCGTTGCGTCGTGTCGGTGTTGCGACAAATCTCACACGAACGCAAACGCCTGTGGAGGGCCAGGCAGATAGCCACGCGCTCTGGTCAACACAAAACGCAGATTGGAATGAACACGCGTCTATCCGCACGCGGGAAAAGCCAAAGGTGTGTGGTTGTCGATGAGGACATCGATAGGGACATCGATCGCTTCGCGGGATCGATGAGAGAGATGGTATGCACCCGGCAACCGGGCGCTGGCCGGAACCGCCGAGCGTTTTCACGTAACGGTCAGCCGGCAGGATTGCATCGGCTCCCGACAGCGTCAGCTTCGCCCTGCACACGTTGTGCGGGCCAGGCATTCCAAACGCTCAGAACCGGCGAACCTCAATCGCGTATTTATGCAGCGCATAGCCCATCTGCCGGGGCGTAATGCCCAGCAGCCGCGCCGCCTTCGCCTGCACCCAGCCACAACGTTCCATCGCCCAAACCAACCGCTCGCGTTCGCCTTCCGGCTTGCCGGCCGCCGACGTCGCGAACGTGCGGTCGTCGGTCGCCGGATCCAGTTCAGTCGCGGCGTCCGTGTCCGTATCCGCGCTGCCGGACCAGGCAGCCGGTGTCGACGGCACATCCAGATCATGATGCGCGTACGGCGGCTGCGACGACGACACTTCGGCAATTGGAATGTCGCCGAGGCGCGTGGGACGCACGGCATCTTCGCGCTCGATGTAGTGCAGCACTTTCGTCAGGCAACGATCCTCCTGGCACAGGAACTTGAACCGGTCGATCACGCCGTCACGCGTCATGGTCGCCGTGCGCTCGACACAGTTCTCCAGCTCACGCACATTGCCGGGCCAGTAGCAGTTCGTCAGCACCCGCATCGCTTCGGCGTCGAAACGGATCGACTGCGAGTTTTCGCGGTTGAAACGGGCGAGAAAGTGCTGCGCCATTGCCGGAATATCTTCGCGCCGCTCGCGCAGTGGCGGCAATTCGATGCTGACCACGTTGATACGGTAGTAGAGATCGGCGCGAAATTCGCCGGCCTTCACCATCCGCTCGAGGTTGCGGTTGGTGGCGAGAATCAGACGCACATCGACCTTCACCGGCGTCGTACCGCCGACACGTTCGAACTCGCGCTCCTGCAGCACGCGCAGCAGCTTGGCCTGAAACGACGGCGAGATGTCGCCGATTTCGTCGAGGAACAGCGTGCCGCCGTGCGCCAGTTCGAAACGGCCCTTGCGCTGCCCCTGCGCGCCGGTAAACGCGCCCTTCTCGTGACCGAACAGTTCGCTCTCCAGAAGGGATTCCGTCAACGCCGCGCAATTGACCCGGACGAACGCCTCGTCGCTGCGCGGCGACAGATTGTGGACCGCGCGCGCGATCACTTCCTTGCCGGTGCCGCTCTCGCCACGCAGCAGCACCGTGGTCCGCGCCGGCGCGACCTGACGCACCTGGCCGAACACCGCCTGCATGGCCGCCGAGACGCCGACCACCTGGTCGATCTGTTGACTGGGCTTGATCGCCTTCTGCATGCGTCTGACTTCATCCTGCATGCTGTCGTGCGCCGCGCTGACGCTGCGCTGAAGCAGCAACGCCTGCCCCATCAGCGTCGCGACGATCTTCATCAGATGCAGATCGTCGGCGAACAGCCGGCTGGCATCAGGATTCACGCAATCGACGGCGAGCACGCCCAGCGTGCGCCGGTCGGCGTAGATCGGCGTCGCGAGCATCGCGATGCACACCCCCGGCATCTGGTCCGCGCCACCGGTGCGATTCAGGAACACCGGCTCGTCGTTCACGTCCGGCACGATCACGCCGATACCGCTCTTGAACGCGCGACCGACAATGCCTTCCCCTGGACGAAACTGAAGACGCTGCTGCTCGTCGCGCGAAAGACCCGCGGCGCACAGGCCGCGCAGTTGCCCGTCCGGATCGGCCAGCACCACAAAGACGCGCCGCCACTCCATCGTGTGCACGAGATAGTTCAGGGACTCGCGGAAGGTTTTTGCCACATCGAGCGATGAAACCAGCGTCTTGCTCACTTCATAGACGGCGTCCAGCGCTTGCCGGGCAACAGCTGCCTGAATGTTCACCATGGATTTCTCCTTCGTGCGCTGCGCGCTTTCGATGCACCAGCGCATGGCGCAAGATCGGCGCAAAGGCACAGCATCTGAATTAAGCAATTTCTACGCCTGACGATTCAGCCATCGCGCATGTCAATCCCGCGTGCGGAACGACAAAGCCGACAAAAAGAACAGCGGGAATCCTCGCGCGTCGCGCGCATCGATACAAAGACAACAGCGAGATAACAGCGGCCCCGCCGAAAGAGGCCAACAGGACATGAAAGTCCGGTGGCATGGAAGTTGCCCTGAAGATCGCACTACCCAGCCTTCAGGAGTCTGTGATGTCGGATCTCCAACGCGTCAGTACCGGCCTCCGTCCGCGCGGCGCCAACCCCGTCTACCTGGATCATGCCGCCACCACACCGGTCGATCCGCGTGTGGTCAGACGCATGCTGCCGTACCTGACCGAGATGTACGGCAATCCCGCCAGCCGTTCGCACGCCTATGGCTGGGTCGCCGAGGAAGCGGTCGAACTGGCCCGTGAGCAGGTCAGCTCGCTCGTCAACGCGGACCCGCGCGAGATTGTCTGGACCTCGGGCGCGACCGAATCGAACAACCTCGCGATCAAGGGCGCGGCGCACTTTCATCGCGCCAAAGGCAATCACCTGGTGACGCTCGCGACCGAGCACAAGTCGGTGCTCGACACGATGCGCGAACTCGAGCGCGAAGGCTTCGAGGTCACGGTGTTGCCGGTGCAGGAAAGCGGCCTCGTGGACCTCGCCGTGTTCGAAGCGGCGCTCAAGCCGGGCACCGTGCTGGCGTCGGTGATGTTCGTCAACAACGAGACGGGCGTGATCCAGGACATCGCCGCGATCGGCGCGCTCTGCCGCGCCCGGGGGGTCCTGTTGCACGTGGATGCCGCCCAGGCCGCCGGCAAGGTGCCGATCGATATCGCCGCCTTGCCGGTCGATCTGATGTCGTTCTCGGCTCACAAGATCTACGGCCCCAAAGGCATCGGCGCGCTGTACGTGGGACGCCGGCCGCGCGTGCGGATCGCGTGTCAGATGCACGGCGGCGGCCACGAACGCGGCATGCGCTCC
>WNGR01013749.1_pt1 | contig 11533 bp, 11 predicted proteins | sample 5407581 | NCBI WGS metagenome assembly WNGR01 (sample SAMN13153383, study PRJNA577476) | soil metagenome | isolation source: 80 cm soil or saprolite under Garry oak tree replicate 2 | place: USA:California | collected 2016-06-15
TCTTCAAGTGGCTGCTGCTCGGCTGCCTGCTCAGCGACATTCTGGATGGGCTGATTGCGCGCACCTTTCATCTGACTTCAAAACTCGGAGCGTCGCTCGATTCCATCGCCGACCTTCTCACGCTGACGCTGGGAATAACCGGAATCCTGGTCTTCCAGCGGGCTTTCGTCTCGGCGCACTTTCGAGTCTTGCTGCTGGTGATCGTTCTGCACATCGTTGAGGTGATCGCTTCGCTGTGGCGTTATGGCAAGGTGTCCAGCTTTCACGCGCTGCTGACCCGCATTGCGGCGTACCTGCAAGGGATTTTTGCGATGTCGCTGTTCTTCTGGGGCTACCTCGGATGGCTCTTTCACACGACGGTGATCGTGGCGGTTTTGGCGATGGCTGAGGAGATGGCCCTGATCTACCTTCTGCCGGAGTGGCGGAGCGATGTGGGGGGGTTGCACCGCGTTCTCCCCGGACTCCGACGTGAGGCCGGTGCATTGGGCGAAGGCGCCGGCGATGAGTAGAGTGTGGGCGGTCTGCCTGTCGGCGTTCTTCGTGGGGGCGATTGGGCTGTATCTCGCAAGCCGGAAAGTCGAGCCTGCGGTGCGGCGAAGCCGGCTGACGAAGTTCATCACATATTTCTGCATCGTCAATTTATTGCTGCTGGCGGCGTTCGTGGGTCATGTGGTGTTCAGCGCAATGATGCTGGCGATAGCTGTGCTCGGAGCGCGCGAACTGTCTGCTCGACTGCCTTCGGCCAGCGGCGGACGGCGGCACATAGCCTGGGGGATGGCAGCGGCGTATCTGCTGATTGCCGCCGGCGCCGTGCTGTTCGCGTGGCGTTCGCGGGCGGAGGTCGCGGCCTGTGTGTACCTGATCGTCTGCACGTTCGATGGCTTCAGCCAGGTGTCGGGGCAGTTGCTGGGGAAGCATCGGCTGGCGCCGGTGGTCAGTCCCGGCAAGACGATCGAGGGCACTGCCGGCGGCCTGTTGTTTGCGGTCGGCATGACGTTTCTGTTGCGGCCGGTGGTGGGATGGAGCGCCTGGCAATGCCTGTTTGCGGGCTGCTTCATCGCGGCGACGGCACTGATCGGCGATCTGCTGGCCTCGCTGGTGAAGCGCAGGAGCGGGGTGAAGGATTTCGGCACGCTGCTGCCCGGGCATGGCGGGATTCTCGACCGCTTCGACAGCTTTCTGTTTGTTGCGGCGGCCTGGGGACTGGCGGCTGAAGTGGCTCAGGCGTGGATCGCCTAGTACACTTATTGGGACACGTAAGAGGGGCTTCTGGTGTAGATGGGCCATGCCAGGTGAGCGCAGGTTTCTGTGCTGATGGGGACGGACCACGCTGTGAGGACGCCTGGAGAATTGGAGAAAAGGAACAGATGAGCGATACACAAACAGTAGTGGACAAGCAGCAGGAACTGGATCAGCTTTCGATCAACGCATTGCGATTTCTTGCTGTGGATGGCGTGCAGAAGGCCAACTCCGGCCATCCGGGAGCGCCCTTGGGATGCGCGCCGATTGCGTACCTGCTGTATCACAAGCTCATGAAGCATGATCCCGCTGATCCGAAGTGGATCGATCGCGACAGGTTTGTGCTGTCGAACGGGCATGCGTCGATGCTGCTGTATGGGTCGCTGCACCTGTCGGGATACGACTTGCCGATGTCGCAACTGGAGCAGTTTCGGCAGTGGGGATCGCACACGCCGGGGCATCCGGAGTACGGCGAGACGCCGGGTGTCGAGGTGACGACCGGACCGCTCGGTCAGGGCTTTGGCATGGCGGTGGGAATGGCCACGGCGGAGAAGCATCTGTCGGCGGTCTACAACCGCGACATGTACAGCGTGGTCGATCACCACACGTTTGTGCTGTGCGGCGATGGCGATCTGATGGAAGGCATTTCGCACGAGACGGCTTCGCTTGCCGGGACGCTGGGGCTGGGCAAGCTGATTGTGCTGTACGACGACAACCTGATTTCGCTGGATGGGCCGACGGAACTCTCGTTCACGGAGGACGTGACCAGGCGGTTCGAAGGGTACCACTGGCAGGTGCTGACGGTTGCGGACGGAAACGACCTCGCAGCGCTCGAAGATGCAATCGAGGCGGGCAAGGCGGACACCACGCGGCCGACGCTGATCCGGGTGCGCACGGTGATTGGATACGGCAGCCCGAAGGCCGGGACCAAGGCGGTTCACGGCGAGGCGCTGGGCGCGGACGCGGTGAAGGCGACCAAGAAGAACTTGGGCTGGCCGGAGGACAAGACCTTCTACGTGCCGGACGAGGCGCGCAAGAACTGGGACACGATCAAGCCGAAGGGCAAGAAGTCGCACGCGGAGTGGGACGCGCATTTTGAGGAGTACAAGCGGGCGTATCCTGAGCCGGCGGCGGAGTTCGAGCGGGTGATCAAGCGCGAGCTTGCGCCGGGCTGGGAGAAGAAGCTTCCGTCGTTCCCCACGGACAAGCCGGTGGCGACACGCAATGCCGGCCAGATCGTAATGAACGCGATCGAGAAGGTGGTGCCGGAGCTGTTTGGCGGCGCGGCCGATCTGACTTCGTCGACCAAGACGATCTTCAAGGATAGCCCAAGCTTCCATGTCGATCCGGCCGGGCGCAACGTGTTCTTCGGCGTGCGCGAGTTCGGCATGATGGCGATGGTGAACGGCATGGCGGCGCATGGCGGGCTGATTCCGTTTGGCTCGACGTTCTTCGTCTTCTCGGACTACTGCCGTCCGGCGCTGCGGCTGGCGTCGCTGATGTCGACCCACTCGCTGTTCGTGTTCACGCACGATTCGGTAGGCCTGGGCGAAGATGGGCCGACGCATCAGCCGATCGAGCACCTGATGGCGCTGCGCGCGATTCCGCAGTTGACGGATTTCCGTCCGGCGGATGCGAACGAGACGACGGCGTGCTGGAAGCTGGCGCTGGAGCGGAAGTCGGCGAGCTTTATGGCGCTGAGCCGGCAGGACCTGCCGGTATATGACGCGGAGCGGACGTTCGCGGGCGCGCCAAAGGGCGCATACGCGATGAACGATGTCGCGTCGCCGGATGTGATTCTGATCGGGACCGGGTCTGAGGTGTCGGTGTGCGTGAAGGCGGCGGAGGATCTAAAGGGTGCGGGAATTGCGGCGCGCGTGGTCTCGATGCCGAGCTTCAGAATCTATGACGAACAGCCGGACGAATACAAGGCCGGACTGCTGCCGGAGACGACGCCAAAGGTTTCGCTCGAGGCCGGGGCGACAATGGGTTGGTGGAAGTACATCGGCCACAACGGCGCAGTCATCGGGCTGGACCGCTTTGGCGCTTCGGCTCCGGGGCCGATTGCGCTCGACAAGCTGGGCATCAACGTCGCGCATGTGGTCGAGACAGCGAAGAAGCTGGTGAAGAAGTAAGGAAGGTTCGAGGTACTAGGTACTAGGTTCGAGGTTCGAGGTTCGAGGGAAGGACAGGGCCGAAGGCCCGACACATACCAGCCTAGGCCGTAAGGCCTAGGTTGGGTCAGGGTTGAAGAACCAAGGGCCGAAGGCCCGACACATACCAGCCTAGGCCGTAAGGCCTAGGTTGGATCAGGGTTGAAGAACCAAGGGCTGAAGGCCCGACATATAACTTCGACCAACCAATGACTCGGGGCGCTGGGTACCAGGTACTGGAGGTTCGAGATGGTCGAGACGGAACGCGAAATCCTGCGCGAGAAGGATGAGGAAGCGAAGCTCGGTGAGCGGAAGCCTTTTGAGTCTTCGCGGCAGGCTACGTATGAGGATCACGTAGCGCCCGCGGATGAGTGGGAGTACGAGGATTCGTAGCAGGGCGGCTTTGCTTCTAGGTAAGCCAAGCCTTCAGGCTTGGCCCTCTGGACCCCGAGACAACATGGGCTTTAGCCCCTGGGGTAAAGCCCTTCCGGCACATGTGTAATGCGGGGATTCTTCCCCGTCCGCTTCGCTCAGGGTCAGAATGACAAGGGTTCTGCAAGGGGATGCGATGACGCAGGATGAGGCGAAGCGGCTGGTTGTGAAGCGGGCGGCTGAGTTCGTCAGCGACGGGATGATCGTCGGGCTGGGGACGGGGTCGACGGCTACGCTTTTTATCCACGAACTGGCGGCGCGCAAGTTGAACATCCGGTGCGTGGCTTCGTCGGACGCAAGTCATGAGTTGGCGCAGTCGCTGGGCATGCAGGTGGAGACGCTGGTCGAGCTTCCTGAGCTGGATGTGTATATCGATGGCGCGGATGAGGTTTGCGTCTCGGGCGCTGGGCCAGGTGCTGAACTCGACCTGATCAAGGGCGGTGGCGGGGCGCTGCTGCGCGAGAAGATCGTGGCCAGCGCGGCCAAGAGCTTTATCGTCGTGGCCGATTCGACCAAGCTGGTGAAAACGCTGGGCAAGTTTCCGCTGCCGGTCGAGGTGGTGAAGATGGCGCTGCCGCTGGTCGAGCCAAAGCTGGCGGCGCTGGGATTGAACCCGCAACTGCGCCAGGCAAAGAGCGGCGGCGGCCCGTACCTTACGGATGAGGGGAACTACATCCTGGACTGCGCGTGCGGGCGGATCGACGAGCCGGAGGTAACGGCGGCTGAGATTCGCGGCATCGTGGGCGTAGTGGAGCACGGGCTGTTTCTGGGGATGGCGACGCTGGCGCTGGTTGCGGGCGAAGACGGCGTGGCCGAATACCGCGCTTAATGTTCGGGCGCTGCATCGCGGAGCGGCTGCGGGGCGTCAGATAACCATGGCAAATTCGAAGAACACACACGAATCGAAGGTCTGGTTTATCACGGGCGCTTCCACGGGTTTTGGGCGGCTGCTGGCGGAGCAAGTGCTGAAGGCCGGCGGCAGAGTGATCGCAACGGCGCGCAAAGTCGAGCAGCTCGCCGAGTTGGTGCATACGTATCCCGACACGGCGCGGATGTTTGCGCTCGACGTGACCAAACCGGAGCAGATTGAAGCGGTTGCGGATCAGGCGATTGGCGCGTTCGAGCGGATCGATGTGCTGGTGAACAACGCGGGCTACGGGATCGCCGGCGGGATCGAAGAGGCGACCGAGGCGGAGTTCATGCCGGTGTTCGAAACGAATGTGTTTGGGCTGATGCGGGTGACGCGCGCGTTTCTGCCTCAGTTCCGGACGCAGCGCTCGGGGCACATCATTAACCTTTCGTCGATGGCTGGGCTCGCCGGTTCGGCGGGCTGGGGATACTATAACGCGACGAAGTTCGCGGTTGAGGGCTTCTCGGAGGCGCTTGCGGCGGAGCTGGCTCCGCTGGGCGTGAAGGTGACGATTGTGGAACCTGGGCCGTTCCGCACCGATTTTCTGGGGCGTTCGGGCGTGATCGCCAAGCACAGCATTCCGGATTATCACGAGACCGTGGGCAAGACGCGCGAGTACTTCTACGACAACGCCGGCAAGCAGCGCGGCGATCCGCTGAAGGCAGTAAAGGCGATGATGGATGTAGTGGAGTCGCCGAACCCGCCGCTGCACTTGATTCTTGGCGCGATGGCGTACAACCGGTTCCGCAGCAAGCTCGACCGGTTACAGCAGGAAATGGCGGCGTACGAGGGTGTGACGCTGGGCGCGGATTTTCCCGAAGGGCAGTAACAGCGTTCTACGTTGTCCGTTCTCCGTAAACGCGTTTCAACGGACAACGGTGAACGAAAAACCGTATCATCGAAATACGCCGCTGGATAAATCCATACCGCATCGTTAAACCCAGAACTTCAAGGAGATTCTCTTATGGCGACGACCCAAGTCACAATCTCTCCCGAGGAGTTGAAGGCGAGTCAGCATTCCGAGCGCAGCCCCGATCCGTGCGTGGTCGTGATCTTCGGCGCGTCGGGCGATCTGACCAAGCGCAAGCTTCTGCCTGCGCTCTACCACCTGGAGCAGGCGGGCAATCTGCCGGAGAACTTTGCCGTGGTCGGCGTGGCGCGAAGGCCGCTGGAGCAGACGTTTGCCCAGGACATGAAGGAAGGCATCGAGAGCGGAGGCGGCGTAGACGCATCCGACCCAAAGCTGGATGAGTTCGTCGATCGGATTTGTTATCACGCGATGAATTTCGACGATGCATCGGGCTACGAGGGATTGAAGGAACTTCTGGTGTACCTGGATGGGAAGTACGGGACGCGCGGCAATCGGCTATTTTATCTCGCGACGGCGCCGGAATACTTCTCTGACATCATCAAGTTTCTAGGCGAGCATGGCATGGCGCAGCCGGAGGAGTCGAACGGCGACGGGCCGCGCTCGTGGGTGCGCGTCATCATCGAGAAGCCGTTCGGGCACGATCTGGAATCGGCCAAGACACTGAACGATGAGGTGAACAAGGTCTTCCACGAAGACCAGATCTTCCGCATCGACCACTACCTGGGCAAAGAGACGGTGCAGAACATCCTGGTGTTCCGCTTTGCCAACGGCATCTTCGAGAACGTGTGGAACCGGAATTACATCGACCACATCGAGATTACGGCGGCGGAGTCGATCGGCATCGAAGGGCGCGGGCCGTTCTACGAGAGCGCCGGAGCGCTGCGCGACGTGATGCAGAACCATGTGATGGAGCTGCTGAGTTTCGTTGCAATGGAGCCGCCGGTCTCGTTCGAGGCTTCGGCGGTGAGAGCGGAGAAGATCAAGGTGTACCGCGCGATCAAGCCGATTCATTTTGCGGATACGGTCCGCGGTCAGTATGGGCCGGGCATCGTGGACGGCAAGCAGGTGGTGGGCTATCGCGAGGAAGACCGCGTGCATCCGCGCTCGCAGACGGAGACCTACGCGGCGCTGCGGGTGGAGATCGAGAACTGGCGCTGGGCAGGCGTGCCGATCTACCTGCGCGCGGGCAAGCGCCTGGCGAAGCGTGTCACCGAGATTACGATCCAGTTCAAACAGCCGCCGCTGCTGCTGTTCAAGGACTCGCACGGGCGCGGCGCGGAAGGGATCAAGTCGAATATCATCTCGATGCGCATTCAGCCCGATGAGGGCATTGCGCTGCGGTTCGAGGCGAAGGTGCCGGGGCCGTCGATGAATATCAGCCCGGTGGATATGGACTTCTGCTACTCGCGTGCGTTTGGTGTGTCCGTCGCGAATGGGTACGAGCGGCTGCTGCTGGACGCGATGCTTGGCGATGGAACTCTGTTCGCGCATCGCGATGGCGTTGAGGCAACGTGGGCTCTGATGACGCCGATCTTGCAGTACTGGGCAAAGAATCCCATCAAGGATTTTCCGAACTATGCGGCAGGCACCTGGGGACCGTCGACAGGCGACGCGCTGATGGAGATGGACGGGCGCAAGTGGCGGAAACTGTGAAGAGTTGTCAGTTGCAAGTTGCAGGTTGCAGGTTGTTAGTTGAACGTGGCGCGAGTGTGGGCTGCGCGCAAGGGAAGGTTGATTGAAATGAAGCACCGGTTCCTGCTCCACTTCTTGAATCACACGATCTTAGTGGTGGATATCTCTGAATTTGGAATGGCAATTGAAATTAATCCGCGAACGGGAAATACGAAAATGGTGCCGGCGCTTCGATTCGCCACGTGGAAGGAAGCAGAGCAGTATTTTCGAGCCAAGGAAGCGGATGCCGAGACCATTGAGGCCAGTCGATCTCGGCTATCCAAAGATGGCACCGCTGTAATGACAATTGTTTGAGGGTGAGGAGTCTTCGAAGTGCCGCGACCAGTTTCAGTTACATATCGAGTTTGGCCGACTTCCGCGGAGGTGGCGGCCGCCGCGGCGGAGTTGTTTGCCTCAAATGCCACGGCGGCGGTGGAAGCGCGCGGCGTGGCGCGGGTGGCGATCTCCGGCGGCAACTCGCCGAAGCCGATGTTTGCGCTGCTAGCGGATAAGAGCGCCCCCTACTTTGCGCGCGTGCCCTGGGATAAGCTGCATCTCTTCTGGGTGGATGAGCGATGCGTGCCGCCGACGGATGCGGATTCGAACTACCGGATGACGAATGAGGCGATGCTCTGCAGGGTTCCGTTGCCGGCGGCTCAGATTCACCGCATGGAGGGCGAGCTCGATCCTCAGGTTGCGGCGTCGCGGTATGAGGCGGTAATTCGCACGGAGTTTCGGCTGGAAGGCGCGGAGACTCCCATTCCCATTCCGACGTTCGACCTGGTGCTCCTCGGCATGGGCGACGATGGGCATACAGCGTCGCTGTTTCCGCACACCGAAGCGCTCGGCGAACTGGGACGCCTGGTCGTCGCGAACCACGTGCCGCAGAAAGATACGTGGCGCATCACGCTGACATCGCCGGTGATCAATCGTGGGCGCGAGGTTGCGTTCCAGATCGAGGGCGCGGCCAAGGCGCAGGTGCTGCACGATGTGTTCCTCGGCGCTTATGATCCGGAGTCGAAGCCGTCGCAGTTGATCCGCCCGGCCAGCGGCAAGTTGACGCTTCTGCTGGATGCAGCCGCCGCGGCCAAGCTGTTAGTTGGAATCAGGGGACAGCGGCAGGCAACGGCGGCAAAGATAGGAAATAACCAGCAACCAACAACTGAGAACTGAGAACGAAAATGATTCTAGCGGGCGATGTCGGCGGCACTAAAGTTCATCTTGCACTTTACAACTTCGAGGGTGGCAGGCTGAAGCCGGTTCGCGACGAGAAGTTTCCCGCGCTCGAGTATCCGACGCTGGACGCGGTGGTGAAGGCATTTCTCGGCGATGTCCAACGCGACCAGATTGCCGCGGCGTGCTTTGGTGTTCCCGGGCCGGTGCGCGGCGGACGCCTGAAGCTGACGAACCTGCCGTGGACGTTGGACCAGCACGATCTGGCGCGATCGATGGACGTCGAGCACATCTTCCTGATCAACGATCTTGAGGCGAATGGGTACGGCATTCCGGAGCTTGCGCCGGAGAGCATTGTCACGCTGCATCCGGGCGATACATCGGCGGTGGGACATCGCGGACTGATTGCCGCGGGCACCGGACTGGGCGAGGCGCTGCTGATCTGGGATGGCAAGGTGCATCGGCCCATCCCGTCGGAAGGCGGACATTGCGATTTTGCGGCGCGGACGGACCGCGAGATTGCGTTGCTGCAATACCTGCGCGGCACGCTGAAGGGGCGCGTGAGTTGGGAGCGCGTGGTGTCGGGTCTCGGCATCCAGAATGTGTATGCGTATCTGCGCGACGTGGAAAAGATCGAGGAGCCGCAGTGGCTGCGCGACCGCATGAAGGCGGAGGACCCGAACGCAGCGATCGGCCAGGCCGCGGAAGATGGGTCGAGCAAGCTGTGTTTTGAGACGATGCAGACGTTCGCGTCGGCGTATGGCGCGGAGGCCGGCAACATCGCCTTGAAGGCTCTGGCGATGGGCGGCATGTACATCGGCGGAGGCATCGCGCCCAAGGCGCTGAAGACGCTGTCGAGCGGCGGGTTCATGTCTGCGTTTCTGGATAAGGGGCGTCTGTCTCCGGTGCTGGAGGCGATTCCGGTGCGTGTCATTCTGGACGACACCTGCGCGCTGCTGGGAGCGGCGGCGTTCGCGGAGGCGCGTGCGGCGGCCATCTCCGGACGCTCCGAGCGTGCGGCGTCGGCGCATGTCTGAGCGGATCGACTTCTCGCAGCGGGCGCTGCTTGACGAGCAGATGGACGGGCCTTGCAGCTACGAGGATTTGCGGCATTGCCTGCGCGACCTCGCCCGAGTGAACCGGATGACTCGGGCTCATCGGCCCGTGATGGAATGGCTGAAGCGGGTGGCGAAGTCGCACCGTGGGCCGCTGCGGATCGTGGACTTCGGCTGCGGATATGGCGACATGCTGCGGCGGATTGAGCGCTGGGCCGCTGAGGGCGGCATTGCGGTCGAGCTGGTGGGCGTCGATGTGAATGCGAACGCGATCCGCGCAGCGCAGGAGGCGACTCCCGCATCGAGCCGGATTGCGTGGATCAACGGAGACATCTACGCATGCGAGGCGGCCGCGTGCGCCGACCTGGTCACTGCAACCGGGATGCTGCATCACCTGACGGACGCGGAGATCGTGCGCTTTATCGCGTGGGCGGAGAAGACGGCGCGCGTGGGATGGTTCATCGTCGCTCTGCATCGCATGCCGATGCCGTACAAAGTGTTTAACGTGATCATGCGCGGACCGTGGTGGCACCGGTTCATCCTGCCGGATGGGTTGGCGTCGATTCGGCGAAGTTTTCTGGCGGAGGACTGGCGGCGGATGTGCGCGGCGGCCGGGGTGAGCCCGGAGGCGGTGGAGATCTTCGAGCACAGGCCGGCGCGGCTGTGTGTCGGGCGAGTGAAGGCAGCGTAGAGTTCGCCGATTGCGCGAGAACCTCTCGGGATTATCTTGACGGACTTCCTGGACGCAGTCTGCGGAGGAGTGCGCCCGAGCCTGTGAGCAGCAGGATCCACGAGGAGGGTTCGGGGGTCGGCGAGGCTGTGGTGCCGGCCAGCGAAAAGGCGCCGTTGAAGGTGGGCGGGGTCGTTCCGCCAACGATGTCCGTTCCGACCCGGAGCCAGTCTGGATCCAGATTGCCATTACGGATCCACGCTTGCAGATCGGGCGACACGGCAGGGTTTGGCCGTGCTGAGGAGAGCCACAGGAAGGTTCCGTTGGAGAGCTGCACCTGGGGGACGAAGAAGTAGTGGTCGACCCCGAGATTGAGAGGCGTCGTGAAGTTGACGTTGAACTGTACTTCCTCTCCCGAGGCCGCACCTTCTCCGCCGGTGGTCTGATTGGGAATCTTGTTGATCCCGTTGACCACCGAGTTGCCGACGGTAAACGTGCTGGCGAGGACGGTGGTGCTGAACGAGAGCCCTCCTGCGCTATCGCGTAGGGCAAAGGCAACGTCGGAGGGAGAGTTGACGCGCGTCGGCACGTTGCCGGATGGGGGATTGGTGGAGTCGAAGGGGAACACACGGTAGATCTCGACGCCCACGGCGAGGATCGTTGCACTGGACGGAAGCAGGCCATAGAAGGCTGCGGAGGTGAGGGAAGTTGGAGCGGTGAGAACAAAATCGTCCGCGGCCTCAATCTCCGTCACGCCGACTGAGCCGGGGCGGGAGGCCATGCCCATGCGACCGTCGGGAGTCCCGTTGGAGAAAGTGAATGTGTCGGCAGAGGCCGAAGCAGTGAGCGCGCACGTAAGCGTCAGAAGCGAGAATACAGTTTTGAACATAAGCCCTCGAGTCGAGTCAGCGTGACTAAACAGAAGTAGTTTTCCCCACGCTCGTACGGAGGGGACGAGGCTGTGGCATACGAGTGTGCCGGATGATTCGTGGTGGCATAATGCTGAGCGCAGCTTTTTTGAGTTGTCATTCTGAGCGCAGCTTTTTTGAGTTGTCATCCTGAGCGCAGCTTTTTGAGTTGTCATTCTGAGCGCAGCGAAGAGTCCCCGCAGATGAGTATCCGGTTAGTTCAGGCGACCCGCAAAAAAGCGCTGAAGGCGCGCCATATACCAGCCTGGGCCGAAGGCCCAGGTACGGACCAAACAGGAATCAAAGGGCTGAAGAGTCTGTGTGACTACTTGATTTGAACAGGCAGAATAGGGTTTAAGAGGGTATGTCTCGTTTTCTTTCTTACAATCCCGATCAGTGTATGTTGCTGCCTTCGCGTGTGGACGATGTTCTAGGTTCGGATCATCTTTGT
>WNGR01007539.1_pt1 | contig 11532 bp, 8 predicted proteins | sample 5407581 | NCBI WGS metagenome assembly WNGR01 (sample SAMN13153383, study PRJNA577476) | soil metagenome | isolation source: 80 cm soil or saprolite under Garry oak tree replicate 2 | place: USA:California | collected 2016-06-15
ATAGGCCCGGCTGTCGCCCACCTGTCCGATCAGGAAGTGCGTCTCGTAGAGCCCCAGCGCCGTCACGGTGGTGCCCATGCCGCGCTTGTCGTGCTCGGTGAGGGTGCGTTGGAAGATGGCGCCGTTGGCGGCCCGGATCGCCGCGCGCATCCGGTCGGCTACCTGGTCATCGCCGAGTCCGCGGATTGATCCGAGCTCGCGGGCGATGTAGCGCACCGCCATCTCGCTCGCCACTTCGCCCGCCGCGTGCCCGCCCATGCCGTCCGCAACGATGAAGATCCCGCGGTCGGGGACCATGAGGTAGTTATCCTCGTTCCCGGAGCGGATGACCCCGACATCGGTACGGCCGGCGCAGGTTATGTGCACGCTGATCGTTACGCTACGAGCCAGTGGATGAGCCCCGCTACCCCCGCCCCGCCCAACAGCAATATCACCGCCCCCGCCCCGCACCCCTTACCCTTTTTCTCGGGTGGCGGCGCGGTTTGCGGCCGCTTGCCTCCCGGCTTCCCCCCGGGCCGCGCAGGAGCGGCGCGGGGGGGGGCAGCGGGGGCGGCCTTCGCCGCGGGCGGGGGCTTGGACGGGGCCGGCTTGGGTGGGGCCGGTTTGGCGGCGGGCGACACCGACTGAGGCGTCCTGAGCACCTGCGTACCGCCGCCCTTCGCGACTGCCACAGCATCGTCCGTCGGCTCGAACACCAGCTGCACGTCGCCGAAGCGCACCGCGGCACCGGGCGCGAGCGGGCTCTCGCCCCGTACCCGCTCGCCGTCCACGAAGGTGCCGTTCGTGGAGTCGAGGTCCACGAGCACCCAGACGCCCTCGCGACGCTGCAGCTTCGCGTGGGAAGTGGAGACGGAGCCGTCGGCCAGGACGAGATCGTTGTAGTCGGCGCGCCCCACGTTCGCCACGGGCGTCCGGACCTGGAGCCGCTGGCCCTTCAGGGTGCCGCTCTTCACGAGGAAGCTCGCGAGCGAGCCCGCCTGCGACGGCCGCGGCACCGGCTCGAGCCCGTGCATGGTATCCCTGAGCCGCTCGCTCGCGCCCGGTGGAGCCTGGGGCGCGGCCTGGGGCGCGCTAGCGGCCGGCCCCTGTGGAGGGCCCGCAGGGGCCGAGGGGGTGGGAGGGGCCGGCACCACGTCGGCGTAGAAGCGGAACTGCTCGTCCCCGATCCGGATCACGTCGGCCCGCTGCAGGATGCGCTGCCCTTCCACGCGCGTCTCGTTCACGAACGTGCCGTTGGTGCTGGAGTCGACGAGCAGGTAGCCCCTCGGCGTCTGCACGATCTCGGCGTGCCGCCGCGACACGTCCTTGCCCGAAACCACGACGTCGCACCCCGCCTCGCGGCCGAACACGAGCGACTGGCCCGCGATCACGTACTCGCGCCCGTCGGTGAGGCTCACGATCCGGCCGCCTGTGTTTCCCGTGGCGCCCGGCTTCGCGGCCGCGCCCCCTCCCTTGCCCTGCGCCATCGCCTGTGGCAGCGCCTGCACGTACTGCGTGCTGCCACTGCGGCGCTCGTCCACGAAGGTCAGCTCGTGGTCACCCACCTCGACCTTGTCGCCGTGCAGCAGCGGGGTGGGCTCGGCCCCCAGCCGCACCCCGTTGATCGTGACCTCGGCGGCGGGGGCGGCCTTCCGGATCACGACCTGGCCGTCTGCCTGGCCCAGCAGCAGGGCGTGTCGGGGCAGCACGCCCGCGCCCGTGAGGGAGATGGCGCAGCCGGCGTCGCTCCCCAGCACGACTTCGCCCACCGGGATGGAGTACTTCCTCTGACCGAGCTCCAACAGCGCCATCGCTGCCAGCCTTTCGCCGCGAAACCGAGCCGGAAGTTACGGCCGACCGCGTAACCGCGCAAGGAAACACGGGTTACGCCCCGTCACGCCGGTTCGTCCGCCAGCACCGCTTCTTCGCGCCCGATGAGCCCGCGTCGCAGCCACCGCCAGAACACCAGGGACCCGACGATCACCGTCGCGTAGCTGTTGATGAACCGCCAGATGAGGATGTACGTGGGGAGCGCGGGGGCCTGCACGTAGATCTTCATTACGGCGGCCGAGAGCAGCTCGGCGAGCCCCGATGACCCCGGAGTCGGCGCGAAGTAGAGCAGGAAGGTGATGAAGGTCTGGAGCAGTAGAATGTCGACGAAATTAGGCACGATCCCGAGCGCGCGCAGGGCGACATAGCCGGCGAGGAGCTTGTTGGCATGCGAGGGCGCCGACAGCAGCACGGCCCAGAAGAGCGCCAGCCAGCCCCGAGGGTTGCCGAAGAGCACGAGGCACTCATGGGCGCGGTCGATCCCCTCTCGCAGCTGCTCGATCCGCACGGCCACCCGGTGGCTGCGGCGCTCGAGCCGCGTGGCCAGCCAGTGGACGGCGTCGCGTGCCCAGGTGGGGCGGATCATGGTGACGAGCATGACGACGCCGATGACGCCGAAGATCCGGAGGCTGGCGCGGAACAGTCCGTAGTAGGTGATGCCCAGCACCACGTTGTGCTCCGCGAGCGACTTGCCGGCGCCGAGGTAGATGGCGAGGGGGCCCGCCACGGCGAAGAAGATGACGGTTGCAACGAACGTCATGAACGTGGACGTCATCGCCTCGGGGAGCCGGACGCCCGCCCGCCGCATCACCCACATCATCGTGGGACCCGCGCCGGTCTGGAACGGCGTGAGATAGGCCGCCCACGCGCTCATCCCGCCCGCGATCACCATGTCGCGGAGCCGCACGCCGGGATGCACGTGCCGGGCCACCACCCAGAGCCGGGTGCCGCCGCCGATCCAGTCCATGGAGGCGAGTCCGAGCCCGAGGAGCATCCATCCCCAACGCAGGTTCGCGAGACCGGAGAGGAACCCCTGCAGGTTCTCGCCGAAGAACACCAGGACGAGGAGGACCCCGATGAGCGAGATGACGGCGAACAGTTCGAGCCCGCGGCGGAGCAAACGCGGCGTCAGGGCGAGCGCCATGGAGGCCGAAGGTAAGCCCAGGCCGCCGGGACGGGGAGAGGGGAGCGGGGAGCGGTACCATCCGGGCGGACCGAGCGCACGGTCTGCAGCCTAGGGACCGCTCCCTGCTCCCCGCTCCCTCAGTTATTTTAGAGGGTTATGTCAGCGTTCCCCGACCGGGTCATCATCCACAACGCGCGGCAGCACAATCTGAAGGGGATCACGGTCGAGCTGCCGCGGCGCGCGCTGACCGTGATCACCGGCCCCTCCGGCTCGGGAAAGAGCTCTCTCGCGTTCGACACGCTCTATGCCGAGGGACAGCGGCGCTACATCGAGTCGCTCTCCACCTACGCCAAGCAGTTCCTCGAGCGGATGCCGAAGCCCCTGGTGGACAGCATCGACGGCATCTCGCCCGCCGTGGCCATCGAGCAGAAGAACCCGACCACGACGAGCCGCTCCACGGTGGGCACGGCGACCGAGATCTACGACTTCCTGCGCCTCCTGTGGGCCCGCGTGGGAACGCCCTACTGCGTGAAGTGCGGGCGGGAGGTCAAGGCCGACACGGTGCAGGAAGTGGTGGACGCGTTGATTGCGGATTGCGGATTGCCGATTGCGGAATCGACGGGGCCGGTCTCGGAATCCGCAATCCGAAATCCGCAATCCGCAATTGTCGTCTCGTTTCCCCTGCCGCCCAGCGCCCATCGCCCGGACGTCGAGCTGGCGGCCCAGCTGCGCGCCGCCGGGTTCGTGCGGGCCCAGGTGGACGGAGCACTGGTGCGGCTCGACGCGCCCGAGGCCGAGCGGCGGGTGCGGGAGGGAGCGGAGGTGCTGGTGGTGGTGGATCGCGTCGCCGCGTCGGCCGCGAGCCGGGGGCGGCTGACGGATGCGGTCGCGACGGCCTTCAGCGAAGGCGAGGGCGTCGCCGTGACGCTCGACAACGGCGACCGGCGCCGCTTCTCCGAGCATCCGACCTGCTCCTCCTGCGGGACGCCCGCCCCGGCGCTCGCTCCCAGCTTCTTCTCCTTTAATAACCCGCGCGGCGCCTGCCCCGCGTGCAACGGCTTCGGCGCGGTGCTCGAGTACGATGAGTCGCTGATCGTGCCCGATGCGCGCCGCACCCTGGCCCAGGGCGCGCTCGACCCCTGGACCAAGCCGCGCTACGAGGGGCGGCGCCGACTGCTGCGCGAGATTGCGCGGGCCAAGGGGATCGCCACCGATACCCCGTGGCGCGACCTGCCGGAGCGCGACCGCCGCCTGCTGCTGCACGGCGCCACCGGGCGCTACCTCGGCATGTTCCCGTTTCTCGAGCGGCTCGAGGCGAAGCGCTACAAGCAGTACATCCGCGTGTTCCTGCGTCAGTACCAGCTCGCCAAGACCTGCCCCGCCTGCGGCGGCGCTCGACTCAAGCCGGAGGCCCTGGCGGTGCGCGTGGGCGGCAAGAGCATCGCGCAGACGGCGGCGCTCACGGCGCGCGAGCTCGCGGACTGGATCGCGGCTCTGGCGCTGCCGGCCTTCCAGAGCGCGGTGGCGGTGCACATCCTCGCGGAGCTCGCGGCGCGCGTCGCCTTCGTCAACGACGTCGGGCTGGGATATCTGACGCTCGACCGCCTCACCCGCACGCTCTCCGGGGGCGAGGCGCAGCGCATCGCACTGTCCAACGCCCTGGGATCGCACCTCGTGGACACCCTGTACGTGCTGGACGAGCCGTCCATCGGGCTGCACCCGGCGGACATCGACCGCTTGCTCGGGCTCTTGCGGCGGCTCGCCGACGTCGGCAACACGGTGGTCGTAGTCGAGCACGACGCGGCGGCGATGCGCTGCGCCGACTGGATGGTGGAGCTCGGCCCGGGGAGCGGCGAGGCCGGCGGGCGCGTCGTCTATCAGGGCCCCGCCGCTGGCGTGCGTGAGGCCGGGACCCTCACGGGACAGTACCTCTCGGGGGAGAAGCGCATCGGCGTGCCGTCGGCGCGGCGCCCGGCGGCCCGCTGGCTCGGAGTGAAGGGCGCGCGCCTGCACAACCTGCGGGACGTGGACGTGCGCGTGCCGCTCGGGACGCTCACCGCAGTGACGGGGGTGTCGGGCTCGGGGAAGTCCACGCTGGTGCACGACGTGCTGTACCGTCAGCTCGAGGCGCGGCTGCGGGGGACCCACAGCGCGAAGCAGCACCTGGGTGAGCCCGTGGGCGAGGTGCGCTCGCTCGAGGGGTGGGAGGCGCTCGCGGACGTCGTGCTGGTGGATCAGTCGCCCATCGGGCGCACCCCGCGGTCCAATCCCATCACCTACGTGAAGGCGTTCGACGAGCTGCGCGGCCTGTTCGCGGCGGTGCCGCTGGCGCGCGAGCGGCGCTACAGCGCGAGCACGTTCTCCTTCAACGTCGCGGGCGGGCGCTGCGAGGCGTGCGAGGGCGCCGGGCACGTGCTGATCGAGATGGTGTTTCTCGCCAACGTGTTCGTCCCGTGCGACGTGTGCCAGGGGAAGCGCTTCAAGCCGGAGGTGCTCGCGGTGAAGCTCGACGGCAGCTCGATTCACGACGTGCTCGACTGGACCGTGGACCACGCGCTCCAGCGTTTCCACCGCCAGCCGCGTCTCGCGCGCGCCCTGTGGCTGCTGCAGCAAGTGGGGCTCGGCTATCTGCGGCTCGGCCAGCCCGCGACCACGCTCTCGGGCGGCGAGGCGCAGCGGCTCAAGATCGCGCGCGAGCTAGCGCTGGCAGGGGCGCGGGCCGGCCGGGGGCGCGGCAACCGCAAGCTCTACATTCTGGACGAGCCCACCACGGGCCTGCACCTCGACGACGTGCGCACGCTCTGCAAGGTGCTCGACCGGCTGGTGGATGCGGGCCACACGGTGCTCGTGATCGAGCATCATCTCGACGTGATCAAGCGCGCCGACTGGGTCATCGACCTCGGGCCCGGTGCGGGGGCGGACGGCGGCCGCATCGTGGCCGAGGGCACGCCGGAGCAGGTCGCCCGGACCGCCGACTCCGCCACCGGCCGCTACCTGGCCGCGCTGTCATGACCTCCCCGCCCCGCACCCCGCTGCGGGTGCTCATCGTAGAGGACTCCCCCAGCGACGCGGAGCTGATGGTGCGGGCGTTGCGGCAGGCGGCGTTCGAGCCGAGCCACGAGCTCGTGGCGAGCGCCGAGGCCATGCGCGCGGCGCTCGCCCGCCAACCCTGGGACGTCGTCCTGAGCGACTACACGTTGCCGGGATTCGACGCCCCTGCCGCCCTGGCGGTGCTGCAGGCGCACGGCAGCGATGCGCCGTTCATCGTCGTATCGGGGAGCGTGGGGGAGGACACCGCCGTGGCGGCCATGAGAGCCGGGGCGACCGATTACATCATGAAGGACCGGCTACAGCGGCTCGGGCCCGCCGTCGCCCGGGCGGTCGCGGACGCCGGCGTGCGGCGCGAGCGCCGGCGCCTGGAGCAGCAGCTGCTCCGGGCGCAGAAGATGGACGCCGTCGGCCGGCTCGCGGGCGGGATCGCGCACGACTTCAACAACGTGCTGACGGCGATCCTCGGCGCCGTGGAGCTGGGCCTGCTCGACGTCCCGCCGGCCGGGCCGCTGCGCGAGGAGCTCGAGATCATCCGCGACGCGGCCACACGCGCCAAGGACCTGATCCGCCGGCTGCTCGCCTTCAGCGCACGCCAGGTGCTGCAGCCGACGGTGCTCGACCTCAATCACCTGGTGAGCGACGTCGCCAAGATGCTGCGGCGGCTCATCGGCGAGGACATCGAGCTCGTGCTGGCCGCGGAGCCCGCGCTGGGCGCCGTGCGAGCCGACGCGGGGCAGCTCGAGCAGGTGCTCGTGAACCTCGCGGTGAACGCCCGCGACGCGATGCCTCAGGGCGGGCGCCTCACGATCGGCACGACCAACGCCGCGCTCTCGGGCGGCGATGCCTCGCCCGTCCCCGAGGCGCCGCCCGGGCCGTACGTGTCGCTCGCCGTGACGGACACAGGAGTGGGGATGGACGCGGACACGCGGGCGCACCTGTTCGAGCCGTTCTTCACCACCAAGCCGCGCGGCAAGGGCACGGGGCTCGGCCTCGCCACGGTGTACGGCATCGTGCGGCAGAGCGGCGGCCACATCGCCGTGGACACCGCACCGGGCCGCGGCAGTGCGTTTCACATCTACCTGCCGCGCGTGGCGGAGGCGCCGGAGCGCGCCGGCCCCGCGCGCGCCGCGGTCGCCCCCGCCGGCGGGCGTGAGACCCTGCTGGTCGCCGAGGACGAGCAGCTGGTACGCCTGCTCGCCCGCAAGATCCTGGAGCACGCCGGCTACACCGTGCTCGTCGCCAGCGGCGGCCCGGACGCATTGCGCCTGGCCGGGCAGCACGTGGGCCCCATCGATCTCTTGCTGACGGACGTCGTGATGCCGGAGATGAGCGGCCGCGAGCTGGTGCATCGCCTCGCCGAGCAGCGGCCGGAGATGCGGGTGCTGTACATGTCCGGGTATGCGGACGAAGCGGTGGCGCAGCACGGCGTGCTCGACCCGGGCACCGAGTTCATTCAGAAGCCGTTCACGCCCGGTGGGCTCGCGCGCAAGGTGCGCGAGGTGCTGGACGCGTCGCGATGACCCCCCGCCGCGCCGATCTCACGCTGCTCCTCGCCACCGCCATGTGGGGCACGAGCTTCGTGGCGGTGAAGAGCGGGCTCGCCTACGCGACGCCGCTCGCGTTCCTCGCCGTCCGCTTCGGGACGGCCGCGCTGCTGCTCGCACCGGGGACCCGCTTCACCCCCCTGCCCCGCGGCCGGGAGCTCGCGGGCGGCCTGCTGCTGGGCGCGCTCGTCGCCGTCGGGTTCGTGTCGGTGACCTTCGGGCTCCTCGTCACCACCCCGGCCCGCTCGGCGTTCATCGTGGCCATTTCATCGGTGCTCGCCCCCGTGATGGGCTTCGTGGTGCTGGGCCAGCGCCCCGGCTGGCTCGCCGCCGCGGCGCTCGCCTTGGCCGGCGTCGGGATGTACTTCCTCACCGCCCCGGACGCGGGCGGGCTGAACCGCGGCGACCTCCTCACCCTCGTCTGCGCCCTCTGCTTCGGGGCGCAGATCGTGGCCGTCAGCGAGCTGTCCCGTCACAGCGACGCGCGCCGGCTCGTGTGGATGCAGGTCGCGGGCACGGCCCTGGTTTCGGCGGTAGCGGCCGGGCTGTTCGAGCGGGCGCGGATCGACTGGACGCCCGCCTTCGCTGCGGCGCTCGCCTGGACGGTTGTCTTCGCCAGCACGCTGTCGTTCGTGCTGCAGGCGGCAGCGCAGCGTCACATGTCGGCGGCGCGCGCGGCGCTGATTTTCTGCTTCGAGCCGTTGTTTGCGGCAGCGGCCTCGTGGCTCGTGGTGGGAGAGCGACTCTCGCTCACGCAGTGGGCGGGCGGGGCGCTGATCGTGGGAGGAATGGCGCTTGCGGACCTGCCGTGGAAGACGTCGGGGGCGACGGACCCAGTTGAAGTCCGGTCCCGGAAGCCCGATATTTCGCCCGACGCTGACGTCTGATGTCTGACGTTTCTCTTCCCGAGTAGCTCAGCTGGTAGAGCAGCCGGCTGTTAACCGGCGGGTCGCAGGTTCGAGTCCTGCCTCGGGAGCTTTCCAACCCTCAGCGCCCCAATCGCTTTCCGACGCCCAGTTTTCGCCCTCCGGCGTTGGTGACGGTTTGGTGACGGTTTCGGGTTCCCTTTCGGGGGTCGGGACGGCCCACGCCCGGTCGAGCATCACACCGCCGCGGGTTCGCGCCGGCTCGCGGCCGAGCCGCGCAGCCGCTCGGCGTCGCGCAAGGGCGGCTCGCCGAAGAGCCTCCTGTACTCCCGGCTGAAGTGCGATGCATCATCGTAGCCCACCCGGTATCCGGCGGTCGCGGCGTCGACATCGCCGGCGAGGAGGAGCCGCCGGGCCTCCTGCAGCCGGAACTGCTTCTGAAACTGCAACGGGCTCATCCCGGTGGCTGCCTTGAAGTGGTGGTGCAAGCCTGAAACGCTCATCCCTAGTTGCCGGGCGAGGCCGGCGATACGGAGCGGCTTGTTGTGATTCGTGCGGAGAAGCTCGATCGCCTTGGCGATCCGATGCGCGCGGCCGCCGCTGACGGCGATCTGACGCAGCCGACCCCCCTGCTCTCCGAGACACAGCCGATAGATGATCTCGCGGGCGATGAGCGGCGCAAGCACGCCGTAGTCGCCCGGCGAATCGAGGAGGCGGACTACCCGGACCACCGCATCGAGCAGGCTTGCGTCGAGCCGGCTCACGGCCATCACCTTGATCGCGTCATCCATCCCCGAGGCGTGGAGCCCAGCCGCGATCAGGACCTCCGTAACGACGGCGGGGTCGAGCACAAGGCGCACGGCGAGGTACGGCTGCTTCTTCGACGCGTCGACGATGTGGCCCGCCACGGGCAGCTCGGCCGAGACGAGCAGGTAGTGGGAAGCGTCATAGCGGTACCGCTCCTTGCCGAGGAGCACCTCCTTACTTCCCTGGGCGATGACGCAGAAGGACGGCTCGGTGACGCCGTAGCGCGGCCCGGTTGGTGAAGAGAAGCGGTACAGGAAGAGACCAGGAGCGGCCTCCACGCTGCTGTCCTCCGCGACATGACGCGCGATCCTTTCAGCGAGTTCGTTCGACATCCAGAGTCTCCGGAATTGTATGAGGCTTGCAGAATTGTACAATGACTGAGCACGATCGTCATATCAGGTGTCGCCTCAGCTCGGTAGAGTCTTGGGGTGCAGACACGGACACTCGGTACCAGCAACCTCGTCGTTTCTGCCCTCGGCTACGGCTGCATGGGCCTCGCAGCTGTCTACGGGCCGGGGGCCGGTCGGCAGGAAGGCATGACGATCATTCGCGCGGCCGTCGAGCGGGGCGTGACGCTCTTCGACACCGCCGAAGCGTACGGCCCGTTCACGAACGAAGAGCTCGTCGGCGAGGCGCTGCGCCCAGTGCGCGACCGTGTGGTCATCGCCACCAAGTTCGGCTTCGGCATCAACCCGGACGGCACGCGCTACGGCCTCGACTCGAGGGCCGAGCACATCCGTGAAGTGACCGAGGCTTCGCTCCGTCGACTCAAGGTCGAGACGATCGACCTGCTCTACCAGCACCGCGTCGATCGGAAGGTCCCCATCGAGGACGTCGCCGGCACGGCGCAGGAGCTGATCACGCAGGGCAAGGTGCGGCACTTCGGTCTCTCGGAGGCAAGCGCGCAAACCATCCGCCGCGCCCACGCGGTGCAACCAGTGGCCGCCGTGCAGAGCGAATATTCGCTGTGGACGCGCGACCCGGAGCGCAACGGCGTGCTCGCGACGTGCGAGGAGCTCGGCATCGGCTTCGTTCCTTTCAGTCCGTTGGGCGCTGGCTTCCTCACCGGAACGATCGACACCACGACGACGCTCGACCCGAAAGACTTTCGCAGCATATCGCCGCGCTTCGCCCCGGACGCCCGTGCGGCAAACATGGTAATGGTCGACCTCGTGAAGCGTATCGCGGAGCGTAAGGGCGCGACGCCGGCGCAGATCGCGCTCGCGTGGCTGCTCGCGCAGAAGCCTTGGATTGTCCCGATTCCGGGGACGAAGAAACTGTCGCGCCTCGAGGAGAACCTTGGCGCCGTGAACGTGCCGCTGACGCCTGGCGACCTGCGCGAGATCGAGGAGGGCACGTCCAGGATCCACGTGACGGGAGAGCGGCTGCCGGAGGCCGTGCTGAAGTTCACTAACGGCTGAGGGTTTACCTACTGTTCCGAGTTTCTTCACAAGAAAGGCCTGGACCGAAATGAACCGGATCATCGTCACGCTCGTCGCCCTCTTCCTGGTCTACTCGGCGCCGGCAACGGCGCAGAATCCCGCCACACAGGAAATACTGGATCTCTCGAAGACAAAGTGGCGCTGGATGTCAGAGCGCAAAGTCGATTCACTAGCTGCTCTGTTCGATGACCAGGCCGTCTTCGTCCACATGGGCGGAACCATGTCTAGGAGCCAGGAACTCGAGGTCATCAGAAGCGGAGGAATTCAATATAAGCACGCGGAGATTTTCGAAACGTCGGTGCGGTTCATCGGTACGACTGCCATTCTGTTGAACAGGATTCGCCTGGATGCCGTGGTCGGCGGCAACGAGGTCACCAATCCTTTCATGGTGACGGAGGTGTATGTGCAGCAGAACGGGACGTGGAAGTTGGGCTCGCTCTCGTTCACCAGGCTCCTGACGCAATAGTCAACGGGAGCCGTCCTCGGTTCTTTACCGCGCCTTCCGATGTGCTGCAACACGGGGCGCAACCGAAGAAGCCCCGCAGCGAAAGTCGTGTAGTGAACAAGAGCGTCGTCGAACTATCCGGTCTTCAAAGGCCCAGCGACCTTGTAACTACTAAAGATGATGCCGGACGGCATTGCTTTCGTGCTGACGAGTTCGAATGAGCGCGGCGGGGTTCCCTCGGCGAAGAAGCGCTTCCCCGTGCCTAGCAGGAGCGGATAAACGGCCAGCAGGACTTCATCCGCAAGCCCATGCTCGAGCAGCGTCGATGTCAGCGTGGAGCTACCCCAGAGGATGAGGTCCGGGCCGTCCTGCGACTTGATGCGGCGAATGCCCTCGATGATGTCCGGTCCGAGGCCCTCGAACGGTCCCCATGCAAGACTTT
>WNGR01007545.1_pt1 | contig 11530 bp, 11 predicted proteins | sample 5407581 | NCBI WGS metagenome assembly WNGR01 (sample SAMN13153383, study PRJNA577476) | soil metagenome | isolation source: 80 cm soil or saprolite under Garry oak tree replicate 2 | place: USA:California | collected 2016-06-15
TATTCATGGTGGTTCCCGAAGTCATCGTCTTAGGCCACAAATGCACATATGAAGGACGCAGCCCCGACGATTCGAAAGTGGCCAAAGTTCGTACCTGGCCCCCATGCAAAACCATCTCAGACATCCGTGCGTTCCTTGGCACCGCAGGAACCATGCGCATTTGGATCAAGGATTTCTCTTCTATAGCTAGACCCCTTGTCGATCTCACGCGAAAAGACGCTGATTTCGTTTGGCAGGAGGAGCATGACTGCGCAATGGAGCAGCTCAAGACCACCATCGTCACATCCCCAGCACTCATTCCCATCGACTATAAGTCCAGCCGCAAAGTGTACCTTGCCATTGACTCGTCCTTCCATGCTGTCGGATGGATCCTATCACAAGACTGCAAAGACGGTCAACACCACCCATCACGTTTTGGCTCCATAGGCTGGAACGAACGTGAGAGCTGGTACTCTCAGCTGAAAATTGAGCTTTACGGTTTATTCTGCACTCTTCAAGCTCTCCGCATGCATGTTGTAGGAATTACTAATTTGGTTGTAGAGATGGATGCGCAGTATGTCCATGGTATGCTCAGTAACCCTGATGTCCAGCCAAATGCCGCCATCAACCGCTGGATCGCCGCCATCCTCCTTTTTGACTTCAAGCTTGTCCATGTTCCAGCCAAAAAGCACCTTGGCCCCGATGGTCTTTCAAGGCATGAGCCCATCCTGGACGAAGACAATGAGGAAGGCGACCCAGAAGAGTGGGTCGACAACATGCTCTCACTTGGCATTTGGCTCGACACTTGGGAGGAACAATGCTCAGTACGCTCCAACAGCACGGCGAAAGTTTTTCAGGCCACTGAAGGAGTAGGTGCACCGAGCGATGAGCTGACATTCCCTCCCTCATCAGAAAGAGCGCGTGCCCGTGACAGCGAGTTGCCCAGCATCCTCAAGTTCCTCACAAATGGCAAACGACCAGACAGTCACACCACCGAAGAGCTTGATTGCATGTGCCAGCGGTCTTGGCAATTCTTCATGTACGACGGACAGCTCTGGAAGCGACACACTCAAGGTCGACACCAGCTGGTAATCACGCAGGGATCGCAGCGTCAGTCCGTCACTCGTGATGCACATGACAAGCTCAGCCATAAGGGCTTCTACTCCATGCTACGTGCTCTTCTCAATCGTTTCTGGTGGCCCTCGCTCGCTGACGATGTTAAGTGGTACCTCAAAACATGTCATGAGTGCCAGATCCGCCAGACGACCAAAGTCCAGATCCCACCCACCGTTGCCACACTGGCACCCCTCTTCCGCAAGGCCTATGTCGACACAATGCTCTTACCCCTTGCATCCGGTCTTTGGTATCTCGTTCAAGCTCGATGCTCGCTCACCGCGTGGCCTGAATGGCGCACGCTCTGTACCGAGACCGGATGCACCCTAGGTGCGTTTCTCTTTGAGGAGATTCTGTGCCGTTGGGGAGCTGTTGAGGAAATCGTGACGGACAATGGGACAGCATACATTGCTGCACTCAACTGGCTTGCAGAACGATACGGCATCCGACACATTTGGATTTCAGCTTACAATTCGCGAGCTAATGGTATCGTCAAACGACAACACCGAACCATCCATGATGCAATTGTCAAGACATGCGAAGGCAACATTTCAAAGTGGCTGTCAGTAGCTCCATACACGTTTTGGGCCAACCGAGCCACGACATGCAAATCGACCGGCCACTCCCTGTTTTACATGGCCCATGGAGTCAAGCCTGTGCTCCCCTTCGACATAACTCTTGCCACCTTTCTTGTCCCAAATCTCGCTAACCCTCTGTCCACAGCCGAACTCATTGCAATGCAGATCTGCCAGCTCCAGAGACGCAAAGATGATCTTGCAGCGATCCACTCCAACGTGCTCAAAAGCCGTTTTGAGTCTGTTCAGCAGTTCGAGTGACAGTATGAAAATACTATTCGTGACTTCGATTTCCAACCTGGAGCCCTTGTCCTTGTCCGGAATTCAAGCATCGAAACGGACTTAAGTCGCAAAGCCAAGCCGCGCTACATCGGCCCAATGGTCGTCATACGCCGCACGCAAAATGGCTTGTACAGGCTCGCCGAGCTTGACAGCACCATATCGAACCTATGTTTTGCTGCATTCCGTCTGGTCCCCTACCACGCCTGCACTCGCACATCCATCCCGGTGACGCGTTTAGTCGACTGGAGCGACCTTGCGCGTGTTTTTGCCGATGAAGATGTGGAGGGAGTAGTAGAAGAAGAGGATTGAGCGAGGACACTCAAGATTTCAACCCCCTGGCTGGTGTAAGGCCAACACATACGCTGCACATGCAACAATGCTAAACCACCACTGTTCATATGCCCACAATGACTCGGCCACATCGGCCTTGATACCCGCATCCATGTTTGTGTCTGCATGCGTTATTGTACCTGTTTGCATTGTCTCGCCTGTGTCTCTGTGTCCGCATTGTAGTTTACTTGTATTGTCTCTCTGTGTCCTGTGGCTCGCCTCCCCTGTATATAACCCCGTGGATCTCGTGTCTCATCATCATCAATCCATCCCTCTCCGTGCTGTTCTCGAACTCCATTTGTCTGACTGCCTTGCCCGAATGACTGACTTGTACATCGCACCCACACCGATCCCATCTATGTTCCTGTGCTATTGCCGAACTGTCCCGAACCGCCTAGCTTCCGCGCTATACCTCACTTCCTTTAATCTTGCCTGTCTACATCTTCCCCTTGGGATGACATCTCTATAACTCGCACCAATCCCACAGGGCCTTCGTATTTTGCCTTGCATACCTGGAATGCAGACCTTCGATTTGTCTCACATCCACCAGTCTTGAGTGTTGACTCGACTTGGCCTTTCCTCTCACACCGGTCTTGAGCGCAGCTCAACTTGGTACTTGTGCATCACCAAACTGAAGCCCTGATACGGCTTCACTCTACCTGGAACCAGAACCCAGAATGCACATCACACAATAACGCCAGTTGTGGCATTACACTAAGTCAAGTCTCTTCAATGTGGCTTCAACTAGCAGAGCCAGAGCAACGTTTCAGTCAGAACTCATCGAACGAAGCATTGAAGACGAGCTCCCTGATAGCGTCAAAGGAGCAGCAGTATACAAAAGTTTCGACGAACAAGAAGGGTATTACGTATTTGATAAAAACCTTCAAGGATACATCCCCATCCATTACCTTGAAGACAGACACCTTTGGACGTTAATCGACTACGACAAGAAAGCAGGAAGCTGGTTTACAACTCAACCAGCCCCACTCAAATACGGCCTAGGACCCTATAGAAATCAGTCCATACACGGGATAGATATTGACTCATCAGAAGGAGAACTTGCAGAAGGAGAACTTGCAGATATGGAAGATCCCACAACCAAGGGAAAACAAACCACACCTACCCCGCAAATCTTTACACCCTACGCCATGACTAGTACTCAAGCGCAGACCACCACAACCACTAGCAGAAGTGGACTCACCGTCCAAACCATCCCCCTAGGGGGTGGAGGTGGTGGTGGAGGTGGCAGTGGAGGTGGTGGTGGCAGTGGAGGTGGTGGCGGAGGCGGAGGAGGCGGAGGTGGTGGTGGAGGAGGCAGAGGTGGAGCTCCTGCAGGACCACCTGCTCTCACAGGAAAATTGGGAGGCAACCCACCAAAAGAATTCCACAGAGACAGGGAAGAAAGCAAATCCTTCCTGCTCAACTTCCTTCTCTATCAAGGAATGAACCCACATGTGGAACAACTCGCCATCCCATATCAAAGAAGCATGACATTTCTGTCATACATCCAAGGACCCCTCGTAAATGATTGGGTCAAAGAACAAGCTCAGTGGCTCATCGATCAAGTCACGGGAGGAGTGCCCCATGCCGAAGAAAATTTGTGGGCAACTATCAAAACCAGATTCCGCCAGGCATACACCGACACGGCAGAAAAACAAAAAGCCCAACATAACATCAGAGATCTCAAAATGAAGGGCGACGATTTAGATGGCTTTATAGCCCAATTCGCCACTATGGCAAAGAAAGCAGGGTACGATCTAAACAGCAAAGCAACCCTGGACATTTTCCAAAGGGCCCTACCATTCAAATTAGTGGCCAACTGCATCAAATTTGATCATCCGGTCACGTGGAATGACTGGACAAGGTCGGCGCAAACACATCAGCAATAATACATCTTCCTGAAGGAAAGAGTCAAAGGAAATGATCGGCAAGGAGGAGCAACAAAATTCCAATGGTGAAATGCACTAAACAATCAAAACCCCAACGCCATGGACATAGGGCGCACAAGAGCTTGTGCAACATTTACGGACGAAGAAAAACGACAGAGAATTCAAAGTGGACTGTGCTTCCGCTGCAACCAAAAAGGGCACATTGCCAGATACTGCCCGCAACAAGGATCACATGCAGCAGAAGCATCCACATCTACAACTCCAGTCGTTACCGTCCAAACCCAAGGACCAGTTAGCGCAGCACAAAAGGCACAAGCCCTTATCGCCACACTCCACGCCGAAACAGAAGAAGTTAGGGATTGCTTCGCCGAAGAACTATTTGGCAAAAAGGATTTTCTCAATGCCTAAACCTGGCAGCCTGGGCTAAGGCATTATGAATTAGTGTGTACAATAGCAGATATCGATCCATGCGAATCCCAGTCCTATTTGAATCTGCACATGTGACGGCTGAACGAGAAGTCCTTGTTGACTTGGGAGTGGCCAACAACTTCATATCCAAGAATTTACTCCATCGACTCAATATCGGATACCTCCCGGTAGAAACTCCCATCAAAATCTGGAACGTAGATGGGACACATAACCAAGACGGTGCCATTAGTCATTTCACAGACTTACAAGTACGCACCAGAGGAGAAACCAAGACCCTTCAATTCCTCATAACAAACCTAGGAAGGGACGAAGTAATCCTAGGATACCCCTGGTTGACTGCATTTGAACCTATTATTCACTGGAAAGATGCCACTTTGGACAAGAAGTGTCAACCGGTAATAATATCAAGTATTAAACCCGAAGAAACCCAAATCTCCACTATACTTATGGAAGAAGAATGGGAAGAAATGAACCAGGAAACTGAAGAACCATACACCATCCTCCAAAAAACAACAACGGCATCAGAACTAGCCCAGAAGGCTATGGATAAAACAACGAAGACCTTTGAACAAATGGTCCCGGAAGAATACCGAAGACATGCCAGAACATTTAGTGAAAAAGAATCCCATCGATTCCCACCAGAAAGAACATGGGATCACGCAATCGACCTCCTTCCAGATGCCCCCAAAGCCATCGATTGCAAAATATATCCCATGGCAAGAGGAGAAGAAGACTCGCTATGGGAGTTCATCAAAGAACAACTGGAAAAGGGATATATTCGACCCTCTAAATCCCCATACTTGTCACCCTTTTTCTTCATCAAGAAAAAAGACAGGAAATTACGACCAGTACAAGACTATTGATGATTGAACTCCCTAATGGTCAAAAACCAGTATCCGCTACCCCTCATCCCAGAATTAATCGATCGATTACGAGACACCACGCTATTCACAAAGTTGGACATTCAATGGGGATATAACAACGTCTGAATCAAAGAAGGAGACCAATGGAAAGGAGCCTTCAAAACAAACCTAGGGCTCTATGAACCATGTGTCATGTTCTTCAGACTGACCAACTCCCCAAGCACGTTCCAAACCATGATGGATACCATCTTTAGAGACCTAACAGCCACACAAGAGGTTGTAATCTACATGGATGACATCCTCATTGCAACTCCAAACAACCTTCCCCACCACCAACAAATAGTACATCAAGTACTAGACAAACTAGAAGAACATGACCTTTTCCTTAAACTGGAAAAGTGTACCTTCAAAGTACCGGAAATCGAATACCTGGGACTGGCTATAGGAGGAGGGAAAGTGCGAATGGATCATGTGAAGGTCCAAGGAGTAGACGGCTGGCAACGCCCAAAAACCCTCACCAAACTACAAGGGTGGATGGGGTTTATCAACTTCTATCAAAGATTCATCAAGGGATTCTCCAAAATCGCAAGAGTCCTCAATGAACTCACAAAGAAGGGAATCCCATGGGAGTGGACAGAAGAAAGAGAGGAAGCATTCCAAATGCTGAAGAAACTCATCTGTGAAGAACCAGTATTACTCATGCCAAAACTGGACAAACCATTTGAGCTAGAAGTGGATGCGTCAAACTATGCAATAGGCACAACCTTAAATCAAAAAGATGAACTCGAATGCTGGCATCCAGTGGCATACTACTCCACCACACTCTCAGAGATGGAAAGAAATTACGACATCTATGACAAAGAACTATTAGCAGTCATAAAATCACTTTGTCATTGGAGGACATACCTTGCTGGCACACCACACCAAATAGTTATCCACACCGACCACTCCAATCTTCTATATTGGAAGGAACTCTGGAAAATCAGCCGACAAATCGCATGGGAGTTCCAGGAGTTACAGGAGTATAACTTCATGCTCAAACATGTGGCAGGAAACAAAAACGCATGAGCAGATGCCCTCTCAAGAAGACCAGATTATGACATGGGAGAGGAAGACAATGACAATGTGGTGGTATTACCATCACATGTCTTCATCAAATTAGCCAGCGATGAACCAATCAAAGAAATAGACACCTGCTCAAAAATCAACATGAGCAATCTAGAGAATGAGGAAACGATTTGAAAATGGGCCAATACGTACCAACTACACCAAGAACACAACACCTGGTGGAAGGATGAGGCCTTGGTTGTTGCCGGTGACAACAATCTTAAATGGGGGGTAATTTCCACATTTCATGATCCACCATATCGCGGACACCCTGGAATTGGCAACACAACTGCACTGTTGAGGCAAAACTACTGGTGGCCCAACATGAAGAAGGATGTGGAAGACTACATTAAAGGATGCGCAGCGTGTCAGGCCAACAAAATCAACACACACCACCAGAAACCACACCTATATCCCATCACCACGGACCCAGAAGCACAACCCTTTGAGGTCATCACAATGGATTTCATCACAAAACTACCGCCGTCAAGGGGTTATGACTCAATACTCACAATCACAGACCACGACTGCACCAAAGCGGCACTATTCATCCCCTGTAACGAAACCATCACAAGTGAAGGAGTCACGAAATTATACCTCCAGCACGTCTACCCCCACTATGGGATACCCAAACGAATGATCACAGACCGAGGATCACAGTTCATATCGATCTTCATGAGAAACTTGTGCCAAGTTCTGGGGATAAAGCAAAATATATCGTCAGCCTACCACCCACAGACCAACGGACAATCAGAACGGAGTAACCAGTGGGTCGAACAGTTCCTCCATCACTGGAGCAATGCCCAACAGGACAACTGGGCAGATCTGTTACCCATCACACAATTCGCCCATAACTCATGGCCAAATGCAACAACAAAAAACTCACCGTTCAAACTTCTAATGGGAAGCAAACCCAGGATGATGTGGGAAGAGAGAAAGACAATGGTACAAGCAGTGGATGAACATCTTCAAGATATAAAGACCGCCCGCAGCAAGGCACAGGAGTGTATCAAACATGCGCAACGCCTCATGGCAGAAAGGGGCAAAACCAAATTTACACCCTACACCCAGGGAACCCTAGTTTGGTTAGAAGGGGTCAATCTCCGAACCCACTACCCTACTTCCAAGTTAGCCCCCAAAAGATATGGACCTTTCCCCATCAAGAAGGTTCTATCAGATGTCTTATATGAACTAGAACTTCCGGCACAATGGAAAATACACCCAGTGATCCACACAAACCTCCTAACACCCTATAAGGAGATGGCATTACATGGTCCAAACTTCACCTGACCTCCACCTGACCTTATCGATGGAGAAGAGGAATATGAAGCCGAAGAAGTACAAAAAGTCCACCAACAAGGCTGAGGGCGCAAACTCCATTACTTGATCAAGTGGAAAGGGTTTCCCACAAGTGACAGCACCTGGGAACCCATGGAGCATCTGAAACACACCCCAGAACTAATCGCCGACTTCTATCGCCAATACCCCAACGAAGAAGGAGCGCCCAAGAGAACATAAAAGAAGGGCCAGCAAAATGAAGACGGACATTCCCCTTTTCCTTCTCATCCACTCCTATCACACTACCATGAACTTCTCAGTTGACGAATACGAGTCCATTGGAGAGCGTGGCACTTACCGCAACGCTGTCCTGGCCAATGAGGCCGAAAGAGATACAATATGCTCCCCACAAGTCACGACTGTTATTCCTTCCTCCCCCGTACACATTGCTACACCACCCCCACTCGTGATTCCATCCGCCGACACCATCAGAGAAATGCCCAATGCGAACTTCATCGCAATGCTTGAAAGCCTAGCCGGGGCCACCACCAGGATTCAAATGGTGGAGGAACCGATCAACTATGAATGGGAGTCCAACGTTGATACAGACAAAGACCCAGGACTCCCTTATTTCCCCAACAACCCCGCATCACTCCGCTTCTACCCCTTGTACATCCCAAAAGCCGACGATGACGACGAAAAGGTGTTAGCACCTTATATCTACTACCATAACAAGAGTCAAGAAGTTGTTGGCTGTATGAAGCAAGGATCGGCTCCCTACGCTGCACCAGTCTATCTCCATACCCCCAATCCCGTCCAACTTCCCATTCCACTGACCAATACCCAAATCCAACAGTTCTCTATGGAGGACCCTTGTGCCTATGCCATTGATGAGGTACTGAGACGATTGGAAGACCCGAGGATTGATGCAGAGGTATCCCAGTTGCATGACAAGCTGGACCTACAAAGAAAGGTCCAGAAGCAACTGGACGACATACGGCAGCAGGAGAGGAGGTTAGTGGGAGCACAATTTGAAGTTGAGCAAGCGATCAGCGGCATTCAAGATTGCATGGAAAGAGCGTGTCTATATCAGACACTGGCAGACGCATATGCCTGTATGGTTGTCAAACCTACTCATTCCCCATCTGACCATCCACTAAACCTACAACCATGCGGCCCTCTTGAAATGCCACAACTCCATGATGAACCAAGGCGCAGAGGTTGCTGGGAGTGTGGAAGTCACTCTCACTGCCGCAAGAACTGTCCTCAGCGAAACTGTCCAAACTGACAGTGCACATACTGTCAGAGTCGCTCACACCAATCCCCACAGTGTCTCTTCAAAAGACTAGCCATACTGGCACCTGACAAGAGGACAGTCGAAGAAGCACTCAGCCATACCCCCACAGCACCCACTTGGTGTGGCAAGTGCTTGCGTAACAACCCAGGGCACAAAGAAGTAGACTGCCCCACGCGAGAACTGTGCCACAACTGCAGACGACAAGGGAATTTATACTTCCTCAGAATGCATAGGTGCGATGATGTTCGGGACCAGCTCATGCACGATGAGGACAACGAAGTAGCAGACCCCAGCCTTTATGGCGATGGCGAGAGTTGAAGTCGAGCTGACTTCAATCCAAAAGGGGGGGTAATGTTACGATTTTGGACATGTTCGATTACTTCTTTCTCACCTGACTCATTACTTTACACATGCCAAACCCCCATGACTCATCCTGACTCAGACTCATGACTCATTGCTTACTGATCATTCCATATGACATCACTACTGACGTCACTATGATGCATGCTGACTCATGCTTACTCACTCACCTACATCATCATGACTCATACCAATTAGGATCACATCATATGTTTGTTCAACACAAACATTCTGTACTAGTATATAAACCCTAGCCTACCTAGCTTGTACGGTAGACTTGACTTCTTCCAATCCATGACACAGTCTCCAGAACCAGACAGGGAGCCTTGGGTATAGCTCCATTGAGGACCTTCGACTTGTCTCTCATTAGAATGCGGGCCTTCGTATTTTGCCTTGCATACCTGGAACGCGGACCTTCGATTTGTCTCGCATCCGCCAGTCTTGAGTGTTGACTTGACTTGGCCTTTCCTCTCACACCAGTCTTGAGCGCAGCTTGACTTGGTACTTGTGCATCACCGAACTGAAGCCCTGATACAGCTTCGCTCTACCTAGAACCAGAACCCAGAATGCACGTCGCACAATAATGCCAGTTGTGGCGTTACATCATTCTGGTAACAGGTAACACGAACTATGCAATCTATTGGGTACAGTATTCTAGGAGTAGTAAATCAGCTTCTAAGTGCAGTCGCATAAGCCCCATATAAGCCCCAAAGTCACAGCCATCTGCTGTCATGTCGTCCTCACTGTCCTCACTGTTGCTACTGTTGTGGTCATCCTCGCTGTCGCCCCTGCCATGGTCGTCTTCACTGTCACTGCCACTGTGATCATCCTTGCCATTGTAGCCTTGCAGTCATCACAGTCATTGCTTGTTGTCACCTCTAAGTCATTGCAGCCATTGTTGTCGTGCAGGTGCCATTGGTCACCTTGTCATTGTCCTTGCTGTTGCCACTGTTGTGGTCATCCTCACTGTCACCGCTGTTACATTTCAGCCCTCTGCCACTCCTAAACACCAGCCAATATGCATTGGAGCAATGTATGACCCTGCACAAATGGATGATCTGTCTAAAGACCTGCCAAGCAAAGAAGACATTCACTATTGGAAGCATGGAGACAATGATAAAGACAACACAACAGTACACAGGATGCTAGACCTGCCAGAAGATGCTAAAGAACCAGAAAACACTGAGGAAGATGCCAAAGACCTAGAGGATGGACGACATCTCTATAGGATGGTCACAGGATATATGGATGCCAGTTGCAACTTTTCCGCACGGAGTCACTCTCCCAGAAAGGAAGGTGCCAAGATGTTACATTTTTAACTGTCCATAACGAGACCGTCACTCCAATTAGTGTTCGGACTCAGATGTGTTTATTTTTTAGTAAGCAAAAATATAACTTTTGTTTTTTGTTTAAATGTCTTCCTTTAAGTCAACTTATTCAATCAATCTTTTCAGAAAACAAAACAAAAATTGTATTTTTATTAATTAATACATTATATGCTTTTTTTCACTAAGTCAATCTACTGCATGGCGGCGCAGGCACCAATGCAGGCTGGGCGGGGGAACTGGGCAGGGGGGGGCGCACCATCCCTTGGCATGCACGCGCAAAGGGGGAGGGCGCACTGGCTGGGCAGGGTGGGGCACGTAAAACCGGGGGGCAAGGATGGCGTAGCCCAAGCGGTGGGGACTGCCATGGGCGGGAAGGTGGGCGCGCTGTGCCTCCTGCGCCCCTGGCATGCGTGCAAACGGGAGGGCGGGCGGAAGGGACTGCTCGCGAAAGGAAGGGGGGCAGTCCCCTCCGCCCGGAAAGAGGGGGAGGTGCACTGTCCCCCCTGTGCCTCCGGCATGCACGCAAAGGGGTGACGGGCATATGGGCAAGGTGGGGCACATAAACTGGGGCTGGGGGGTGGCGCAACCCAGGCGGAGGGGACTGTCTGCGAACGGAAAGGAGGAGGGTGTTGCACTGTCCGTGCTGTGCCCCTGCCGTGCGCGCAAAGGGGTGGAGGGTGGGTGGGGCGTGTAAACTGGG
>WNGR01007549.1_pt1 | contig 11525 bp, 6 predicted proteins | sample 5407581 | NCBI WGS metagenome assembly WNGR01 (sample SAMN13153383, study PRJNA577476) | soil metagenome | isolation source: 80 cm soil or saprolite under Garry oak tree replicate 2 | place: USA:California | collected 2016-06-15
CCCAGGGACTCGGCGAGCGCGAAGAGCCGGACCTCCCGCAGGAAGGCGCGCGCCGCCGGCAGCCCGCCGCGGACCACGAAGGTGAGCATGCCGCCGAAGCCCTTCATCTGGCGGGCGGCGAGCGCGTGCTGCGGGTGCGAGGCGAGGCCGGGGTAGGTGACCTTCTCGACCTGCGGATGCTGCTCGAGGAAGCGCGCCAGCGCGGCCGCGTTCTGGGCGTGCCGCTCCATCCGGACGTGCAGCGTCTTCAGGCCGCGCAGGACGAGGAAGCTGTCGAGCGGGCCCGGCACCCCGCCCACCGCGTTCTGCAGGAACTTGAGCTTCTCGAAGAGGACGTCATCGCTCGTCATGAGCGCGCCGCCCACCACGTCGGAGTGGCCGTTCAGGTACTTGGTGGTGGAGTGGGCGACGACGTCGATGCCGTGCTCGAGCGGGCGCTGGAAGAAGGGGCTCGCGAAGGTGTTGTCGACCACCGTCCTCGCGCCGTGCGCCCGGGCCACCTTCGCGGCGGCCGCCAGATCCACGATCTTGAGCATGGGGTTGGTCGGGCTCTCGATCCAGACGAGCTTCGTGTTCTTGCGGAGCCCCCGCTCGACCGCGCCCGGCTGGCTCATGTCGACGTAGCTGAACTCCAGCCCGTGCCGCCGGTAGACCTTGTCGAAGATGCGGAAGGTGCCGCCGTAGACGTCGTCGGAGGCGAGGACGTGGTCCCCCGCCTCGAGCAGGTGGAGGATCGCGTCGGTGGCGGCCAGCCCCGAGGCGAAGGCGAGCGCGTGGGAGGCACCCTCCAGCGCCGCCAGGCAGCCTTGCAGCGCGTCCCGGGTGGGGTTTTGCGTCCGCGAGTACTCGTAGCCCTTGTGCTCGCCGGGGCCGGCCTGCACGTACGTCGAGGTCAGGTAGACCGGCGTCATGATGGCGCCGGTGGTGGGATCCGGCCGCTGCCCGGCGTGAATGGCGAGGGTCTCGAAGGCGAGCTTGCGATCGTCGGTCATGGTCGTCCTTCTGCGGAGCCGCTCTAGCGCAGCTTCTGCCCGAGGAAATCGATGAGGTCGATCTTGGTGACGATGCCGGTCACCCGCTCGCCCTCCTTCACGACCGCCACGTTGTCGTCGTTGAAGATGTCGCGCAGCTTGCCGACGTGCGTGTCGAGCCCGACCACGCCCTGGAGCGGCTGGACGAGCGGCTCCACCACCTCGGAGAGCCGGTGCTTCCCCTCGATGAGGAAGTTCAGGAGGTCGTACTCGTGGATCATGCCGGTGCAGCGCCCCTCGGCGTCGACCACCGGCATCTGCGAGATGTCGTGGTCCTTCATCTTCTTCACCACCACCTCGACCTTGTCGGCCTTGCGCGCCGTGATGACCTCGCCCTTCCGGCCGCCCAGCACGTCCCGCACGGTGGCGCCGGAGAGTCCCTCGCCGTTGCCGGAGACGGGGAACCCGTTGTCGCGCATCCACTCGTCCGAGTAGAACTTGGAGATGTAGGAGCGCCCGCCGTCGGCGAGCGGCACCACGATCGTCTTGCCCTTGCCGAGCTCCTTGGCGAGCAGCACCGCCACGTGCACCGCGCCGCCCGAGCTACCGCCGGCGAAGAGACCCTCCTCGCGTGCCAGCCGCCGCGCCATCGTGAAGGCCTGGCGGTCGTCGAACTGCCGCACGTCGTCCATGACGCGCAGGTCCATCGCCCCGCACATCATGTCCTCGCCCACCCCCTCCACCTTGTAGACGTGCGGCTCGGACAGCTTCCCGGTCTTGAACATGGAGTGATAGATGGAGCCGACCGGGTCGGCGCCGACGTTGAGGATGCCGGGCTTCTTCTCCTTGAAGAGCCGCCCGCAGCCGCTCATCGTCCCGCCGGTGCCGATGCCGGCCACGAAGGCGTCGAACTTGCCCTCGGTCTGCTCCCAGATCTCCGGGCCGGTGAGCCGGTAGTGCGCCTCGACGTTGTCGCGGCTGTGGTACTGGTTCAGGTAGAAGCTGTTGGGCGTCTCGGCCGCGAGCCGCTTCGCCACCGAGTAGTAGCTCTCGGGCGAATCGGCCGGGACGTTGGTGGGCGTCACCACCACCTGGGCGCCGAAGGCCTTGAGGGTGTCCTGCTTCTCCTTCGACATCTTGTCGGGCATGGTGAAGATGCAGCGGTAGCCCTTCACCGCCGCCGCCATGGCCACGCCCACGCCGGTGTTCCCGCTCGTGTTCTCGACGATGGTGCCGCCCTTGCGGAGCAGCCCCTCGCGCTCGGCCTTCTCGATGATGTGGAGGGCCATCCGGTCCTTGATCGAGCCGCCCGGGTTCAGGTACTCGAGCTTCGCCAGCACGGTGGCGTGGTCGGGGCCGACCACCTTCTGGAGCCGGACGAGCGGGGTGTGGCCGATCGCGGAGAGGACGTTCTCATGGTAGGGCATGCGACGTCCCCTATAGGCGTGCCCGGAACGAGGTGTCAAATGAACGATCTCATCACCGAGGAGCGGGTCCGGCGAGCGGTCGCGCGCGCCACCGGGCGTGACGTTCCGGGCACCCCGGTGCGCCGCCTCGCCGGCCACGCCTCGGCCCGGAGCTACTGGCGGGTGGGGGCTCCGCCCGCCTCCCACGTCGTCATGGTGATGCCCCCCGACGCGAAGCCGGAGGAGGTGACGAAGGGCGGCGCGTCGGCCGTCGAGCCGTTCGTCGACGTGCAGCGGTACCTGCGCGGCCTGGGTGTGCGCGTGCCGGAGATCATCGCCTTCCACCAGGACGACCCGCGCGGCGGGCTGATGGTCCTCGAGGACCTCGGCGACGACATGCTGGAGGGGCGCCTCCTCGCCGGCGACGACCGGCGCGCGCTCTACGAGACGGCCATCGATCAGCTGGCCCGCCTGCGCGCCGCGGCCGAGCGGAGCCCCGGCGGCTCCATCGCGTTCACCCGCAGCTTCGACCAGGACCTCTACCGCTGGGAGCTGGATCACTTCCGCGAGTGGCTGCTCGAGGCGTGGAAGGGCGCCCGCCTCTCGCCGCTGGAGCGGGAGGTGGTCGACCGTGAGTGCGACCGGATCGCGCACGCCCTGGCGGCCGAGCCGAAGGGGTTCACGCACCGCGACTACCAGTCGCGTAATCTGATGGTGCTGCCGGACGGCGCGCAGGCCGTCATCGACTTCCAGGACGCCCTGCTCGGCCCCCGCCAGTACGACCTCGTGGCGCTGCTCCGCGACAGCTACGTCGAGCTGCCGCCCGACTTCGTCGAGGCGATGTTGCGCCGCTGGCTCGATCGGTTCGCCGCCGCGGGTGGCCCGCGCCTGGAGTACGGCCCGTTCCGCGAGGTGTTCGATCTCCTGACCGTCCAGCGCAAGCTCAAGGACGCCGGGCGGTTCGTCTTCATCGATCGCGTGAAGCAGAACCCCGGCTTTCTCGTCTCCATCCCCGCCTCGCTCCGGTACGTGCGCGAGGCGTTCGCCCGCCGCCCCGACCTCGCCGAGCTGCAGCGGATCCTCGGGCGCCACGTGCCCGAGCTGGCTTCGTAGCGCGCGATCCCGCAAACCCCCTCGCCCCGCGAAAGCGGGGAGAGGGTGGGGGAGAGGGGTCGTTCACAAGACTCACTCACGTGGCCGGCATCGAACAGGGCCGTCGGGGCGGTCGCCCGGCGGTGCTCGAATGGCCTGCCGGGCTGGGCGGGGCGGCCGTTCGAGAAGCGCTCGGGCCGCAGCACGCGCCGGCGTGCCGCGAGCGAGCGCCTCCGCGCGGCCACGCGGATCCGCGCGGCACTGCGCGTGCAGGCGGCTCACGCACTGTCGGTCCAGTCCGCCCGCAGGCCCGCTGCGCTCCGGCGGGCGACCACCCCGCCGTCCCTCGCGGACGGCACTGATCGGTAACCGCACGGGGAACCACGGCTGCGGGCGCGGCCCAGCTGAATGCCCGCTGTGTTTCGGTCACCAGCAGTGACGGACCGCGTTTCGCGCCTTGGAGTAGACGAGAGCCTGTGGCTCGCCAATACTCGGAAGTTCGCGAGCCCTCTTCGCGTCGGCTGGATACCCTCCGGGGAAGAGCGCCGACGCCACACGTTCACACGCTGCCCCGCCGCGTCGATGTGTCCAGGCGGCTACACTGATCGCCAAGTCGCCGTGCCTGACTTGACGACGCCACGCGCCCGGGGCGCAGCGCCGGGGCGCGCGGAGGGCGCATTGCGGAGCGCCGCAACCTGACGCATCGGTCGCCTCCCTCGGTGCCGGCCCCCTCACCCCGGCCCTCTCCCCGCAGGGGGAGAGGGAGAAGTCACGATCAGCGCAGCGGCTTCTCGTACACCGTCACGCCGCGATCGAGGCGGCCGACGATGGCGAAGCCGAGGCGCTCCCAGAACTGCTTCGCCTCGACGTTCTCGTCCACCACCGACAGCCGCAGGCCGCGGTAGCCGGCGCGGGAGAGGGCCGCCTCGGTGGCCGCCGTCGTCTCCTTGCCGTAGCCGAGGCCCTGACAGGCCTCGCGGAAGAGGAGCAGCCCGATCTGAGCCGTGCGCGGCTCCGGGTAGTCCAGGAACAGGTCCAGCACGCCCACCGCCGGCCCGCCCACGCGCGGGACGAGGACGAAGACCTTGCGGTGGCTGTCCACCTCGGCGTCGGCGAGCAACTGGATGGCGGCGTCGGGGCCGGGCGGCTTGCCCTCGGTGCGGGCGAAGTAGTCGGGGGCCCCCTCGAAGCAGGCCTGGATCTGGGCGGCGTGCTTTCCCTCGGCCGGGACCGCCCTGAGGCGCGGGCCGTCGATCGCGAGCGCTACCTCTGCTGTCTCCGCCTCTTGCGACGTCATGCGACCTCGGGACCTCCGCCGCGTGCGGCGAGATGGGAGTCTAGACCTGTGGGATAAGCCGCGCCAGCCGGGCGGGCAAGGCGCGGCGACGCTCCGGGGACGCCCCTCTCAGTCTTCGAGCAGGAGGGCGCCGACGTGGGCCCGTTCCAGGCTGATCGCGACGTGGTCCGGCCCCTCCGCCCGGAGCGCCTCCACCCCGAAACGGCCGGTCGCGACCGCCAGGACCGGGCAGCCGGCCGACCGCGCCGCCGAGATGTCGCGCGGGGTGTCGCCGATGATGAGCGCCTCGCGCGGATCGAGCGCCCGCCCGAGGCGCGCCTCTGCCCGGCGCAGCGCGGCCGCCACGATCCGCTCGCGCGCCTCGCCGTCGTCGGCGAAGCCCACCACGTCGCGCTCGCCGAACCCGAAGAAGCGATCGAGCCCGCCGCGCGCCAGCTTGATGCGGGCGCCGCGGGCGATGTTCCCGGTGCACAGGCCGATGAGGAGGCTCCGGGTGGAGAGCGCCTCGAGCAAGGCTGCGACCCCCGGGAGCACCTCGTAGCCTGCGCCGTCGATCTCCACCTCGAGCCGGTCTGCGTAGCTGTCGAGGATGCGGTCGCAGAGCGCTTCGTCGAAGGCGTGACCGACGGCGAGCATCGCCTCGCGCACGATGAGCCGGTCGGTCATCCCGTCGAGCTTCATCCCCGCCAGCCACGGCTCCTCGCGGCGGACCGCGCCACCGAGGTGCTGCTCCATGGCTCGCTCCAGGGCGCGCCTCCCCGCCCCGCCGCAGTGGACGAGGGTGCCGTCGATGTCGAAGAGGAGGACCGCGTGGCGCAAGGCGCATCTGCATACCGGCGCTCGCGGGAGGATTCAAGGCCCGTGAGCGGCGGGGTCGCGTCCCCCGGCCTACTCGGCGCGGGTCTCCTCGCGCTCCCGGCGGTGCACCACCGCGTCGGCCAGGTTCCCGAGGTAGCCGTTCACGCGCCGGAAGTAAGCCAGCAGATCGAGGTGCATGCTGGAGGTCTCGAGCGACTCGCGCAGGCCCTGGTTCAGGCGCGCGATGTGCTTCTCCTTCAGCTCGCCCTCGATCTCGACCAGCTTCTCGCGGTGGCGCAGCACCTTGCGGGCGATCTCCTCGTCGGAGGTGGAGAAGGCGACGAGCGCCAGGTCCAGGTTCTCGCAGACCTTGCCGTGGAAGTCGCGGATCTCCGCCCAGCCTTCGCGCGAGAAGGCGAGGCCGTGCCCGACCTTCTTGCGCGCCAGCGCGAGGATGTTGCGGTTCACGAGGTCGCCCACGTTCTCCACGTCGTTGGAGAGGCTGATGAGCTCCATCTGCCGGTCGGCCTGCTCGCGCGTCATGGCCTCCTGGCCCAGCCGCGCCAGGTAGAAGCGGATCTCCCGGTTCAGGATGTCGACCTTGTCGTCGCGGGCCTCGATGTCGTCGGCCAGGTCGAGGTCGCCCGGCTCGAAGCAGCGCAGGCAATCCTTCACCATGTCGGCCACGATGTCGGCCATGCGCAAGAACTCGCGGTGTGCGTTGCCGAAGGCGAGCGCGGGGCTCTCGATGGCGCGCGGATCGAGGTAACGCGGCCCGAAGTGCTCGCCGCCGGCCTCCGTGGCGTAGAAGCGCGAGACGAGCGTCGCCCCGATGCCGACGAAGGGTAGGAAGGCGAAGGCGGTGAAGACGTTGAACAGCGAGTGGGCGTTCGCGATCTGGCGCGCGAGGTCGGGGGCGCTCCGCTCGGCGAGCCGGGTGAAGGCGCCGATGAAGGGGAGGAAGGCCGCGACCCCGAGCAGCTTGAAGAGCGCGTGGGCGAAGGCCACTCGCTTCCCGGCGGCGGGGTGGCCGGCCGCCGCCACGAGCGGGGTCAGCGTGGTCCCGATGTTGGCGCCGAGCACGAGCGGCATGGCGGCTGCCATCGACATGCTGCCGGAGGTGGCCATGGCGATGAGGAGGCCGATGGTCGGGGCCGAACCCTGCATGAGCACCGTCGCCGCGGCGCCCGCCGCCAGCCCCGCGAACGGGCTCGAGGAGAGGTGCTCGAGCACGGACAGGAAGAGCGGCGACGCGCGCAAGGGCAGGGTGGCGTCGCTCATGAGCTTCATGCCGAAGAAGAGCAGGCCGAAGCCCATGACGGCCTCGCCGCCGTAGCGCACCCGACGCTTGCGGGCGAAGAAGCGCAGGGCGAAGCCGAGCGCCACGATGGCGAGGGCGTAAGCGGAGAGGCGGAAGGCGATGAGCTGGACGGTGACGGTGGTGCCGATGTCCGCCCCCAGCACGACCGCCATCGCCTGGGGCAGGGTCATGAGGCTCGAGGCGGCGAAGCCGACCAGCATGACCGTCACGGCGGTGGACGACTGGATGATCGTCGTCACCAGCGCGCCCGAGATGAGGCCCACCACCCGGTTCTTCGACAGGGCGAACAGGATGGTGCGGAGCTTGTCGCCGGCGACGATCTGCAGGCCCTCGCGGGCGAGGCCCAGGCCGTGCAGGAAGATGGCCAGGCCGCCGAGGAGGACCGTGAAGTCGAGGAACGAGATGGGTCACTCCGCGAAGAGCGCTTCGACGAACTCGTGCGGCGAGAACGGTCGCAGGTCCGGCACCCTCTCGCCCACGCCCACGTAGCGTACCGGGAGCTTCAGCTCGTCGCAGATCCCGATCACGACGCCGCCCTTGGCCGTGCCGTCGAGCTTGGTGAGGACGAGGCCGGTCACCCCCAGCGCCTCGTGGAACTGCCGAGCCTGGGCGATGGCGTTCTGGCCGTTGGTCGCGTCGAGCACGAGGAGCACCTCGTGGGGCGCACCCGGGCAGGCCTTCGCCATCACGCGCTTCACCTTCTTCAGCTCCTCCATGAGCGGCGCCTTGGTGTGGAGGCGCCCGGCGGTGTCGCACAGCACCACGTCGATCCGCTCCTCGACGCCGCGCTTCACCGCCTCGAAGCAGACGCTGGCGGGGTCGGAGCCATCCTTGCCGCGCACCACGGGCGCGCCGACGCGCTCGGCCCACACCTCGAGCTGCTCGCTGGCGGCGGCGCGGAAGGTGTCTCCGGCGCCGAGCAGGACCGAGTGGCCCCCCTGCTTCACCTGCGCGGCGAGCTTGCCGATGGTGGTCGTCTTGCCGCTCCCGTTCACGCCCACGATCATCACCACGAAGGGCCGCTCCGCCGGCACGTCGAGCCCGCCCGCCGCGCGCTGCCCATCCAGGGCGAGGATGCGTTCGATGTCCTCGCGCAGCACCGCCCTCAGCCGGGACGGGTCCGAGAGCTCCTTCCGCTTCACCCGCTCGCGCGCGGCGCTGAGGAGCTCGGTGGCGGTCCTCACCCCGATGTCGGCCGTGAAGAGCACCTCCTCGAGCTCGGCCAGCACCTTGTCGTCGAGCGGCCGCCCACCGGTGAAGAGTCCGTTGAGGCGGGACATGAAGCCGCCGCGCGTCTTCGCGAGCCCGTCGGCGAGGGTGCGGCCCGCCTCCGCCTCGACCCGCTTCCGCCGTTCCTCCTCCTCGAGGCGGAGCGCCTCCTCGGCCTCGCGCGCCTGCCGCGCGGCCTCCTCCCGAGCTCGGCGCTCGTCCTCCTCCCGCTCCAGCCGGCGGCGCTCCTTCTCGAGCCGCTCCTCCTCCTTCTTCTTGCGGTAGGCCTCCTTGCGGAGCGCCTCGCGCTCCTCGCGGCCGAGGCCGGCCTCCTCCGGCGCGGGGGCGGGCACTCCGGGAGGGCGCGCCGGGCGCTCCGGCGGCGGCGGCAGCTCGGCCGCGGTCGGCGGTGGGGCCGGTGGCCGGCGACGGCGCAGGAGCACCACCGCCAGGATCAGCACGAGGACCAGGACCGCGCCGACGGCGGCGACCACGAGCAGATCCGGCCGGGCGAGCTCGAGCGCGAGGATCACGGGAAGTGACCGGGTCAGGACGGCTCCGGGGAAAGAGGTTGAACGATATAGGGTTCCCCGAGGAGGGGTGTCAACGAACCGGAGCCGCCCGAGGCGATGGGTGGTGCCCGGGGAGCTCCGCGGCGAGCGGCCGGCGCCGGGTGGCCCCTCCCGCGGGCGGAGGCGTTACACTCCACATGCCCCGTCGCCGAGGAGATCGACCATGAGAGCGAGTGCCGCTCCGCCCGCTGTGCCCGTCGACCCGGAGCAGAACCGGCGCTGGCTCCGCCAATCGATGGCCCCGAGCTTCTTCGAGGCGATGGAGGACGAGCCCGAGGCGCTGGCCATGCTGGAGCGAGAGCTGGGCGTGCTGCGCACGAACCAGCACATCATCCTCGTGGACCGCCCGAAGGCGCTGGTGCTCGCCACCCGCAACGTGCCGGGCTCCCTCTACGAGACCCTGCGGACCGTCCAGTCGCGCAACATCTCGTACGCGATGTTCGCCCACTCCAACGAGGCGATCCCCGGGACCGACCGGACGCTGGAGATCCAGCGCTTCGAGTTCGATCGCAAGGAGGCGCCCGAGGTCGCGGCCGCAAAGGGGGGCGCCATCCCCGCCGGACTGCGGGGCCTGGTCGCCGACGCGCTGCGGAAGACGTATCCCGACTTCGACTCGAGCGAGCTCGACCCCCTCCTCGCGCTGCTCTGGGCGAACGCGGAGAGCTACGTCCGCATCTCGCCCCCGCGCCGGGTGGCGCAGACGCTGCGGCTGCTGCAGCTCGGGAACCGCGCGGGCGGTCTCTACCTCGTCGTCGAGGAGCCGGACGACGTGCGCGGCGAGTCGGCCGTCTTCTTCGCGGTGGCGAATCCTCCGCCGAAGGGCTTCCTCATCCAGGTGATGGAGGTGCTGAACCGCCTCGACCTGGGGGTGAAGCAGGCCTACTGCCTGACCATCTCGACCGAGCACGGCCCCTACTTCCTGGGAGCCTTCTACATGCGGCCGCGACAGGGAGGAGCGCTCCAGCCGGGCTCGACCCTGCACACGCAGCTCGAGCGCGAGCTGTTCAACACGCAGGTCCTGGCGACGGCGTCGCCGGCCTACCGCGAGCTCGTCACGGCCGGGGTGATGAGCGGTGAGGACGCGTCGCTCGTGAACGCCTTCACCGCCTTCTGCCACACGAACCTGGCGCACGCCCAGCCCGATCGCTTCCACCTCCAGGAGGTCCGCGGCGCGTTCCACGCCAACCCGCAGTTCGCGCTCCAGCTCGTGAACCTGTTCCGCACCCGCTTCGATCCAGGGCTGCGCGGGCGGGAGAAGGCGTACGCGGCGGCGCTCGCCGACGCCGAGCGGGCGGTGCGCGAGTACAACACCGGCCACCGCTATCTGGACGACATCCGGCGCGACGTGTTCCGTTGCTGCCTCGCCTTCATCCGCCACACGCTCAAGACCAACTTCTTCGTGAAGGAGAAGCGGGCCTTCGCCTTCCGGCTCGACCCGGCCTACCTCGCGGAGCTGGGCCGCGGCTTCACGGAGGACCTGCCGCCCGTCGCGCCGTTCCGCGTGACGTTCTTCTTCAGCCGCCTCGGCTTCGGCTATCACATCGGCTTCTCCGACATCGCCCGCGGAGGCTGGCGCACCATCATCGCCCGCACGCAGGACGACTTCATCACCTGCGCCAACACCCTCTTCCGCGAGAACTTCGTGCTCGCGCACACCCAGCACTTCAAGAACAAGGACATCTACGAGGGCGGCTCCAAGCTGGTGGTGCTCATGGACGCCTCCCGGCTCGATCCGGAGCGGGAGCAGCAGACGCGGCGGCTCCACGCTCTCCAGTTCGGCATCGCCAACGCCTTCCTCGACGTGTTCGTGACCGAGGGCGGCGTCGCGAAGCACCCGAGCGTGGTGGACTACTATCGCGAGGACGAGCCCATCGAGCTCGGCCCCGACGAGAACATGCACGATGAGATGATCGAGCAGATCGCGCAGCTCTCGAAGCGGCGCGGCTACCTGCTCGGCATCGGGGTCATGTCGAGCAAGCGCGTCGGCATCAACCACAAGGAGTACGCCGTCACCTCGACGGGCGTGGTGAAGTTCGCGGAGATCACGATGAAGGAGCTCGGCATCGACATGCGCCGGGACGCCTTCAGCGTGAAGTTCACCGGCGGGCCGAACGGCGACGTGGCCGGAAATGCCATGCGCCTCATCCTGGCGCGCTGCCCCGGGGCCCAGCTCCGGCTCATCCTCGACGGCACGGCCGCCCTGGTCGACCCGCAGGGGGCCGACCGCAAGGAGCTGGAGCGCATCCTGCTCCAGCAGGACCTGGACGCCTTCGACCCGAAGCGCCTGCACCCGGGCGGCCTCATGCTGTTCCGCAGCGGCTCGCGCAAGGAGGGGCTGCGGGAGCTCTTCCGCAAGGTCACGCGCACCGGGCGCGGCGTGCGCGAGGAGTGGATCTCGGTCGACGAGATCTCGCGTCAGTTCGGCGACCTCGTCTTCACGGTCCAGGCGGACCTCTTCATCCCGGGCGGTGGCCGGCCGGAGACCATCGACCGGCAGAACTGGCAGAAGTTCCTCCTGCCGGACGGGACGCCCTCGGCGCGCGCCATCGTGGAGGGCGCCAACTCCTTCATCACGCCCGAGGCGCGCGTCGAGCTGCAGCGGAAGGGCGTTCTGCTCATGCGCGACGCCTCGGCCAACAAGTGCGGCGTCATCTCCTCGTCGTACGAGATCATCGCCAACCTGGTCCTCACCGAGGAGGAGTTCCTCACGCACAAGGAGCGGTACGTGGCGGACGTCCTCGCGATCCTGGAGCGGCGGGCCGCGGACGAGGCGCGCCTCATCCTGGCGCGGAGGCGCGCGACGGGTCAGCTCTGCACCGAGATCTCCGACAGCCTGAGCGGCGAGATCAACGGCCACTA
>WNGR01009390.1_pt1 | contig 11525 bp, 8 predicted proteins | sample 5407581 | NCBI WGS metagenome assembly WNGR01 (sample SAMN13153383, study PRJNA577476) | soil metagenome | isolation source: 80 cm soil or saprolite under Garry oak tree replicate 2 | place: USA:California | collected 2016-06-15
TGTGTATGTTTCAATCGCTCAAGCGCGATGTGGCCTACTTCCACTTCCAGAGGGGGCCACTACCTCGGAGTACAAAAAGCTGTTTCAATCGCTCAAGCGCGATGTGGCCTACTTCCACGTCGGGGGCCTTATCTATTTCCCGCCAGGCACTTATATGTTTCAATCGCTCAAGCGCGATGTGGCCTACTTCCACTATAAGCTCATCCATAGCATAGTACTTGCCCATCCATTAGGTTTCAATCGCTCAAGCGCGATGTGGCCTACTTCCACGTTGAACCCATGATGCTGGCGGCGTTTCCCAATGATGTTTCAATCGCTCAAGCGCGATGTGGCCTACTTCCACGCCAGGCGTCGCTACCATCAACTATCAATCCGACTGAGTTTCAATCGCTCAAGCGCGATGTGGCCTACTTCCACACGGGGACCTGTACCTCAACAAGCGTTTTATGGAAGTGTTTCAATCGCTCAAGCGCGATGTGGCCTACTTCCACTTGAGAATTATTTGTTCCTGATAGTCCATAATCGTTTCAATCGCTCAAGCGCGATGTGGCCTACTTCCACGCAAACGCGGTTATGCGGTATTCAAACAAGCTCACAGCGTTTCAATCGCTCAAGCGCGATGTGGCCTACTTCCACGTTGTATACAGCAGCTCCAACCATCGATGCCAGCGCGTTTCAATCGCTCAAGCGCGATGTGGCCTACTTCCACTTTCAATCAGCTTGCCGATGAGTTCACACCCTTGCATGGTTTCAATCGCTCAAGCGCGATGTGGCCTACTTCCACTTGAGAGCGTGACGCGAATCTTGAGCGTCTTGCCTGGTTTCAATCGCTCAAGCGCGATGTGGCCTACTTCCACGAAAGAGGTGGATGGCTATGTAGCATTTCATGCTCCGGTTTCAATCGCTCAAGCGCGATGTGGCCTACTTCCACGCATCGGGCATGTATGTCCAGTGTGTTTGATTGATCGTTTCAATCGCTCAAGCGCGATGTGGCCTACTTCCACGTCGTTCTCATACAGCCAATTCTTGATGAGTTTAAGGTTTCAATCGCTCAAGCGCGATGTGGCCTACTTCCACAGCTAATCCTACGGTGAGTAGTAGTGATACCGGGAGTGTTTCAATCGCTCAAGCGCGATGTGGCCTACTTCCACGCTGGCAGAACTGCAAGCTATGCGCGTCCTACTCAAGTTTCAATCGCTCAAGCGCGATGTGGCCTACTTCCACACAATGCTTTGCCTATGCCCAGCGAACACGCCATGATGCTAGTTTCAATCGCTCAAGCGCGATGTGGCCTACTTCCACCGCATACACGCACATCCATAGAAGAAGTTCTTGAGAAGTTTCAAAGCGCGATGTGGCCTACTTCCACCGCATACACGCACATCCATAGAAGAAGTTCTTGAGAAGTTTCAATCGCTCAAGCGCGATGTGGCCTACTTCCACTTATGGAAAAACATGGAGTTAAGCAACACATCGCGCCGTGTTTCAATCGCTCAAGCGCGATGTGGCCTACTTCCACAGATGCAAAGAGAATGCTGGAGGTTCTGGTTGATGAGGTTTCAATCGCTCAAGCGCGATGTGGCCTACTTCCACACAAGTGCAGCGAGTACAAGACAAGCCGCACCTATTCAGTAGTTTCAATCGCTCAAGCGCGATGTGGCCTACTTCCACCTAAAGGTAGCAACTGAGACCTGCATGTGTCTGGTAACGTTTCAATCGCTCAAGCGCGATGTGGCCTACTTCCACGGCCAACGGGTGGTTGGGCATGGGAACTAGCCTGGTAGTCATTTTTGCGAGAGGGTACCCCGCAGCAGCATTATAGCATGCCTGCGAAGAGCTTATCAATCGTGCATTACGCATACTTACGCTTACATGGTCGTGCGAGAGGCTCTGCTCAGGCTCAGCACATCTCCGCCTCTCGCACTCTTTTAGGGTCGGGACTATAGTATTCATGTCTCTTTCTCGGCTTTGATATTTTCGGCGCGCACCTGGCCCATTCCCATGGTCGTCTTGGAGCCAACACCCGCGTAACGAGCGAACTCGGCTAGTGCGGCGAGTTGAGCGGACTCTGCTCCTTCCTGGCGCACGAGGTAGCTGCAACTGCCGACAAAGCCTTTCTGCTTGTGCTTGGGGAAGTGCAGGGTGGTAGTACGAAGGGTATAGTCGCTTACTACCACATTGTGAGAGATGAACTCGCGCAAGGCTGTTTTGTCGATCTTCAGGATAGGGGGAGCATAGCTGTTCCATACGCGCATGAGGCTATCCCAGACGAGCATAGGCTCTGGGAAGAGGGCAAACTGCCTGTCTCCCATGCTAAAAGCGGTAGGGCTGGCAAAGTACATGGTTATGGCGGAATGGCTGCATGTAGTTGCCAGGGTTTGCCAGTCGGTGAAGCCTGCCCAGCCTGTGGCATCGGCGGTGGGAGTTGAGAGCACGCGATTGAGCTTAAATTCGGCGGCATTCAAGCGCAGGGTCATTGGTTGTACTTCTAGAAAGCACCTGCTGAGGTTTTGCCACAGTGCACCGCCATCCAATAGGGTGATGCGCAGGCGGCAAGGCCGACCCGGTTCGAGCAAGAGCGTGTCGTTCTGCACCTGCGCGCCGCTCAGGGGAGAGACGGTGAATGGCCGGTAACCTGGCTCATCATGCAAGCGAGTTGATAGAACAGGGTCAACTTGCCTGACCAGGTCAAGGAAGAGGCCATGCGCCAGGTGACCCATTGTCGCGGGAATGGTGGCGGTGTTGGCCGCGCTTAGTTCAAGGACGACGGAATAGAGGAAGTTTTTCATAATTCTTCTTCCCAGTCGAAAATATGGCTATTGCGAGCAGAGGTGAGTTGAGCTACGAACTTTGCGTTGATTATGCTCTTTTCGCAAGACACGAGCAGAGCCGCCGAACCTACAACCATCAAGTACTCTTGCTCACTTTCACTACCAAAGTCTACCCTTAGCTTACTTGTGAATAGTGATGTAATCTTCTTGAGTTTAGTCAAAGCACGTGCTTCTGGCCCAGCTATAGGCACGGCATAAAAGGTAAGGTAACTCAATTCAAAGGCGTTGTTTAGTTCGGCAGGTACAGGCCCGTTGTCGGACAATAGCCGAAAACCGCGAGTTGCGGTCAGTTTGCTACAGTAGCATTTCTCCCACTCGCGTTTGGTCAAGCTTGCACTATTAAGCTTGAAATAGATGCTCAGGCGTTGTTCACGTAGTTGCCTAATATCGCAGTACAGCTTCACCTGTTCATCTAACTCTCCTCCAGCTTTCTCTATCCACTCTTCGCCCTGTTTAACACTATCAAACCAGTCAGCAAAATAGTTCTGTACAATATGGAGGGCCGAGTAGATAGTGAATTCTGCCGTTGCTAATAACCCCTTTGGATCATGAGCTAGAGCTAGTGGTGGCTGGAAGTTGTCACGAAAGTTAAAGCGGGCGTCGGTAGCGTAGTACTCCTCTATTTCGGCCTGACGCCTCAACTCGGCCTCCCTGGCTCTTCGTTTTTGCTGGAGGCGCTGCTCCACTTGCCGTGCCCGAGCTTCGTCTATCTCTTCTAGTTTATCGAGATCAACGTCTGGCTGCTCGTCCATTGTACGAACGATGACACTAGCTGGACCGAAGCTGAATCGTTCTGCGTTAGCATCATGGAGTAATTCGGGCAAGCGAGACTTGATTTCTAGATAACGCTTCGTATTGACTATTAGTCTTTTAAAACTGAGGGGTCTAGCTGCTCTGTAAACCTGGCATAGTGCTTCATACAATCGCTCAGCCTGCTCAGCCTGCTCAGCCTGGTCGGTAGGGAGCGATCTTTTGATACGATAAAGTGGTAAGAAAGCCTCGGCAACAGCGCCACTACTGATATAAGCGTAAATACCGTTCTTTGGTGACAGTGTTTCATTTACTAATTGGTTGAGTTCACTCCGCTCCACCTTCTTACCAACTAGTTTGCCTAGTTCAGTAAGTAGCTCATCAGGCACCACTGCCCAAACATCACTCGGTATATCAAATTCATCTTTGCCCAGTACGCGTCCGCCTCGACCCAGTCTCTGGATAAACTCATCAGAACTACGTGAGTCGAACAAGAGGAAGTCAATGTTCTGTCTTTTCTTTCCTAGTCGTTCAAAGTTGTAACCAATGTCGACCGTCGGAGTAGCCATTAACAAGTCAGCATTTTTGCTCTGCGCCCGCCACTCCCTATTTTCTGCTCCAGTCAAACGACCGAGCCGCTGATTGTCTTTGCCTCCAAATTCCTGGTAGAGTCGGTTGATGCGCCATAATGCGCTGCTAATAAAGGCTCCATGTCGTCCTTGCTGCAACCAATCTAGTACCATACTTTTCTCACTAGTCGCTAAACTGACAAGACCATCTTCGAGTGCATCAGCGCTGTATAGCCGCAGACGAACAGGAGCCAACGCGGGAATAGTTGGCAGACCAGGTGGATCGTTTCCGGGTTTGATATATTCGATATCAAGGTTCAGGCGAGATAAGTAATCCTGAACCTGTTGTACTGGCGTAGCAGTGAGTAAGCAGATTCGGCGCCCTTCGCTGAAGTAGCCCCACTCACGTAAGAGAGTAAGGAAGAAGAGAAAGTTGGCAAGTTGTTTGGCGTTGTAGTAGTGAAACTCGTCCACCACTATGTAGCTGAAATTCTTGATAAAGGCTCTGAACAGTACCTTCTGGTCGTGTGGATTACCTAAACCATAGAGGGCATAGTAGAAGATATCGGGATTAATAACCAGGACGTAGGGATGATGCCCTTCAATATGATACCCATCGCTGTCGGTCAGTACCGAACCAGGGTCCTGCAACATCTGGTGCAGACGATCACCTTGGCGCACAAATTTTCCACCAAGATGCTTATTACCCAGTTCTTTGATTGTTGCTGCATCAAGGCGCAGCACGATGTGAGAAAGTCCGTTGTCATTGATAAAACGCAGTACATCCTGCTCGTGCTGGCGCAGCAGTTCGTTAGTTGGAGCAATGAATAATACGTTGGCGTTGTTATACCTGCTCTTCTTGTAAGCCTCATCCAGATCTAGCAGGCGTAGCAAGGCAGCTTTGGTCTTCCCTGTACCAGTATTGTAACTGTTGACGACAATGTGAGCATGCTTGGCACGATAGGTACACCATTGATGGTATAGCGGTGGATTACCTAATGCGTTCGCTATACGCTCATAATCTTCAGCATGAGAATCGGCCAGTTTCTCATAATGAGGAGCAAGCTCAAGCTCTATCATAATTTCTCTACCCCGTATCGCATGCCTGTGGGTAGTAATGTATTTCTATCCAATTGCCAAAATCGCCCACCCATCTCCACATCCCGCAATATTGGAGCAGGATGGATGTTGTAAGTGGAGTAGACCAGGAGAGAAGAAGTATCCTCTAAGTCGGCGCCATTGAGGAGGCTGGCAATCCTGGTCGTATCTCGTTCTATAAGTTGTGGCGTGACCTGTTCCTGCCACACAATGCGAGCCTTACTCATGAACTTACCTAGCCGGATGTAGGGCAAAAGCCGTGGCCCCCGATCAGCAGCGATGAGGTGATCACGATCAAGCAGGTAGAAACGGGCGCGGCTGCCTAACCCTAGCATCCGAATGCGCCCGCTCTGCGGAAAGTTCATTGCCTTGACCCTGGCTCGAGTAGTGGCGATGGCATTCTTATCAAAACGAAAGTAGTAGCTATCAGTTTGACCATTAAACCTCGTAAGAGCCATACGCAAGCTGCTGAAGCTAGCAGGCGTAATGTAAAGACCTTGCTCATTCAGAGGCGCAAGGTCTTCCTTATAGCGCGGCCCACCGTTCCAGCGATATGGCGCGTTGCACAGACCAAGCGCATATGTCAGGGCATAGTTGCCAATTAAGGGCTCACTCGCGTAGAGTGGATCAATTTCACGGCTGGCAAAGAAGGTATGCTCCAGGAGGAGCAAATCAGCTGGATAGATATGCATAACTGCCCCCTATCTGTCATAGCTATCACTTAATGCCTTCAATGCAGCAACCATATGCTCCGACCCATAATAGAGCGCGGCTACTCCGTTCAGCTCGGCTTGCAAAGTTTCACCTGTTAGTAGTAATGGCTTGCGGCTGAAAACACCGGTAATCAACTTATCACTGGCCGAAGATACTGCCCGCTCTACAGCCTCGTCAGTAAGAGGGAAGGGAAGTTCATCTTCGTTCGCGGGCTTTAACAAATCATGGACCGCCTGGGTCAGTTCGAGGTTGCTGAACAATTCGCAGTCACTAAAAGCGACCGTCACAATTCTATTCTTCACCCTACCCATCCTACTGGAGATCGCTCCATAGCGGTCACTACGTAGTATGTTACCAATAACATACTGTAGCTCAGCCAAGGTCACGTCCTTGAGCGTCTCAATGTCAAGAAAATGAGTTTGGGGGCGCACGTATTCATCCGGATTAATGCTTCTGCTAGCTTCTCCAGTCTCAGGGTTACGCATTGTGCCAGTATCGAAAGTTGCGTTGAAGGTACGACGAGCAGCTACCTGGGCAACAGTACCAAGAGAGTAGGCGTCGTCAGTAAGTACACGACTCTTCTGCGCTCCGTTACCACCAGCAGCAAAGCCATACAAGTAGCAATCTATGCACTTTTCACAAGGTGCATTAGTGTTGAGCATACAGATTTTGCCATCCTTGTTGGTTTTGAGCAATTCATGCTCACGTAAGAATTCTCGTCCCGTTCGCCGCTCAACAGCCGTCTGTTTGCGTTTGCTAATGACCACACGCCGGATTGGTGTAGTATCAACTAGTCCCGCGCTAACCGTTTCTTTCACCAGTTCTTCACCGCTACCTTCAGTACGAAAGATAGTTTCTGATTCAGTCTTGCGAATGATGAAAAGACTGACGTAGCGACCCCGAGGTAAGTTGCTGTACTCCTTCAACAGGTATTGCTGATATTGTTCAAATGCCGCCATAGTTTGATTTCTCCTTCTGACAAAATGTCCAAATACTATTCGTCGGTTTGACTGATTTCCTCAGCTTGCTCAGTATCAACCTGCTCTTTTACTCGCTCTGGCAGAGCATTACGGAAGTAAGTGAGGTAGGCACTGCGAATTAACTTAGCACGCTGCTGCAAGCGATTAACATCACCACGATGCGCTTTGATCAATATGCCATCAAAGAAGTAGTCGACATACTTACGAATCTGCTCCTGCTTGCCTCTGCCAGGTTTATATCGTGCATCAGCAATGCGGTCCATATGATCGAAGATATCCCGCTCAGAGGCGGAACGCACCAGGTCACGCATTTCTTCCTTCGGCTCCCGCTCCAGGTTATCAAGAATGATATCCAGTGGCTTGAGAATAGAATTGCGCTTGAATGAGCGTCCCTTGATATGCTGTTCGGCGGCCAGGGTAGCCATCTGCTTCAGTGCTTCCATAAGGTTTTCTCCTTTTACAATATTGGCGAGCAGTGGCGCGACGCGCTTGCTCAAATGAGTAGCCAGATTTTCAGGTGAGATACCTTTGCCACTGCCTGTGTCTTTGATCTTCTTCTCAATTGCTAGATCAATGACGTAGTAAATGGACAGAGGATCGTCAGTAGCAGCGGTAACTATTTCAAGTACCAGTTCATCGCGCGTCTCTCCGCCCAGGCGTAGTTCATGCGGTAATTGGTACATAACATGCAACCGCTTGCTAATGTTCTCATAGGCAGCCTGGTCATATTCGTCAGGCTGCTCGATACTCCACTGATTGTGGCGTTTAAAATATTTCGCGTCATCTTTCGTCTCATTTTTATCTCTGTAAGTCTCAATGCTGCGATACTCGTCAGTTGGCAATAGCCAACGCACATTACGAGGTACTCCATCAGCGAAAAAAGCTAGTGTATGATCGGTCATATATTCATTGGTGAGTAATGGTATGGGCGTTCGCGACAATACCACGCGACAGCCAAAGAAATCGGCAATCATTATGGCATGCGTGAGTGCAAAGATAAATTGTTGACCGTAGTTCTGACCAGGTGCGTTAAGTGGCAGGATGGGGATATTGCCCACTGCATCGCTAAAACTTGGTACACTTACACCGTTGATTTTAGTAGAATAGCCTACGAACTCACCTCTAAGTTCCCTCTTATTCTGGCTTGCTTGCTGCTCAACTTGAGATGCCAAACTTCGCTCAAGCTGCTTTCCCCACTGCTGAAAATAATTATCAGTGTTTAGGAAGAAACATCGGTTGTCCTCATGGCAGACGTTTTTTAGCGTGATATACATCGCATTCAGATGTTGTGCTGTAAAGAAGGCGTAGGGATAAAGGTGGAGATAGAAGCAGGTATGCTGCTCGCTGTTCTTCTTGAAAGCAACCCGCACTAACTTTTCGAGAATGAACTGAACCCTACATGTCGGGCATACATTCCTTTTTGGCTCTCTGCCCCCACCTTTCAGCCTGTTACTGAATGCTTGAACTCCAATATTTTGGGGTACATCGGACTCCATCAGCTCCACAGAAAGTAATGGTGAGCTACAATTGCAACACTGCTTGTGATTGTCTTTGACATAACGTTGTAGATGCGCCATAAAATCACGCGTATCACCGCTGCTGATTTCAAGGTTGCTAGCAAGGTAGTCACTGAACGCCTCATTCTCTACAGGAGCAGCTACCTGCTCACCTGTCAGATCAACTATGTCTGCCAGGAAGCGGTCGAAGAGGGAATCTATCTCGTCCTCGCAATCACGGGCAATAAAGTAGCCACGCTGATAATCGCTTATCTGGTTGTAGAGAGCATAATTCTCATCAGGCAGGTTGAGGAGGGAGTAAATGTGTGTCCAGGGATCACGTTTATGAGCCTGCTTTAACTGACTCTCAAGATGATTTTGCAGCAGATTGCGATAGGCGGATGCCAGTTCGCCGCGCCTGAGCAGAGCTTGGTCAAGTGGCACTATTGGTAGCTGGCTGTCCAGTAAAGCATCGGCAAGATTAGCAGTAGGCGAGTTACTAGCAATCCTTGCAAGATTAGCACGCAACTTTTCATTCCGTTCATTATGACTCTTCTCGGGATAGCGCTTGCCGTCAATGATTCTGCGGATTACATACATGATGTCGGTATAGTTTGCTCCACTTTCCACAGCGGCATCAGCAACCTGAATGCCTATTGGTTTTGATTTGATAAACCGGTCGAGATTGCTTACTTTTTTGTCAGCTACTATCTGAGCGATGCATTGAGCCACCGTTGCAGTATCGGTGGTAGACCAGGTAAACTGCTCACGCTCAGGCTTAAGGTAAGCAACTCCATTTGGATAATAGAGCAGGTCAACGATAGTACTGTGATCACTATGTGTATGTCGCTCACGCAAGTAAGCCACTACTTCGTTATGAATGATATTGCTAAGTAACCCACGGTTTTCTCCCAGCCTATGCTTGATCCAGCGCCATCTTCGCCCAGATATACGATTGATAACAACGATGAAACTCTCCTTGTGATTGCTCTCAGCCAGAGTATGGGAGAGATCAAGGTTATCTACTGCATACAAAAGCTCACCAAATTCCAGGAGTCGCTCATGAAGCAACTTATAACTGTGTTTACCTTGATCTAAGTCGAAAACTGGTGCAGCATCATGTTGGTGCAAATGGATGAGCAGTTTAATGTCTTCTAAATACTCTTCCCATTCATAGAAGTATCGGCCAAAGTCGATACGCTGTAATTCAGTGCCAATGTTCTCACAGGTGGCTATGTTCGTAAAGCTCAATTTAACATCTCTTCCACCGTAGGGAGGAATCTTGTTCATGTCATGAACTGTATAGGCTGCGAGCAGGAGTCGCTCTTCAATGTCACTCATCTCCACTATTCTGGCAGCGCGTAGTTTATGTAGTACCGCTATTCCATCGAGCACATGGGCATAGTAGTTCTGACCTTGCTTGTTGCCGCCTTGTATAATACGCCGGTAGCTAGTCATTGGGCCGCTCGCTACCTCACGGTAGTATTCGGCCAGCAGATCTGGCTGATCTTCATCTTCTTCGCCGCTAGTTCCTAGCCATGTGAGTTCAATATCTGTCATCTTCCTAAATCACCTCCTACAAATTGAGTTTTTTAGGTCAACAAAATTATAACCAGGGCATGAGACCTCAATTGAGGTCACTCATCCTGTGTACAATAGATTTTGTAGAGTTCTGTCGCGATGGTGCGCATCTCTTTTACCAGCTCGGGTGGCTCCAGTACGACACAGTGCAGGCCGTAACTGAGCAGGATGCGGCGGGCATCAAACAGGTCGGTGATGTGGGCGGTGATAGTGGCCGAGCCATCGGCATGGGTCTCCACGACCTGGCCGGGGAAATGTTCGCTGACCTTGTTGCGGGCGATGATGGGACTGAGATGGTAGCGAAGCAGCTTCGTGACAGTACGAGGTCGACTGGGGCTTATGGTTGGGTGGAGCACCTGGGCGCTGCCGGGAACGATGTAATCGAGGCGAAAGCGTAATTCTTTGTTCCAGTCGATGCTCCAGCCAGACAGGTAGACGTGCCCGCGCTCGAAGACCAGGGGACGCGGCTCAATCACGTGGCGACGCTCTTTGCCGTCACGCGGGGCTTTGTGGATAAACTCTACCTGCTGGCCTCGCAGGATCGCTAACTCGATCTCTTTGATTGTACCGGGGTCGGCAAGTTGATAATCGGTGGTCTCGTGCAGATCGATGCTGAAGGACCGTCGTCCAGTATCCAGGGCCTGTTGCTGGTCAGCAGGCAATAAACTCACCAGGTAATTAAGCAGAGTTTGTATGTCATTGGCATGGAGGATCGTCGAATCCGTAAATGTGTCGAGCACCATGGCAAGCGTGGAGAGCTGCGCCTGGTCGAGACGGAGGCCAAAGGGAGAATTGCGCCAGGTATAGTATTTGCTGCGGCGGTCATAGGCTATCTCACAGCCCATGAGACGCAGGGCGTGGAGATCATGACAAAGCTGGAAACGCTGTTGCCTGGCTGTAGAAGCGGGGTCGGTACAGCGATCCTCGTCAAATAAGTTAGCCTGGTCGAGAGCAGCTACAATGTCACTCTGCTGGCGCGAACGAATGTGGAGTAACGTGAGGATAGCAAAGCGCCGTTTTGCAGCACGCTCAGCACGAGTATCACGTTTCATGTGAAGAGCTGTTCCAAGTCACATTGATATGTGCAAGCGTCTCTATAAGCTTGAGCTAGCCTATGGTAGTCCTAATCATTGTATCTGTCAAGCAAGGAGGCATACTAGATGTATTTGTACACAAGGAAGGGAACGTATGAGCGGGCATACAGAGACGCCTGAGTATATTCCCCTGTCTTATCTGAACGCGTACGCCTACTGCCCACGCCGCTTTTACTACGAGTTCACGCTGGGAGAGATGCTGGTCAACGAGCATGTCCTGGGAGGTCAGCAATTGCACGAGCGGGTTGATCTGCCCGGCAGCAGTACGCGCGATGAAAAGGTCCAGTTCCGTCACCTGTACCTGTGCGCTCCTCAGCTGGGATTGGTCGGCTATTGCGACCTGGTCGAAATGGAGACTGGCACAGGCGATGTCGCGGCGCTGGCTCTGGCTGGCAAACTCTACCCGGTGGAG
>WNGR01020876.1_pt1 | contig 11525 bp, 13 predicted proteins | sample 5407581 | NCBI WGS metagenome assembly WNGR01 (sample SAMN13153383, study PRJNA577476) | soil metagenome | isolation source: 80 cm soil or saprolite under Garry oak tree replicate 2 | place: USA:California | collected 2016-06-15
CCGAGGATGGACTGGAGCTCGTCATCCAGCACCCCGGCGACCTTCAAGACTCGCACGAGAGCAGCCGCGCGCTCCGCGCCGCCGAGGATCGCGTCCTGGTCCGCGGGCAGCCGCGCCAGCGCTTCCGCCTCTGCAGCCAGGCGCACGGCCAGGGCCGCGTGCTCCTCGTCACGGCGCTCGGCGCAGCGTCGCGAGCCCTCAGCCGCCGCCGCACTTGCCATCCTGCCCTCGAGCAGTCGCCCGTCGGCGGCCGGGGTCGCAGCCAGGGCCGGGCTCAGGCCCACCACCTGCTCGGCGCCCATCTCGACGCCGCGTCGCTGCAGCTCCGCGATGACCTCCGCAGGGGTCGTCTCGTTGAGGCGGAAGAGGTTCATCGAAAGCTGGACCCGCGAGCCGGGCAGCTCGAACGCGAGCGCCTGCACGCCGCGCAGCCCAGCGGAGGACTCGCGCATCGCGCGCGCCAGCGCCCGCGCGGCGACCATGTCGGTGTCGTAGAGGATGACGTTGAAGGCGAGAAGGCCACGCCGAGCGCCCACGCACACGGCGCCGGCCGTCGAATGAAGCTCGGGGCCGCCCAGGTCGGGCCGTGAGCGACCGGCACGGATGTCGGCAAGCGTCGCACCCTCGCCATGTCCGTAGAAGTAGACCGGGACTTGTAGCTCGGCCCACACGCGCCGGCCCACGGCATGTGCGGCTTCGCGGGCCGCCTCGAGACTGGTGTCGCCAAGCGGGATGATGGGCACGACGTCGGCAGCGCCGACTCGAGGATGGACGCCGCTGTGGGATCCAAGGTCGATGCGCTCGACCGCCGCGCTGATCGCTCCCATCAGGCCGTCGATGATCTTCGTTTCCCCTGCGCATACGGAAACCACGACCCGGTTGTGGTCGGGATCGGGATCGACGTCGAGCTCGTACGCAGGCGAGCTCGCGGCTGCGATCGCATCGATCACGCCGCGGCGGCGGCCCTCGGAAAAGTTCGGCACCGACTCGAAGAGGTCCATCAAACGGTTAGCGTAAGTTGCCGTGTCCGGACCGGTCGCGCTCGTCTACGGCGAGGCGCTGATGAAGCACTACCTCTCGGACGAGCACCCTCTGCAGCCGGTCCGGGTCAAGCTCGCGGTCGACCTCATCAAGTCGACCGGCCTGATCGAGCACAGCCACCTGCTCCCGCCGCGCCCAGCAACGATCGGCGAGCTCGAGCTCGTCCATTCCGGCGAGTACGTTGAGCTCGTCCGCATGCTCAGCGACCCGGCTCAGCGCCAGGGCGTTTCACCGGAGGCGATCGACGCGGCGGGTTTCGCATCCGCCGACAATCCGATCTCCGACGAGCTGCACGAAGGCACCTCCCTGGTGGTCGGCGCATCGCTGGTCGCGGCCGAGGCAATCGAAAGCGGCGCAGCCCTTCATGCGTTCAGCCCGTCGGGCGGCCTTCACCACGCGCACGGGGATCGCGCATCAGGGTTCTGCACCTACAACGACGCCGCGATCGCGTGCCGGTGGTTCAAGGAGCGAGGCCATCGCGTCGCCTATGTCGACGTCGACGTGCACCACGGCGATGGGGTGGAGGAGATCTTCCAGAGCGATCCCGACGTGTTGACCATCAGCCTGCACGAGAGCGGGCACTGGCTCTTCCCGGGCACGGGCTTTCCCAAGGATGCAGGGGTCGGGCCCGGCAGAGGCTCCGCGGCCAACCTGCCTTTCGTCCCCTATACATGGGACGAACCGTGGTTGTTCGCATTCGAGAGGGTCGTGCCCGCGCTGCTGCGCCGTTTCAAACCGACTGTGCTCGTAACCCAGGATGGCTGCGACTCGCATCACCTCGACCCGCTCGCGCACCTGGCCAACACGACGCGCATCTGGCCACGCGTCGGCCGCGTTTTTCACGAGCTCGCGCACGACCTGTGCGAGGGCCGATGGCTCGCGCTGGGTGGAGGCGGCTACGCGGTCTACGAGGTGGTGCCCCGGGCGTGGACGCTGCTGTTCGCGGAGATGGTCGAGCGGCCGGACCTCGCAACCGCGGTCGACGACCCGGCCACGGTGGTGCCGGGCAAAGAGGCGCAGGAACGAGTCTGGGGCGCCCTTCGGAACGACCTTCGCCGGTTAGGCAAGGTCCACCAGATGGATTTCGGTCAGGCGGAGTAAGTCCGAAGACAGCGCGTGCACACGCGTGCCCGGAACGTGCGTCCCGCCACCGTGACCCGGCCCATCTGGAGGTTGGGCTCGAACCTCCGGTTGACCCGGTTCTTGGCGTGGCTCACGTGATGGCCGAATTGCGGCTTCTTGCCGCAGATCGCGCACTCTTTGGCCATGGGTTACCTTCTGCCTGGGGTTTGACGAGCACGCGCCAGCACAGGATCGCTTGCGCGCGGACCTGAATTGTACCATGGGCTTCTCATGGCCTCGAAGACCACCACGGCGCTGATCCAGTCGCGGCGGTGGGGCCGCATCGAAGTCTTTCCGTCGGCGGTGGCGGCGATCGCCGGTCACGCGGCGACGAGCTGCTACGGCATCAGCGGGATGGCCGGCCGCGGCTTGCGCGACGGCTTCGCAGAGCTGCTGCGGCGCGAGAACGTCGACAAGGGCGTCGACGTCGTCCAGGTCGACGGCGGGCTCGCGATCGATGTCTACGTGATCGTGCAGTACGGAATTCGCATCTCCGAGGTGGCGCACAACTTGCAGGAAACCGTGAAGTTCGAGGTCGAAAGGTCAGTCGGTGTGCCGGTCGTCAAGGTCAACGTCAACGTGCAGGGCGTTCGCGAAGAGCGCAGTTGAGTGGCGGCGACGGCGGGTAAGGCGACTGGAGTGGACGGACAGCTTTTCAAGCGCGCTCTGCTGGGCAGCCTGAACTGGCTCGCGGCCAACCACGAAGAGGTGAACCGCCTCAACGTCTTCCCCGTGCCGGACGGCGACACGGGAACGAACATGCTGCTGACGCTTCAATCCGCGGTCGAGGACGTGAAGGAGTCGAACGCCGCCGAGATCAGCAAGATCGCAAAGCTCGCCTCGCACGGCAGCCTCATGGGCGCCCGCGGGAACTCGGGCGTCATCCTGTCGCAGATCTTCCGCGGCTTTGCGCGGGCGGTTGAAGGCAAATCGTCGCTGACGCCGGCGGAGCTTGCCGCGGGTTTTGAAGAGGCCGCCAACGCCGCGTATCGCGCGGTCAACAAGCCGACCGAAGGAACGATCCTCACCGTCGCGCGAGAAGCGGGCCGGGCGGCGGCCACCGCCGCCGCGAATGCCGACGCGAATGTTCCCCGCGTCATCGCCGCCGCTGCCGCGGGAGCACGCGCCGCCGTCCTCAAGACGCCGAGCCAGCTCCAGATCCTGCGCGACGCCGGCGTCGTCGACGCGGGCGGTTTTGGGCTGCAGCTGATCCTCGAAGGAATGCTGAAGAGCGTCGAGGAGTCAGAGCCGGCGCTGGCCGCCGTTCGGTCGATCTCGTCGGCGTCGCAGGTGTCGCTGGCGCTGCCCGAAGGGGGTTGGGGCTACTGCACCGAGTTCCTGATCGAGGGCAACAATCTCGACACCGACCTGATCCGCGGCCAGATCGAATCGCTCGGCAACTCAGTGCTGGTCGTCGGCGAGCCCGAGCTCGTCAAGGTCCACGTTCACACCGACGATCCGACGACCGTCATCAACCTCGCGGGCGGCTACGGCCGGCTGCTGAAGCTCAACGTCGGCGACATGTCGACACAGCATCGGCGCATCCTCGAGACGGAAAGCGCCGCCTCCGACGCCAGGCCACCTCAGCCGACCGGTCCGGGCCTGGCCGCGGTGGTGGCCGGTCGGGGACTCGTCGACATCTTCCGCGGCCTTTGTCCGCGGTCGTCGCCTTCCGCCCCGAGCGGTCGGGCGAGGAGAACCTCCGCGCCATGCGTGCTGAAGCCGAGCGCGTCCAGACGATCGAGGTCACGCATGCGGTGCGTGACACGCGCTCCAACGGCGTGAAGGTGAGGAAAGGGGACGTGATCGGCCTCATCAACGACCGGCTCGAGATCGCCGGCCGCGACTACTCACAGGTCATCAAGGAAGCCCTCGGCAAGCTCGGCCCGGACGCGTATGAGCTCGTGACGGTCTACCGCGGTGAGCAGGCGAGCGACGACGAGCTGGCCCGGCTCGAGTCGGAGATCCGGTCGAACTATCCCGGCCTGGAGGTCGAGGTCCAGCAGGGCGGCCAGCAGCACTACCCCTTCATCCTCTCCGTCGAATAGCGCGCCGACCCACTCGATGAAACGAAGCTTCGCGGTCGTCACCGACTCGACCGCCGACCTGCCCGACGAATGGCGGGACCGCTACGACATCCAGGTGGTTCCGCTGAAGGTCCTGTTCGGTACGGAGACCTTCCGCGACCGCGTCGACATGACCGACGAACAGTTCTTCCGCCGCCTCGCCGCATCGACGACGCTGCCGACCACCTCAGCCCCCTCACCGGGCGAGTTCGCCGAGGTCTACCAGCAGCTGGCCAAAGACCACGACGGCTGCATCTCGATCCACATCGGTGCGCAGCTGTCAGCCACCGCTGAAGCGGCGAGGGTCGGTGCGTCGTCGGTCGATGGTTTCAAGGTCCATGTGGTCGACAGTCAGACGGTGTCGATGCCGATCGCGTTCCTCTGCCGCATCGCGGCCGAATGCCGGAGCCTGGACGACGCGACCGCGGCGGTAGAACAGCGCGTCGCGAAGTGTCGCGTGCTGGCGCTGCTCGACACTCTGAAGTACCTCGAGATGGGCGGGCGCCTCAGCCGCGCCCAGGCGATGATCGGGACGATGCTCGATCTCAAGCCGCTGCTGCTGGTGGCGGATCGCGAGATCAAGCCGGTCGACCGGGTCCGGACCCGCTCGCGCGCGATTTCGCGGATGATCGAGTTCTTCAACAGCGAGCTGCCGGTCGAGCACATGGCCGTCATGCACGCGCAGGCGCCAGACGAGGCGGAGCGTGTCGCCGGTGAGCTGCGCTCGGAGTTCCCGGACCGAGATGTGACCGTCGGTCAGATCGGTTGCGTCCTCGGCACACACACCGGGCCGAAGGCGATGGGGATCGTGTACCTCAAGAAGTAAGGGATAGACTTGGCGCGAGGCTCACGTTGTGCCCGGGCAGGGGCCACACGCGGAGCACTGGTGGCGTCACGGCAACCAACCGCGGCAGCGCGATCAGCACGAGCCGGAACACGCGCTGCTGCGCCGGCCCCCACGCGAGCCCGTATCGCTCGCGGAGGACTGGCGGCAGGAGTCCGGCGGTAACGATCTCGAAGGGAACCATCGCGGGGCCCGGCACCAGCCGAAGTCTCGGCCGCACCACGAGGCGCGCAAGATCCTTCGCTCGCGCGTCGATGCGGACGGGACCGGTGGCCGACGCCATGTGGCCCACGTAATCGTTGAAGCCTCGCAGGTTCGCAGGATAACGCTCGCGCGGGATGCCGAGGAGCTCGCCCAGCAACTTCGATTCCTCGTAGAACTCCTCTCGCTGGACTGGTGAAAGAGGCTTCACGAAAGTCTCGTACGTGACGAGCGCCGAGTCGACGAGCGTCGCATGGACCCACAGGAGCAGGTCGGGGTCCAGCGCTCGGTAGCCCTCTCCACGAACTCGCGAGTGCGCATGGTTCACCGACCGCGCGGCCGCAAGCGCCGTCTCGCGGTCGCCGAACACGATCGCCATCGTCATGCGGATGGTCCGGCGAAGCCGCCGGACCGGATGGGTGCGGAAGTCGGAGTGCTCGTCGACGCCTGCCGCCACCATCGGATGCGCGAGCTGCATGAGTAGCGCGCGGCCGCCGCCGAGAAGCAGGACGTTCTCCCGGTTAACCCGCCGTGTGATCGAATCCTCCGCGTACAGGCCGGGACGCACGAAATCCATTAAATCAGCCGGGGTTAATCTCTAGCCGTGGGTCAGCAGATCTTCATCTTCGGCGCCGCGTTCCTCGGCTCGGCCGTCGAAGCAACTGAAGCGCTGACGATCGTGCTCGCCGTCGGCCTCACCCGTGGGTGGCGCGCCCCGCTCCTCGGCGCCGCCGCCGCCCTGGTGTTGCTCGGGCTGCTGGTCATCTTCTTCGGGCAGCTGATCGTCACGACGGTCCCGGAGGCGGCGCTGAAGCTGCTGGTCGGAACCCTGCTGCTCCTCTTCGGTTTGAGGTGGCTGCACAAGGCCGTGCTGCGAACGGCCGGAGTGGTGGCGATGCACGACGAGGAGCGCGCGTACGAGGAGACGGTCTCCGGCCTCCGCGATGCCGTCGCGCGACGTGACTGGGTCGGGTTCATCCTCGCCCTGAAGGGTGTTTTCCTGGAAGGCCTGGAGGTCGTCTTCATCGTCATCGCGGTCGGCGGAGCCGGCCACGGGTTCCCGGCCGCGATCGCGGGAGGCCTGGTCGCGGCGGCGGTGGTGGCCGCCGCCGGCGTGGTGGTCCGGCGGCCGCTCGCGCGGGTGCCGGAGAACACGCTGAAATACGCGGTGGGCCTGATCCTCACCAGCCTCGGCACCTTCTGGGCCGCGGAGGGGATGGGCGCGTCGTGGCCGCTGGACTTCGTCTCGATCCTTGCCCTCGTCGCCGTTTACTTCGTGGCGTCGAGGTTGGCCGTGGCCCTCATCAGGCGACCGGCGATCGCGTGAACTTCCTCCGGGCAGCCGGTGGACGCGTACTCGGCCTCTTCGTCTCCGACTGGGTGCAGAGCGGGGTGGTGCTGGTGATCATCGCCGCGGGCTGGTTTGGCGTGACGAAGCTCGGGGCGCCGGCGCTGGTGGCGCTCGTGGTGCTGCTCGCGGGACAGATGGTCTGGTTCGCGCAGGCAGAGGCCAGGCGGACGGTCAGGCCGTCGCCGCGCCAATCTCCGAGTTGAAGTGGTCGATCAGCGGCTTGTAGAAGGCATCGATCTTCTTGCCGATCGCGTCGATGTCGTAGGAAGCGATCTTCGTCAGGTCGGCCTGCACGTTCGCCTGGTACGCGGCGACGCTCGCGTCATCGCCGGCGACCTGGGCGTCCAGCTGCTTGCCGAAATCGTCGACGAAGGCCTGCAGGTCCCTCGTCAGGCCGGCCAGCTCGGCCGGCAGCGGGGGGGCGCCTGACTGCTGGGCTGCCTGGTGGATGTCGCTCTTCATAGCCTTGAGGGTCGCCTGCGCCGAGGTCAGGTCACCTGACGTCGTCTGGCTTTTCAGGGTTGCCAGGTCGACGAGACCGGTGTAGAGCGAATGCCAGAAACGTCCCTCCTGCGCCTTGTCCGCGGCGATCGACCTGGCTGCCGCGAGGGCGTTGCGGGCGTGCGCGATCCTGGCGGTCTCACGGTCGAGATTGCTGTTGCCGATGAGGGTGAGCCACCGATACTGGTCGAGGCCGTTCAGCTCCGACCGCAGCGAGGCGTCGTCCCGGCTGATCGTCGTGGTGGCAAGCTCTGAGTTGCTGACCGACCTGTCGACGAGCGCAACCGCGTCCTGCGGCCGAAAGGTCGAGCTGCTCGTCAACACGGCGAGCTGCGAGTTGATGTCGCTGAACGTGGCGTTCAACGTGTTCTGGTGCGCGACGACCGTGTTAAGCGTGCGATCGGCGCTCGCGATCCGAGCGCCCGAAAACAAAAGGCCGCCTCCCGCATAGCCGATGATGCCAGCGATCAAGATGGCGATGATGGCGAGCTCGATTCGTTTTCGACGCAAGATGATTCTGTTTCGAATCTAACGTAGATGGCGATCCTCACTCATCCCAGCGCGCTCGATGCGTCGGTGGAACAGCTTGCCGAGGTCGGACCCAAGACCGCCAGGCTGCTCGAGAAGCTTGGCATCAGAACAGTCCGAGACCTGCTGGTCACTCTTCCGTTCGGCTGGGAGTCGTTCGTGGAGTCGCCGATATCCGAGCTTGTCCCTGGGGCTCAAGCGTCGGTCGTCGGCACGATCCTGTCGATCAAACCGCTCACCACACAGCGCCGGCGGATGCGCCTGGTCGAGGCGACGGTAACCGATGACAGCGGCGCTCAGATGCGAGTCGTTTGGTTCCATTCGGAGTTCGTGCTCAGGCAGCTGCACGCGGGGGATCGAGTCGCGTTCGCCGGGGTCGTGGAGAAGAACCGGTACAGGGGCCAGCCGGGGATGGTCAACCCACGCTACGAGCGCCTCGACAAGCGTGGCGAGGAAGGGCCGAAGAAGGTCGGTGGCCTCACGCCGAAATATCACCTGGTCGCAGGGCTCACGTCATCCAGGATCGCCGAGCTGGTGGAACAGGCGCTGCCTCTCGCGGATCGGCTCGAAGACCTGCTGCCAGCAGACGTCCGCGAGCGCCATGACCTCCTGGACATCTCTGAGGCGGTGCGCCGCGGACACAAGCCTGAGACGCAGACCGACTACCTCGCGGCGCGCAAGCGCATGACGTTCGCCGAGCTGTTCGAGCTCCAGGCCGCGTTCGCGCTCATGCGCCACGACATCGCGGCCGAGCCGGCCCTTCCGATCCCTTACCGGCAGCAAGTCATCGATCAGTTCAAGGCCGGTCTCGGGTTTGAGCTGACCCACGCGCAGCGCAGGGCGACGTGGGAGGCGTTCCAGGACATGGAAAAGACCGTGCCGATGAACAGGCTGCTCAACGGAGACGTCGGTTCCGGCAAGACCGCTGTCGCGGCGGCATGCGTCGCGATGGCGCACGCGTGCGGGTTGCAGTCGGTGGTGATGGCGCCGACCGAGATCCTCGCCCGGCAACACCTGCACAGGTTCCGCGCCTACCTGGAAGAGACGTTTCCGGGGCTCACGGTCGAGCTGATGGTCAGTGGACTTGCGGCGCCGGAACGCCGGCGCGTGCGCGCGGCGGCGGCCTCCGGACACTGCGCCCTGGTGGTCGGGACCCACGCGCTCATCGAAGACGAGGTGGAGTTCGCCAACCTCGGCCTGGGAATGGTCGACGAGCAGCACCGTTTCGGGACCCGGCAGCGCGAGCTGCTTCGCGCCAAAGGCCGCGGCAGGCCGCACTTCCTTGCCATGACCGCGACGCCGATTCCTCGCACGCTGGCGCTGGCGCTGTACGGCGAGATGACCCTTTCGGTCATCGACGAGATGCCGCCCGGGCGCACACCCGTGACGACCGAGGTCATCGAACCGGCCGACCGAGTACGCGCTTACGAGCTGGTGCGGCGTGAGGTGGCTGCCGGCCACCAGGCATTCGTCATCTGTCCGCTGATTGAAGAGTCGGAGACCCTTGCGGTGCGGTCCGCGACCGTAGAGGCGCAACGGCTGCAGAAGGAGATCTTTCCGGACCTGCGTCTGGACCTGATCCACGGCCGGCTCAAGGACAAAGACGAGGTGATGCGGCGTTTCGTCAACGGCGAGGTCCAGGTCCTGGTTGCGACCGCGGTGGTCGAGGTTGGCGTCGACGTGCCCAACGCGACGGTGATGCTGATCGAGGGCGCCGACCGGTTCGGCCTCGCGCAGCTGCACCAGTTCCGTGGTCGGGTCGGGCGCGGCTCGGCCAGCAGCCACTGCCTTCTGCTGAGCGACGACCCGTCGGAACCGAGCCTGAACCGCCTGCATCTCGTGACGCGCATCAGCGACGGATTCGAGCTGGCCGAGGAGGACATGCGCATCCGGGGCATGGGTGAGCTGATGGGCCCCCGCCAGCACGGCCTGTCCGACGCGGCGATGAACGCGCTGCTGCAGCCCGAGCTCCTGAGCGAGGTCCGGCAGGAGGCGGAGCGGATCCTGGAGTCCGATCCGGCTTTCGAGCACCATCCTCTGCTCAAGGCCAGCGTCGCCCGGCGGCTGGAGCTGACCTCGATCTCCTAGGCTGCTCTCGAATGAACGTTTCCTGGCGGGAAGAGTTCGCCGAGCTGAAAGCGGCGGACCAGAAGGCGCCTCTGGACGCGGAAGGGCTCGTGCGCCTGGCCACCGCCGCCATGCTGGCAGGTGAGGAAACGCAGTTCGCCGCGCTGCTGCAGCGAGCCCACAACGCGTTCCTCAACGAGCGGAAACCCGAGCAGGCCGCTCGAGCCGCAATCAACCTCGCGATGTTTCAGCTCAACGCCGGCCAGGTCGCCCAGGCCGGCGGCTGGATCAGCCGAGCGAACCGGCTCCTCGATGACGGGCGGCGCGACTGCGTCGAGTCGGGCTACCTTCAGATCCCCCTCGCGCTCCAGAGGCTTCGCGCAGGCGACCATGCACGCGCCGACGGCGCGTTCGCGCGCGCCGTCGAGATGGCGGAGCGCTTCGGCGACGCCGACCTGCTGGCAATGGGTCGCCTGGGCCAGGGGACCTCATTGAGCCGGGGCTGGTGGCGTTTCGAGGCAACTGCCTCGTCTACAGGACCGAGATCATGCAGCTCCACGGGAAGTGGGCCGACGCGATGGTCGAGGCACAGAAGGCGCGCGACATGCTGTTGCTGCCGCCGGCGCGGCCCGCCGCAGGCGCGGCGTTCTACGAGCTCGCCGAGCTCCATCGCCTGCGCGGCGAGTTCGCCCAGGCCGAAGAGGCTTACCGCGAGGCGAGCAACATGGGGCATGCGCCACTGCCGGGGCTGGCGAGGATGAGGTTGGCGCAAGGCCACCCGGCCCAGGCAGCGGCGGCCATTCGCAGGGAGCGCGACGAAGCCCGCGAGCTTTCCGCGAGGGCCGGCGTGCTGCCCGCATTCGTCGAGATCATGCTGGCGACAGGCGATAACGACGCCGCTCGCACCGGGTCTGACGAGCTCGAAGCGATCGCGACTCGCCTGCGGGCACCCATGCTCGACGCCGTCGCGCGCGAGGCGAGGGGATCGGTCCTGCTCGCCGAAGGCGATCCACGCGGCGCGTTGCGGGCCTTTCGCGGTGCGGCAGCGCTGTGGCGAGAGCTCGATGCGCCATACGAGGGAGCGCGAACCCGGGTCCTCATCGCCCGCGCTTGCGGCGCGCTGGGGGACTCCGACACGGCTGCAATGGAGCTCGATTCGGCGCGCCGGGTCTTCCAGGCGCTGGCCGCCGTGCCTGATCTCGCCGCCATCGATGCTCAACCGCGATCAAGGTCCGGCCTTTCGGCGCGCGAGGTGCAGGTGCTGCGCCTGGTCGCAGCCGGCAAGTCCAACCGCACCATCGCCACAGAGCTCGTGATAAGCGAGAAAACGGTGGCGCGCCACCTCAGCAACATCTTCACGAAGCTCGGACTCTCGAGTCGCGCGGCTGCCACGGCGTATGCCTACGAGCATGGCTTGAAGTGAGCAGAAATACCCACTCGATCCAAGCCATGAAATTGGACAGTTCGCCCGATGCGGGAGCCTGCGGGCCGAACCTAACCTCAATCACATGAAACAGCACTTCGAGACCGTGATCGTCGGCGGCGCACAGGCGGGCCTCGCGGTGGGCTACGGCCTTGCGAGGGCGGGTCGGTCGTTCGTCATCCTCGAGGCGAATGAGCGCGTCGGCGATTCGTGGCGCAATCGGTGGGACTCCCTTCGCGTCTTCACCCCGGCCAAGTACAACGGCATGCCAGGCATGCGTTTTCCCGCGCCGCCGCTCTCGTTCCCGACCAAGGGCGAGGTGGCGGACTACCAGGCCGCTTACGCGGCGCGTTTCAAGCTTCCAGTTCGGACCTCGGTCCA
>WNGR01007553.1_pt1 | contig 11524 bp, 15 predicted proteins | sample 5407581 | NCBI WGS metagenome assembly WNGR01 (sample SAMN13153383, study PRJNA577476) | soil metagenome | isolation source: 80 cm soil or saprolite under Garry oak tree replicate 2 | place: USA:California | collected 2016-06-15
CAGGCGATGGACGCGCTGCGCTGCCCGCCCGACGATTCCGACGTCACGAAACTGTCCGGCGGCGAGCGCCGCCGCGTCGCGCTGTGCAAATTGCTGCTCGACCAGCCGGAACTGTTGCTGCTGGACGAACCGACCAACCATCTCGACGCCGAGTCGGTGTCGTGGCTGGAAGGCCATCTGCGCAACTATCCCGGCGCCATCCTGATCGTGACCCATGACCGCTACTTCCTCGATAACGTCACCAGCTGGATCCTCGAACTCGATCGCGGCAAGGGCATCCCCTACGAAGGCAATTATTCGTCATGGCTGGTGCAAAAGCAGAAGCGCCTCGCGCAGGAAGGCCGCGAGGACCTCGCGCACCAGAAAACGCTTATCCGCGAGCAGGAATGGATTGCATCCTCCCCCAAGGCCCGCCAGGCCAAGTCCAAGGCGCGCTACCAGCGCTACGAGGACCTGTTGAAGCAGGCCAGCGAGAAGCAGACCCAGACCGCGCAGATCACGATTCCCGTCGCCGAGCGGCTCGGCCAGAACGTGGTCGACTTCGAAGGCCTCAGCAAAGGCTTCGGCGACCGCATGCTGATCGACGATCTCACCTTCAAGCTGCCGCCGGGCGGTATCGTCGGCGTGATCGGCCCCAACGGCGCCGGCAAGACCACGCTGTTCCGGATGATCACCAAGCAGGAGACCCCTGATAAGGGCGACATCACCGTCGGAGAATCCGTGCATCTCGGTTACGTCGATCAGTCGCGTGACGATCTCGACGGCAAGAAGTCGGTGTGGGAGGAAATCTCCGGCGGCAACGAGCTGATTTTGCTCGGCAAGAAGGAAGTCAATTCGCGCGGTTATTGTTCGTCGTTCAATTTCAAGGGCGCCGACCAGCAGAAGAAAGTCGGCGCGCTGTCAGGCGGCGAGCGCAACCGCGTGCAGCTGGCAAAGATGCTGAAATCCGGCGCCAATGTGCTGCTGCTCGACGAACCGACCAACGACCTCGACGTCGACACGCTGCGCGCGCTGGAAGAGGCGCTGGAGGATTTTGCCGGTTGCGCCGTCATCATCAGCCATGACCGCTGGTTCCTCGACCGCATCGCGACCCACATCCTGGCCTTCGAGGGCGAAAGCCACGTCGAATGGTTCGAAGGCAACTTCCAGGACTATGAAAAGGACAAGATGCGCAGGCTCGGCCAGGACAGCATCATCCCGCACCGGGTGAAGTACAAGAAGCTGACGCGGTGAGCTACCCTCGCGGCCAAATCTTCAGCGCGCGTTCAAAAAGCTTCTCACCTCGAAGGGCAATTGCGCTCTCGTCCCAAACGTCCACATCGTGGAAATCAAGGTTGATTGGCAAGAGAGAATGCTGAAGCATAAGAATTTGCTTGTCGGCCCACGCGCTGTTTGACTGTGTTGAGTTCAGCGCTTGGGTCAGAATTGTTAAGTTGCCAAAGGTCTGCACGGCCTGTTTGCGTTGGCTAGTTGCCTTGGCGCAGGGGTCCGTATCCTTTGCCAGCCAAAGCTCTGCATCTTCCATACCTTTCGAACCGTCAGGCAATGGCCAATTCGCGACCCATTTTTGAGGCATGACGTGCTCAATGGTAGGCTGTTGCATAAAACGAAGCGGTTCGGTCAAAGTAGTTATATACGTTTCGCAAAGCTTCGAGAAAATATGAACTAGCTTGGCATTCCCCAACTCGTAGGCGGGCTTTTCAATCCAAGCGCGCTTGAATGTACCGTCGCTTGGCCACTCAGCGGAATCCCCCGATTGAATTGCAAGCTGATTTTTTAGGTTTTCCGCGCTTATGCCGTCGCGCCTAAGGCCGCGGGTCAGTTGAAGGAATATTCGGTTGTAATTTTTGGTACTCAATCCACAGACCGCACGGCGGAGAAGATATGATTCTAGCGTGATTGAAAACTCTAGCCATTCCTGTTCCGTAATGTCTGCTTCGAGAAGCGCAAGGAGCAGCGGATAAGCGGTTCGAATGTCGAAATTCTCCAGAAAGACCGCAAGGCGATAAGCGAAATCTAGTTCCTGTGGTTCAACAATCCTGCGGAAGTTTGCTCCCTGCTTTGACAGCGTCGCAAGCTCTTCCCGTATGCTTACAAATGGCCTTTTTCGATCAACCCAGTTCTTGTACTCAACGAACAAATGCTTGATCGGAATATCTTCTCCAATTCGACTCGCCAGGAAATGCTGCATGAAAAGATCGCTTCGAGGCCGATTTAAGCGGCCTTGCTTCACCTCTTTTCGCCAAAATTCGTCGTCGAAGGGCTTCCAAAATTGTGAATATAGCACCTCGGGTTGGTCTTCCGGGTGAGTTGCGGCTCTGGCGGCTCGTAAGAAGATATAGTTCTTAAGCAGATCGGCTGGTAACAGTGGCTCACCACGCGCGTTGAGCGTCTCGAAGATAACCTGAGGATCGTCACCGGAGTCGAGATCGATTGTTACCACCTGAAGAGCATTCTTCAGAGCTTGGAAGCACTTCATCATTCGGGCGTCTAAATCTTCTTCTCCGCAGATCGCATCGTCGCCAAAGAAAAAGTCGCTGAGCTGATCATAGAAAAATATATAGCATTCGATCATCTTTGGACGCGATTCGGGCTTTCGAGCCCATTTCTTTTTGACAATTGGATGCTGTCTCTCAAGCGCCTCTCTTGAGCCAGCTAGGATGACGTCCTTAAATTGGGCTCGATCGAGCTGGGTAGGCCAAACCTTAAATTGATCTCCCTCGTCATCCATTTTCCCGCGATTTCGTGTGTAGCTTGCGCATTCGTCAGCCAATTCAATCGAGCCATTCTTACGGCAAAAATCGCTGAAAGCTGATATAAACAGTTGAAGTGTTGTGAGACGCTGTTGCCCGTCTATGATCTGTCGCTTTTCGACAAATCCGGTGGGGGTGCGCTTCTGGTCGAGAACCATCGCGCCTAGAAAATGCACTGGGGCGTCCGCCCGCCCTTCCAAACACTCAGTGAATTTCCGGCAGATATCTTCCCAAAGTGGTTCCCACTGCTGCTCTTGACTCCAAACGTACTGGCGCTGAAAGAGCGGTACTTCGAGTCGCATTTTCTTCTCAAAAATAGTTAGTAGTGATATTTTGTTGGCGTCCATTCTCTGCACCCATTCTCTTGGAAACCGTCTGCTGCTCTATTGAGCGTCAGGCGTTAGCTCCGCGTTCGGACTGCCCCAGTCGATGTCGTCAGTCGTGCGCTTCTCAGATTTTCGATCATCGGCTTCGATTCTACGATAGGGCTGGTTCAAGCTGCCTTATGGATTTGCCTCTCGGATAAGTCGACTTAAACTACAAGTAGTGTGCTCTAATGCAACATGTCAATTCCGCGAATCTGCTGAGACGGATCCTACGCGCCCTCTCAGGGCTCGTAGTTATGGCCAGCGTAATGCCCGCCTGCGCGGCCGACGCGGCCTTCACCCAATTCATCGCTTCGCTGTGGCCGGAGGCGCAAGCCGCCGGCGTCTCGCGCGCGACGTTCGATGCCGAGACCCGTGGGCTCGAGCCCGATTATAAATTGCCCGACCTGATCCTGCCGGGGCGGCCGGCGACCGGTGCGCCGTCGCAGGCCGAGTTCGTGCAGGTGCCGGCGGACTACATCAAGGAAGCCTCCATCGCGCGGCTCGCGGCGGAAGGGCAGCGATTGATGGCGAAGCATCGTGCGGCACTGAACGAAATCGAAAAGCGTTTTGGCGTGCCGGCGACTGTAGTGCTTGCGATCTGGGGCCGCGAAACCGACTTCGGCCGCTATTCGTTGCCCTATGACACGTTGCGTGTGGTGGCGACGCAAGCCTATGTCGGCCGCCGCAAGGACCAGTACCGCACCGAATTCATCCTGGCGCTGAAGATCCTCAGTGAGGGAGCTGTCACGCGCAAGGAGTTCCGCTCGTCCTGGGCCGGCGCCACGGGGTACACGCAGTTTTTGCCGTCGGAATATTACAAGCACGGCGTCGATCTCGACGGCGACGGCCGCGTCGACATCTGGCATTCGGTGCCCGATGCTCTGGCCTCCGCCGCGCAGCAACTCGTCAACAAGGGTTGGCAACCCGGCGTGCGCTGGGCCTATGAGGTGCGCGCCGCTGACAACGTCGATTGCACCATGGGCGTGCCGGAAATCACCAAGCCGATCAGCGAATGGCTGCGCGCTGGCTTTGTGCCGGTGCGTGGTGCGAAGCTTGGTACAACCGAGCAGGCGCAGCCAGCCTCGCTGTTGCAGCCGGAGGGAACCTACGGCCCGGCCTTCCTGACCACGAAGAATTATTTCGTCATCAAGGAATACAATTTCTCCGATCTGTACGTGCTGTTCGTTGGCCACCTCTCTGACCGCATGACCAGCCCGCTGCCGTTCGCGACAGCATGGTCGGCGTCGACGCAGTTGCGGACCAAGGATGTCGAAGCGATGCAGCGCGGTCTTACGCGCATCGGGCTCTACAAGGACAAGCTCGACGGCAAGGCCGGCATGCAGACCCGCGCGGCGCTCGGCGCCTACCAGAAGTCCGCTGGTTTGAAGGTCGACTGCTGGCCGAGCGAAGCGGTGCTGCGTTCAATGAGCGCGGCGCGGTAGGTGGCAAAGAAAAACCCGGCCTTTCGGCCGGGCTTCAAAATTCAGCGTAACGATGGGCTGCGGTCCACTTAGTCGCAGACTTCGATGCGACGAAAGCGCCAGCTGTAACCATCCCAGAAGCGTTCGCGAACCATGCGGCAAGCCGGGTACGGAGCTTCTTCGACATACACCGGGCCACCATAGGCCGGACGGCTGGAGGCGATAGCGCCGCCGATGATCGCGCCGCCGATCAGTCCACCCACCACGCCCGCTGCCACGCCACGCTGTGCGCTGGCGGGAGTAGCAGTCAGCGACGTGCCGGCCATCGTTGCGACCGCGACAAAGGCAGCCAATGTCTTCTTCATTTCTGGGTCTCTCCTGGAGATGGCGCCTCGAAGCGGACGCCGGGTTTAAGATCGCTCGCACGCTGGCTTCGAATTACTGTCGCGCAAAAGGAGCGCAGAACCGTCAATCGAGAGTAAACGTTGCCGTTAGTGGCCTGAAAAAAATGGTTTTTTCTGGCCTTAAAAGATTGACGTCCCGGGAAACCATCGGTTTTCCGGGACGTCGTGTCTGATTTAATGAAGGTGAACGGGGACTAGTCGCAAACCTGGACCCTGCGAACCCGCCAGCCGTAGCCGTCCCAGAAGCGTTGGCGCTGCCAATAGCAGGGCGGACCGCCGTCATAGTAGCCGGGACCGGCGACATAGGCTGGCCCACCATATCCGGGACCATAATAGCCTGGGCCGTAATAGTAGCCGTTCTGGGATGCGATCGCGCCACCGACGATGGCGCCACCGAGCAATCCTGCGGCGACGCCGGCGGCGACACCGCGTTGTGCGTGGGCCGGGGCGGGCATCGCCACAGCCGAAACTGCCAGAGTGGCGACGGCAGCCACTGCCATCAACGTTCTCTTCATGGCTTCCACCTTTCCCTTGGGAGCAAAGGACAACTTTCAAATCGCCCTGTCGCGGTTGAAAGTTCCATACTTCACTTGAATGATCAATGAACGAGGCTGCCTGAATTAACGACCAACTGTGGCAACCGCGGGTTATCCGCGCGCACAAACCGGGAACATGGGCGATTTCGCCGGAGGACCAGCAATGGGAATGGCGGCATTCATGCTGGCGATCAGCGGCACCTCGCTGGTCTGCTATCTCCTGATGACGCGGGCGGAGAACCGCGGCGCCGCCCAACGTCGTCGCATGGCTGGCGACGGCTCTGGAAGCTCCAGCAGCTCTGATTCAGGCGGTGATATCTCGGGTATTTTCAGCTGGTTTGGCGGCGACGCTTCCAGCTCCAGCACCTCCGATGCGTCCGGCGGATCCTGCGGTGATAGCGGCGGCGGAGATGGTGGTGGCGATGGCGGCGGTGGGGGCGACTGACATCGCCGTCGCGATGTTGCGCTGGATCAATACAGCTTGTTTAGAGCCGTTCCAGTCTGTCCGAGGCCAGTTTGGAATAGCTTCAAAAGCCGGTTTTTCCTTTTGCATCCATGCGCGGCCTTCAATATCGAAGTGCCCAAGCATCACCGATGGACCGCCCGTTTTATGATTGTCTGTTCCTGTAACGTGCTTAGCGATCACGACGTCCGTAATGCCGTGAACGCTTCGGAGAATCTCCCCCGAACCGCCAAGAAGATTTACGGATGCCTCGGTTGCAGCGCCGAGTGTGGACGATGCGCGCGTACCATCAAGACCATCATCGACGAGGCGCTGGGCGCCTGCGCCAAGGCCTGCTGCTCCGGCTGCCCGCACAGCCGAACCGAGACGGAACCGCACGGCCACGTTGAGTTCGCGCTGGCCGCCTCCTGAAATTCCTGCCATTCGCCTGATCTGTGCGTTGTCCCGCCCGCTGCTTGCGGAAGCGGTTGCTCCCATTCGCGTTCTCATTTAGAAGCGTTCTAAATTAAGATTCTGGCCGATCTCGTCGGTCTCCAACAGCGGAGTGCATCATGCAGGGCGACCCCAAAGTCATCGATTATCTCAACAAGGGCCTGCGCAGCGAGCTCACCGCCATCAGCCAGTACTGGCTGCACTATCGGCTGCTGAACAATTGGGGCCTGTTGGACATGGCCAAGGTCTGGCGCAAGGAATCCATCGAGGAGATGGAGCACGCCGACAAGTTCACCGACCGCATCCTGTTCCTCGACGGCTTCCCCAACATGCAGGTGCTCGATCCCTTGCGGATCGGCCAGGACGTCAAGGAAATCATCGAGTGCGATCTGGCCGCGGAGATCGGCGCGCGCACGCTCTACCAGGAAGCGGCGACCTACTGCCACGGCGTCAAGGACTATGTCTCACGCGACCTGTTCGAGAGCCTGATGAAGGACGAGGAACACCACATCGACTTCCTCGAGACTCAGCTTGACCTGATCAAGCGCATCGGACTCGAGCTCTACACCCAGAAGCACGTCGGCGGTCTCGAGAGCGAGCACTGAGCTGGCAATAAATCGTCATGGCCGGGCTTGTCCCGGCCATCCACGTCTTGGCTCGGAGTCAGAAAGACGTGGATGCCCGGGACAAGCCCGGGCATGACGAGTGAGTTTGTTGTGGCTTCCGAATTCTAGCTGCTCTCAGAGCTGGGTCTTGTAGCGCGCCTCGACCACGGCCTGGCTTTCCGGTTCACCGAGCGTAGTCTGGTCGTGGATCACCTCGGCGATGCTCGGGAATACCTCGCGTTCGACGCGCGTGTCGGCCGCCCACAGTTTCGAGCGCATCAGCGCCTTGCCGCAGTGAAAATAGGCTTCCGTCACGTCGATGCGCAGCACCGCGCGCGGCGGCTTGCCGAATTCGACCATCGACGTCAGGAGATCCGGATCCGCCGACACTTTGCCTCGGCCGCTGACGCGCAACGTCTCGTCGATGCCGGGTACGAAGAAGATCAACTGCACGAAACCTGAACCCTCGACGATGTTGCGAAAGCTGTCGATGCGGTTGTTGCCGGAACGGTCGGGCATCAACAGCAGGTTCGGTCCGGCGACGCTGACGAAGCCCGGATTGCCGCCGCGCGGCGAGGCATCGACGCTGCTGTCGGAGCCTGACGTGGCCAGTACGCAGAACGGCGACATCTCGATGAATTTTTTCGAATGTGCGTCGATCTCCGGCCGCGCCTTGGCGATCACGCGTGCAGTTGGTTGCGGATAGATCGAGGCGAGGTCAGAGGCGGCAAGATCGGTCACGCGGAAAGCTCCCGTCTGGTTTCCGCCAACCTACCATCCGCCGCCGCTGCCGTCATCTCGACGCTGTCTAAACCGCATCGGCGGGGACGAAGCAGCTGATGATGATGCTGCCGCGATGGTGCACGTACCACACCACCGCTTCGCCGACCGGATTGCCGCGGTCGCGGATGATGGCGCGCTCCGGCACCGCCATCCATTGTCCCTCGATCGGCACCCAATAGGCGCCCGCGCGGAAATCATAGCTGGTGCGATGGCCGTCGGAGATGTCGCAGCAGGGCACGCCGTTCGGCGCCATCACGCTCTTGAACCAGGCGCGGATGTCGGGTGGCGCATTCTCATACTGACCGTTGTCGAAGGCTGTCGCGGCGCCTCCCAGCACCGACAGACACGCAAGCAAAGCGATAGACGCGAACCGTCGCATCAAAATCCTCCACGTGGTGTTTGCAGCATCGTCGTTCGCCGGATCGCGCGACGAATCTTATCTGTTGCCGGGATTAGGCACGAACCATACGCCGGATGCATGCTCAAAGAATCAGCGATGCCGGGAAACGTTAATTGATGCGCTGCGAAACGATGGCGCTGTCCTGTCTCTTACGCGCCGTCCTCGACGTCCGTCTCCGGCCGGTCGCTGCCATCGGCGGTTTCGGTGAGCCACTTGCCCTCGGCGGTCTCGTACTGGATCGCCTCGGTGCGGCCGGGCACGCGCTGCTCGGTGGCGGCGCGGCGGGCGGCGGAGAGGGCGGCGGCATGGGTCGCGAACGGTTCCGAAAATACGCCGTTGACGGTGTAGGCCCAGCCACCGTCGTGCTGGATGATTTTGTAGGTCACGTGGCTCATCGGGGAACTTGGCTCCCTCGTGGCGAGGCAGGGGTGAACGCGCCGGCCATTCTATGCCAAAATCGGTCACGATGTCGCATTTTGCAGGGGCCGATCGTCCTTAATAGGAAGCCGGAGCGCACGCGAGGCGAGGGAGAACAATAATGTGCCGCAACATCAAGACGCTGTTCAATTTCGAGCCGCCCGCGAGCGAGGATGAAATCCACGCTTCCGCGTTGCAATTCGTCCGCAAGCTTTCCGGTTTCAACAAGCCGTCGCAGGCCAACGAGGCGGCGTTCAACCGTGCCGTTGCTGACGTCTCCGATGCCGCGCGAAAATTGTTGACCTCGCTGCACACGCACGCGCCGTCACGCGACCGCGACATCGAGGCGGAGAAGGCGCGGGAACGCTCAAAGCTGCGATTCAGCTAGCCGATGTTTGTCCGCGTACCGTGATGCATCTCACGGTACGATGCGGCTGACACGTTCATGATGGATTCTCGTCTTGCCCATCGGAGAACGTCATGAAGCCGGCTATCCCGCTGAAACTGTGCTCGATCGCGTTTGCGGTTCTGTGGACCTGCGGGATGCTGTGGTCGAGCGGCATCATCGACCGCGCCAATATCATCATCCTGTCGATCTGCGGCGCGTTCGCAGGGCTGGCCTGGCATTACGCCATGCGCTGGGCGCTTCAGTTCATCAACGGGCAGCCGCCGAGCGATCATAGCGCCGCGCCGCATCCGTGAACGCAGCCAAGGCCTAGTCTTTGTCCTACTCTCTGTCCTTGTGCTTGTGCTTTTTCTTCTTCTTGTCCTTGCGATTCTCGTCGTCATCAAGCGCGTCGGATGGCTCCTCGACCAGGGCAGCCGCCGCCAACGCTTCGCGTTCCGCCGCCGCCTCGGCCTCGCGCTCCGCGGCCTCGCGCTCGCGCATTTTCCGGTGATCTTCCCAGGCGTCGAAGATCAGATGCAGCCACGGCATCACCTGCTCGATCGACGGCAATTGTCCGGGCGGACCGGGCTCGCCGCGCGGACCCGCGGCACCCTGCGGCCCGGGCTTGCCCTGCGGTCCGGCTTCGCCGCGCGGTCCCTGCGCACCGGTCTTGCCTTGTGGGCCCGGCTTGCCACGCGGACCTTCCAGTCCGGGCCGTCCGGGATGCCCCTGCGGTCCAGGACGTCCGGGCTCGCCTCGCGGTCCCTGCGGTCCTGCTCGTCCCTGTCGGGTCGATGGTTCGTCGGCCACGGCTGCGCTCCGCTTTCAAATTGATGCCGTTATTACCAGACGTTGGATGACGGCTTCAATTCTGTTGGCTGTGCTTATGCACGGCATCAACAGTCATAATGCGCTGGGCCGGAGCGGTGTGCCGACGCTAATCGCCATACGCGGGCACGTCGATTCCTTCAGCCGAATATTCCCGGATCTTGTTGCGGAGCGTGCGGACCGACAGGCCGAGCACGCGCGCGGCGCGGGTGCGGTTGCCGTCGCAGCGCGCGAGCGTTTGCAGCACCAGCTCGCGCTCGACTTCGCCGACGGTCGCGCCGATCAGGAGCGGGACGACTTCATTGGGAGCCAGCGACGGCGCGGAGGCTTCCGGCGCGGGCAGAGTGGACGCGTATGACATGTAACCTCCCGATCAACGCTCGCCCCATCGTTGGAGCGGAAACATCGAGATTGAACTACCCCTAGGCTGGTGCGACCGTGGGCCGACAAGGTTAACAAGGTGTTAACGCAGCGCCTACGTGCCTGTAACGCCTGAACAATACCCAGAATTTGCCATGATTGCCGTCGCTTCAGATCGTCTGGTAGCCGCCATCCACCATCACGATCGAGCCGCTGACATAGGCCGAGAGATCGGAAGCGAGGAAGATCGCGGGCCCCACTATGTCCTCCGGCTTGCCGGCGCGGCCGAGCGGGGTGTGGTCGACGAAGACCTTCACCAGATCCGGATTGGTGGCGCGCACCTTCTCGTTCAACGGTGTCTCGATGAATCCAGGTCCGATCGCGTTGACGCGCACGCCATCCTTGCCGAGTTCGGCGGCGAGCGCCCGGGTGAAGCCGAGCACGCCGTGCTTGGAGGCGGTGTAGGCCGGCGAGCTCGGCGTGCGCAGATGCATGAACGACTGGATCGAGCCGATATTGACGATGCGCCCTTTGGCCGCGCGCAGCGGTTCGAGGAACGCATGCGTCACGTTGAACACGCCCGTGAGGTTGATCGCGATGATGTCTTCCCAGTCGTTGCTCACGGCTTCGGCTGCGCCCAGCATGCCGTTGCGGCGGGCGATGCCGGCATTGTTGACGAGGACCGAGACTGGCCCGATTTTGTCGGCGATTTGTTTCGCCATCGCGACACAGTTGTCACGTTTGGTGACGTCGAGCGCGAAACTTTCCGCCTTGCCTTTGGCGCCGCGGATTTCCTTCGCAGTCTCTGCCGCGGCCGTTCCGTTGATGTCGAGCACCACCACCCGCGCGCCCTCGCGCGCATAGCCCACCGCGATCGCGCGTCCGATTCCGGAGCCTGCGCCGGTGACGACGGCGATATGGTTTTCGAGAAGCGCCATGGCTGTTTCCTTTTTTGTTTTGGTGGATCAGGCCAGCCTGCATCGGATGGAGGCTGTTGTCCACGCAGCAGGAGTAGCCTGCCGCAGCGTTGGTCGATCTGCCCCGCGCTTGCTACAATTGCCGTGTACGATTCGATGCTATCGCCAAGCGCATTCACCGAAATGCGTATTCACTGAAATTCCGGGAGGTCCTCCTAATGAAGATGTCATCCACCCTTCGCGCCACGTTGCTCGCGCTGGCGGCTTTCGCCGCCGCCACCTTCTCCTCGGCCTCGCGTGCCGATGAGGGCTTCGTGACGCTCACGATCTACAAGGCCGGATGGATCATCGGCGGCTCCGGCGGCGGCGGCGTCTTGAACCTCCGCGGCCGCAGCTACCGGCTCTCGACCGGCGGGCTTGACTACGGCCTGGTGTTCGGCGGCTCCAAG
>WNGR01007554.1_pt1 | contig 11524 bp, 13 predicted proteins | sample 5407581 | NCBI WGS metagenome assembly WNGR01 (sample SAMN13153383, study PRJNA577476) | soil metagenome | isolation source: 80 cm soil or saprolite under Garry oak tree replicate 2 | place: USA:California | collected 2016-06-15
CGATCTTCGCGCCCGCCTCGAGGCTGCGCATGAATCCGAGATCAACCCGCTGCTGATGCGCGCGACCGACGTCAACGACCGCGTCCACCTCCATCACGCCATCAACGAGGTCGCGCTGTTCCGGCAGACCTACCAGGCGGCGCGCCTTCGGATCCTGATCGACGAACGCGAGCGCATGCCCGAGCTGATCGCCGACGGCATCATGGTGGCGACGCCGGCCGGCTCGACCGCCTATAATTTATCCGCTCAGGGGCCGATCCTGCCGATCAACGCCGCGCTCTTGGCGCTCACCCCGATCAGCGCCTTCCGCCCCCGCCGCTGGCGCGGCGCGCTCCTGCCCAACACGGCTTACGTCGTGATCGAGATACTGGAAGGCGACAAGCGTCCCGTGGCGGCGGTCGCCGACCACGACGAGGTCCGCGATGTCCGCCGCGTCGAAGTGCTCACCGACAAGACCATCTCGATGCGGATGCTGTTCGATCCCGGCCACAGCCTGGAAGAACGCATCCTGCGCGAACAGTTCGGCTCCTGAACCTCCTGCCGGATGTCCCGCTCGCAACGCTTCGTTAACCCTCCGCAAGATATGGTTAACGAAGGTTGACCGCTTTGGCCTGGGCGTCATGTTCCGCATCGACTTCAATAAACTCCGTTTCCTCATCTGCGACGACAATCCGCACATGCGCCGCATCCTGCGGACGCTGTTGCATTCGTTCGGCGCGCGCGAAGTCTATGAGGCCGAGGACGGCGCCACCGCGCTGGAAATGTACAGCCATTACGTGCCCGACATCGTCATCACCGACTGGGCGATGCCGATCTTTGATGGGCTTGAGCTGGCGCAGATGATCCGGCAGCCGGAATCCAAGGGCAACCCTTACGCGCCGATCATCATGCTGACCGGCCATTCCGAGAAGCGCCGCGTCACGGTCGCGCGCGATGCCGGCGTCACCGAATTCCTGGCCAAGCCGATCTCGGCCAAGGGGCTCTATCAGCGCATCCTCAACGTGGTTGCCAGTCCCCGGCCCTTCATCAAGACCAAGGCCTATTTCGGCCCCGACCGGCGCCGCAACACCAACTCCGCCTATATGGGCCCCGAGCGCCGTGTCGGCGAAAAGCACGAGGTGCTCCAGCAGCCCTCGCTGCTCGACAAGGCTCGCTCCTCCATCTAGCGCAACGTCTCCAACGACGAGGCAGGCATCATGGCGAAGAACAGCGCAAGGGACATCGAGGTCAAGGCCTTCGCCACGCATCATGTGATCACGCAGCCCAATCCGCTGCGCAAGGTGCTGCGCCGGGTCGAGGAAAAGGACATGGACGACCCGGTCGGCCGCGCCGAGCAAGCGCTGGCCGGCCTCTCCAGCGAGTTCAAGGACTGGATGACGACCGAGGTCAACCGGCTGTCGGCCGCCTACGTCGCCATACGCAATGACGGCTTCACCAAGGATAGGCGCGACGAGCTGTTCCTCGCCGCGCACGACATCAAAGGCGACGCCGCGACGTTCGGCTTTCCGGCGGCCGCGGGAATCGCCGAGAGCCTGTGCCGCGTCATCGAGCACGCGCCGGATCTCGAGAGGGTTCCGGCCGAGCTGTTCACGCACCACATCAACGCCATCCTGGCCATCGTGCACGATAACACCCGGCTCGACAGCCTCACGGTCTCCACCGAGCTCAACCGTCGCCTGCGCAAGGTTGCCGACGAATATCTCGCCCACGCCAACCGCGACCGCCCCGAGCATCTCGAGGTGATCCTGGCGCCGAGCATCGTGCCGGCGGAGTAGCGCTAGCTATTTTCTGAAATCGGGTGGGTTAGCGAAGCGTGCCCACCAATCAACTATGATTGTACGGATGCATGGTGGGCACGGCGCAAGAGCGCCTTTGCCCACCCTTGGCACCTTCGCTAAGCCGCGATCAGATCGTCATAGACCGGCGCGATCGCCTCGTCTGCGACCAGCTCGTCGCAGAACAGCCTTGCCTCTTCGCGCGCGGACTCGGTGGCGAAGCGGCGCAACAGGACCATCAGCGGCTCGGTGGCGCCGCGATCGGTCTCGCAATGGGTGAGCACGCGCTCGACCATGCGCCGGCGCAGCCGGGCCGCACTGTCGTCGGTATCGACAAAACCCTGCTCGTGGCAGGCATCGAGCGCGACCTGGAACGCCGCGAACGTCGCCTCGGGAAGCCCGGCGCGGCGAAACAGCGCGTGCAGGCTATTGCCGCCGCGATCGTGCAGCAGCGCGGAGACGCGCGCCAGCGGCAGATCGGCCAATTCGGCGAGTGCGGCGTCGAACAGTTCGAGATTGCTCGACAGCAGCGCGCGCAGGATCAGGCCCGCGGTGAGCTGGCCCGTGATACGGAGATGCCGCACCAGACCCTGCATGTCATCGCCGCGCGAGCGCGCCGCGATGTTCATGGTGGAGCGGTCGCGCGCCTCGGTCGTCATGCGGTCGGCGCGCTCGGCGCTCAGCCAGTTCCGCGCCACGACGAACTGCGCCAGCGTCTCGGAGAGCTTTGCCACCAGTGCGGCGCGCGTCGCGGCCGGCAGATCTTCCAGCACCAGCATCGCCTCGCGGATCGCGGCGAGATGACCGTGACGCTCGACGATGCGATCCCAGGAGAACGGTGCGAGCTCGGCATAAGAATTTTCGATCAGCTCGAGCGCTGCCGCCGCGCAGCCAACTTCGGCGATGGCGGCACAGACGGAAGCCGGCAGCGCGACACGGCGGGCGACTGCGCACTGCACCTCGTCATTGCCGGTCGCGACAATGTCGACGAGGTCCGCGTCGATCAGGAGCGGCGAATGTTCGAGCACGGGAAGTGCCACGGATGGCTGGTCTGCCGACAGCGCTCGCACGATCGCCGCCGGCGCCTCCGCATTGCGCGCAAAAGCCTCCGCCATCGCCTGCCGCACCAGAGGCGACGGATCGTCGAGCAGCATCAGCAGCGCGCCTTCGGCGGCGACGCGGTCGTCATGGGAAAGGTCTGAGATCAGCCAGGCCCGGGCCAATGCCCGTGTTGCCTCGGCCCGCTCACCGGCGGACGCTGTCCTGATCCAATTGATGAACTGCCGAACGATCATGGTGCTTCCGGCTTACGCAACGAAGACGAAGCGGTGACGGCTTGTCACCTGCAACACAAAATAAACCATGACGCTTAACAAAGCGTTCACCATAACTGGCTGGTTTTATTGACGTTTTGTTAAGGGAACCAAGCCGCCTTACACCGCGTGCCCCGGACGCAGCGCTGCACCACAAGCGCTATGGTGGTGCGCTGCCGAGCCGGGGCCCATCACTCTTTATGCGCGAGCTGGGTCCCGGCTCTGCGGCGCATCGCTGACGCGTTGCGCCTTGTCCGGGACACGAAGATAAAAATTAGCTTGAGAACGTTCCGCTGCGATCGCTGAAGAGATCGAGCGGCTGCGGTGGCCGCACGTCGGGTGTGGCTGACGCGACCGAGGTCGCGGGTGCGACCGAGGTCAGCGAGGCATTGTTGCCCCACAATTTCTGCACCGTCGTCGAGACCGGCTGCGTGGCGTCGGCGGGCTGATAGATCGAGCGAAACACCGGCGTGCTCGGCGCATTGTCCGCGACCGTCGTCGTCGACGTTGCGCTGACGGGCGTCACCGAGCGCGTATCGGGGAAGGTCTGGAGATAGGCGGCGCTGTTGATCATGGGCGCGGTGGGCTGCACGCCGTTTGCGCTCGCGACCTGCGTGGTCGAGGGCGTATCACCGTACATCGCCATCGCGCTGCGCGTCGATTTCGCATTCGAGGCGCTGGCGTAGCGCGCGTTCAACACCGAATAGACCTCGGAGACGCTGCGCGCGCGGCCGTCCTTGGCGTAGAAGATCGAGCGGTTGGCGGACGCCGCATTCGGAAACAGCCGCGCGCCGACCGCTTGCGGATTGTCCTCGGCATTGGCGATCAGTTTCGCGGCGCCGCCGACGCCCATGAAATGCGCCATGTAGAGTTCGCTGTCAGACGGCCTGCGACCCAGCAGGCCGGTGAGCTTGAAGCTGTTGGACTGCGTCAGCGCCGCCGCCATGCTCGAGGCGGCCTCCGGATCATCACGCAGCTTCATGATCGACCGCTTCATCATGGGATCATCGACAGTGTACGTGCCTGACGACGTCTTGCTGATGGCGTCGGAATAGCTGCCATAGCCGAGCTGGGTGCCCGCCTCCTTCACCGTGCCGAGCCAGGTCTGGTCGATGAACTGGTAGAGCCCATGGGCGGACGAGGTGGTGGCACCGGCGGTCGGATCGAAATCCGATTCCATCTTGGCGGTGGTCAGCATGTATTCGAAGCTGACGCCGGTCTGGCTCGAGGCCTGCTTGATGGCGCCGGCGACACGCTTCGAGCCATCGGTCGCGGCCGTCTGCGTGGCACTGGAATTGTCGACCGACATGATGGAGTGCCCGCCCCGCGCGGCGTTGAACGGCGCCGGCAATTCGGACGCCCTGTCGTCCCACCGTGGGACAGGCATGGTTAATGCGGGGTTAATTCGGCGCTCCCCCCTCACCCCGAGTCATTCCGGGGCATCGCGCAGCGATGAGCCCGGAATCCATTGGGCCGCACGTAATGCCTGTTGATGGATTCCGGGCTCGCGCTTCGGCGCGCCCCGGAATGACGGAGGGCTATTTCTTGTAGACCGCGTTCGGATCGAACAGCCTGTCCGCATCGACGAACACCAGCTTCGCCCCGCCGCCCTCGGCCTCGATCTTGCGGTAGAAGCAGGACCGGCGGCCGGTGTGGCAGGCCGCGCCGATCTGCTCGACCCGAAGCCAGACCGCGTCCTGGTCGCAATCGGTGCGGATCTCGACCACGCGCTGGGTCTGACCCGAGGTCTCACCTTTTCGCCACAAGGCATTGCGCGAACGGCTGAAGTACCAGGCTTCGCCGGTCGCAATGGTCTTGCGCAGCGCCTCGTCGTTCATGTGGGCAACCATCAGCACGTCGCCGGTGGCGACATCGGTGGCCACGCAGGTCACGAGGCCACTCGCATCAAAGCGCGGCTGGAAGGAAAGGCCTTCCTCGATCTCATGGGAGTGAGCGGACACAGAAACCTCGCCAGTTATTCGCGAGGTCAGCGTTGCATGCCTCGCACCAGGGACAGGAAGCGGGCCTGCTCCGCCGGATTGTCGCGGAACATACCGGTGAAGCGGCTGGTGAACGTCGAAGCGCCATGCTTGGCGACACCACGCACCGACATGCAGGTATGCTCGGCCTCGATCAGCACGGCAACGCCGCGGGGCTTCAGGATCTCGTCGATGGCAGCGGCGATCTGCGCCGTCAAATGCTCCTGGGTCTGGAGCCGGCGGGCGAAGATGTCGGTCAGGCGCGCAAGCTTGGACAGGCCGACGACGCGCTCTACCGGCGTATAGGCGATGTGCGCCTTGCCATAGAACGGCATCATGTGATGCTCGCACTGCGAGGTGAACTCGATGTCGCGCACCAGCACGAAGTCGTCATAGCCGGCGGTCTCGCCAAAGGTGCGGTCGAGCACCTCGGCCGGGCACTGGTGGTAGCCCTGATAGAGTTCGTCGAAGGCCTCAACCACGCGGCGCGGCGTGTCGAGCAGGCCCTCGCGTTCGGTATTCTCGCCGATATAGGCGAGCAGTGTCTTCACGGCCTGCTCGGCCTCGGCACGTGCTGGGCGCGGCTGGTCGGCGCGGACGGCGGCCGCGAGGAATTCCGCAGGATCAAGCTCCGCCGGGCGGCTCTCGGGCTGCCTGTCGGAGGGCTTGTTGGGGCGGATGGATTTGATTGTAGCGTCCATATCGACTCCGTTCGACGGCCTTGCGGCCGGAGTGTCACCGGCAGACGATGGGGCGGCAAGCCGCCGGACGCCTGAACAGAACAGTTTTGGCGGAAAAGGTCTTCGGTTCTAACGCCGGCCGCGTGGGCGTGGATCACCGCCGCCGGCCCGTCGGACTGTTTTTCCGCCAGTTCCGTCCCTATATAGGACCGTGGACGGCGCCCGCCAAGGCCGATCCCGCCCGGAAGTGCTGGACTCCATCACATGCTGAACGACATTTATAACAAGCGGATCATCGAACTGGCCGGCAATATTCCGCGCCTCGGGCGGCTTTCGGACCCCGACGCGAGTGCCACCGCCCACTCCAAATTGTGCGGCTCGACCGTCAAGATCGACCTCAAGATGGATGGCGACACCGTCACCGACTTCGCCCATGACGTGAAGGCCTGCGCGCTGGGGCAGGCCTCTTCATCCATCATGGCAAGTCACGTCGTCGGCTCGACTGCGAGCGAACTCCGTGAGTTACGTGAAACCGTTCGCAAGATGCTGAAGGAGAATGGCGCTCCTCCCGACGGCAAATGGGACGAGATAAAATTCCTCGAGCCGGTCCGTGATTACAAGGCGCGCCACGCCTCGACCCTTCTTACCTTCGATGCCGTGGTCGATGCCATTGGCCAGATCGAGGCCAAGGCCAAGCAGCCGGCTGCGGCGCAGGGCTAAAGCTCTTACTTCTGCGCTGCCGTTGCCGGCGCCGCCGGCGCAGCACCGACGGGCACCATGGCTTCCGCCGTCTTGGTCGACTTGGCGGGCTGCGGCTGCTCCGGTTCCTCGCCGAACTTTGCCTGCGTCTTCGGCGCAAGCTCCGCCACTGCGGGAGCCGAGACGTCGACATGCGGCAGCACGTCGGCCACGAGATCGGTCGTCACGAGATTGGTGAGCTTCAATTCGGCTGTGTCCAGCTCGTGCAGATCTTCCCAGGGCGGCACGTTGAGGGCGAGCGACAGGAGATCGCCGGCGCCGCCCATGTCAAAGGTGTATTTGGCGAGCCGGCCGATATCGCGCTCCACGATCATCAGGTCCTGCGCGCTGTAGCTTGCGGCCCTGGCATCGTCGGCGCGGTCGCCCATCCAGATCTGGTGGACGCGGACATGCGCCGCCTCCGGCACGTAGCGCTTCTTGCCGGCCAGCAGCAGAAACACGCACATGGATTCGCAATAGGCCTCCGAGGCCACCGCCGGACGGGCCGACTGCCCGCCGCGGTTCTGAATGCTGATGCCGACCGTGGTCAAAAGTCCGAGATTGCGGAAGCGCCTGCCAAGCGTGATCGCGTCGTTGACGGAACCACCGCTGGAATCGAGCACCACGGTGGCGCCGCCGAGCTGGCGCCCGCGGGAGAATTCTTCGAAATCCTTGGGCGTGTCGGCGGTGATGATGCCGATCGCGCTGACCCAGCCGCGGCAATTCGGCTCGCAGGCGACCCAGCCGAACTTCATCGGCAGCTTGCGCTCTTCGAGGGCAGCACCGGCTCGGGCCGACGATCCGAATGTCGCGACGGCGCCAGCCAGCACGACCCCACAAGCGGCGGTTCCCACCAGCAACCAGCCGCGAAGATTGAGCGCCTTCAGAAATTTCAAACTGGTCCCTTCCCCAAGCCCATTTGCGCGATTATCCCCGCTTCGCGCCCGATGAGTCGACCATACAGACGTATGTTTCCACGGGTGTCACAAAAATGGTATCCGGGGGAATACAGATCGTCCATAGGTACTTGCTGCACTGCTCCCAAAAAGCACGCAAAATATGGCGTACAAACAACAGCTTACAGTTCCCTGCACCGGAACCGCGCAATACCTCGCCCAGGATCGCAGCAAAGCGCCCATGAAGCATTCAGCCTGCGAGCATTGTTCCAATCCTGTCGACGGCGCGCTCCGGCTCCCGCGCAGATTCGGCCGCGCGCTGATCTGGCTCTACCGGCACACGCTGTCGCCCGTGGTCGGCTACAATTGCCGGCACCTGCCGACCTGCTCCGTCTATGGCGACGAGGCGATCGAGCGCTTTGGACTCTGGGCCGGCGGCTGGATGACGCTCGCGCGCTTATTGCGCTGCAATCCCTTCGGCACCTCGGGCATCGACAATGTGCCGCTCATCGCACCGCCGGCCGCGCGCTGGTATCTGCCCTGGCGCTACGGCCGCTGGCGCGGCGTCAACGCGTCGTAGGTAAGTGTGCTGCGGTGCTTTGCGCATCGCTGCTCTGACCGGAACCGGAACTTTTCCCTCGCGTTGTTGTGATGCTCCCCGGGGAGGAAACAACAATGCGCTGGAAAATCAGCCCTCATTTTCACTTCAGGCTTGGTCCGCATCCCAAGTTCAATCCCAGGGATCACGATCCCCGAACCATCGATATGATCGCGATCGTGGCCCTGCTCGCGCTCGTCCTCGGCTCTGGCTGGTATCTGGCAACAAGCTTCGCCACGCAGCCGAATACGACAGCGTTCATCGTGCCGAGCCAGAGCGTACACTGGTAGTTCAGAGGTCCAGCACCAACCGCTCCGCGTCTGATCCCGCAACGCAAACCATGAGATAGCGTTCGCGCTCATATGGCGACAGGATGCGATCGCGGTGCACGGGCTTGCCCTCGATCCATCCGACCTTGCAGGCGCCGCAGATGCCCCCGCAGCACGACGTCGCGATGTCGATGCCCCCTTCCTGCAATGCGGCCAGCATGGTCTGGCCGGCACGAACCTGGATTTCGGTCCCCGTGCGTGCCAGCGATACCGTGAATGGCTTGGCATCGGGATCGATGACCGGCAGCGGTGCGACGAAACCCTCGATGTGAACATGGGCCGCGGGCCACGCGGCGGTCACGCGCTCGAAATCGTCAGTCATGCTTTCTGGCCCACAGCAAGCGACCAGCGTTTCCAGCCCGGACTCCCCGACCAACGAGGCGATATCCGGACGCCCGGCCCGGGACGTGCGATGGACGACGACGCGGCCTGCATCGATCAGCGAGGTGAGGTGCGCGGCAAGCGGCACCTCCTCGCGCACAATCAGATGCAGCGTGAAGTCGGCCTCTTCCGTTCGTGCAAGGTGCCGCGCCATCGACAGGAACGGCGTCACGCCGATGCCGCCTGCGACGAACACGTAGCGCGTGATCCACGTCTCGGGCGTGAGTCCGCCGCGCGGCAGCGAGACACCGATGACATCGCCAATCCCGATCTCGTCGTGCAGCGCGCGCGAGCCGCCGCGTCCGTCGGCCTCGCGCTTGACCGCGATGACATAGCGCGTGTTATCGGCGGGCTCGTTGCACAGCGAATAGGTGCGGACGAGCCCGTTCGGCAGATGCAGATCGATATGCGCGCCCGGCTTGAAGGGTGGCAGCTCCCATTGGTCGGGATCGGCCAGCGTGAACACTTTGATCCCTGCTCCGCCCTGCTCGATCCCGGCAACGACCGTCTTGATCGCCGTGATCGGCCGCGCGCTCATGCTGCATTCCGCACGGTGTCGCCGACCCTGACGATACCGCCTTGCAGGATCTTGCAGTTGAGGCCCGAGCGATTGATCAGGGGATCGAAGATCGCCTTGCCGGTAATCTCCTCGATATGCCGGCACGGTATCGACAAGCGGGTTGCCTCCAGCAAGGTCTCCCCGAGCCAGAAGCGGCGGCCGACGAGGTGATTCAACGGCACGCCCTCGACGGTGACGTTGCGTCGATGCTCTTCCGGCCCGAACTCGATGCCGGCGTCGCGCTTGAGCGCGATCAACGTCTCGAGCTCGAACAGCGTAACCTGCCGGCCCTCTTCGGGCTTGTGCGAATAAAACCCCTCTTCGCTCCCGATCATATAGCGGTCGCCTTCGATGCCCCTGCCGGCGACGAGAACAAGTTGTTCTGCTGCGCGCATAGGCAGGAAGGCACGCGGGACGAGATGGAGGAAGCGAACCACGCCGGTCCAGCCCAGGCGTGCTGCACTCTGCGCCGAACCGGCGCTGATGGTGTCGAGCATGACAGAATCCTTGTGAGAGGCGATGGCGCGCCGCAACAAGCGGCGCGCCGCGGGATCAGGTCAGTTCCTTGTTCGCCATTTCCGGTGCGAATGTGGTCGCGGTCGCCGTGATGGCGGCGCAGGCGATCAGCAGCGTCGACACCGGCCAGGTGGCGCCGCCGCTCCAGGCCATCAGCGAGGTTGCAATGAGTGGCGTCAACCCGCCGCTGATTGCCGCACCGACCTGGAACCCGAGCGAGGCGCCGCTGTACCGCAGTCGCGCGGAGAACAGCTCGGAGTACCAGGGCGCACCGATGCCGAACATCACCATCTGGCCGAAGGTGATCGCGACCACGATGGTGCAGATGACGATGGTGGGATCGCGGGTATTCAGCAGCCAGAACAGCGGGAAGGCAAACAGCGCCGAGAACACGCAGCTCGCGTAGAACATCCTCTTGCGGCCGACGATGTCGGACAGCCAGCCGAACAGCGGAATGGCGAACAGCGCGACCAGCGATGCCGCGAAGGCGCCGTTCAGCACCACCGCGCGCGACAGACCGAGATTGGCCGTGGCGTAGGACATCACGAACACGCCGCCGATGCTGGCATAGGCGATCTCCGAGATCTTCAGACCGACCGCGGTGAAGAAGGGCCGGCGGTGGTGCTTGAAGATCTCGACCAGCGGCAGGCTTGCGACCTCCTTCTTGGCCTGGACCTGACGGAAGGCTGCGGTCTCTTCCATGTTGAGACGGATGTAGAGGCCGACGCCGACCAGGACGATCGAGACCAGGAAAGGAATGCGCCAGCCATAGGCCATGAAGTCGCTTTCCGGCAGGCTCGCCACCAGCGCAAACATGCCGATCGCGGCGAGATTGCCGATGGGATTGCCGACCTGCACCATGCTGCCGAGCAGGCCGCGGCGGTGGGTCGGGCAGTTCTCGACCACCATCAGCACCGCGCCGCCCCATTCACCACCGAGGCCGATGCCCTGGAGGAAGCGCAAGCCGATCAAGAGCAGCGGCGCGGCGATACCGATTTGCTGGTAGGTCGGAAGCAGGCCGATCAGGAAGGTGCCGATGCCCATCACCATGATGGTGATCGCAAGCATCCCCTTGCGACCGACCCGGTCGCCATAGTGGCCGAAGATCGCAGCGCCAAGCGGCCGCGCCAGAAATCCGACCGCGTATGTGCCGAAGGCCGCGATGGTGGCGAGCGTGGGGTTGCCGGCGGCGAAGAACACCCTGTTGAAGACCAGCGCGGTCGCTGTGCCGTAAATCAGGAAGTCGTACCATTCGACCGCGGTGCCGATCACGCTCGACCACACGATCCGTCGCAAGCTCGCCGCCTCGTCCGGCGCTTCGTTCAGGGCTATGTCGTCTGCTACGGTCATCGATCTCTCCAGAAAGTACCGGCACCAGGGAAAGCAGTTCGTCCGGCCCGCGGAGCCCATCGGCAACCGGGACGCCCAAAATCGATCATGTTTACTGTTAGAAATCAACGACGCGGAACGCGGCAAATGCCGCTTGGATCGGCAAAATGCCGGTATTGCTCTATTTTTCAGCTGAACTACGTGGAATACCAACGTATCTGCTCACAATATCCGCGGCCGTGCTTCAAATTTTCGCGCATAAGTTTTCTATTGGAATACGCTTGAGCGCGGGCTGAGCGAGCCCCCCGCGAAGCGCCGGGCTGGCGGTTGAGGCATATCTGTTGCAAAAGATGCGCAGCAGTTCGGTCGTTACCTGGAGACACATGCGTGCTTGACGTCAGCAAGGCGGCAGCCGTCGGGGCCAATATCCG
>WNGR01007557.1_pt1 | contig 11523 bp, 8 predicted proteins | sample 5407581 | NCBI WGS metagenome assembly WNGR01 (sample SAMN13153383, study PRJNA577476) | soil metagenome | isolation source: 80 cm soil or saprolite under Garry oak tree replicate 2 | place: USA:California | collected 2016-06-15
GTGCTGCTGGCGCTCGCGTCGCGCGTGGGCGACGTGCGGCGCATCAATCGCACGCGGACTGAGTGGGACGCGATCGCGAACGGCCAGTTCATACTCACCACCCGGCCAGCCTACGAGCGCGCCGGGACGCACGAGGCGGTGCACGACACGGTGACCGAAGACCTGGCGCTGGCACAGGCCTACGTGCGGCAGGGGCTGGACATCTTCCTGGTGCACGGCCCCGAGTACATGAGCACGCGTATGTATCGGGACCTCGCGGGGATCGTCGAGGGGTGGTCCAAGAACCTGGCCCTCGGCGTGCCGCTGATGTTTCCGCCCGTACCGCTCGTCCGGCGATGGGCGGCCTACGCGATGTGGCTGCCGGCGCTGTGCTGGATCTTGCCGCCGGTGTTGTGGGCGGCGTACGGCTGGAGCTGGGCTGCGGTGACGACGCTGATATCGCTCGCGATTTGGATCTCGTTGTACGCGGCGGAGAGGGTGCCGGTATGGTACGCGCTGCTGTACCCGGTGGGGGCGGGGATGGTCGCGTACATCATGATCCGCTCCGCCTTGCGGGGCTCGAGGAAGGTTGAGTGGCGTGGGAGGGTCTACGGGCGAGCAGAATAGGCAACGCCACGAGCCTGGCCCGGCCGCGCACACCATCCACGCTTCGGCGCTCCAGGAGCTAGAAGTAAATGGTCGCCACGAATCGTATGGCGGGAGCGCTGCCCTGATAGCTCCAAGCGGTCGACCGGTCCCCGGTTGAGGACTCCGTCCTGCTTCGAGTATAGGTCAGCGTCGCCGTGGCAGTTCCCCCGAGGCTCAGTTTGGACGCCACAAAAAACGCCGCTCCCAGCTCCCCGAACAGGCCGGCGCTCCAACCGTTCGTCTCTCCGCTGGCGCGGCCGAACGACGAACCTCCGTTGTGGCTGAAGCCACCCAGGAAGCCCAGCGTCTGGAAGCTGACGATCTTCTGCCCCGGCCCTTGATAAAACCGCCTCCCCAATCTGAGCGAGATGCTGGCATTCGACTCGAACGAGGACAGCACCGTGTCCCTGGGGAAGGTCACATGAATCGTGGTGTGCTCGTGCCCGCCCCCAAGTGCGGCATCGATGAGCCACGCGCGTTTCGGGGACGTAAACCTCAGCACGCCCAGCGTCGCGATGCTGAAGCCGCCACCGAATTGCATAGCCCACTGCCCGCGGCGGAACGGCAGCGTGTCGGGAGCCACGACATTCTGAGCGGACCCGAAGACGGGTGAGCACAGTAGCGCCAAACAGAGCGTGGAGCGGAGGGAGAGCACAGACGGCCTCGTGATAGAGCGACGCCGTCAACTATGCGTTGAATCCTGCGAACCGCCAGGCGTCCAGCGGGGAGGCTCCGTCGAGGCGGCAGAATGCATTCGCCGGACTCTGCTTCCAAAACTCGCGCGCTACCGCTACGAGCAGCACGAGGACGCGACCCGCGCCTCTTGACGAGACCAGCGCCTGCCCCTAGAGATGGGCGGCCGTGCCGACTTTGCCCGATCCGGACCTGCCGAGCCGAATCCCCACGTGATGGGTCTTGACAGGGATCAAACCGACCCGATGCCCGACCACTCTGAGCAGGACCACGACGCGGCGGAACGCGGCCACCCGAAGATGACCGCGACCGCTCCACCCGCGGGCCGCCGCTGGGTGCCGTCTGCCCTGGCGCTGCTACTCGCGAACGCCGTCCCGCTGCTCGGCGTGCTGTTCAGTCACTGGACCGTCTTCTCCGTGGTGCTCCTGTACTGGTGCGAAAACGTGGTCGTGGGAGCGTTCAACGTCCTGCGCATGCTGTGCGCGCAGCCGCGCAACGCCCCGCTTTGGGCGGGCAAGCTGTTTCTGATCCCATTCTTCATGTTCCACTACGGGATGTTCACATTCGTACACGGGATCTTCGTGTTCACCCTGTTCGGGGGAGGGCTGGCGCATGCGGACCGGAGCTTGACGCCGCGCGGTCTCCTCGACGCTCTGCAGCAGGCGGGGCTCGGGTACGCCGTGCTCGCTCTGGTCGCGAGCCATGGGGTCTCGTTCTTCCACAACTATCTTGGGGGAGGCGAATACTCCCGCGTGGGGCTGGATCGGCTGATGACTCGGCCGTACGCGCGCGTCCTGGTGCTACACCTCACCATCCTCGGGGGCGGCTTCCTGGTCCTGTTGCTCCACACCCCCCTGCCGGCGCTTCTGGTGTTGATCGCGCTCAAGACGGCGATCGACCTGCGCGCCCACCTCGCCGAGCGGCAGCGGTTCGGGGCCGCCTCGACGCCGTGACCGGCTTCCCTCAGAACTGCCCCGCCACCCGCCCCGCCAGGACCAGCCCCACCACGACGCTCGTCACTGCTGAGCCCAAGTGTAGCAGCGTGGCCCATCTCGCCCCGCGCCGCGACGCGAGCCGCACGATCGCGACGAGCGACAGCGATACGGCGAGCATGCCGAGCACGGTGCCAGAGGCGAACGCGACGAAGTAGGCGAGCTGCGCCGCCCGCGTCGGCGCTGCGGCGACGAGCAGCACGAGGATCGCGCCGCTCCCCGCAAGGCCGTGCAGCAGGCCGAACCCGAACGAGCGACGGGCGTCGCCGCGCGGATGGGCGTGCGCGTGCTCGACGCCATGGGCATGGCTGTGGAGATGGACGTGAGGCCCATCGTCGTGCGTGTGCACGTGCAGGTGCCAGCGGCCGCGCGCGTAGCGCAGCACCACCGACGCGCCGAGGGCGATGAGGAGGAGTGCAACCAGGAAGTCGGCTGCCGGCCAGAGCCGATCGGGGAGGTGGAAGCCGAGCAGGATGATCGCGGCCACTACCAGGCCGACGCTCGCCGTGTGGCCGACTGCCCAGACGAGCCCCAGGCGGCACGCGTCTACCAGACGCGCCTGCCGCGTCGCGAGGGTCGAGACCGCGGCCAGGTGGTCCGGCTCGAACGCGTGTCTTAGCCCGAGCAACAGACCGAGGCCGGCGAGGCCGAGAATGCTGGGGGCCATGGCGGCCGCAATTTAGCCCATTGTTCACGAAGAATCATGGCTACAACCTTTGAAGCCCAAGCTCTATCAGATAGGACACATGGAGCTCACCACTTCCGGGGTGGCGACCCTGCGCAGAGATCCTGACCAGGCGGCGGGAGACGCGGAAGCGGCCGACGCAGCGCTCGCCGCCTCGGGCGACGGGCGCGCTTTCGAGCGACTGTACCGGGTCCACGTGGCGCGGATTCACAGCCTCGCCCGCCGGATGATCGGGTTAGACGCAGCGGACGACGTAACGCAGGACGTGTTCATCCGCGCCTGGACCAAGCTCGCGACCTTCCGGAGCGAAGCTGCCTTCGGGACCTGGCTCTACCGCCTCGCGGTGAACGTAATCCTCGCGCGGCGGACGACGCTCGGCAGCGAGCGCGGGCGCTACGACGACTCGGAGAGTGCGCTGGAGTCGGCCGCCCGCCCGGCGGCGGCGCCCAAGATCTCGATGGATCTCGAGGAGGCGATGAGCCGGCTCCCCGACGGGGCACGACAGGTGTTCGTGCTGCACGACCTCGAGGGATACAGGCACGAGGAGATCGCCAAGCTGCTCGGGATCGTGTCCGGGACGTCGAAATCTCAATTGCATCATGCGCGCATGGCGCTGCGGAAGCACCTCGAATAATGCGGAGTGCGGAATGCGGAATGCGGAATTGAAGGGAGGGCGCCGATGAGCGACGCGTGGACCGAGCGTCTGTCCGAATACATCGATGAGACTCTTTCCGAGGGCGAGCGCGTGGCGATCGAGGCCCACCTCGCGAGTTGCGCCGCATGCGCCGCCACGCTCGACGAGCTGCGGCGCGTGGTGGCACGGGCCCGTGCGCTCGACGACCGGCCCCCCGCGACCGACCTCTGGCCGGGGATCGCTATTGGCATCGGACTCGCGCCCGGGGCGCATCCGGTCGCCAGCCTGGGGCAGCGGCGTGCGCGCCGACGCCTTTCGTTCACGGTGCCGGAGCTCGCCGCGGCGGCGATCGCCCTGGCGATCCTCTCAGGCGGGGCGGCGTGGCTGCTGTTGCGCGCGAGCAAAGCCGTGCCCATGGCGACGACGGCCACGCCGGCGCCGATGCCGATGCTGGTGAACGCTGCCCTCTCCGGGACCGACCCACGCTACGCTGCGGCCGTAGCGGACCTGGAACGCGCGCTCGAGCAGGGGCGCGGGCGCCTCGACACTGCGACCGTGCGGGTGATCCAGAAGAACCTGTCCATCATCGACCGCGCGATTCGGGAGGCGCAGAGCGCGCTCGCGGCCGACCCCGGCAACGCTTACCTGAACCTGCACCTCGCCGAGCAGATGCGGCGGAAACTGGAACTCCTACGGAGGGCGAACGCCCTCGCCGGCGCTCGGAGCTAGGAGGATTTGGAGGAATGCTCGCGACGCTCGCAACGCTGACGGCCCTCGCGCTCGGCGCCCCGCAGCAAACCGACACGACGCTGCCGGTGCGGTCGGGCGCCCGCCTCGAGGTCGAAAACTTCGGGGGGGAAATCGCCGTCAAGACGTGGAGCCGGAGCGCGGTCCGGGTCACGGCCAGCCACTCGAGCCGCGACCGCATCGAGATCGGCGCCTCGGACGCGGGACTTCACGTAAAGGCCGAGGGGCACCGCGGGCCGCCGCACGTCGTCGACTACGAGATCACCGCCCCGGCATGGATGGCGCTCAACTTGAGCGGCGTCTACACCGACATCACCGTGGAGGGCGCACAGGGCGAGATCACGGCGGAGACCGTCCACGGCGAGGTGAAGGTGTCGGGCGGCTCCGGGAACGTGTCGCTCAAGTCCGTGCAGGGGGCCGTGACACTCGAGAAGGCGCGGGGCCGTATCGACCTGTACAGCGTGAACGAGGAGATCAAGGCGAGCGACGTCTCCGGCGACCTCACGGCGGAGACGGTCAACGGCGACATCACGCTGCGTCAGATCGAATCGAGCAACGCCGAGGCCAACACCGTGAACGGCGACATCACGTACGACGGGACCATCAAGGACGGTGGGCGCTACCGCTTTGCGACCCACGACGGCAGCCTGCGGGTCTCGGTGCCGGAGAAATCCAACGTCGCGGTGTCGGTCTCCACCTTCAACGGCGAATTCAATTCGTGCTTCCCTGTCCAACTGACCGGCAAGGCCAAGCACCGGTTCAACTTCACCATCGGCTCCGGGAGCGCGCGGCTCGAGCTCGAGTCGTTCGACGGCGACATCAAGATCTGCCGGCCCGGGGCCGTATCCAAGGAGGAGTGACCATGCGGGTTTCCACCCTCGCCGGCCTCGCGAGCCTCGCGGCCGGCGCGCTCCTGCCGCTCGAGCGCGCGGCCGCCCAGACCGAGTTCCACTGGAAAGGCCGCATCGCCTCCGGCAAGGCGATTGAGATCAAGGGCGTGAACGGCGACGTACGGGCGGTCGCCGGGAGCGGCGAGACCGAGGTGACGGCGGTGAAGCACGCCCACCGCTCAGACCCCGACGAGGTCAAGATCGAGGTGGTGGAGGACGAGGGCGGCGTGACGATTTGCGCCGTGTACCCAAGCGACGGGCGCCGCGAGAACCGATGCGAGCCCGGCGAGGGCGGGCACATGAGCACGCACGACAACGACGTCAAGGTGGACTTCACGGTCCGGGTGCCCGAGGGCGTGAAGTTCATCGGCAAGACCGTGAACGGCGAGGTTGAGGCGGGGAGCCTGGCGAGCGACGTGGACGCGAACACCGTCAACGGCTCCATCCGCATCTCTACCTCCGGCTACGCAGAGGCGCACACCGTGAACGGCTCGATCATGGCCTCGATCGGCCGGGCGAACTGGAGCGATGGGCTCGAGTTCCGTACCGTGAACGGCGGGATCACGCTGGACCTCCCCGCCACCCTCTCCACCGAGGTCCGCGCGGAGACGGTGAACGGGGACATCCTCACCGACTTCCCGCTCATGGTCACCGGGCGGCTCGGTCCGCGTCGGGTCCACGGGACGATCGGGAGCGGCGGGCGGCAGTTGGCGCTGGCGACCGAAAACGGATCGATCAAGCTGCGGAAGAGCTCCTAAGCAACGGGATGGGGGATGCGGGATGCGTGTCGCACCGACGCATCCCGCATCTCGCCTCCCGCATCCCGCATTAATCCGGTCCTTCCCGCAACGCTCCGGTACCTAAACCAGGGCCCTTCGTCAACAGATTCGGTGCGTGACGACCGAAGGGCCCGTGGTGTTGCGGGAGCTTCTCGCCCGCACCGAGCGGATCGAGGATCTTCGCGACCTTTTTGGCGCGCTCGGCTTCAAGGCGGCGCAGGAGCACGTGCCACCCGGGCCCTGGTTGGGCGAGGACCACGCGGAGGCGGCAGGCGTCCGCCGCGTGACGCTGGTGGCGCGCCACGACGCCTTCCGCGTGTTCGCGCTCGAGGCTCCGGACCCCGAGCGCGCGGTGCGCTGCGCCGCCCAGCGGCTCGCGCTGAGGGCTGAGCGCGGACTTGCCTGCGCCCTCGGGGCCGCGCCCCGGCGGCTCGTCTGCGCGGGTTGGCGCCTCGGCGGGAGCGCGCCCGCCGTGCGCGTCGCCTCGTTCCCGCTCCAGTGTCCGTCGGGGAGCGCGCTCAGCACCCTCGAGCGGCTCGCTCCCACTCCCGGTGAGACCTCGCTCGCGCTGAGCCTGCGAATCGGCGAGGCGCTCGCAAGCGAGGGCGTCACCCCCCGGTTCTTCAAGGCGTTCCGCGCGGTCCTCGAGCGGCTCACCGACCGGCTCGCCGCGCCCCGCAGCCGCACCGAGCGCCACGCCCTCGCCCTCAGCGCTCTGACGCGCGTGCTGTTTCTGTATTTCATCCAGGCGAAAGGGTGGCTGGATGGAGACCGACGCTACGTCATCCACCGCTTCGACGCCGCGTTGGCCGCCCGCCGCGCCTTTCATCGCCAGGTCTTGAACCCGCTGTGTTTCGGTGCGCTCAACCGGGCCCCGGCCGAGCGCTCGCCCGGCGCCCGCGCGTTGGGCAGGCTGCCGTTCTTGAACGGCGGCCTGTTCGAGCCCACGGCGCTGGAGCGCCGCTACGGGACCGCCGATTGGGGCAACGCCGACTGGCGCGACGCCTTCGACGCGCTGTTCGAGCGGTTCCACTTCTCGGTGCGCGAGACCGAGGACGCCGATCTCGTCGCACCCGATATGCTCGGCCGGGTGTTCGAGGGGGTGATGGATCCCACCGAGCGCCGCTCGAGCGGCAGCTATTACACTCCCGCGGCGCTGGTGCGCGAGGTGGTGCGGACGGCCCTCGAGGCAACACTCGTCACCCGGTTCGGGCTCTCGGGCCGCGCGGCGGAGCGGTGGGTCTATCACGGCGAGGCACCGCCCCGGTCCGTCTGGCCCCCGGGCCTCACGCGCCTTACGGTGCTCGACCCGGCGGTCGGGTCCGGGGCATTCCTGCTCGGCGCGCTGGAGGAGCTGACAGCCCTGCGCCAGGCGGCGGGCGACGGACCCCGCGTCGCCGTGCGACGCGACGTGCTCGCGCATTCCCTGTTCGGGGTCGACCTGAAGCTGACGGCTGTACGGCTGGCGGAGCTCAGGCTCTGGCTCGCCCTGGTCGCCGACGACGAGGAGGCCGACCTGGAGCGCGTCGCCCCCCTGCCGAACCTCGACGGCCACGTACGCCAGGGCGACGCGCTGCTCGATCCGCTGGCCCTGGCGCGCTCGCTCGCGGGCGGACGTGGGGAGAGCGGCAGCCGCGTGGAGCTCGAGCGGCTGGGGACGGCGCGCCGCACGCTCTTCGGCCTGGCCGGACCCGCCAAGCGCGAGGCGCTCGCCGAGCTGACACGGGCTGAAGCCGCGCTGGCGCGCACCCTCTTCGAGGACGCCATCGGCAGGATCGACGCCCGGCTCGCGGCGCTGCTCGCCGGCGCGCGCGACCGCGACCTGTTCGGCCGCCGGCGCGGACTCGATGGCGCCGAACGGACCCTGCTCCGCCGCCTGCGAGCAAGCCGGCGCGCGCTCCGCACTGCGCTCCGCCGGCTCGTCTCGGAGGGTGGTGCGCCGTTTCTCGCATTCGAGTCCCATTTCGGTGACATCCTCGCCGCGGGCGCCAGGGGCGGGGGCGGCTTCGACCTGGTCCTGGGGAACCCGCCCTGGGTGCGCGGCGAGCGGCTGCCCGCCCAGGTGCGGGAAGCGCTCACCGCCCGCTATGCGACCTGGCGCGCCGCGAGCGAGCGTGGCTTCGCGCATCTCCCCGATCTCGCCGTGGCGTTCGTGGAGCGGGCGCTCGAGCTGGCGGCGCCCGGTGGCGTCGCCGCGCTGCTCGTGCCGGCGAAGCTCGCCTCGAGCGGCTACGCGGAAGCGTTGCGCCAGCGGCTCGCGCACCGCACCCGAATCGAGCGTGCCGCGACGCTCGATGAAGGCGGGAGCGCCTTCCGCGCGGCCGTCTACCCGATGGCGCTGGTGGCGGCTCGGGCAGACCCCTCATCGCAGGGTCAGGTGGCCACCAGGCTCGGGCCGAAGAGCGCGGCGGCGCCCGTGCCCCAGCGCCTGTTGCAGAGCGAGGGGCCATGGCTGCTGAAGCCCGACGCGACGCGTGTCGCCCGCCACCTCGCCAGCCGGCTGCCCCGTGTGGGCGACCGCTGGACGCCACGGCTCGGCGTCAAAACGGGCGCCGACGAGCTGTTCCTCGTGGACCTGCCGGCGCCGTGGACGCGACCGGCCGTGCGGGGCCGCGACCTCGCGCCCTGGCGGGCCACGCCGTGCGTCCACGTCCTGTGGACGCACTCGCCCGACGGGCGCCCTCTCGAACGGCTGCCGTCGGAGCTCTCACGCCTGCTCGAGCCTTATCTCGACCGGCTGCGCCGCCGCAGCGACTACCGCAGCGGTGCACCCTGGCAGCTGTTTCGGACGGGGCTCGCGTCCGCACCGCACCGGCTTCTCTGGCCCGACCTGGCGCGCCGCCTGAGCGCCGCCGTGCCAGCGCCGGACGTCGTGCCGCTCAACACCGTTTACGGCATCGTCACGCGCAACGCCGACGACGCGCACGCCCTCGCCGCGCTGTTCAACTCCCGGATCCTCACCGCTCTGGCCCGGCTGCGCGCCGATCCCGCGCGCGGCGGCTTCCGGCGGTTCAACGCGCGCGTCGTGCGCGAGCTTCCCGTGCCGCCCGCCGAGCCGGTCGTCTGGCGCGCGCTCGCCGCGGCCGGCCGGCGTGGCGCGGCGGACGACGACGCCGTCGCCGAGCTGTATCAGCTCGATGTCCAGGATCGCCGTGCCCTGGCCGCACTCGTCCCGGATCCTTTCTGAGCAGCTCGCGCCCCTGCCCGAGCCGCTCGCCTGCCTGCTCCGCGCGGGTGCGGAAGCGCCGCCGGCGGCCGTCGCGGCGCTCGGCGCACGGGCGCTGCTCGACCTCCGCGCGGTGGCGCCGCGGGCATGGCCGTCGTGGCTCGCGCCGCACCAGATCCCCGCCGCAGAACGACTTCTCGCGATGCTCCGCCGCTACGGCGGAGCCCTGCTCGCCGACGCGGTCGGGCTCGGCAAGTCGTACGTCGCGCTCGCGGTGGCGCTCGAGATGCGAGACCCGTTCGCGCTGGTGGTGCCCGCCGTGCTGGTCCACCAGTGGCGTACCCTGCTGGCTCGGCACGACACTGAAGCGCCGATTGTGACGCACGAGTCGCTGAGCGTCAACCCTTCTCGCCCCCTGCCGCCCCGTGCCGCCCCCTACCGCCTCTTCATCGTCGACGAGGCTCACCGGTTCCGAAACCCTGACACCAACCGTTACCGCGCGCTCGCGAAGCTCGTCGTCGGCGCGCGCGCCCTGCTCGTCACCGCCACGCCAGTGCACAACCAGGTCGCCGATCTGTTTCATCTGTTCCGGCTGTTCCTGCGCGATCACGACCTGACCGCCCTTGGCGTGCCGTCGCTGCGGCGGGCGACGCGGGAAGAAGTGCCCCCCGACGCGCTGGCCGCAGTCGCCGCGCGGTTGTCGGTCGCCCGTTCCAGGAGGCGGGTGCGCGCGGGCTATGAGAAAGGCCCGCTCCTGCTCTCGTTCCCCGAGCGTGGAGTGGGTGAGGTCATCCGAGCCGCCCCCGCCGGCGACTCGCAGCTGGCGGAGTTGATCGCCGGCGTGCGCGAGCTCGCCGCCGTGGGCGACGCCGCGGCGCTGTTCCGCCTCGTCCTTTTGTCCCAGCTCGGATCCAGTCTCGCCGCGTTCCGGGCAAGCCTCGGCCGATACGAGGCGTTCCTCGATCTGGCGCGAGACGCGGCGGCCGGGGGGCGGACGCTCGGTCGCAAAGACTTCCAGCGGCTCTTCCCCCCCGCAGACTCGGACGCGCTGCAACTGACGTTCTTCCCGTTGCTGCTTGCACCGGGCGCGGCGCCCCCGGGGCCGCCGAGTGAACGCGACCGCGAGTTGGCGCGCCGCCTGCGGGAGCTCTCCGTGCTCACCGAGGACCCCAAAGCCGACGCTCTCGACCGGCTGCTCGGTCCGCGGCCGGAAAAGGCCATCGTGTTCGTGCGGCCGCGCGCCACCGTGCGATATCTGCTGCGCCAGCTGCGCGGCAGGCGCGTCGCTGCGGTCATGGGGGACACCGGCGTGCTTGCGACTGGGCGCGCGGCGCCCGCCGAGGTGCTGCGCGCCTTCGCGCCTCACGCGCAATGGGCGGGGGGAGCGGCCGCGCCGGCCGCGGCGCTCGAAACCGACGTCCTGATCGCGACCGACCTGTTGAGCGAGGGTCTGAACCTCCAAGACGCGGCGCGCGTGATCCACTACGACCTGCCCTGGACCCCGGCCCGGTTGGCCCAACGGGTCGGCCGCATCGACCGGCTGGGATCGCCGCACGTCCGCATCGAGGCGATCACGTTTCTGCCCCCGCCGCCGCTCGAGCGCGCGCTTGCGCTGGAGCAGCGTCTGGCGGCGAAGGTGAGCGCTCAGCGCGCCGCCGGAGCGGCGCAGGTCGAAGCGGTCGCCGCGCCGCCGGGAGAACCCGGCGCCCTCGATTGGTGCGACCGGCTGCAGCGCCTGCCGGCGGCATCCCAGCCGGCGTCGGTCGGCGCCTGCGCCGGAGTGCTCGCGCCGGAGCGGGCCGTGGCGCTCATCGTGCGGATCGGCGCGCTCGCGGAAGCACTGGTCGTGACGGAGACGGAGGTGCGCGCCGACCCGGCTCAGGCGACCGGACTGCTCGAGCGGGCGGTGGCGCTCGAGCCGCATCCGGTCGACCGCGCGCTCCTCGACCGAGCCATCGGACGCGCCGCCCCACTCATCCGGGAGCGTCTCGCGCGGATGGAAGACGCCCGCTGGCGCGCCGAGGACCGCGATCGGCTCGGCCGCCGGCTCATCCCCTGGGTGCTGACCGCGGCGCGCAGGGCCGCGCGGCGCGGCGACGCACCCGAGCTCGCCCGCCTCGACCAGCTCGTGTCGCGCCTCGCCCTCGGCATGACCGCCGGGGAAGAGCTGCTACTGGAGGAGCTGCTCGCGCGCCGGACCTCCGTCTCCGTCCATGACCTCCTCGCGTGGCAAGCGCGGCTGCCGCCGCTCGGCGAGGCGCCGGTTCCCTCGCGTGTCGAGCTCGTGGCGGCCGTGGTGCACGGGCCCCG
>WNGR01007560.1_pt1 | contig 11522 bp, 15 predicted proteins | sample 5407581 | NCBI WGS metagenome assembly WNGR01 (sample SAMN13153383, study PRJNA577476) | soil metagenome | isolation source: 80 cm soil or saprolite under Garry oak tree replicate 2 | place: USA:California | collected 2016-06-15
AGAGATAGATGTTCCATATTTCGAAGGAGACCGGGAACGTGAACAACTCCACACCTCTCTCGTATACTTTGAAGCATTCTTCAAAGTACTTGTTCTCTTCGAGGAATCCAGCGTAATTGACAATGATCTGGGCATTGGCTATGCGGAGCTCCAAGATTTTGTCGTACACCGCCTTCGTGGACTCCACGGTCCCGAGGGACTCTTCAAGATCGACATAGAATGACCAAAGCTTGAGCGACTTGAAGAGTCGCGCCTGCACTGGAAGCGACTAAGAAAAACGTTAAAGACCCTGACAAGGCTCCCAGATTTTTTTTTGGAACGTACGTGGTCATGATAATTGACCTTTGTATTTTTTGGGACAGCGGTGGCCCGTTGCATAACACGGACGGCATCATCATAGTTCCTACAGCATTGTCAGGTTATTTTTCACCGCCAAATGCAGACGCATCTTACTCGTGGCGTACTTCCATCTCGCACCATTCACACCAAACCTCGGCAAGGTCTTCGACATTCTTGAAGTTGACCTTAGTAGCCTTCTCGAGAACCTTGCGGGCACTAGCGAGATCCGCCTCCGCTTCGCTTGTTGTTCCGCCTTCTTCGTAAAACTTGGCAAAGTTGATATACAGGCGGTGGAGATTCGCTGTGGCTCTACGCGAAGCAATACTGGAGAGCGCCTGTGTGTAAGTTTCTGCGACCTGCCAAACAGCATGAGTGAATACTGACAGAAAACGAGAACACGATTGTAATCAGACCTTCTCGTCATTCTGTCCCCAAAGCGCCACCCTCTTCTCCCATTCTTGAACGTCGTTCGGATTCCGCCTGAGTAACACGTCATTGACTAGGAAGGGCCGTCGATCCATCAACTCTTCAAACTCTTTCATCTTCGCGTCGAGCTCTTCCTCCGTCTCCTTCGCGTCGAAGTCCTCGTCTTCTTCATCCGGATCCGCTAACTCTTCCATCAAGGCGCTGATTACTGACTCGCTGAATTCGGCATAGGCGTCAAAAATTTGGGTGAAGTCGCGAATGGTGAGCACGGTCGCAATGCCAGTTTCGAACGTTTCCTTGGCACGCTCGAACTCCCCCCGCTTGATCCAGTAGGTGGCTAGTCCCGTCCATAGTCGACCCGCCTGGTCTTTATATATGGCAAGGCCATCCTCGCGGACTATTTTCTCGATATCGAGCTTCCGTAAACTGATGGGGTCTTCGTCTTCGTCATAGACGGGCGCGGGCTTTCCGTCGGCGCCCACAGCGGTTGGAGGTCCAGCAAGACGAATGAGACTATTGCCATTGTACTGTTTCTGTGAACCATTTGCTCCAGTATTCATTGTGTCCTCGGCACTCTTAATCGATGCAAGTTCTTCAATACCGATACCGACCTCCTCAGCATGCGCCTCGACAACCTCCAGCCAGTCGCCAAGAAGTTGGTAAGGGCTCTTTCCTTCCGAACTGACATACTCTCCCCGCGCAGCCTTTCTTGAGAGCAGCAGCAACAGTTTGGCAGCTTCGAGAGGTCGAGGGGAGGGGTTACTTGGGGAAAGCAACAATGCAACGTAGCGCTCCGTCACGGACGGGTCTATCACAAGATACCTACGATAGACGGCGACGGTGGTGATACCACCTCGGGCCTCTGCCCAGAGGAGGTAACGAACCCATATGCGATGATGCAAGGAGGGAGGCAGAGTTCGTAGTGCACGGTCGTAGGTGCGACGTGCATGAGAATGAGAGAGGATTGGAGGACAGTCTGGGTGGTCGAAGATAGAGAGGTACATCAACCATAGCCTGGGTAGCTGGGATGGGCAGGGTCGCTTTGAGCACTCGAGGGTGTATGGGGAATTATTGACGCACCTTTGGCAACCACATCAAAGCACGTTCAAAGGCTGCGATTAGGGCCTTCCACTCTTCCCAGCCGACCACGCCGTCGAGACCACCATCCCATTGTTCCATGTCCTCCTGTTCCTCCTCGAGCGCGTCTTTGATGTCCGGGAGTCTCTTTTTTCCGCCAGCCCTCTTTTTTATTAGCTGTTTCCCCAAGACGTAGGACATGCGCATCTGGAGATAAGACTTCCAGAGCTTGAAGGAGGCAGGAAAGTTTACGAGGGCAGCTTCGTAGAGATAAGTGAGACGTTGGAGGGACTGGCGAGCAGCGGGCGAAGAGAGGGGGCCAAGGAGGGAACGTGTCCCTGGAGAGATGTCGGACAAAGGTTCAAGCTTGAGGAGAGCATTTTGTGCTTCGCGTGTTGTGTTGACTGCTGACCACCACTGACGAAAAGAAAATGGGTTGCGGAGGAGGTCCTCTTCTCTATGCAAATCTTTTATTGAGATGAGCGACGGATGAGTGAAGGGCGTAGGGACAGGAAGAGTGAGTGGAAAAGAGGCCGAAAGGGCGCTGGTCTCGACAGCCATTGCGACCAAAGTCAAGCAAGAACGCGTTCCGCGTCCGCGTCCGTCACGGTGTCGTTGACGCTCGGACGCACTGCTTGGTTTCGCACGATCTGATGGTACGCAAAAACTGAGATATCGTTCAATCGTCCTTTTTAATCGTACGTGATAGCACGGCGTCCGACGAATAAAAGATACTCAACAAGCACTCGCCGCCAAACGCGAGCGTGACAAGACAAAACTTTCCGCCTACCTCGTCTTGACAGACGACATTCTTCTCAGGGCATGAACACTCTCCCGTGTTTATAATCTATTCACGCGAACCTTCGTCTTTTATAGAAGAAGAATAAGGACTGGAGCAGAGAGGCATTCGGTCTCACGACACAGCTGCTCTCGACACACCCAGATGTTATCAATCCCGAATTTTACACAATATGGAACTACCGCAGGAATATCCTCCTCAACGGTATCTTTCCTGAAAGGTATGCCACCCTCCTCACATTTACCACCATTCGGTTCCCTTTACTCTCCGTAGCTCTCCCGATGAGATTCACGAACTGCTCGACAACGACTTGGCGATGACGACAAAGTTACTCAAAGTCAATCCGAAAGTCTACTGGATCTGGAACCATAGAAGATGGTGTCTCGAGCGTATTCCCGAAGGTCCTAATTCCACGGATGCTCAGGCGTGGAGACTGTCAACTTGGGAGAGAGAGCTTTTCATCGTAGAAAAGATGCTCGAGGCCGATTCTCGGAATTGTCTGTCCCCCTCGCTCACGCTAAGAAAATCATTCGTGACACATTCTCTACTCTAGTTCTAGCGTGGGACTATCGTCGTTATGTCGTAGCGAGCATGCCCGCTCGTCGCTTCGACAAGGCGGAGCTTGCATATACGACGAAGAAGATCGAGGCCAACTTCTCGAACTTTAGCGCGTGGCACCAGAGAACTAAAGTAATAAGTTCTCTGTGGGGTAGCGGTGAGATTGACAAGGCGTCGTCGCTCCAGAAAGGTGCGAATGGATTTTTTGCTGCTGTCTACACTCGCCGATCATCTCCGCGTAGAGTTTGAGCTTGTTCAGAACGCCATGTTCACACTGCCCGAGGACCAGAGCGCCTGGTTATATCACCGTTGGTTGATCGGCTCCGGTAGGTCGTTTATCCTGTTATTTCAATGACCCATGGACCTAATCATTGGCTAGGAGATGACAAGGTCATACTCGAACGTGAGATCGAGGTCGTCCAGACGCTCCTAGCCGAGCAACCAGACAGTAAATGTGAGTGTCCGGCCCAGTGACACTCGTACCATCTCACGTGCCCGCCTGTCGTGCAGGGTGTATGGATTCACTTGTCACTTACAAGCTGTTACTTCTAAAGAATCATCTCCACGCGGGATCACAGGAGAGTATCAACGTCACAAAGCAGTGTCTGGCGCTGCTCGGGCAGTTGGAGGGAATTGATCCCATGCGACGTCAGAGATACCATGATATAGGTTAGTGCAGCGTCGATAATCAGACGTGAACGAGCCGGTTCAACCATGTTGCTTGCAGGTTCCCTACTTAAGGAGTGATATAACGATGTCTTGTGACCAGAGGAACATGATTAGGATAAGATGCACATGTTTCACATTTAACTTCTGTCTAACGTGGGAGTTCACTTGACACGGATTTGTACAAGCTCACAGCGTTCATATGGGGCATATCATGGCATAGGATGACAAAACACATTGAAATACTGATAAACAGCCTGACTACAGAGGCAAGCCCATGGCTATTCATACACCACTACCTCGTCGTTCCGTGTGAAGTAGATATGATTTACAGCGTTCAGCACTTGCAGTTTCCAGCCTCGCACGTGCAACTGCAAGAGAATCAGCAAAAGGGAATGTAGACCCATGAAAGACCCACCTCTCGCCGCAGTTGCAAGAAGACACACCGCAGGTTCCGGCTTCATTGACAAGGTTCTGTGTGACCTGAGACAAGACGAAGATGAACAGAAAAAGGGAAAAGATGGGTGGGGGTACGTACGGAAGACATTGTACTGTAAGTTGATTGAAGAATAATCGGTGCTGACGACGAGATGAGATGCCCTTTTTATCTACTCGGAGTGTGTATATGCTTGTTTGGTCATGGCACGAGCAGCATCACATGAGCATATGGATATGGGCCGAGAGTCTGTTCTAGCTCAGTGGCGGAGACTAACGGGGTCATACTGTACAATCCCCAGAGTTCCTGTTCCTAGGCTAGCCACGGCCGGCCGTGACCTAATCAGTCGTACGTCGTACGCAGGCCATTCTGGACGTTATTATACTGTATTCTTACGGCCAAGTCCAATCATGAGACAAGTACTGTAGTTGGGATAGATCACACGCCCTACCAACGAGGTCTTAGGAGATATACTAGTTTACGCGAGTGAAAAAAAAGATTTGAGGGCCCGAGTCACCTCGTGGATTCAACGAGGCTTGGGCAAGTGGGTTACGAGGACGAGGACGAGGACGAGACTCCTCCTCTTTCTTTCCTCCTCTATCTCATTCCCCATCTTTTTTCTCTCTCTCCGCTGCGATCACTGCTTCCACGGCTAGTTTGCGTCGAATGGATCATCACAATCTCATCCGTAACATCTTTTCTCGAAATACCAGCCCTCCAATCCAATCTTATCCTGACGACCAATCAACTCAGCACTTTGCGCAGTTCCAGCACGTTTCCCCTTCACAAAGTCTCAAGGACGTGGCACCATCGTCCCCACCGACCCACGTCGAGTCTCTTTTTTCTAATTTAACAACCCCTGGCCAGTCCAGCGTCAACCCCAACCTTCCTCTTCAGGGCACCGCTTACCCTATGACCACGACCACAACTGCTGCGGCTGCGACCGCGTCAGGACCCACCTCTCCTGCCTCTTCCATCACAGCTCTCTCAGCTCCTACTAACATGACTACATCCACCAACACCCCGCCGAATGCGAACCCGCCAGGTGACAGTAGGCAAAGTGCCCTTCTTTCTCTCCTCAGCTCCGTATCCCCCGCAGGTTCTTCTTCGTCCAGCGCACCTCAACAGATTCCGACGCCCCCTGGTCCCTCTGGTCCTCCTAATCGCACTGGGCCCACTACAGCCGTCAATAACGAGTCTCAAGGTCGTTTTCTTCTGGAACAGCTCATGGCAGGGTAATCATCAGCTTGTTCATTTGTTCTCGGCGCCATACTTACCCTTGTTCACGTTTTTCACAGTAATGCTCCGCGTTCTAACGTCTCAGACACGTCTCAGCAACGACTTTCACCCCCCACCGGGCCTTCACCCACCTACCCATTGGTTGGCCCGCCTCAACAGCCGGAGATAAGTTCGTATTATGAGTCGGAACTCGTCACCCCACAGAGCACGACCACTGAGGCTATTCAAGCCGCCGCTCCAGCAGGACAATCACAAATGCAAGGATCCCCTCAGCCAAACAAGACCATGTTTGACTTTGTATCACCGTTCGATGCCCTTGCATCATCCTCAGTGGCCCCTATCCGAAAGCCTGCCCCCCCTGTCTCCCATCTGCAAGGACCGTCGGAGCCGTTTGAAGACACTTGGTCGTCCGTCATCGACCCTAAGCGCAGGTCTGTTGACAATCTTCTCGAGCAGCTTAGCGTCACCAAGGCCCCCGTGCCCCCGTCTGCTCACCCGGTCCCCGCTTTCGACCGACATAGCCCTGACGAAGAGACACCGATTTCCGAGCCAGTCCAATCCAAGGCCGCGTCTCGGCCACTACCCCCGAAGCCCATGCAAGCACCTTCCCCACGTGGCTCGCCGCCCAAGATCTCCCCTCCCGTCCGGCGGGACGTACAAGCGCCGGAGCCTTCTCTAGGGCCGCAAGTCGGCCCCGCTCTTTCGCACGTGTCTACGGGCCAAGCTCAGCGAGAAAAGGAAAGTTCGCCAGGTCCGCGCGGGAGCTGGAAGGCACACGAAGGTGGTCGCAACCGTGGCTCAGGATCCAGAGCCAAGACCCAGTCTGGTCCCATGTAAGCGACGATGGCTACTACTACTGGCTCGCTTTGACTTTGGTCCCTTTAGCTCCCAGCCGCAGACGATCATCGTGGACGTTGCGCAACCGCTGGATGATATTCAGGCACCTCGCGATGCTGTGAAATCGACGGCGATCGCTCTAGTTAGAGTTGACTCTAACTTTTTACCCGGCACGACTATTGGCGCTACGCACTGGGTTGCCTACGCCATGACGAAAGGTGTGTTGACGTGTTGCCACCGACAAGGAACTCGGTCAACCTTACTTGTTTCTACGAAGGTCGTGTTCGCGTAATCTCTCGTTCGAGCGGCGATCGTACGCTACTTCAACTTCCGGCTGTGTTTGCTCCCACTACATCGGTAACCGATATGGCCGTCTACGGCAACCGACTCGCGGGCGTTACTTCTGATGGAGGCTTTGTCGTCTGGGAGTTGCCCGATCTGATAACGGATGATGTCCCGTACGTTTCGCTAGCTGGCCGCCGACGAAATGCTTCGGACTTACTTGTACAACGTCATAGTGGCAAAATTCTTCTCTGCATCTTACCTTCCATGGGCCAGGAGGCACTCCATTCAGTGAAGTGGCACCCGAAGCAGCAGGACACCGTGGCTGTGGCATCTGAAAATGACATTTATGTGTTGAACATTAGCGAAGCCTCTCGGATGTTCGATGGCGAGCCTATCGTTCAATCTGACTTGCATCGTATCGTCCAGTCTATTAGGATGTCTGCCGTAAGCTCTTATCTGATCTTGTTTTGGGTATCATAGCTCAACCTGTCTTGTAGTCTCTCGTTGCTTTCGAGTTTGATATCGCACACTCCGCCATCGCCACAATTTCTAGTGACTCTTCCCTGGGCCTTTGGAGTCTTCGCGACCGCGGCCGGCCTTTCTGGTCCGCAACGATCCGCGGCGAGGATCCCCCTTCTTCCATAACCTTTGTTGACGGTGGTGTGGTTATCGGTCGCAAGCACGGCACGGTCTTCCAGCTTCTTCCAAACAAGAGCGGCAACGTGCTCTCCACCATCAAGTTCGTAAATGGAATTAACAACGGATTCGCTGATGATCCGGATATGTTCGGCCATGCCAATTATGACTCCCGAATCCAGACTTTATGGGTCGCCAACAACCGCCGCGACAGTATGGTCGCTTTCAAGCTGGGCTTTGATGTGTCCTCGCCAGGTCGAGGGAATGACATGCGTCCCTATATCGAGCAAGTCCTGGAATTCTCTGGACCCAAGCCAACTATCCACTTTGTCATCTTAACTGCGGACGCAGATCCGCGAGGCGAAGAAGCCCATGCTGCCTGCGTTGCGGCAAAGGTTCCTCCTGGAGAACTTGCGCTCGTGGCATTCTCCGTACATTCGTCCGGTGTGGACCAGGTCCTCATTCGCAAGGAGTGGTTCGATAGCGCGTTAGCGACATCCCTCGCCAAATTCCCGCCAACGCTGCACCTACCTCAGATTCCTGCGCCAGAACCAAGGAACCAGCGTCAGCAACCCATCCAAGCTCCTCCAGTTAGCATTGTCCATCCGGTAGCACAATCTATGATCCCTCCCCCTGGACCGAGGATCCGCACTCCTCCTTCAGCCGAGGAGGTAGAAACCGAGATCCGCGAGGAGGGCCGCTCTAACGACAATCGTGGTCGCGGGAGAGGCAAAAACGTCGGCTGGAGGGAGAAAGAGGCAAAAGAATCTTCTGCGAAACCGCTAGATACTGGGAATGAAGCGCAACTAGGTGCAGTCATGTCGAGAGAGATCAAGAAGATGGAGGAGAATTTGTACAGCCGTATCGGTCGTCTCGTAGGAAAGGAGCTTGACAAGCAGCGTATGTATTCGCCTTTTTCTGGGCTTTGAGGTGACTGAAATGCACTCTTATAGACCAACGCCTGGAGGATGTTCGTGTCAGCGAGCAGGCGGCAGACATCACACGCCAGGAGAAGCTCTTGAAGCTCATTTCCAACGAGTTGACCAAGAACACGACCAGAGTGGTCGAGATGGCTGTCAAGGCAGAGGTTCAGAACTCTGTTCTCCCCGCCCTTGAGAACATCACCAAGAACGAGGTGAAAGCCGTCCTCGTCGGCCAGATTGCCAAGGGCCTCGGCGACACCATGAACCAGGTTTGTTCGCTCATCGAACCTCTAGCCTCGCAACGCTGACAACTGTACGCATATCAAGGCAATTCCTACCGAGATTGAGAGGTTACTCCTTCGACCAGACGTATCCAGCCATGTCGCGCGGACATTCTCCTCTGCGATTACTCCGATTATTGAGCGTCATGTCAAGGAAGCTATCAACAAGACACTGATCCCTGCGTATCAGGCACAATCGTCTGCCATGCACCAGGAATTGTCTCGGGAAATCCATTCGGAGATGTTGAACATCAAGAAAGAAGTCATCTCTTGGCAAAGTGAAGCTCTGCGTGGACAGGAGGTCGGTCCATCATTCTGAGATTATTTGCACCACTAAACTAACGTTACTGCTCCCCAGACAATGATCAGAGAACTTGAACAATCCGTTCGCGCACTCTCAGATCAGATCAAATTCCTGAGCATCAATACTGGCACACCGCTCCAGCAACCTCAAGTGAGGGGTTCTCCTGGTCCCAGTACAGGCCCCGGCACAATGGTCTCGTTCGGCCAACAGCAAGCATTCCGCCACCCTGCTCCTCCTGTCAATGTTCCCCAGATGTATGGACCGCCTCCTCAGCAGCCCCCACAACCAGCCATGCAGGGACCGTGGTTCCCGTCTGGTATCCCCGCACCTCAAGCGTCTCATCCCGCCCTCCCCCCTCCAACTCAGCAAACACCTCCGGCACCGTCAGAGGAGTGGGACGATACATACCTTGTCGTCCTGGGCACGCAGGACATTCGCCAACTCCGTGAGCTCCTGGCGAGGTCCAATCCCGAAGTTATCATGCCCCTAAAGGGGTCACCACCATTGTCGCAGGCCGTGATCCTGACTCTTGTGCATAGAGTATGCCACCCTTTTTACGTCGCTTTGATTGGTTGCTGACGTGTGATTCACCTTTTTAGCTCGCTGGGGCGATTGGTGAGAGTGCGCCGGTCGACGAATCGTTCAAATCTTCCATGTGGTGGCTACAGCGTGCTGCCGCGGTGTTGAATACGAACGATCCGCTCATCGCACCTTACACCTCCCGCGTCTTGCCAAGCGTGCAAGCGATGCTCAATACGACGAAACAACGGATCGCCATCCTGCCCGGAGGGCCGCAGGTGTTGGAGACGGCCAGGTCGATCTCTGAGATCCAGGACGTCCTGAGCCATAAGCCGAATTAGAGCATCTGTGGTTGACGATTAATGCTCTCGCCCTGTGGGTGATTATCATTTTGGAGGCGTGCCTCCTTAATCTCATCTCATCGCATCATCGGCGTTGATTCCCTGTATGAATTCATGATGACTGGTCTCATGCTGGATATGTCAGGTTGCAGTCCGCTAATGTCTCATTCATGTCCTGATTTAGGTCCGTTCGGTACCCTACCACGCATGCATCGTATGGTTTCCTTTTGATTCTTCATCTCTTTACGACTCGTTACGTCTCTCGCACCTATAACGCACCTCTCTCATCTCGCTGGTTACGGTCGATGCTTTAGTTTTGTGTGCAACTTTTTCGAACTCTGTGCTCTTGGGATATGCAAAAAAAATTAGGCCCTGTACGGCGCGCGCTTTATTGCGCACATCTGCCCTAAAAAAATAAATAGTTTTGTTATGCTGTATTGGGATTGGGAAAAGTAGCTGTGAACAGAACGCTTGTTGTGTCTCAAGCCCTCGGGCCGCTCCTCGCCGGCGAGGGTTCCTCCACCAGTCTCATCGTCTCCAATCACTCAGTGGTGTCCGCGCTCGTCGTCGACGACGCCAGCGAGGGCCCCAAACTCTCAAAAAGACAAGTGTTGTAGCTGCGCATGTCCACCCCGAATCCTTACTCTCAACCAAGCTTCTTCCCGACACATGCCATTGTGCGCGTTATAAAACATGTACTCGTTCGCGTGCTCGTGCTCACTGCGTTGTTGTTTTTCAGGACCACGCGTTCGCCGGAATCGGCGCGGGCATAGTCGCTGTGCTCTGTATGAACCCGCTCGACTTGCTCAAGGTCAAGTTCCAGGTGTCGACGCGCGGGCCCGAGGGTGGCATCGGGCGCGGCATCTGGCGCGCCTTGCGCGACATACAGGCCAGCGAGGGCTGGCGCGGGCTGTATCGCGGTTTGAGCCCGAACGTCGCGGGTAACGCGAGCAGCTGGGGGCTCTACTTCCTCTTGTGCGTCTCTTACTCGTGTCCTCTTTTTCTTCCCCGTTGAACCTGGGGAATCTGCAGCTACAATCAGCTCAAGCGCCGCGCAACCGTCGGCGCGCCAGACCGGCCCTTGTCGGCTTCCCAATACCTGCTCTTTTCCGCCGAAGCAAGTTCGCATCCTTTTCTCTCACTCCCGTCCCCTCCCGCTCACGACTCTGCTCCGTCAAGGTGCCGTGACGGCCATTCTGACCAATCCAATATGGGTGGTCAAGGTCCGGACGTTCACCGCGCCGCCCAATTCGCCCGCGGCGCACCGTGGGCTCTGGAGTGCGATCGCCCCTCCTTTTTTCGGTTTCGTTATTACTGACTAGTGTGGGCCCTGCAGGTGGTTTCCGCGCGATATTCCGCGACGAGGGCTTGGGCGGGCTCTATCGTGGGACATCGCTCGCGCTGGTCGGCGTGAGTAACGGCGCGCTACAGTTCATGGCGTACGAGAAGATGAAGAACTGGGCATTCGAGCGCAAGCGGCGGCGCGTCGTGAAGCTCGGACGTACATGGACGACGGACGACGACAAGCTGGTGCGTGTGCTCCCTGCTGCGCGAACCTGACCCGACTTGAGACAATTTTTCCTTAATAAAAAGTCCAATACCGCTTATACGGTCATGTCTGGCACGTCGAAGCTCGGCGCGCTATGCGCAACGTACCCGTACCAGGTCATCCGCTCGCGCATCCAAGTGCGTGCCTTCACTCGCGCGCTCGGACACTCCGTTGCTAACTTGCTAAACGCGGCTGTAACGTAGGACGACTCGGCGCTGGCGCGCACGCACCACCGCACGATCACGTCGACGATCGCGCATACGTGGGCGCACGAGGGCCTCGCGGGGTTCTACCGCGGCCTGGCCAC
>WNGR01007561.1_pt1 | contig 11522 bp, 12 predicted proteins | sample 5407581 | NCBI WGS metagenome assembly WNGR01 (sample SAMN13153383, study PRJNA577476) | soil metagenome | isolation source: 80 cm soil or saprolite under Garry oak tree replicate 2 | place: USA:California | collected 2016-06-15
TGGTGTATCCTGCGTGCAACATGATTCAACCGGCTCTCTCTAGGGATAACGTAGTGGTCACAGCCGCGAGAGGAGTGCCTGAGAAGAACCTTGAATTGTTTTGGGAGATTGCGAGACGGTGTCCAAAATTTGAGTTTATTCTTCTCTTGACAGTGGACCCCCGTTTCTTGGAATACTCTCAAGACCTTCGAAGTACCGCGCCAACGAATGGTCGTGTTATTGTCAATCCTAACAAGGAAATGTATCAAGAGACTTTGGCCCGGTCTAGGATCTACCTTCACCTCATGCGTGGTGAACACTTCGGGATAACGATTGTAGAATCGATGTCTGCTGGTTGCGTTCCAGTGGTTCACGATAGTGGTGGGCCCCGGGAGATCGTGGGCGGTGTTGGCCTTCTTTGGCGACAGGTTGACGAGATTCCGAACCTTCTCTCGGCCGCGAATGGGTCCTTCGCGGTCATGTCCAAGCTTTCCATTGAACGTGCAAGACACTTCAGCAGAGAAAAATTTGATGAATCCTTCGGCGAAGTGCTCGAAAGAGCAATCTCAAGAGTTCCATAGCGCGACCTATGTAGAGAAGAGGAATCAAGATCTCTTATCGTACCTAAACCAGGAAAGTCGGAAGCGAAACTGCAGGGGAAAGAGTGATCTTCGTCTCTGTGGATTCTGTTTCGTTTCGGACATCATGCGTAATCATTGTTCCTGCGAGCAGAGGGTTCCATTTCATCCGAAGTCTAGTCCTCAACTTAACGGTTGTTCGAACTCGATTGATCATAGATCTGTTTACAATTTCCTTCGGGGTCTCTCGGAGCGCTTTCACGTTGAGCGTCACGTAGCTGGGAATCCCTGGACACAGGCAGAGATAGTTGACCTCGTTTCCAGCTTCAGGAAAGGGTTCTGGTACACCGTATCCTTGGCGTTCCCAGACCCATCTAGGGTATACGGTGAAACCACCACAGCCACGAACCTTCTCCCAACCTTGAGGTAGGCCTTCATGCCTCGGATTGTAATCATAGTTCTTGTCTTTCATTTCAGGTGTGGCCCAGGTGTCCCAATACCTTAACTTCAAAGGGACTCGCGAGTAATCCGCGAACCAATTTGTCGCTCCTAGAATGCACTCCCCATTGTACTCGGCGTACTCTTTGAGTAAATGCCAGATTTCCTTTATGCCGGTTAGATAGTAGCTGTCGATACTTAGAAAGTGTTCTGCGTGTGGGTTCCGTTCCAAAGCTTGCTTATGGGCCATATTTCTGCGCATAGCCAAATATTGAATCCTCTCTCTAGTCTTCACGGGAGGATAATGAGGAAATTCCTTGAATCCTTCAGCATGGCAGTAGAATGGGATCTCGGGAATACCCCATGCTTCCTGCTTTCCACTGATGCAAACTGCAACGATGTTCTCCTTCATCAGCGTTCTACCACAGAGAGCTGAGATGTCATCGGTCGTTTAGAGAGATCTCGTGCTCATTCCATCGGCTCCTGACTCACATAAATTGTGCCGAATTTTAGGCACCGTTGTGCACCTAATTGATTTTGTTCCGGGAACCAGAATCAAATTTCTCTGCTTCATTTTGTTCCGTCCTTGGTAGCCTAGTTCACTATTCTGAATTCCGGCAACGGGACGATGAACTTGCCTCCGGAGCGCAGATATTCACTCTCCTGTTTTCGGATCTCACTGAGGAAGTGGTGAGGTAGCACGAGAAAATAGTCTGGTTTGTCCTTTCGTGCTTCTTCTTTCGATATAATTGGGATTCCGGTTCCTGGTGTCTTTCGTCCCCACTTGTCGGGGTTCGCATCCGTCGCTTTCTCGATAAGATTATGATCAAGTCTGCAATACTGAAGAATGGTGTTCCCTCGGGTAGAGGCACCATAAACGTAAATCTTTTTCCCATTGTGGACCTCTTTCGCCACGAAACTTCTCAACTGCATGCTTACCATTCGGACATTCTTGGCAAATTCTGTGTAAATCGAGGGCCGCCTCGAAAACAGTTTCCCTTCGTAGTCTTTCATTCTTAGGACACTCTCATTCAAGGGAAATCTACCTTTGTGTGAGACGTAAGTACGGAAACTGCCCCCGTTTACATCATTCGTCTCTACGTCGAAAATCTCGAAATCCTGCTTAGTCAATAGTCGGCTTAAAGTCTTGAGAGAATAGTAAGTAAGGTGCTCGTGCCCTATGTTGTCGAACCCGTTTTGCACCAACATCATCGGTAGGTAGTTTTGTTGGATAACCCAAACCCCGTCAGGATCAAGAAGCTTTGAGACATCGATCACAAACCTTGTAGGATCGTCGAGGTCGTAGAACATAGCGATGCTGGTTACGATCTTCGCCTTTGATTCAGGGAACTTCTTTCTGAATAAGTCGAACCTAAAATAGTCATTAAAGATGTAATCCGTTCCCTTCATCGCATCCTCGACAAGATTCTTCGCGGGTTCAAACCCAACTCGACGCACATCCAAGGACTTGTACGCGCGAAGAAGTGTACCATCGTTACATCCAATATCTATTACAATGTCACCTCGCATGGGGTTCGCGATTTTGCCGGCTTTTTCGACTATGTCCTCCAGTGCTCCCCTCATTGTCGAACTAATTCCCGAACGGTACCAGTAGTGACGATATAGTGAATCTCTTGGAAATGTGTGCTTCAACTGGACTAGGCTGCAATTGGCGCATCGGACCAGTTCGAGGGGCGATCGAGGGCTGTCCCCTTCGGATGTCACAAAATCAGAGACATGTTGGTTACCTAGCGAAATCAAACGTATGAATCTCTCCGAATGGCATAACCTGCATTTCGTTATGGGGATAGCAGTCAGGCCCAAGGGTTCTCTAATCTCTGTATGAAACGGAGTGGGCAATAGAATACCTCACATTTCAAATGTCGTCTATAAACTACTGGATACGGCCAAGAAACTACGGGAACTTATTTACCGGTACTCAGCGTCGTAAATCAAAGCTGCGTATTTCGAAGAGGATTGGTTTACCGAGCCATAGCAGCATAAGGATCGAGCTGCAAGATTATAATCTTCTATGAGCCTAGCACTGCGGTCTGCATGCCAAGTATAGAAGAGCTTGCATCAAAGAAATCCGTTGAGCGTAAGGGAGTACCACCCATGACTAAACGGGAGGCTGGAGAGCTAGTGAGAGTGCTCCCGGGATGGAATCTGATGGACGGCTCGATTGAGAAGGAATTTCGTTTCAATTCCTACACTGACGGCTTGGATTTTGCCTATTCTGTGGGAAAGATTGCCGAGGAACAAGATCATCATCCGGATATTCTGATCAAGTGGAGACGGGTGAGGCTAACCTTGTCTACTCACTCTGTCAAAGGATTGAGCGAAAATGATTTCATAGTGGCTGCAAAATCCGAACTAAGATACCGGGCGTCTGGCTTCGGGTGAGGCGTGAGTAGTCCCGAATCTCTGCCGAATAGAGTTTCTGTTCTTCATTCAATCTTGCTTCTGAACAAGCTCCTTTTCCACACCAACGCCCCAACTGCCAGCGCGCCGGTTAGGGCGACCGCGGTGGTGGTCAAAGCTGGTCCTTGTGCGTTCAACCAAGTTGGTTTCACTTCGAAGGTTGTGAGTGCCGCTGCGTCTTGGACGTTTGCAACGTGACCTTTTGCAACGACGGCATAGGTTCCTATCGGTCCTGAGGTTGGAATTGTGTATGTGGAGCGGGACATTCCGCCACCGACGAAGGTATTGGTAAGTGTGACGTTCGATCCATCAGGTCTCGTCAGCGTTAGGTGTAGTTGTAAGGTTGTGGCATTGAGAGGCATCCCGCTAAGGGTCGCAAGCGTGTAGATTGTGGCAGTGTCTCCCGGAAAGTATAGCGTCCCAACGTCTACGTTAATCGCCAACGTGTCGACCCTGGTGACTGTGAAATTTGCCACACTCGAGAAGCCACTGAACGGATCGACAGCCTTGACGAGGTGTAGCCCTGGTTGAGCATCAGGGACATTAAAGATGAATGTGAAAGTTCCGTTAGTGAGGTAGGCAATGCCTAGAAACACATCGTCGAATGTCACTTCAACCTGAAAGGATGGAATCCCGGAGCCTTGCACCAAGACCTTTGTTCCAACCGGTCCGCTAATTGGATTAACGTGGAGTGAAGGAAGGATGAAGAACCCACCGAACACAATTCCAGCGGGGTTATTGGCGTAATTGCTCGGGCAACATATTCCGAATGGCCCATTCTCCGCCCTAACTGTCAAGATGTTCGGACCCGCCCTCAGAAAAGGTGTTAGGTTGAAAGTGGTCAGGGAAGCCTGAGCTTGGGTAGCAGTTGAATAGTCTGATACGCTTCCGATGCTTCCAACGACGTGACCGTTGACACGAACCTCGGCAAAATCATCCGCCGAAATTGAAATCAGACCAATTGCATTGGTCCCGTTTAGCTGAAAGCTTTTCGAGAAATAGAACTGGTTGAACTCTGCAGGTGCCGTCGTTCCGTTTATGCCAGGTGCCCAGATCCAGTGGGCTCCTGGGATCGAGGAAACGTCTGAAGGCCAACCCCCTGTACTGTGTCCGTAGATTGTAGCCCCTGCCGGACAGGGTGAAGGAATGGTGGCAGTCAGGCACACAAACTGGGCGAAGCCAAGGAGTGTTCCCGGTCCTAGAGCCGGGTCAGTGTTGTAGACTTGCCAGCTTGTGTCCGAGACAAACGAGACTGATCCAGTCGTGCCCGTTGCAGCTGTATGAGAGATAAGCGAGGGCAGTGTTAGGGTAACCAGGAAAAGTGCGATTAATATCGAGACGGTCTTAAATTTTCTCGTTGCCACGCCAGCCTACCGCTTGTTAGCTGTTGGTAGATTAAAATCTTCCGGAAATTTGACTAGGAAGTTTCATTCACATGAGGCATTTCTATGCAACGAAAGACGAAATCGCTCAAAGTCCAGTATTGAATGGACTCGCTGTCCTCCCATGGATTGAACGAGATAGATAACCAGTTATGCTCCTTCTCAGGTTTTGGGTCAGAAGGTCCGTGATCCGATATCCGTAATTCTATCTTCGGGTCTTTAGAAGCTCTTCTACCGCCTTGAGTCTGCTCTCGATCGCTGTTAGGCGGTCAAGTATCTCCTTGAGAAGTCGAATGCCTTCGTCGTTTCTCGGTATGTACTGGTTTGAGGGTCTTAGGGGTGACGGAATTGGTTCGATCGGTGTGGGATGCAACGGGTCAAAAGGGCGTCTGGGTTCCATTTGTAAGCTGCCCACTTGTCTAAAGGAATGCTTTGACTCTTTCCCTATTGCGTATTGGATATTCGCTGGCAGTTGAAGCGAACAGAGGAACTAGCCAAAATATTTGCGGACCATTTTGACGCCGACATCGCTTGCTGCCCATTTTTCACCGTTGAACTTGACAGCTCCGAGTCTCTCGAGGTTAGCGAGGTGTTCGCCTAGTTTCTCTGCGGGGAATCCCTTCTCTTTGTGTCCAGGGTAGACGTCGCCGAGAGCTTTTGCGACTTCTTTTGCGCTCTTGGGGGTTTCGCAGATCCTTACGATTTGTATGTTTACTTCGGTTGTGGTGAGGATGCGGAATATTTCTTCTTCTGAGAGGCGGGGTTTCGTCAGGCTGAAACTGACCGCTCCTGATGCTTGTGAGGGGCCGGTCTTTGGTCCATGTCTTCGGTGGCGGATGATCCGGTAAGTAATTGCGCCCCAGGTTGCGGCGAGGAGTGACCAGAGAAATGTTGGGTTCCCTAGAAGGCCGATGATGTCTTCGAATTGTAGTGCTACTATCATTTTTCTATCTCACCCTGTGTAGTGCTGCCATCTCTATTCCCGCTGGGCCTACGCGGTAGGCGTAGACTTTCATGTCTCCTAGTGCTCCTGGCATTTTCAATACTCTCATCTTCCTCGCATAATCTTCACTCCCGAACGGTTCTGTTGACAAGTCAACAACACCATCACTCAAATGCTGGACAGTATTCTCAACGTGCTCTGTGTGAATTCCCTTCGAAGCTAGCAACAGTGCTAGTCCTCCAGTAGATCTAACATGATTCTGCAAGATCTTCAAAGTCTGTTCCACAGCCGGAAAAGGCGCTGAACGGATAATATCGCTCAAGCTATCAATTACGATTGTCGTGGTTCCTAACGGCGTAATGACTCGCGGGAACTCTTTGGCGAGCAAGTTGGCAGGGCCGATGTCCCATGAGACCTCTCCGGAGATCTTTTCCTTTTTCATGCTGAAACTATCGATGAACCACATCTTCCTCTTCTCAAAATAACTATCAAGACTCCAGCCAAACACTGCCATCTCTCCCACAACATCCTCCCACGATCTTCCCGTCGTAAAGTAGACCGCCGGCCTCCCTTCAGTGAGGCCTTGGTAGAGAATCTGTTCGGCGCACGTGGTCATACCCGTATCAGCTTCGCCGAGAAACGTGATTATGCTACCTGACGGTAGGCCGCCGATCGACTCGTCAAATGCTCCAATTCCGCTTCTAATGTTCGCCATTTTTTCTCTCTACGCCTGTTGACGTCCCTGCTGGTCGTGCCTGTTCGGGTACTGGTCCGGGTACCCTTGTTGGTATCCTGCTTCGTCGGGGGTTGTTTGTTCCACTTGAACCCCTTGTTCCACTACCTCTGCCCCTTGGGATACTGGGATGTTACCTGTCACGTCGTCTTTGGTGCTCGTGTTACCGCCGGCTTCGGCGCTTTCTCCCGCTGCTGCTGTGGAGGCGTCTGCCGTGGCTGACACTTCGAACACCGACGGGGCCTTTGATGACGATGCCGTCGGGTCCGATCGCGAAGGCGTAGTCGTTTAGGCTGTGGCTTGTTCCACGCATCTTCCGGACGAACAGTTTCCGTAACGGCGAGCTCTGCTTGACAAGAGATAGAACCATGACTCCTGTTGCTAGGAATTCTTCGATACCGTATCGGCTGATCAATCCCGAGCCTTCAACGATTTCCGTGGTCATTATTGTCGTGCATCCAACGTCTTTCAGTAAAAGACCCACCTCTAGGAATATCTCTCGTAGAGTGTTGAGGTCGGTTACGCGGAAGCCGAATCCCGGTAGCGAGTCGACGACGAGTCTTGTTGCTCCGAGCTGTTCAACGAGTATTTTGACCTCGGACAGTTTTGATCGTAGGTTGTAGAGGATTGATTGCAAGCTCTCCTGTTCAGTGATTTCTGATTCGACGCGTTGGTAGACCGCGTCTACCATGCCGATTTTTTTTTCCTGTTCTAGTTTCTTGAAGTCCCATCCAAAGCGCAGCATGTTCGCCTTGAACTCGGACGGTGGCTCTTCGGTGCTGACGTAGACTCCTGGTTCGCCGAACTTTGTTGCTCCTTTGTAGAGGTATTGTCCGCAGCATATTGTCTTCCCACACCCGGCTCCTTCGGCTAGGAGGACTCGGGCGCCTTTGGGGAAGCCGCCTTCGAGAACGTGGTCCAGGCCTGGGATCCCAGTATGGACCCTTTCGATCGCAGTTTCCATAATGGACCAAGGCTAGGGCGGCTAGAAGCTACCATAAGGCTACAGTAACCCTGTGGCCAATCCACAGGTTACACCACCGATCATTTCACAAACAGACCCTTTCAAGAGGGCCGGGCTTATTGGCAAGCATCGCTACCTATCACAAAGGGCCTTGGATCAAAAGGGTCTCCCATCGCAGAATACCGCCCCGTTCGAAGCCCACGCACGAAGCTCTCAACCTCCCTGACTTGCTTTCAAAAATAAGCATGCTTTTCTCGACCCCCGGGGGTGGTCGATTTTCCCGCGCCTCACCCTTCATGAAAACGCTAGGAACCCACGTTCACCGATCGTTGCCCAGAGGTTCTTCCTTCGCGAAATCGGCCACAACCACCTATCATCTCGCCACACAGCGAGCTATCGAAGAGAATTGGATCTCTAGACACCGCAAACTGCCAAAAGACGCGAGCCTGCAGCTCCCAGAAACCAGAGTCTTCAGGCACTGATCTGCTAGCCGACCTTGGATGAAGACGATCATGACCACAGCGATTCTAATGATTTCCTGGACCCTCGTCGGGAAACGGGTATTCTCCCTCTCAGTTCCCCAAAGGGTTTTTAGCTTGAGGACTGGGGCTCCCGGAAGCTCTAGGCGAAAAAGCGGTGCCAGAACGAGGATACTCAATTACGGGCTTAGACCCGGACCGTACTGTGAAGTGTTCTGGCCGCCAACTCCGAATATCCCCCAAAGCATCCGTAGAGATCTGTCGCACGATCAGGGGAATGAAGCTCCCTGATGCGAAGCGGCTTCTCGAACGCGTTATGGAGCTCAAGCAGGCAATCGCCTACCGCCGGTTTCACAAGGAAGTCCCACACCGGCGACAATTGAACGAGCATTTCTATGCCGGCCGTTTTCCACAAAAAGCTGCTGGTAGGATCTTCAAGCTCCTGGAGGAGTTAGAGGCGAGCGCCGAATACCGAAATCTTGACACGGAACGGTTGAAGATAATCCATGCCGCTGCGCAGCGAGGGACCAAGGTTCCTAAGAGAAACCCGCGCGCGTTCGGTCGATCTGATCTCTTGCAGGGAACGATGACGCATGTCGAACTTGTCGGCTACGAGCTGGAATAATCCTTGTCGGTTACCAAGTATTTTGTCAAAGATGTTTCTCGACGACTCGAGATAGACGAGCACCTTGCGCTAGAGCTGAAACGAGCCGGGTACAGCCACGTCGAACTCACAAAGAGCCCCGTCGGCACGAGAGTCGTGATCTACGCCGCGAAACCCGGAATGGTAATTGGCCGAAGAGGCCAGAGTATTCGTGATCTGACGAAAGTTCTAGAGGAGAAATTCCATATCGAGAATCCGCAACTCTCCGTTGCGAATATTGAAGTCCCGGAGCAGGACCCCAAGGTTGTCGCATCCCAAGTCGCCTCCGCTCTCCAGCGAGGAGTGCACTTCCGACGTGCAGCATACTGGGCCATCCAGAGAGTGATGGAGTCACAAGCGCTTGGTGTCGAAATCACAATTCGCGGAAAACTCACAACAGAACGATCACGTTTTGAAAAATTCAAGGCAGGTTACCTGCCCAGAGTTGGAGACCCGGTCTTGAAGAGTGTGAAGAGAGCAGTGGCCGATGTTCAGTTGAAGCAAGGGCTTTTCGGAATCAACGTCCGCATACTACCACCGCAGATAGATTACATTGACAAGCCGATCATGCTAACGCCACCCGCAGAAACCACGCCACTACCAGTTGCTCCCGCGAAGGAAGCGGAACAAATTGCCATGCCCCCGGTAGAAGTCGAGGTGGAGACCGTGGTCGGTGATGTTCCGGTTGTTGTAGAGGATAAGGAGGAAGAGGAAACTGGCGATTCTGAGAAAGCGTGAGCTCAACCAGATGCTCCCCGAGGAACGCCGAAAGAAGGTAACAGAACTGCGAGCCGAACTAACAACCATCCGAACATCAGTAAAGTCAGGTGGAACCGTAGACAACCCGGCTCGAATACGCGAGCTTCGGAAGACAATCGCCCGTCTGTTGACGCTTGAGAACTCACCCACGAAACCATCACCGGAGGCCGCGTAGAATCATGATAACTTCACAGAATATCACCGCTCACGAATGGATCGGTCTCAAAATCAGGATCGCAAAATCCACGGACCCAACCCTCCAAGGACTGGAAGGAGTAGTCCGCGACGAGACAATGAACACGTTCACCATAGAAACAAACGGAAAACCTCGACAAGTTCAGAAACAGAAAACAATCTTCTCAGCCGAGCTTCCAGCAGAGAACGTCGAGGTCGACGGCTCTCTTTTGCGGTTCCGGCCTGAGGACAGAGTGAAGAAGGGGTTGCGGAAATGGTAGTTCGAAACACCGGGCTGGACGTCAAAGCCCCGAAAACAGGATGCAATGATCCGCTCTGCCCATTCCATGGACACCTCTCGGTCAGAGGACGAGTCTTCGAAGGAATAGTCGCAGGCTCCAGATCTCCCAAGACCGTTTCTGTAGAGAGAGCATACTTACACTATTACACGAAGTATAGCAGGTACGAGAGACGTCGGAGCAAGACTCTCGCCCACAACCCGCCATGCATATCCGCCGCGGAAGGCGATAAGGTCACAATAGCGGAGTGCAGACCTCTAAGCAAGGAGGTCACCTTCGTCGTCGTTGAGAAGACTGGAGGCGTGGCCTAGTGCCCGCGCCGAAGACTCGAGCAGTAAGCGCCCGGGGAATGATCGAATACCGGCCCAAGGTCGCACGAGGTCTACCCGTCGGGTCCCGGATGACTTGCGCCGACAACACAGGCGCTAAGGAACTGAAGCTAATCAACGTCCGCGGCTACCATGGCCGACTACGACGTGTCCCCGCAGCATGCGTGGGAGACATGGTAATGATCACAGTCATGAAAGGCTCACCAACGCTCAGAAAACAGGTCTTCCCGGCTGTCGTGGTACGACAAGCAAGAGCAATCCGGCGACCCGATGGCACCCGTCTCAGTTTCGAAGACAACGCAGCGGTCATCATGACTCCCGAGGGCGAGCTCAAAGGCACAGAGATCCGTGGACCAGTGGCGAAGGAGGCTGCTGAGAGATGGCCGAGAGTCGCGAACCTAGCGAGCACGGTGATCTAGAATGGTTACCTCCAAGCCGTCTAAACAGAGGAAGATGTTCTTCAACGCCCCAGCACATAAACGACGCCGAATGCTCGCCGCTCGACTATCTGATGATCTCACGAAGAACCACAAAGTCCGACGCCTCCCGGTGAGAACTGGCGACAGTGTCCGCGTAATGAGAGGAGACTTTGCGGGATTAGAGGGAAAAGTCCAGCGCGTAGACTACTCCAACGGCAGAATCTTCGTCGAAGGAATGTCGCGAGAAAAAGCCGCCGGTGTGGCCTCCCAACTGCCTATCCATGTTACGAAGGTCCGGATAACCAACCTCAATCTGTCAGACAAGTGGCGCAGCGGACTGTTGGCCGAGAGAGGAAAACCCCGAGAGGAATAAGACATGGCGAGAAAGTTCGGTCCCAGACAGCTAAAACGGGAACCCTCACCTGGCTTCTGGCCAATTCACCGGAAAGAACACACCTGGGCTCCTAGGACACATCCAGGGCCACACGCACGCGAAAAAAGCCTACCCCTCCTCGTGATCGTCCGCGAATCCCTCGGGCTCGCCAACATCGCCAAGGAAGCAATCCGGATCATAAGCCAGGGGAAAGTTAAGGTTGACGGGGTTATCCGACGTGACCGCCGATTCCCCGTCGGGCTGATGGACATAGTCCAGATCGAGGGCATACCACAAGTCTACCGGGCTCTACCGAAGCCGAACAGAGGACTCGTCCTCGCCCCGGCCCAGGCCAAGGAGGCTGGCTACAAGATCTGCAAGATCGTCGGAAAACAGAACGTGCCAGGTGGAAAGCTACAGTACAGTCTCCATGATGGAAGAACCTTGCTCGCGACGGCAAAGGACACGAGGCCAGGTAGCGAGGAACTCGCAGTCGGAGGGGCAATCCAGTTGAGCTTCCCAGCACAGAAAATTGTCAAGTACGTTCCATTCCAGGTCGGCGCCCTCGGACTCGTCATCGACGGAAGAAACCAAGGATACTACGGAAAG
>WNGR01007563.1_pt1 | contig 11521 bp, 10 predicted proteins | sample 5407581 | NCBI WGS metagenome assembly WNGR01 (sample SAMN13153383, study PRJNA577476) | soil metagenome | isolation source: 80 cm soil or saprolite under Garry oak tree replicate 2 | place: USA:California | collected 2016-06-15
GCAGGGACGTGATCTCGTCGTTCTGCGCGATGGCGTTCACGACCTCCATCCCCTTCGTCACCTGTCCGAAAACGGTGTGGACGCCATACAGGTGCCGCTGCGGCGAGTGACAGATGAAGAACTGGCTGCCGCCGGTGTCCTTCCCGGCGTGGGCCATGGAAAGCGTTCCGGCGACGTGCTTGTGCGTGTTGCGGTGCGTCTCGCACTTAATGGTGTAGCCGGGCCCTCCGGTTCCGACCGGCCCCTTTTTGGTTTTGGAGTAGGGGTCGCCGCCCTGGATCATGAAGTTCGCGATCACGCGATGGAACGTGGTGCCGTTGTAGAACCCCGAGTTCGCGAGCTTCTCGAAATTGGCGACGTTGTTCGGCACCTCGTCAGCGAACAGCTCAGCCTCGATGGCGCCCTTGGGCGTCTCGAAGACCGCCTGCTTGTTCGGCATTCCGCGTCTCCGTGGATGGGTGGCCCGGCGCCGCCGCGCCGGAGGACGTTGAATGTAGCTATCGCAGCAGGTCGGCGAGCGCCGCCGCGGTGGCGACGGGGAGCGAGCAGGTGGTCCCGACGCACACCACTGCAGCCGGCTGCTCGGCGATCTCGCGCACCACGACCTTGCGTGGCCGATAGGTCTGGAGCGCAAGCAGGTGCATGGCGCACGCTGGTCCGTCACCGCGGGGCCCGGACACCGTGATTCGCGTGATCGGCTGCACCGCCCAGTCCACCGCGCGCGCCAGCGTCGCGCCATGGAGCGACAGCTGCGGCACGGCGCCGGCGAACGCCTCGAGCTGGCGGTCGAGTAAGGTCCGCCACTCCGCGTCGTCCGTCAGCGCCCACAGGCGTGCGAGCACGAGCGCCGCGACGCCGTTCCCCGAGGGGGTGGGAGCGTCCTGCACCGGCCGCGCCCGCGTGGCGAGGTACGCGGCTCCCGTACGGTCACGTGCGACGTCGAAGAATCCTCCAGCGGCGTCGTCCCCATGGGCCTGCGCGCAGTAGCGAACGACAGCGCTGGCACGAGTGAGCCACGCGCGTTCCCCCGTCGCCTCGTATGCGTCGAGGAAGGCCGCGGCCGCGTGGACGTTGTCGTCGAGCATGCCGCGCGGCTCGGTGCGGCCGATGACGTGGCTCATCCCGCTTTTCTCGTCCCACGACTCGTTCCAGATGCGTTCGAGCACTTTGAGCGCCAGCGCGTTGCACTCGGGACGGTCGAGCACTGCGGCGGCGTGCAGGAACGCCGAGGCGAGCATCGCGTTCCAGTTGACGTAGGGCGTGGTGTCCACGTACGGGCGCGGGCGGCGATCGCGCACCACCTTGAGCGTCCGCAACGCGTCCTTCAGGATGGGCCACTCGTCGTCGCCCGCGGGGTCGTGCGCCCACCACAGGACGTTTTTCTCCGGGTTGTGGTGCATCTCGCCCTGGTCTTCGACGTCGAACACTCGACGGGCGACACGGAACGCCACATCCGGCAAGGCCTGTCTGAGCTCCTGGCGGGTCCATGTCCAATAGTCGCCGTCGTCGCCTGGTGCTACGTCGGCGTCCTGCGAGGTGAAAAAAGCTCCCTTCTCAACGTCCGAGAGCACCTCGAGCACCCAGTCGACTATCCCCTGTGCCACCTGCTTGAAGAGCGGCGTGCCGAGCGCGGCGTACCCGTCCAGGTAGGCGTCCAGCAGAGCGGCGTTGTCGTATGCCATCTTCTCGAAGTGAGGCACGATCCAGCGCTCGTCCACCGAGTAGCGGTGGAAGCCGCCCCCCACGTGGTCGCGGATCCCGCCCCGCGCCATCGCGGTGAGGGTCTTCTCCACCACCTCGCGCATCCAGTCCTCGCGCGTGTCGTGCCAGCGGGCGAGCAGGAAGTCGCACGCGGCGGGGTGAGGGAACTTGGGCGCCGTGCCGAACCCGCCGTGCCGGATGTCGAAGAGGCGGGCCATCTGACTCGCCGCCTCGTCCAGGATCGCGGGCGTGACGGTGCCGCCCTTCGCCTCGTTCAGCGACTCGGCGACGTGCCGGCGGATCGCGCGGGCATTCTCCGCCACCTTGTCGCGCTGCTCGCGGTAGATCCCCGCAACCTGTTTCAGCACCGAGAGGAACCCCGGACGGCCGTAGTGATTGTCCTCCGGGGGGAAGTAGGTGCCGCCGAAGAACACCTCGCCCTCGGGCGTGAGGAAGGCGGTGAGCGGCCAGCCGCCCTGCCCGGTGAGCGCCTGCACGGCGCGCTGGTAGCGCGCGTCCACGTCGGGCCGCTCGTCGCGGTCGACCTTGACGCAGACGAAGTCGCGGTTCAGGAGCTCGGCGACCGCAGGGTCTTCGTACGACTCGCCATCCATCACGTGGCACCAGTGGCACCACACGGCGCCGATGTCGAGCAGGATGGGCTTGTCAGCGGCCGTGGCCCGCGCGAACGCCGCGTCGCCCCAGGGGTGCCAGTGCACCGGCTGATGGGCGGCGGATTTGAGGTAGGCGGAGGGCTCGGCGGCGAGGAGGTTCGCCATCGGATCACGTCCCCCCTTCCAGATACCGCACCACCGTCCGCGTCAACAGCTCCGTCCCGATCACCAGGCTCTCTTCGTCGATGTCGAACGTGGGGCTGTGATGCGGCGAGCCGCGTGCTCCGGGCGCCGCCGAGCCGACGAACGCGAACGCGCCGGGGACGCGCGCGAGGAAGAGGGACATGTCTTCCCCACCCATGGTGCGGATGCCGTCGATCACCCGCTCTGGCCCGACGACGTCGCGTGCGACGCCTTGCATCACGGCAGTCATCGCTGCGTCGTTCACCAACGGCTGGGACAGCCGCCGGTATCGCACCTCCGCCGTCGCCCCGAACGCGGCCGCGATCCATTGCGCCGTGTCCTGGACGAGCGACGGCGCGGCTTCGTAGAACTTGCCCCCGAAGGTGCGTACCGTGCCACGCAGGTCGGCCCGATCCGGAATCACGTTGAACGCGTGGCCCGCGTTGAGCTGCGTGACCGACACGACGCCCTCCTCGAACGGGTTGCGCCGGCGCGAGACGAGGCTCTGCAGGGCCGTCACGGTGTGCGCCGCGATCAGCACCGGATCGACGGCCTGGTGCGGCGACGCGGCGTGGCCGCCCTTGCCCAGGATCGCGATCTCGAACTCGTCCACGGAGGCCATGACGGGGCCCGGCATCAGCCCGATGGTGCCCGCCGGGAGGTCGTTCCACAGGTGAATCCCGAAGACGGCGTCGACGGTGGGACCGTCGAGCGCCCCGTCCTGGATCATCGCCGCCGCGCCGTTCGAGATCTCCTCGGCCGGCTGGAACGCGAGCTTGACGGTGCCCGGGAGGTACGCCGCGTGGAGCCGCCGCGCCACCTCGAGCCCGATCGCGACGTGCCCATCGTGGCCGCAGGCGTGCATCTTGCCCGGATGCTGGGAGCGGTAGGGGACGGCGTTCGCCTCGTCGATCGGCAGTGCGTCCATGTCGGCGCGCAGCATCACGCAGCGTGCGTTCTCCCGCGGGGCCCCATCCCGGACGGCGACGACGCCGGTCTTGCCCACGGCGGTCCGCACCGCGTAGCCGAGCCGCTGCAGCCGCTCGGCGACCAGAGTGCTGGTGCGGCGCTCCTCGAATCCCAGCTCGGGATGCTGGTGGAGGTCGCGCCTCGTCGCGACGAGGGAGGCCCGGTCAATCGGGGGGAGTGTGGTCATGATCATACGCGCGAGCTCGGGCACCACCGGTTCACCACGCAGATCTCGCACTTCGGCCGGCGGGCGATGCAGACGCGGCGCCCGTGCAGGATCAGGGTGTGGGAGAACCACGTCCACTTGTCGCGCGGCACCAGGGCCATCAGGTCGCGCTCGATCTTCACGGGGTCCTTCTCCTTCGTCAGGCCGAGCAGCGTGGCAACCCGCTGGACGTGGGTGTCGACCACGATCCCTTCGTTCTTGCCGAACCACGTGCCGAGCACGACGTTCGCGGTCTTGCGTCCCACGCCGGGGAGCTGGACCAGCTCTTCCATCGTGTCGGGCACCTTGCCCCCGTGGCGTTCCACCAGGGCCTGCGCCATCCCGATGATGGACTTGGTCTTGTTGCGGAAGAACCCGGTGCTGTGGATCTCACGCTCGAGCACGCTCGGGTCCGCGGCGGCGTAGTCCTGCGCCGTCCGGTACTTCGTGAACAGCGCGGGGGTCACCATGTTGACCCGGGCGTCGGTGGATTGGGCGGAGAGGATCGTCGCGACGAGCAGCTCGAGGGCGTTGTTGTGATGCAGGGCGCAGGTGGCGTCGGGATAGGCCCGCTCGAGGCGCGCGATGATCTTCCGGGTCCGCGCCTTCAGCTCGCCGGGGGTCTCGCGCAACCGGCGGTTCGCCGGTCGGGTCCGCGCCCGCCGCGTGTGGCGGACGGCCTGCTTGTCCATGAGGCGGAACGTAAGAAAGGCGACGGAAAGACGGAAGGACGGTCCGTCGTTCCGTCGCCTTTAGCCTCTCGGCAGAAACCCGTCCAGCGCGCGCACGAACTCTTCCGTCGCTTCCACGTGCGGCGCGTGCCCCGAGGCGAGCTCGATCACACCGGTGTGGAGCAGCGCCGCGGTCTCGCGGGCCGATTCGAGGGGCATCGGGTCGGAGACGCCGTGAAGGAGCAGGGAGCGGGGAGCAGTACCATCCGGAAAGGTCTCCTTGATGCGGTTCCGCAGGTCGTACGCCCCCAGGCTTTCCCAGACGGCCTGCCGGGTTCGCTCGGTGACGCGGAACGGGGTCATCTCCCGCGCTCGGGCGGGGTCGCGAAAGTAGCCGGCGACGGATAGCGCGAATGCGATGCGGCGATACCTTTCGGGATCGCTGCGAGCGAGCCCGGACGCCGCGAGCTCGGCCCGTGCCCGAAGGACCCACGGCGCGGCCATGCGGGCGGCGAAGCGGCGCTCGAACTCCTCGCGCCACGTCGCCGTGAGCGGCGCGGCGGAGACGAGCGCCAGCCGCGCGACCCGGTCGGAGTGCTCGAGGATGTAGAGCACCGCGAGCAGGCCGCCCCACGAGTAGCCGAGCAGGGTGAGGTGGTCGAGCCCCCAGCGGTGGCGCAGCGCCTCGAGGTCGGCCACATGCTCGCGCCAGCCGACCGGCGTTTCCCGCGGGACGGGCGAACGGCCCCCGCCGCGCTGGTCGTAGTAGAGGAGCGCGCGGCCCCGGGCGAGCTGGTCGTACTGCGGGAGGAGATAATCGTGGTGGGCGCCCGGGCCGCCGTGCAGCACGACCACCGGCGGACCATCGCCCACGCGCCGGGTGTAGAGACGGACGCCGTTGACCTCGACCATCGTTTCGTTCATCGCAATCACAAGTTAAACCGGTGAAGCCGCTTCGCTTTCCACCCGCCCTCACGCCGCCGGTGTTCCGGCGGCTCGGGCTCGCCGACATCGTGATCCTCTGCCTGCTCGGCGGCGTGATCGCGACGGTGATCACGTTCGCCCGCGAGTTCGAAGCGCCGTTCCTGCAGGCGGTGCGGATCGACCTCCGCCCCGGCGCGCTGCCGCGTTACACGCTGTACTCGCTGATGCGCGGCGTGATCGCCCTGTTGATCTCCTACCTGTTCGCCCTGGGCTTTGGATGGGCGGCGGCGCGGTCGCGCGCCGCCGAGCGGCTGCTGCTGCCGCTGCTCGACATCCTGCAGAGCATCCCGGTGCTCGGCTTCCTGCCGGGCTTGGTGCTGGGCCTCGTGTCCCTGTTTCCGACGCGGAATGTCGGTCTGGAGCTCGCGGCGATCCTCATGATCTTCACGGCGCAGGCGTGGAACCTGGCGCTCTCCTTCTACACGTCCCTCAAGAGCATTCCCGAGCCGCTGCGCGACGCCTGCAAAGTGGCCGGGTGGCCGCCGTCCCGGACGTTCCGGCAGCTCGAAGTGCCGGCGGCCGCCCAGGGACTGGTGTGGAACGGCATGCTGTCGATGGCGGGCGGCTGGTTCTTTCTGATGGTGAACGAGGCGTTCCGCCTGGGCGACCGCGACTACCGCCTCCCCGGGGTCGGCTCGTACATGAGCGTGGCGCTGGATCAGGGAAACGTGCGCGCGATGGCGCTGGCGATCTTCGCCATGGTCGCGATGATCGTGTGCGTGGATCAGCTCGTGTGGCGCCCGCTGGTCGTGTGGGTGGAGAAGTTCCGGCTGGACGAGACCGCCGGCACGGCGGGCCCGGCGTCGTCGTGGGTGCTCGACTTCCTGCGCCGGGCGCGGCTGCCACGGCGCGCGGCGGTGTTCCGGCGGCGCGCCTTCCTGACCGCGCGCCGCGCGACGCGGCCGTTCGAGCGCCCGCTGCGCGCCGCCGGCCCGGTGATCCTGCGCTGGCCGCGGTTCGCGCTGGGCCACGCGATCGCGCGCAAGCTGGGGGCGATGATGCTGGTCGCGGCGCTCGTCGTGGCCGCGGCGGCGGGCCTGTGGCAGCTGTGGCGGCTGCTGGCGCAGCTGGGATGGCGGGAGTGGGGCGAGCTCGCGTCGTCCGGCGCGCTCACCTTCGCGCGCGTGATGGGTGCGGTGTTCCTCTCGACGGCGTGGGCGCTCCCCGCAGGGATCGTGATCGGCCGCTCGCCCCGGGTGGCGCATGCGCTGCAGCCGGTCATCCAGGTGGTCGCGTCCTTCCCCGCGCCGATGCTCTTCCCCATCGTGATCCTGCTGTTCCAGCGCGTCGGGGTCGGGCTCGGCCTGGGCGCGGTCGCGCTGATGGTGCTGGCGGGTCAGTGGTACATCCTCTTCAACGTCATCTCCGCCGTGGCCGCCATCCCCTCGCAGCTCAAGGACGTGGCGACGGTGTTCCGGCTCTCGGCCCTCGCTCGCTGGCGCGTGCTGTACCTGCCGGCCGCCTTCCCGGCGCTCGTGACGGGGTGGGTGACGGCGGCGGGCGGCGCCTGGAACGGCTCGATCGTCGCCGAATACATCGAAGCGGGCGGCACGCTGCGCGTGACCAAGGGCATCGGCAGCCTGATCAGCGACGCCACCGCGCACGCGAACTTCCCGCTGCTGGCGGGGGGCATCGCCCTGATGAGTCTGATCGTCGTGGGCTGGAACCGGGTCGTGTGGCGCTCGCTCGCGGCGTGGGCCCAGACCCGCTTCGGGTTCGGCACATGACGTCCGACACGGTCTTGCTCGAAGCGCGCCGTGTGACGCAGCGCTTTCGGCTGCCCAACGGCCAGATCCTCGAGGCGCTACGCGACGTGTCGCTGGTGGTGCGGGAGCACGAGGTCGTGGCGCTGGTGGGGCCGTCGGGGTGCGGCAAGAGCACCCTGCTGCGGCTGTTCGCCGGGCTGGCGCGCCCGGCGGAGGGGACGGTGCTGTACCGCGGGCACTCGCTGGACGGCGTGCTCGGCGCCGCGGCGATGGTGTTCCAGTCGTTCGCGCTGCTCCCCTGGCTCACGGTGGCGCAGAACGTGGCCATGGGTCTCGACGCTCGCGGCGTGCACCCCGCCGCGCAGCGCGACGCGGTCGCCCGGGCGATCAACCTGGTCGGCCTCGAAGGGTTCGAACAGGCGTACCCCAAGGAGCTGTCCGGCGGCATGAAGCAGCGCGTGGGCTTCGCGCGGGCGCTCGCGGTCGCGCCGGAGATCATGCTCATGGACGAGCCGTTCGGCGCGCTCGACCCCCTCACCGTCGAGAACCTGCGCAGCCAGCTGGTGGACCTGTGGCGCGATCCCGCGACGGGGGTGAACACGCTCGTCGTGGTGACCCACAGCGTCGAAGAGGCGGTGTTCCTGGCCGGCCGCATCGTGGTGTTCGGCTCGAACCCCGGACACGTGCGCGAGGAGCTCGCGAATCCGCTGCCGTATCCCCGCCAGGAGCGCACGCCCGAGTTCGAGGCGATGGTAGACCGGCTGCACGCCATCCTCACGGCCACGCTGCTTCCCGAGCCCGCGGCGGCCGCGGCGCCGCAGCGGCTCATCCCGTTCCCGCGCGTGCACGTCTCCGAGGTCACCGGTCTCCTCGACCACCTGCTGACGCGGCCCGGCGGGAAGGGCCCGGTGTTCGAGCTCGCCGAGGACCTGGGCGTGGACTACGACCGAATGTCGGCGGTGGTACGCGGGGCGGAGCAGCTCGGCTGGGTGACCACCCCGGGGGAGATCGTCCAGCTCACGCAGGCGGGGCGCGAGGTGATGGCGATGGACGACGCGGCGCGCAAGGACGCGACGCGCGCCCGGCTCTCCCGGCAGCCGATGTTCGCGCGCTTGCTCGCGATGCTGAAGGAGGAAGGGGCGGTGGAAGACGAGGAGGTGCTCGCCGACCTCACGATCTATTTTCCGTTCATCCCGGCCGAGTCGCTGTTCGACACGATCGTCGAGTGGGGCCGCTACGCGGAGCTGCTGGACCACAGCGCGGATGCGGGACGGTTGGCGCTGCTCGGCCCCCCGGAGAGCGCGTCGGAGGCGCGCGGCGAATAGCTACAGCAGCACCGCCAGCGCGTCCGCGACCTCCTTCACGGCGCGGTGGTGCGCGTCGCTGAAGCCGGCGGGGACGTCCGAGTCGACGTCCAGCTGGCCGAGGATGGTCGGGCCGCGGCGGATCAGCACGACGAGCTCGGATTTGGTTTCCAGGTTGCAGGCGAGATAGTTCCCCACCGCCGCGACGTCGGGAACGTTCTGGTCCGATCCCGTCGCGACCGCGGTGCCGCACACGCCTGTGCCGACGGGGATGCGGGTATGGTCGGTCTCCCGGCCCGCGAACGCCTCGAGCACCAGCTCATCGCCGTGCAGCATGTAACCGTACACGGAGGTGTAGGGCGCGCCCAGCACCCGCAACCGGTCGCAGGCGAGCTGCAACAGCTGCTGGCGGGATGCGTCGTGCAGATGCGCGGCGCGCAAGGCCCGCACGATCCGGCTGGGCTCGATGGTGGCCGTCATCGTGGTCCCATATCTATCTTACGCGCGACTCTGATGGAAGGCAGCCGGTGTCCGTGCGTCTGCTCGTGCTCATTCCCGTCGCCGCCGCCATCAGTCTCGCGCTCTCGGCCGCCGTCGACGCGGTCGCGTTGCCGCTGTTCCTCGACACGACCGGGACGATCCTGGCCACTGCCCTCGCGGGTCCCGGGGTGGGAATCGCGACGGGCGTGCTCACGTCCGCGGTGAACACGCTCCGCAACCCCACGTTCTGGCCGTTCGTGGTGGTGCAGATCATCGTGGCGGTGTACGCGTGGGCCGCCGCGCGGCTTGGCCTGTTCCGCGGCTTGAAGACGGCGGTGCCGGCCGGGCTCGGCCTCGGTATGATCGCGTCGCTCACCTCGACGCCGATCTCCTATCTCGTGTTCGGCTGCACCACGACGGGCGGGATCGCGCTCACCACGGCGCTCGGCAAGGCGCTCGGTCTCTCGCCGCTCGCGGCGTGCTTCTTCGGCAGCTTCGTCTCGGACTTCGGCGACAAGGCGGTGACCTTCGCACTGGTGACCTCCGTGCTGCACGCCCTGCCGCGCCGCACCGCGGCGCGCTTCCCCTGGGCGCTGCGCGCGATCGGCGTGGCGTGAGGCGGCTCCACCCGTTCACGCTGCTCGCGATCGCGGCCGCGCTGCCGGCGCTCGCGTGGATTCTTCCCGCACCAGCGGGCGGGCTCGTGACCGCCGGGGCGGCCCTGCTGTTGACCCTGACCCCGGGCGCAAGCCCGGGGTTCCCGGGCACCGGCACCGCCGCGTCCCCGGGCTGGCGCGCGGGGTTAGTGAGCCTCCGCACCGCCCTCGTCACGGCGGCGCCCTTCTGGCTGTTCCTCTTCATTCTGCACGATCTCCCGACGACCGTGGCGATCGGGCTGCGCATCACCACGATGGTGGCGAGCTTCGTGTGGCTGGTGGCGGTGCTGCCGCCCGCGCGACTGGTGGAAGCGATGGTCGCCTGCGGCTGGAGCGGGAGCACCGCGTACCTCTTCGCTGCGACGCTGTCCGCGGTCCCCGTGTTGCAGGCACGCGCGCGACGCATCGTCGAGGCGCAACGGTGCCGCGGGCTCTCGCCTCGGGGCGGCCTCGGGCAGCGCTTCCGCGCGCTCCGCGCCCTCGCCCTGCCGCTCATTCTCTCGGCGCTCCACGAGGTGGACGAGCGGGCGCTCGCGCTCGAGACGCGCGGGCTCGTGCCGGGCGCGCGCCGCACGCCGCTCGCGCCGCCCGCCGATGGCGCAACGGAGCGGGCGGCGCGGTGGACGCTCGTCGCCCTCTGCGCCGCAGCGCTGGTCTGGCGGCTCGGGTGACGCACCTCGCGCTCGAGCACGTGAGCTTTTGGTATCCGGCGACGGACCAGCCGGCGCTGCAAGACGTCTCGCTCGAGGTGGCGGCGGGAAACGTGGTCGCGCTCGTCGGCCCGGTAGGCGCGGGGGCATCCACCCTGCTGCTGGTGGCGGGCGATCTCGCGCCGCGGGTCGTCGGAGGACGGCTGGAGGGTGTCGTTCGGTTCGAGGGACCGGGGACGACGGGGAAGGGCGGGGGAGGACGAGGGATCGTGCTGCCGACGCCCTGGACCCAGGTGTCCGGCATGGCCTTCACCGTGTGGGACGAGGTGGCGTTCGGGCCGGCGAATCTCGGTTGGCCGCGGGAGGAGATCGCCCGGCACGTGGAACGCGCGCTCGGGCAACTCGAGATCACGGGGCTCGCGGAGCGCGATCCGGGCACCCTGTCGGGGGGCGAGCTGCAGCGGGTGATCGTCGCGGGAATCCTGGCGATGGATCCGGCGCTGCTGCTGTTGGACGAGCCCGCGGCCGAGCTCGATGCGGCGGGCGCGCGGCTGGTGTGGCGCCTCGTGCGGACCCTCGCGGCCGCAGGGAAGGCGGTGCTCGTGGCGACGAGCGATCTCGACGTGCTCCCCGAAGTGGCGGACCGTGTGGTGTGGCTCGAGGGCGGCCGCATCCTGGGCGCGGGGACGCCGGCGCTGCTCGCTGAGGACGCGCTGTGCGCCGCCGGTTTGGGGACGACGGTGGCGGCGGTGTGGCGGGCCGGGGGTCTGCCGGCGCCCTATCCGGTGAGCGTCGCGGAGGCGGTGCGGCGCTGGAGCGGGCGGTGACCGTGGCGGGGGGACCGGGGGGACCGGGGGGGCCGGGGGGGCCGGGGGGGCTGCGGCTCGAGGCGGTGTCGTTCTCTTACGGCGCGGTGCCCGCGCTCGCCGAGGTGTCGTTCGCGCTCGCCGCGGGGGAGCGCGCCGCGCTGCTCGGGCGGAACGGCGCGGGGAAATCGACGCTCGTGAAGCTCGTGACGGGGCTGCTGCGGCCGGCGGCCGGCACCGTCTGGGTGGGGGATTGGGATATCCGGCGGCGCGCCCCCGAGGAGCTGGCGCGGCGGGTCGGGTCGGTGTTCCAGCATGCGGACCAGCAGCTCTTCGCGCGGACGGTGCGCGACGACGTGAGCTTCGGGCCGCGCGCCCTTGGCCTCGCCGAGCCGGAGGTCGCGCAGCGCGTGGGCCGCGCCCTCGCGGCGCTCGACCTCGAGGCGCACGCCGCCCGCCATCCCTATGACCTCCTGCCCGCGTACCGCAAGCTCGCCGCGCTCGCGGGAGCGCTGGCGCTCGAGCCCCAACTGCTCGTGCTGGACGAGCCGACGACGGGGCTCGATCGCGCGCTCCGCGGGCGCGTGACGCG
>WNGR01027571.1_pt1 | contig 11521 bp, 12 predicted proteins | sample 5407581 | NCBI WGS metagenome assembly WNGR01 (sample SAMN13153383, study PRJNA577476) | soil metagenome | isolation source: 80 cm soil or saprolite under Garry oak tree replicate 2 | place: USA:California | collected 2016-06-15
GGGCGTGACCGAAAGCCCGCATGCCAGCACGAACAGCAGCATGCCGTAGGCAATCCCGTCGAACAGAATGGTCAGCATGGTGGCTCGTCGCCCCGTCGACGGTCATATACTGACGGCGGCACGGGGAGCCATGCAAGGCCGCTCCCGGCCGCCGTTAGCCGCTCGAGCCGCAGGACGCACGGCCGGCGCGCGGGGTTTGCGCCGCGCGCGCCGGCGGCGCTCGGACTACTTCTTCATTTTCAACGGGTCTTTGACGGCATCGAAGGTCGCGAACTCGACATTGTAAAGCTCGCCTTGCACCTTCTCGACCTTGCCGATGTAGATGTTCTGGACGATGTCGCGCGTCTCCGGATCGATCGAGATCGGCCCGCGCGGGCTTTCCCATTTCATGCCCTTCATCGCGTTGATCAAGGCGTCGCCGTCGGTCTTGCCCTGGGTCTTCTTGAGCGCCTCGTACATCACGTGCATGCCGTCGTAGCCGCCGAGCGAGATGAAGTTCGGGCGAAAGCCGTTCGCCTTCTTGAAGGCGGCGACATACTCCTTGTTGGTCGGCGAATTGTGGTAGGCCGAATAGATGCCGGCGGTGACCACGCCCACCATCGAATCGCCCATTCCGGGAAGGTCGTTGTCGTCGACGATGTCGCCGGGGCCGATGAGCTTGATGCCGGCCTTGTCGAGCCCACGTTCGGCGAACTGCTTGGCGAAGGTCCCGGCCTGGCTCGCGGGCACGAACACGAACAGCGAGTCGGGGTTGGCGTCGCGCGCGCGCTGCAGGAACGGCGCGAAATCGGGATTGGCGAGCGGCACCTTGATGGTCTCGACGATCTGACCGCCGGCCTTGGTGAAGGCGTCGGTGAACACCGCGGTCGCTTCGGCGCCCGGCGCCCAATCCGACTGGACGATGGCGACCTTGTTGCTGCCGTTCTTGGCCGCCCATTCCGCGATGATGCCGGATTGCTGGCCGAGCGTGAAACTGGTGCGCACCATGTAGGAGTTGTCGGGATTGATCACGCGCGAGGTGCCCGACACCATCACCACGTTCGCGGTCTTGGCCTGGGTCGAGAGCGGGCCGATGGCCATGGCGCTCGGGGTCAGCGCCGAGCCGATGACGGCGACCTTGTCGTTGACGATGAGCTCCTGCGCCAGCCGCTTGGAGTTGTCGGGAACGCCGCCATCGTCCTTGACGATGAGGTCGATCTTCTTGCCGGCAACGCTGGCGCCGTTCTTGTCCATGTACATCTTGATGCCGGCCTGGACCTGCTTGCCGACCGGGGCGAGCCCGCCGGTGAGCGGCAGCACGACGCCGATCTTCACGTCCTGAGCCGAGGCGCTAGTGGCTGCCAGCGTGGCCGCCGCGAGCGCAATTCCAACAATACGCAGCATGAGGTTTCCTCTCCGTAGGGTGAGTTTGCGGCAATCTATATCGGAACCGGCCGCCGGTCATGGCACAAAAAATGGACTTTATCGTAATAATGCGACAACTCCGCGCAGCCCGGCAGCGCAAGGCCCTACGCGTGCGCCTGGCGCTGCGGGTCAACGATCTGCTCGAGCTTGCCGAGCACGCGCATGCAGGGAAGGAGCTGCGCCAAGCTGGCGTTCGGCTCGCGCTTCTCTTTGATAGCGGCGATGAATTCGCGGTTCTCGAGCTCGATGCCGTCCATGGAGACGTCGACCTTCGACACGTCGATCTTGTTGTCCTTGCCGTCGCTGAGGTCGTCGTAGAACGCCTTGTAGGTGCCGTTGTCGCAGATGTAGCGGAAGAACGAGCCGAGCGGCCCGTCGTTGTTGAACGACAGCGACAGCGTCAGGATCGCGCCCGACGGCACCTTGGCCACGATGCCCATGTCCATGGCGATGCCGAGCTGCGGGTGGGTGGGGCCCTGCACCGCGTAGCAATCGGAAATCGTCTCGCCGGCCTGGTACTGGAACAGGTCGATGGTGTGGGCGGCGTGATGCCAAAGCAGATGGTCGGTCCAGCTGCGCGGATTGCCCGTGGCATTGATGTTCTTGCGGCGGAAGAAGTAGGTCTGCACGTCCATCTGCTGGATCTTGAGCTCGCCCTTCTTGATGCGCTTGTGAACCCACTGATGGCTCGGATTGAAGCGGCGCACATGCCCGCCCATGGCGACGACGCCGGTGTCCTTGGCGATCTTGACCAGCTGCTCGGCGTCCTCGACGCTGTCGGTGATCGGGATTTCGACCAGCACGTGCTTGCCCGCGCGCATCACCTGCTCGCCCTGCCGGAAATGCATCTTCGTCGGCGTGGTCAGGATCACCGCGTCGGCACGCTTGATGCCCTCGGAAAGATCGCCGGTGTGATGGGGGATACCGTATTTCTTGGCGACTTCGGCGGTGGCGTCCTGATTGCCGCCCACGAGCGACGTCACCTCGACGTCGGCAATGCGCTTGAGCGCGTCGAGGTGTTTTTGACCGAACGCGCCCTGGCCGGCGACACAAATTTTCATCGTTGTCCCTTGCTTGCGATGCGGTGAGCGGCTTTGCGGGCCGCGGCCTGCCTGCTCTTGGCGGCGGGAGCGCGCTTGCCCTTGCTCGCGGCCTTGCGACGGTTCTCGAGAATGATGTGCCCGACCGCCGTGTTCGAGGCCGGCACGGTGTAGAAGCGGTAGACCTCGTCCACCTTGTCGTCGAGCGCGCCGCGCATGATCAGCCACATCACCATTTCGATGCCTTCGGCGCCGGCCTCGCGCATGTAGTCGAGGTGCGGGATGCGCGTGAGCTTCTTCGGGTCCTTGGTGAGGTTGTCGAGGAAGCTCTTGTCCCATTTGCTGTTGATGAGGCCGGCGCGCGGGCCGCTGATCTGATGCGACAACCCGCCGGTGCCGAAGATGACGACCTTGAGGTCTTCGGGGTAGGACTCGACGGCCTTGCGGATCGCCTTGCCGAGCATGTAGCAGCGGTGTCCGGTGGGCGGCGGATACATGACGACGTTCACGGCAAGCGGGATGACCGGACACGGCCACTCCTTCGGCGTGCCGAACAACAGGTTCATCGGCACGGTCAGGCCGTGATCCACCTCCATCTTATTGACGACGGTGAGATCGAATTCGTCGAGAATGACGGATTGCGCGATGTGGGCGGCGAGCGCGGGATGACCCTTGAGCACCGGCACCGGTCGCGGCCCCCAGCCCTCGTCGGCGGGCGGAAACTCGGCCGCGCAGCCGAGCGCGAAGGTCGGGATCATCTCCACCGAGAAGGCGGAGGCGTGGTCGTTGTAGACCACGATGGCGACGTCCGGCTTGGTATTCGCCATCCATTGCTTGGATTTCTCGAAGCCCGAGAATACGCGCTTCCAGTACGGTTCCTCGGTCTTGCCGTTGTCGAGCGCCGCGCCGATAGCCGGCACATGCGACGAGCCCACACCTGCGATGATCTTTGCCACGGCTCACTTCCGCTTTGCTGAGGATTTGGATTTGGATTTCGACTTGTTGGATTTTGACTTGTTGGATTTCGACTTGGCGGGCTTGCCCTTGCCCGACTTGCTGCGATTGCCTTCCACCGAGCGGCCGCCGGCCAGCATCATCGCGGCGTAATCCTGCTGCGAGGAGCCGGTCATGAGCGCGGCGAGATGCTGGAACGAATGGCCGTCGGTGGCGCCGAGCTTGGCGGTGAAGTAAATGTTGCCGCCGAGTTCCAGCATCCGGTTGTAGTCGCGCTTGAGAATGGCGTCGGTCTGCGCGGGAGTGAGATTGAACTTCTTGAGGTATTCCGCCTCGTTCGCCTTGAAGGCTTTGCGGTTCTCGTCCTTCATCAGCGACATGCAGAACATGTTGATGCCGTAGCCCTGGCGCGAGCGCTCGGCGTCGAACACGAAGGTGCCGGGGATGTCGTCATAGTCCTGTTGCGCGCGTGCCATCGGCTGCCTCCACTCCACCGCCGCCCGGCTCCCACCAAACCGGGCGCGCGATGCTGCTCCTGATATTGGCCTCACACAATAATAGCTCAATGCGCAGTCGCAACTAGTCCGACATCGCCGCCTGAAACGATTCTAACTCCAGTAAAGCCGCGTCGGGTTGTCGACCAGCAGCGCCCTTTGCGCTGCCGCGGTGGGCGCGATCCTCGGGATATAGTCGACCAGCGCCCCGTCGTCGGGGGCCTCCTTTTTCATGTTGGGGTGCGGCCAGTCGGTCCCCCAGATGACGCGGTCGGGGAATTTCTCGACCAGGCTCTTGGTGAAGGGCACCACGTCGTCATAGGGCGGCCCGGCGATCGTCATCCGTTCCGGGCAGGTCGCTTTGACCCAGAAATTCCGGCGCTGTTCCAGCAGGCGGTGGAAACGCTGGTTCTCCGGGTGAGCGACGCCCTTCTTCACGTCGGGCGTGCCCATGTGATCGACCACCACCGTCGTCGGCAGCGCGGTGAAGAACGATTCGAGCTCCGGAAGATCCGCCATTTCGAAATAGACGACGATGTGCCAATTAAGCGGCGCGACGCGCCCCGCAATCCGGTTGAGAACCTCGCGCGGCGTGAAATCGACCAGGCGCCTGACGAAGTTGAAGCGTACGCCGCGCACGCCGGCGCGATCCATCGCCTTGAGCTCGGCGTCGGCGACCTCTTCGCCGACGAAGGCGACGCCCCGCGCCTTGTTGTTGGAGCTCTCGAGCGCGTCGATCATCGCCCGATTGTCCTTGCTATGGCACGACGCCTGCACGATGACGTTCTTGTCGAAGCCGATAAAGTCCCGCAGCGCGAACAGCTTTTCCTTGGGCGCGTCGCAAGGGGTGTATTTGCGCTCGCTCGCGTAGGGAAATTTGCTTTCCGGCCCGAACACGTGGCAGTGCTCATCCACCGCACCTGCCGGCGGGGCATACTTCGGCTTCGACGGGTTGGGGTGAAAGGGAATGTAGCCCGGACTCATCGCCACAGCGGCGCTTCCTTCAAATCCGCTAGACGCGCTCGAGCGCGAGCGAAACGCCCTGCCCCACGCCGACGCACATGGTGGCGAGGGCGAGCCTGCCGCCGCGCTTGTGCAAGCCGTGGACCGCGGTCAAGGCAATGCGCGCCCCCGACATCCCGAGCGGATGCCCGAGCGCGATCGCGCCGCCGTGGGGATTGACGTGCTCGGCGTCGTCGGCAACGCCGAGCTGGCGCAGACAGGCGAGCCCCTGCGACGCGAACGCCTCGTTGATCTCGATCAGGTTGAAATCGCCGATCTTGAGGCCGAGGCGGGCCATCAGCTTGCGGGTCGAGGGCACCGGACCGATCCCCATCACCCGCGGCGGCACCGCCGCCGAGGCCATGCCGAGCACGCGCGCGCGCGGCGTGAGGCCATGACGCTTGGCCGCGTCCGCCGACGCCAGGATCACCGCCGCCGCCCCGTCGTTGATACCCGAGGCGTTGCCGGCGGTGATCGTGCCGCCGTTGCGGACGATGGGCTTGAGCTTGCCGAGCCCTTCGAGCGTCGTGTCGGGCCGCGGGTGCTCGTCCTTCTCGACCGTGACGGGGCCGCCCTTGCCCGCGACCTCGACCGGCACGATCTCTTCGGCGAGATAGCCCGCCGCCACCGCCTTGCCGGCGCGCTGCTGCGAGCGCAACGCGAAGGCGTCCTGGTCCGCGCGCGAGACCTGGTATTCCTCGGCCACGTTCTCGCCGGTCTCCGGCCGCGCTGGAAAGCCTCCTGCGCCTTGCCCATGACCAACGGGGCGCGCGTCATCGATTCGACGCCGCCGGCGATGGCGAATTCCGTTTCGCCGCAGCGGATCGCGCGCGCGGCATCGCCGATGGCATTGAGGCCGGAGGCGCACAGCCGATTGACGGTGATGCCGGGGACGCAATCGGGCAGGCCCGCCAGCAAGAGCGCCATGCGCGCCACGTTGCGATTGTCTTCGCCCGCCTGATTGGCGCAGCCGAACACGACCTCGTCGAGCGCCGACCAGTCGACCTTGGGATTGCGCGTAACAAGCGCCCTGATCGGAATGGCGGCGAGATCGTCGGCGCGCACCTTGGCCAGAGCCCCGCCGTAGCGCCCGATCGGAGTTCGCACCGCATCACAGAGAAAGACGTCGCGGGTTTCGGTCATGTTCAAACTCGTTCCTCTCGTCCCAACCTTCACGCCGCGTCGCCGTGCGCGCGCGCGGTGCGCGCGTGCAGCTCCCGCAACACGGCCAATTCCTGCTCGCTCGGCGCGGGCGTCTCGGTCACATCGGCGGCGTAGCGCACGGGCCAGCCGGTGTTGGCCTTGATCGCGTCGCGAGTCACCCCCGGATGGATCGAGGTGACCGTCATCTCCTTGGTCACGGGATCGGGCTCGAAGATGGCGAGATCGAAGCTGCGCGGCGCCTGGCGCATGATGATGAAGATCTCGCCGCAGGCGCTGGAGATCTCGGGCGCGCCGCCGCCGCCGGGAAGCCGCGTTTTCGGCTTGTCGTAGGGACCAACCACCGTGGTGTTGAGGTTGGCGAAGCGATCGATCTGCGCGCCGCCGAGGAAGCCGACGGTGAAGCGCCCGCCTTGCAGCCAGTAGCGGAACATTTCCGGCACCGGCACGGTGGTGAGCGCGGTGTCGCACAATTCGCCGTCGCCGATCGAGAGCGGCAGCACGTCGGGCTTGGTGGCGATCGTGCCGGATTCGTAGATCAGCGTAATGTCGGGCGCATGGGTGAGCCGCGCGAGGTTGCAGGCCGCCGACGGCATGCCGATGCCGACGAAGCAGATGTCGCTGTTGCGCAGCGCGCGCGCCGCCGCGATCGTCATCACCTCGCTGGCGCTGTAGGTCATGGCGTCCTCACTCCGCCGCCGCGCGCAGCCGCGAGCAGTGCACGGCGAAAGCCTCCGGTCCCTGCTCGAGCACGTTCGTCTTCATCCAAGCCAGAAAGCCGTCGCGGTCGCGGGAGATCGCGTCCCACGCCTTATAATAGGCATTGTCGCGCTTGTAGTAGCCGTGCGCATAGGAGGGATGCGCGCCGCCCGGCACGCACGCGATGGCGCCGACGCTCCAACTCGGCAAGATCACCGCGTTGGCGCTGCGCTCCCCGAAATCATCGACGATCTCCTCGACCGTGACGAGCGAGCGTTTCGCCGCCAGCACCACCTCTTTTTGCACGCCGACGATGCCTTCGATGAGCACGTTGCCGGCGCGGTCCGCCTTGAGCGCGTGGATCACGGCCACGTCCGGCCGGATCGCCGGCACCGCGGCCAGCCGCTCGCCGGTGAACGGACAGGTGACGTGCTTGATGTTCCTGTTCACCTTCGGCAGATCGACTCCGATATAGCCGCGGAAGACCGCAAACGGCAGCCCGGCCGCCCCGGCCTCGTAGGCATTGGCCATGGCGGCGTGCGAATGCTCCTCGATCGCGATCGGTGCCGGCCAGCCGTTCTCGTAGGCATCGCGAAACCGATGCAGCGAGCCGACGCCGGGATTGCCGACCCAGGAGAATACGAGCTTGTCGGCACAGCCCATGCCGATGAGCTGATCGTAAATGAGGTCGGGGGTCATTCGGATCAGGGTCAGGTGGCGGCGGCGCTGGCGGATGACCTCGTGCCCCGCCGCAAACGGGATGAGATGGGTGAACCCCTCCATGGCCACCGCATCGCCATCGCGGATGGTCGATTCCACGGCCGCGGCAAGCGGGAGGAAACGGGACATGCCGACACTTCCCAATGATCGTAGCTTCATTTAGGGGTCATGCCCGGCAGGGTCAAATACGGGCTGCGCTGCCGCGATGCGCCGCAAGGACGGTGCGCTGATCATGATCTCGCAGGCACCGATCTTCACCATCTACGCCGAGCTCGCCGACATCCGGCATTTCGGGACGACGCCCTATGGCGAACGACGGGTGGTCGACATCCTCGGCGGCCGGGTCGAGGGGCCGCGGCTCAAGGGCCGCATTTTGCCTGGCGCGGATTGGCAAATCGTGCGGCCGGACGGGGTCACCGATCTCGAGGCGCGCTACGCGATCGAGACCGATCGGGGCACGCGCGTCCTCGTGCGCAGCGACGGACTGCGCCACGGCCCGCCCGAGGTGATCGCCGCGCTCGCCCGCGGCGAGGCGGTCGAACCTTCGCGCTATTACTTCCGCACCGTGATGCGGTTCGAGACCGCCGACCCGGCGCTGGCCTGGCTCAACCGGATTCTGGCGCTCGGAACCGGCGCGCGCGAGAAGCTCGCGGTCCGGCTCGACGTCTATGAGGTGGTGTGAGCGCTTGACCGGTTTTCGGAGAAATGTCACCGAACGCACGCGACACTTTAGAGCTGCGGGGATCGCCGTGAGTAAATCTGCTAGCGGCTTCGACGTGCAACTGCCGCGCTCGCTCAAGGCCGAGCGGCGCGACGACATCGCCCTGCTCTTTCTTGCGCGCACGGAAAAGCGCAACGCCATCGACGATCCGACCGTGTTCGGCATCGAGGCGTTCTTTGCCGCCCTGCCGGACACCATTAAGGCCGTCGTGCTCGCCGGCGAGGGCGACCATTTCTGCTCGGGCCTCGATCTCGGCGAACTCACCTCCCGCGGCATCGCGCAAGGCATCGCGCATTCGCGCAGCTGGCATCGCGCCTTCGAGCGCATCGAGTTCGGCAAGGCTCCGGTGGTGGCGGTGCTGCACGGCGCGGTGGTCGGCGGCGGGCTCGAAATCGCGGCCGCGTGCCATATCCGCGTGGCGGAAGCCTCCGCCTATTACGCGCTGCCGGAAGGCAGCCGCGGCATCTTCGTCGGCGGCGGCGGTTCGGTGCGCTTGCCGCGCCTCATCGGCACCGCGCGCATGATGGACATGATGCTCACCGGGCGCATCTATGGCGCCGAGGAAGGCCAGGCGATCGGCATCTCGCATTATCTCGTTCCCGCCGGCGCCGGGCTCGCCAAAGGCATCGAGCTCGCCAAGCATATCGCCGGCAATGCGCCCATGACCAATTTCGCCGTCACCCATGTGCTGCCGCGGATTGCCGCCGCCGATCCCGCCGGCGGCTACGTCACCGAGGCGCTGATCTCGGCGATCGCCCAGGGCGACGACGAGGCGAAGGCGCGGCTCAAAGCCTTTCTCGAAAAACGGGCGCCGAAGACGGTACGCAATTAAAGAACCATGGCGACACCGGTCAAAGCGCGTCGTCCTGAAGCCACCGCGGCGCCGATGCGCGCGGTCCGCCTCGGCCCGCGCGACGTCGTGTGCCAGCACAGGGCGGATGGGACCATCCACCTGATGTCGCCGCACGCGCTCGCGCCCTACCCCGCGAAGCTGACCGAGCGGCTCGAATATTGGGCGGCGGCCGCCCCCGAGCGGACTTACCTGGCGCAACGCGCCGCCGGTTCCGGCTGGCGCAAGCTGAGCTACGGCGAGACGCTCGAGCAGGTCCGCCGCATCGGCGCGGCGCTGCTGCGACGCGATCTTTCGCCCGAGCGGCCGATCGCGATCCTCTCCGGCAACGACATCGAGCATGCGCTCATCGGCCTTGCCGCCATGTATGTCGGCATTCCATACGCGCCGATCTCGCCCGCCTATGCGCTGATCTCGAACGATTTCGACCGACTGAGATCCATCATCGACCTCATCACCCCAGGCCTCGTCTTCGCCGCCGACGGCGATAGCTACGCCCGCGCGATCGACGCGGCGGTGCGCCCAGAGGTCGAGGTCGTCGTCACCCGCAATCCGATCCCCGGCCGCCCGACGACGTTGTTCGAGACATTGCGCGCGCCGACGCCAACGGGCGCGGCCGACGCAGCGCATGGTTCGGTCTCCCCCGACACCATCGCCAAGCTCCTGTTCACCTCAGGCTCGACCGGCGCGCCAAAGGCGGTGATCAACACACAACGCATGTGGTGCTCGAACCAAGCCATGATCCTCTCGCAGCTCGCCTTCTTCGCCGACGAGTCACCGGTGATCGTGGACTGGTCGCCCTGGCACCACACCGCCGGCGGCAACCACAACTTCGGCTTCGTGCTCTACAACGGCGGCACCCTCTACATCGACGAGGGCAAGCCTACGCCGGGCGCGATCGAAACCACGGTGAAGAACCTGCGCGAGATCGCGACCAACTGGTACTTCACGGTGCCCAAGGGCTACGAGGCGCTGCTGCCCTATTTCCGCGCGGACGCGGCGCTGCGGCAGACGTTCTTCAGGGAGCTCAAAGTGCTGTGGTTCGCCGGCGCGGCGCTGTCGCAGTCGGTATTCGATGAAATGCAGGAGCTCGCGCTCGCGGCCTGCGGGGAGCGCATCATGTTTCTGACCGGGCTCGGCTCGACCGAAAGCGCGCCCATGGCGATCGCGCGGATGTGGCAGAGCAAGGATTCGACCAATATGGGCGTGCCGGTGCCGGGGGTGGAGCTCAAGCTCGTTCCGACAGAGGATAAGCTCGAGGCGCGACTGCGCGGGCCCAACATCATGCCGGGCTATTGGCGTCAGCGCGACCTCACGGCGCAGGTCTTCGACGAAGACGGCTTCTACAAGCTCGGCGATGCGCTCAAATTCGAAGACCCCGGCGATCCGCGCGCCGGGCTCCTGTTCGACGGCCGCGTCGGCGAGGACTTCAAGCTGACCTCCGGCACCTGGGTGAATGTCGGGCCGCTGCGCGCTCGCCTGCTGGCTCAACTCGAGCCTTATGCGCGCGACGTCGTCATCGCCGGAGCCGATCGCGACGAGATCGGCGCGCTGATCTTCCCGAACCTCGAGGCTTGTCGAAAGCTCGCCGCTGACGCCGCCGCGGACGTGACTAGCGATACGCGCGTGCGCGATGAATTGCGCGCGCGGCTCACCGCGTTTGCAAGGACGAGCACGGGCAGCTCGAACCGGGTCTGCCGCGCCATCCTCCTCGGCGAGCCGCCCTCGCTCGATGCCGGCGAAATGACCGACAAGGGCTCGATCAACCAGCGCGCGGTGCTCGAGCAGCGCGCCGATCTCGTGGCCGAGCTCTATGCGCCCGAGCCATCGCCGCGAGTGCTGGTGATCGACGAGGGACCATGATCATGGCGGGCAAGACAGGCGGGCTCACCGCGAGCTGGGGCGAGGTTTGGCTCCTCGACGGCGTGCGCACGCCGTTCGCCGACTATAACGGTGCCTTGGCGCAGGTGTCGCCGACCGATCTCGGCATCAAGGTCGCGCGCGAAGTGTTCGCGCGTTCGGGCGTGTCGCCGCGGGACGTCGGCGCCGTCATCACCGGCTCCATGGCGCAAGCGAGCTTCGATACCTACTGCCTGCCGCGCCATGTCGGGCTCTATTCGGACGTGCCGATCGAGGTGCCGGCGCACATGGTGCAGCGGGTGTGCGGCACCGGCCTCGAAGTGCTGATGCAGGCGGCGGATTTCGTCACGCACCGGGAGATCGAGCTCACGCTGTGCGTGGGCGCGGAGTCCATGAGCCGCAATCCGGTGGCTTCCTACACCATGCGCGGCGGGTTCCGCATGGGCGCCGTCGATTTCAAGGATTTTCTCTTTGAAGCGCTGCTCGATCCGGCCGCCGACGTCACCATGGGCGACACGGCGGAGAACCTCGCGCGGCAGTACCAGATCACGCGCGGCGAGGTCGACGCCTTCGCCGCGCAGAGCTTCGAGCGCGCGGTCGCGGCGCAGCAATCGGG
>WNGR01007568.1_pt1 | contig 11520 bp, 7 predicted proteins | sample 5407581 | NCBI WGS metagenome assembly WNGR01 (sample SAMN13153383, study PRJNA577476) | soil metagenome | isolation source: 80 cm soil or saprolite under Garry oak tree replicate 2 | place: USA:California | collected 2016-06-15
GGACGCGGGTCAAGTTCATGATTCATGACCGGGACGCCAGCTTCACCACTGCGTTCGATGAGGTCTTCCGTGCCATGGGCACCAGGATCGTCCGCTCCGCCATCCGGGCGCCCCGAATGAACTCGGTCATGGAACGGCGGATCGGCAGCTGCCGCCGCGAACTGCCCGACCGGACTCTGGTATGGAACCAGCGCCACCTCATGACCGTGCTGCGGGAGTACGAGGACTTCTGCAACACCCACCGGCCTCACCGAGCCCTGAAGCAGGCCGCGCCGCTGCGCCGACTGCCCGGCGACGTCACCGACCTTGATCGGATCCGGGTTCAGCGACGTGACCGCGTAGGCGGCGTGATTCATGAGTATCGCCTGGTGGCATAGGTTTTCGGCACCCACAGGTGGCCGCCTGGCACGCGTGCGGATGCCGCGGCGGACCGAGCCTTGGTGTTCGCCGTCGCGGCCGGGAGGCCAACGGATACCTCACCGTCCGCTACAGCAAGCGGTGCGCCGGACCGCTTACTGTGCCCCGATCCTGTCCGCCATATGTCCGTGATAAAAGCATCAGCCGAACGCACGGCCGCATATTGTTTGGCCTGCGCCGTCGGCTCGAACGTGTATCCGATACCCATCCAGCGGAATCTTTACGCAGGTCAGAATGATATAAACGAACGCAACACCGATCAGCGGGGAAGGCCCGGGCGGCGAGAGAGAACTCGCCGCGGGCACAATCGCCCTGGTAGAACAAGCGGTTTGCAGACCGCTCGCTTCGACCGGTAGTGCCGATGGGAACAAGATTTGTAATCACCGCACTGACCTGCTGATACTACGGGTAGTCACTGGTGGCAGGTGTTGGGTTCGAACCAACGTAGGCTGAGCCGACGGTTTTACAGACCGCTTGACCCGAAGCGGCAACCTGCCTCCTGACCTGCGGTTTTCTAGCTGATACCAGCCTTCACCCCCGATCCTGTCCGTCATACGTCCGGGCGCTCGCCAGGCTGGGCAAGTGAATCAGCGGACAGACACGGACAGCGTCCCCGCAAGCCTGCTACCAGCACCTTCACCGGACTGCTGACCAGGGATTGGCTTGCCAGCGCAGCGTCGAAGCCGTGATGATCCCGCCCCGCAGTGCCCGCGCGAACAACTTCTCGGGGCGTTTGTTGCTCACCGTCCGAACAGAGGTCACCGATCGGATGCAGATCTTCGGTGACCGCCACCCGTGGTCGATCCTGGCCGAGTACCAGGCCCACTACAACAGAAGACGACCCCATCGCAGCCGCCAGCTCCGACCACGCCATCACCGGCCCTTCCCAGGAGCGGATCAAGCGCCGGGCCGTCCTCGGCGGCCTCATCAACGAATACGAGCGAGCCGCGTAGAAGCCCAGGTCACGACCGGTGGCCGAGTTATGGAACCCCACAGGGTATGCAGGAACTTCCGCCACATCTTGTCGGAGCGCCGCTCCGGTGCCAGGGGAATCTTCAACGCCTTGAGGACCCTGCGGATCGTAGACGCGCCGACCCGGTGGCCGAACTTGAGCAGTTCGCCTTGGATCCGCTGGTATCCCCAGCCGTGGTTCTCGGTGGCGAGCTGCTCGATGAGCGCGACGGTCTCGGCGCTGACCGGCGGCCGTCCTGTGCGGTGCGGGTAGGTCCACTTGCGGGTGACCAGGCGGCGGTGCCAGCGCAGGACGGTGCCGGGGCTGACCAGCCGGTGCATCCGCAGCCTTGCTGGCAGGAGGCAGATCAGCGCGGCGAGCACAGCGCGGTCGGCCCAGTCGAGCCGGGGCCGCGGATGGGTGCGGCGCAGCACGGCGACCTCGTGCCGCAGCACCAGCAGCTCGGCGTCCTTGGAGGCTGCCGACCGGCCGAGCAGGACCAGCCAGCCGCAGAGCCGGACGAAGATGAGATAGAGCAGGCGCAAGGACACGAATGATCATGATGCCCTACAGCTGACGCTCGCCATCACTGCAGCTCACAGGGCACGCAAACTTCTGGCACCCCACAGGCCCTTGCGCACCGAGTTCTCGGAGGCTGGCCGGTAGAATGGGCTGATGAGCCGTTCGATGCGGCCATGTCGTCGTTATCGTCGCTCCTGTGAAGCAGCCGCGCGGTTTGTTCGGCTTTTCTCGATGGGCGCGACTCTGCTGGCACTTCTTGTTGGATTGGCGACAGCACCGAAGCCGGCAACGGTCCATGCCGTGGCCTGGACGATCCTTATCGGCATCCTCTTCCACGTCTACGCTGATGTGAGCAATGACGTGATTGACCTTCCGATCGACCGCATCGATCCGCGGCTGATGCGGGAGTCCCTCGTCCGAGGGTCAATCTCGCCCCAGTGTGCGCTTCTCTTAGCGCTGCTGACACTTCCGCTCATGCTGACCGCATGGCTGCTGGCAGGCGGTCATCGGTCCGTCGGCCCTCTCGTGGCAGCCGCGGTCCTTATCGGTGTGTACAACATTGCCGGAAAGCGGATTCCAGTCCCCTTCGCCGCTGACGTGATCGAGGGGCTCGGCGGCAGTGCCCTGGTACTCACCGGTGCCGGTCTGGGTGGAGGCTGGACGACTGCGACGCTGTGGGCGGCAGGTTTCGCCGTCACATACATCATCATGATCAATGGCGTGAATGGCGCGATTCGTGATGCTCAAATCGATACGCGCGTCGGGGCGCGCACGACCGCCCTGTTGCTCGGCGCGAGCATCGCGGACGGACGAAGGGTCATTCGTCCGCTCTGGGTCCATGCCCGCAGCGTGATCCTGCAAGCGGCGTTGGGGATCCTTCTGTCCGGCTTCCTCGCAAGCGAAAGTCGGTCGAGGCCAGAGTTCAGCTGGGTTGTTGCCGCAGCCTCATCGTTCGGTCTGTACCTCGCTTCAACGGTGACGCTCTTCGAGGCCCATCGGCGGCGAACCGATCTGCGCGCGGCAATGGCCGTCGGCACATGGCACTTGTTTCTAGTCCCGGCGTCAATCCTGGCCGCCGCGACTTGTCGCCTTCCGGGCTGGATCGTTGCGGTGATGGTGATCTCGTTCGTCGTACCGCCGTTGCTATTTCGCTGGGCGATACGGAGCACCGACTTCAGCGTGCCATCGAGCACCGCAGTCGGCGGGCTCATGTCGCCGGCCACCTCCCGGGGGCAGATACAGGCGCTGTGGGCGATGACCCGCCCCGGCACGCCAGCGGCGGCAGGGGTCCTCGTCGCCGTAGGTTCCGTTCTGGGAGGCGGACTAGGACTGAACGTGCTCCCCGCGATGGCGGCGACTGCCCTGGGAGTTGCGGCGGCCAACGTGTACAACGACCGGTGTGATCTAGTTACCGATGAGATCAACCGCCCCGATCGACCAATTCCCGCCGGCATCATCTCGGCCAACAACGCCGACCGGTTCGTCCTGGCCGCGACCCTTGGTGTCGTCGCGGTCTCCTCCACCATCGACGGCCCGGCAGCCGTTGCGGCAAGCCTCCTAGTCATCGCAGCCCTGGTTTATTCGCTACGACTGCGCCGCTTCGCGTTACTCGGGCCAATCACCGTTGGTGCGCTGTTTGCTGCGCCGCTTGACTACGGAGGCTGGGCAGCCTCTGACGGCATCCGAGTCGAGCACTGGATCGCCACAGCTCTGGTGACATTGTTCGTGTTCGCTCGGGAGACACTCAAGTCAGTGCCGGATCGGCTCGGTGACATCGCCGCCGGATACCACACGATCGCCACGCAGCTCGGTGAATCAGCGGCGTTGTCCGTGTTCCGATCGGCCGCTGCTGCGTTCTGTCTTACCTCCCTGGCGGCCACCCTCCTGGTGGACAACCTGGCGTACCTCCCAGCCGCCGTAGTGTGCGCGGTGATACCCACGCTGCACACAATCAGGCTCGTAAAAGGATCCCCCACCCCCATCGCAGTCAATGCAGCAATATCGTTCAGCGGTTACGTCTTCGCCCTCGGCGTGGTACCCCTCCTCCTGATGTGATGAGTTTGGGGACCCAGTACGACACAGGGGGACCGCGCCGCTGCCCCTTCGAGCCTTCCCCGAGGATGGGCGTCGACGCTACGCGCCCTCTACCGTGCCGATGTCAAGGCCGACACCCTCGCCGCCCTCCTCCACCCTGCCGATGCGGGCCTCGCCCTGCACCGTCCCGGAGGCGAGACGGAGTAGTTGGATGCGCACCGCCGCGGCATAGCCGGCGACTTGGTCGACGTCGATGCGCCCGTGGATCAGAGGGCCGGCGGCCTCGCGCTGCTCACCCCGGAACGTGAGGCGCTGCTGGTAAACCGCCTCCAGCAGACCGCGCAGCGAGTCGGTACGCAGCAGCAGCCCCTGGTCGTCCGCCGTGATCGGCGTAGTGCCCTCCACATAGTCCAGCAGGTCACGGTGCAGGTCGCGGATCTGCTCTTGGACGCGGTCGAGGGCCTCGTGGTCGACGGTGAGCGGCTCGAGACGGCCCTGCAGCAGACCGTCCGGCGGCGACGCGCTGGGCTCGGGGACGGTCTCGCCGCCCTTAGCGTCGCGCCGCTCACGCCAGTACCGGATCAGGTCGCCGGCCTGCGCGTAGAGGAACTTCACCCCCTCCGCCAACACGGTTCCGCCGATCGCCGCCAACGTTACGGGTTCCATAGTCACCCTTTCACTGGGGTCTCGGTCAGGCGGGCGAGCAGCCGCTGCGCCGCGTCGAGGCCGCTGGTGACCGCGCCCTCGACGAACGGCCCGCCGAGGTAGTCGCCGGCGAACACGAGGGATCCGATCTCGTACCGACCCTCGGCGAAGTGCCGCAGCGCCCGCAGATGGCCGACGTCGAAGATGGGCAGCGCCTCGGGCCAGCGCTGCACGGCGGCGGTGGCTGGCTCCAACTCCGCGTCGAAGCCCGGCACCGCGGTGCGCAGGTCGGCCAGCAGCGCATCGGCGATCTCCGGGGCATCCGATGTGGACAGCCGCCGCGCGCCGTCGCTTGAGGCGTACAGCACCAGCACATCGCGTGCGCTGTCGGGCCTCGCGCCGTCGGCGGAGCGGCGGGTGGCGGCCGCCAGGTCGCGCGTCTCCCGGCGCGGCATCAGTACACCGGTATACGGCCGCAGCACCTCGCCGCGCGTCGGGATGGCGACACTGACCGTCGCCGAGTAGCGAATGGCGCCGAAGAACTCCCGCTGCTCGTCGGTGAGCTCGGGCAGCAGGAGCGGCACCTGCGTGGCTGTCGTCGCGCACACGACACCATCGGCGGTCAGCCGGTGCTCCTGGCCGTCGATTACGGCGACGACGGTGTATCCGCCCTCAGGGCGCGGGCGCACCTCGCGTACCTTGGCGCCCAGCCTGACCTCGACGGTGCGCGCCAGCGCCTCCGGCAGCGCGGAGATGCGCCCGCCGGGCACGGGCACCCGGCGCATCCCGACCGCCTGCTTGAGCATGATGAACAGCATTGCCTGCGTTGTCTGCTCGGGCTCCCAGTACAGAAACGCACGCAGGCTGGGCTCGAAGATGTAGTCCAGGATGTGCGCGTCCAGGTCGGCCGCGGCGTACGCGGCGACCGAGCGCGTGTCGAGGCGGTCCGCCCGCCACATCGCCTCGTGATCGAGGGAACGCCAGTGGCGCACGACCGTCCACGCTGTCTTGAGCAGCCGCAGCTTGCTGCCCACCGGGACCAGCGAGTTGCGGAAGAGCCGCAGCGCCGACACGCCGTAGAGGCGGCCCCCGCGAGGCACCGCGCCGAGAGTCTGCACCGGCTTCGCCCCGTCCGTCAGGCCGATGTCGCGGGCGATGCGCAGCGTCTTGGGATAGAAGTTGGTCAGGAAGCTCGCGCCGAACTCCACGGGCGCGCCCTCGACATCCACGGTGAGCACCCGGCCGCCGACGCGGTCATCGCGATCGAGCACCATCACCTCGACGCCCGCGCGGGACAGCGCCCAGGCTGCAGTTAGCCCCGCTGTCCCGGCGCCGACGACGATCACGCGGGCCGACATGCCCAGGAGTCTACTCAGAATCATCGCCGGCGCCGGGGGCCAGCAAGTCGGGATTACGCCACCAGCCCCACCGAAACGCCTCCCGCAGCCACCCGTTGACCAGGAATGGCGCGACGAAGTACACGACCAGAGCGAGCGCCAGCCAGCGCGGCATGCCGGAGAGCAGGAACGCCAGCGGGAGCACCAGTGTAGCGATCAGGTGAAGGGCGCCCGAGGACCGCAGCAGCCGCTCGTCGCTGACGCAGCGCAGGGCCGCACGCAGCAGCGCGAAGCTCGCCGCAGCAACGAGGGCGACCGCGGCCACGGTGCCCGGCGAGCGCGCGGCGATCGCGGGAGCCAGCGCCAGGCCGATCAGGATCGCCTGCAGGCCCAGCGCGTACCGCACGACAGCGGGGGGCAGGCTGAGGCTGCGCCCGGTGCCTGGCCGCGCGCCGAGCAGGATCGCCGTGGAGCGAACCGCGTAGCGCAGGTCGTTGCGGATGTCGCGAATGCTGCCGTGCACGCCATTGGCCAGGACGATATAGACAGTGATGAAGGCGATCAGCCAGCCGGTGGCGGGCCCCGGCCGACCCGCGACGAACACGCCCGCCAGGGTGAACGCGGCCCAGCCCAACCCCTGGGCCAGGTCGGTGACCGGCGGCACCCCGGTCCGCTTGCCCCACAGGTTGTACGCGAGCATCAGCGCGCAGGCTGCGAGGAGTGCCGCGGTCCCCGGCACGCCACCGCCGCCCCACCAGATCTCGGCGGCCGCGATCGGGACCTGGGCGGCAGCCACGGCGGCAGCTGTCGCGGGGCGCACCATACCCAGCACGAGCGGGCTGCACCAGCGCGCTGGCGCGGTCCGGTCGATCGGCAGGTCCACCACGTCGTTGCCGACGTAGGCGTAAATGTGGAACGAGACCGCAGCGAGCATGATAGCGAGGACGGGCCGCGCGGCCGGCGCCAGCGGAGTGGCGCTGGAGGCGGCGCCGAGGAACGGCAGGAATCCGGTGACGCCGAGCGCGGAGAGCCGCACGAACGACGCCGCGGTCTCGAACCTGCCGGGCCGCCGTGCCGACATGGTGCCTGTCATGCCGGGAGCGTCCAGTTGATCACACGGTAGTCCGCGCCGCGCAGCAGGGCCAGCGAGATCACCGAGATCCGGCGGATGAACGCGCCGGGGCCGTCGGCGTTCACCAACTCGGTGAGGCACGGGATAAGCAGCCCGTAGCGCATCCTCGGATAGCGGACGGCCTGGTGGACCACATTGTTGTAGTAACCTATCACCGCGATGTAACGGCGCACCAACTCCACATCGGACCGGGCGCTGACCTCGGCCATCAACTCCCCCGCGCCGTTGCGCTCAAGGAAGTCGTCGACCTCGTCCGAGTGCAGCGTACGCATGCCGGCGAAAGCGGCGACAACGCTGCTGCGTACCCGCTCGCCGGAGAGCGGCACGCCGGCGTCGAGTAGCGTGCGAAACACCGGGCGCGGATTGTACAGGCCCACCGGGACGAGCCACGAGATCAGCCGGTTGGCCAGCTCGTCGTCGCCTGCGGCGAGGGCGTCGCTTAGCCAGCCGGCCAGGCGGGGCATCGAGCCGCCCGCCTTCGCGTACGCGAGGCCCAGCGGAAGCAGCGGGACGTCGAACGCCGGCGGCAGCCCCGCGTCGGCGGTGACCTGAGGGCCGGCCGCGAGGAAGCCCGCTGTGAGATCCTCGAGCAACGGTATCCACTCCCGCGGCGCATCGGGAATGAGCACGCTGAACGAGAGCAGCAGGCACAGCCGGGGGGCGTCGTCGAGCCCGGCCGCGAGTTGCCTCACCCAGGGCACCATCTCCCGCGGGTGCGCGTACGCCTGGACGGCGAGCACCACCTGTGCAAGGTTGCGGAATCCCGCGATGTCGGACCGGAACAGTTCGCGCATGCGGTCGAGGCGCTCGCGGACGTCGGTGGTGGGGTCCACGTAGGGAACGATCCCGCGGAACAGCGCCTTCTGTTCGGCGGACGCGGAGAAGAAGCGCATCGGGTCCTGGAAGTCGCTGCTGAGCGCGCCCGCCAGGATGCGCTTGCCGAACATCCGACCGAGAGCGCGGCCGAGGAGATGATCGATGCGGGGATGGCTGAGCAAGGTAAGATGCAGCCGCGACACGATGACCAGGTGCCACAGGTCGCTGGTGTGCTGCGCCACGCCGGGCTCGTCGCAATTGTTGATGTAGATCGTGATGGACAGGTCGGCAAGGAACTCCAGGATCCGCCGTGTGCGCAGCGGCTGGGTCAGGCGCACTTGTCGGCTGAGGTCGTCCATCAGCTCGCTGGTGAAGTTGCCGGATGCCGGGCTCCAGCGCAGGTAGAGCGCGTACACGGCGGACTGGCGCAGCCGCAGCGATCCCTTCAGCGCGATCCAGCGGAAGACGCCCTTCGCCGCGGGACCGATCGTGTACGCGGCCTTAAGCCCCACCCGCCACGCGTCTGCCGACGGCGCCGAGAGCAGGTGGCGGATCTTGCGGATGACGTACTCCGGCGCCTGCGTGTGCAGCGATACCAGGCCTTCGACGCACAGCCCGCGCAGCTCCAGCCGGGGCGATGCGGCGAGGATGTCGAGCAGCCGGCCAGCCGTCTCGACGTCGCCACTCGCCCGCGCGACCTCGAGCGCGATGCGGAAACCATCGGCCGTCGCCTGCGCGTTCCCGAACCGGGCCATCTGCGCGTCGGCGAACCCCGGCGTGGTCATCAGCGCGTACAGCCGTTCGGGCCAGGCGGCGAGGTGCTGCGGCAGGTGGGCCAGCCCGTACGCGTCGCATTCCGCCCAGCCGCCGCCCGCCGCACGGTCCAGGTAGTAGGCGCAGATCCGCTCCTGTTGATGAGACGGCGATACGTAGAAAAGATTCGCGCCGTCCTCGGCGTGCTCGGCAGCGAGGAAGTCGCCCATCGAGGCGTGGTAGAGCTGGTAGCCGTCCGATTCCCGGTCGAACCGCACGACCTGCTGAAGGTCGTCCAGCCGCGCGATCACGTCGCCCCGCTCGTGGCCCAGCCACGCAGCGAGCACTGCCACGGGCACCGGGGCGACGGCGACGCTCAGGCCACCCAGCAGCGGCCGGTACTCCTCCAGCCAGACCCCGCTGCGCCCGTACTGCTCCATCTCCGGCATTAGTCGGCTCAGATAAGCGCGGTACAAAGAGTAGAGGCCGGCCGGCAGCCCGCCGAGGTCGGTCAGCTTGCGACGCCCCGCGGCGACGTCGTCGAGCAGCATCGTCGCGTACAGGAAGTTGCCCGCGGACCGGCGCACGATCTGGTCAGCGGCCGCCCCGGTCGCGCCCCGGTTCACGATGTACGCGCGCAGGTCCCTGCTGTTGTCCGCGGCCTGCCCGGCTGCGGACAGGTCCAGGCGCCGGCAACCTTCGTCGCGGCCGAGGAAACGGTCCACGACGCGGCGCTCGTTTCGGCTGGTCAGCAGCAGCCGCACACCGTCGGGCAGGTCGCCCTCGCCGCCCAACAGGCTCACGATGTTGGGAACGGTGGCGATGAGCGCCTCGTCCAGGCCGTCGACGAGGATGGCGATGCGTACGCCCGGCCGGTTCCGCGCGACCGCGCGCAGGGGCTCGCTGATCGCGGTGGCGAAGACGTCGGTCACCGTTGCCCCGGTGACGAATAGGTTCTGGATCTGCACGCCGATCGCCTTTCCCCAGTTCTCCCGGACCTCGAGGCGGATGTTGTACTGCGGTCCGATGCTCGGCGCCACCGCTAGGGCGAACTCGTCGTACCGGTTGGCCAGCTGATTCGCGACGAGCTGGGTGAACCGCCGCGGGTCGACGCTGCCTCCGGCGCCCCGCATCATGCAGAAGTGCCGCGCCGACCAGGCCGCGCGCACGGTCCCGAGGTCCTCCCCGTCCCCGTCGCCGTCCGGGGATGCCATGGCCAGCCAGGCAGCGATGGTCGACTTCCCGGTCCCGGGCGCGCCGGTGAGCAGGAAGTAGCGTTCGGAACCGTGCTGGAGCCAGTCGAGCACGCGATCCACGACCCATTGCCGCCCAACGATCCCCCTGGCACGCTCCCGAAGGGACGCGGGAACCTCGAAAGGCGAGTTGCCGGATTGCTGTCCAGCGTCCACAGTGGCGCCTCTCTTCCGCCGGAAGGACTGAAGCGCCCCGGGTTCAGTGGAGGGCGAGTTCTCCCGGCAGCGCTGCTGTCGGGTGGTGATCTGACGGTAGTACAGGATCCTGGTCCTCCGGCTGGCCCGCGAGAACCCCGAATGGGGGTACCACTGGTGCAACGAGACCCGGCTCTGTGGCTCCATCGGCCAGCCAGGCCGCGAAGGAGCCAGCAGCCGGATGAAATACTGTGACGCGTCACCCCCGACGATCCGGCCCGCGCGCCAGTTGCCAGTATCGGGATCTTGCCAGTAGACACGCGTCCGGGCGGCCGCCCGGCGACTCGCGGCAGCGCGGGGTTCCAGAACTCGGCCGCCAGACTTGACCTGGGCTTCTACGCGGCTCGCTCGTATTCGTTAATGAGGCCGCCGAGGACGGGCCGGCGCTTGATCCGCTTCTGGGAGAGGTCGGCGGCGGGGCGGTCCTGTGCCGCCCGGAAACTCGATCGTGCTGCTGGTCTGCCCGTTTCGCCGGCGAGGCTGGTGTGGTGGTGGTTGGCTGACCAGGTGCTGCTCAAGGTCGTCTGTCTGGTGATGCGCTGGTTGTTCGGCCTGACTGTGCTGGTGTTCCGCGGGGACCGGGCGAAGAACGCCGAGTTGCTGGTGCTCCGGCACGAGAACGCGGTGCTACGCCGGAACGCCGGGCGGGTGCGGTACGAACCCGCCGACCGGGTCTGGTTCGCCGCGCTTACCCGGTTCATCCCGCGGCGGCGCTGGGCGGAGGTCTTCCCCGTGACGCCTGCGACGCTGCTGGCCTGGCACCGCAGGCTCGCCACCAGGAAATACGACACCAGCAAGCGGCGCCGGCCCGGCCGCCCGGCGACGGTTCGGAGCATCGCCCGGCTGGCCATCCGCTTGGCGCAAGAGAACCCGCTGTGGGGCTACCGGCGTATTCATGGCGAACTGACCAAGCTGGGCGCGGCGGTCGCGCCGTCCACTGTCTACGAAATCCTGCGCGCCGCGGGCATTGACCCGGCACCGCGCCGGGACGGCCTGGCCTGGCGGCAGTTCCTGCACGCGCAGGCCGCCGGGATCTTGGCCGCCGACTTCCTGCATGTTGACACAGTGGCGCTGACCAGGCTGTACGTGCTGGTGTTCGTTGAGCACGGCACCCGCCGGATGCACCTCGGCGGCGTCACCGCCCACCCTACGGGCGACTGGACGGCGCAGCAGGCCCGCAACCTGGCCCTCGATGCCGGCGAGCGGTTCGGGGACTTCCGTTTTCTGATCCGTGACCGCGGCTCGAATTTCACCGCGTCCTTCGATGCGGTCTTCCAGGCCACCGGCACCACTATCGTGCGCACGGCCGCGCAGGCGCCGCGGATGAAACCTCGGGTTGCATACTGCACCTCTTCGGAGTGATTGGTGGCTAGGTGGCGTTCATGCAGGTTGCAGGGTGTCGTGCCGGCGTCCTTGGTGGCGGGCTGGCGGGTTGGATCCGGGTGGGTTGTAGAGGGTTTCTCC
>WNGR01007571.1_pt1 | contig 11519 bp, 11 predicted proteins | sample 5407581 | NCBI WGS metagenome assembly WNGR01 (sample SAMN13153383, study PRJNA577476) | soil metagenome | isolation source: 80 cm soil or saprolite under Garry oak tree replicate 2 | place: USA:California | collected 2016-06-15
ATGGGACACGAGTAACGCGCATCGACCCGGGCCGATCAACACGACACGCCGGGAATCCCGGAAATACCCATTCAAATCGCCAGGTAGATGATCACCGCAACATCCCGGGCTAAGAGCGAGATTGGCCGGTTAAGGGGGGTTTACCGGGCAGGGAGAAGAACGCGCGGACCCGCAGGTCGGCCATCCCCTGCTCCAGGTGCCGGGAGGTGAAGTCCGGGCCGTGGTCCACGTGGATGGCGGCCGGGATCCCGCAGACGTGCCAGTCCGGATGCTCCTTGCGCCAGATCGCCTGCCGGAACGCCAGCGCGGTGGTCAGCGCCGAGGGAGCGCTCAGATTGAGCCCGTACCCGGCCACCGCCCGGGAGTGGTCGTCCTCGATCACCGTCAGCCAGGGCCGGGCCGGCTGGCCGGACGGGGTGATCACCCACAGGTCCAGCTGAGTGTGGTCGGCCTGCCAGATCTCGTTCGGCTTGCCGGCCTCCCGGCGGTACACCAGGTCGTACAGCTCCTCATAGCGCCTGGTTCCCTCATGAGCGAGGACGGCGAGCGCCGGGTCGAGGTGGCGGACGACGTCGTACACGGTGGCGTAGCTGGGTGCCGGCCAGGCGTGCTGCCGGGCGACGACGGTGACGTCACGGTGAATGGTGGCGATGGACGGCGGCGGCCGCTTCAGGGCCAGGCCCTCGATGAGCAGCTGCAGCTCCGCGGGGAACCGCCGGGCTCCCCCGGTCGGCTCGCTCGCAGCGGGCCAGCCCGGCCAGGCCGTCAGCACGGTAACGGGCCGCCCACCGCTGCAGGGTCCGGGCGGCTACTCCGCACTGCCCGGCCAGCCGCGCGACCGGCACGCCGTCTTCGATGTGCGGGCGCAGAACCTGCCAGCGGACCATCGCCTGGTCTCGCTGCGCCTCGGTCAGGCCGGCCAGGTGCCGGGGATCGCTGCCGGTCACCCGTCCAGCGTCACACCGAGTCGCTTCCCGATGTCGCGTTATCGCCGGATCCGGCATCCGGGCGGGCTGTCGGCGGCGCCGTGATCGCCAGCCGGGCCGGGAGCCCGGGAGGAGGCGGCGGGATCTGGGCGGCTGCCGGGTTGCGCCCGGCCGCGAGTTCGGGCAGGTGCTTGTAGATGGTGGAGCGGCTGACGCCGAGCAGCCGGGCGATGCTGGAGATGCTGTTGCCAGGCAGGGTGAGCAGATCGCGGGCCTGGCGGATCTGCTCGCCGGTCATCGCAGGGGGCCGCCCGAAGCGCTGGCCGCGGGCGCGGGCGGCATCGAGGCCCTCGCGGGTGCCTTCCACGATGAGTTCGCGGATGAACTCGGCCAGGGCAGCGAAGACGTGGAAGACCAGCCGGCCGCCCGAGGTGGTGGTGTCCAGCGCTTCATGCAGGGACCGGAACCCGACACCGCGGCGGCGCATCCCGGCCACGATGGTGATCAGGTCCTGCAAGGACCGTGACAGCCGGTCCAGGCTCGGCACCACCAGGGTGTCGCCCGCGCGGAGGTAATCCAGGCACGCGGCGAGCTCGGGACGGTCGGCGGTCTTGCCCGACAGCTTGTCGGCGAAGATCCGGATACAGCCGGCCTCGGTCAGGGCGCGGGTCTGCCGGTCCAGGTTCTGCCCGGACGTCGACACCCGGGCGTACCCGATCAGCTCACCGGTCAGATTCGTCGGCTCGGGGGCGAGCGGGTCGTCCTCGGCGGTGCCGGCGATGTCGGCCGGGGTCAGCGTCACCCCGTGACTGTACGGGAAACGGCGGTGTCGGAGTTGTTGGGCACGCCGACTTTTCAACACGTTTTTCGGGCAGTCGCCGCCTGCCGGGAATCAGGATAGGTGTCGGTTTTCGAGGTCGTCTGCACGGATGATCGAGGTCCTCTGCACGGGGGTGACTACGCCGCCGTGGGCTCGGTTCGGGTCGGACCGTCGATGGGAATGCTCATTGAGGCAGCGCTGCGCTGCGGGCGTTGCTTGGGGTCGTCAGGTCAGAGATCCCCGTTTGGGAGCGACGGAGGTGCGCGCGTGAACTAACCCTCAACGGGTCACGACGTCTTGTGTTCTGCGGGGATGTCGATGTCGGCCTGGTTGAGGGTGGTGGCCCAGCTGGCGAGGAAGGTGAGTGCGTCTGCTGAGGGGGAGCCGGGTTCGGCGGCGTAGGCGGTCAGGGTGAGGCCGGTGTCGGCGCTGAGTTCCATGGCTTCGAAGCCGAGTTTCAGGTCGCCGACGACGGGGTGGTGGAAGCTCTTGGTGCCGGTGCGGTGGAGGCGGACGTCGTGGGCGGCCCAGCGGGTGCGGAAGTCGTCGCTGCGGGTGCAGAGCTCACCGATGAGGTCGGTCAGGTTGCGGTCGTGCGGGTTGCGCCCGGCCTCGGCGCGCAGCAGTTGCACGGCGGTCGCGCCGGCGGCACCGTCGTATTCGGGGAAGTAGTCACGCGCGGCTGGGTCCAGGAAGTGGAACCGGGCGATGTTGGGTGGCGATGCGTGGCTGAGGCGGGTGGGGCTGTCGAACACCGGCGCGTACAGCGCTCTGCCGAGGAGGTTGGTGCCGAGGATGTCGAGCCGGCCGTTGCGGACGAATGCGGGGGTTCCGACCATGCTGTCGAGGATCTGCTGCACCATGGGCCGGATCCGGCGGGCGCTGGCCGGGCGGCGCCGTGATGAGGCCGAGGCGTTGGCGGCGCGGGCGAGGTCGAACAGGTAGATGCGTTCGGCCTCGTCGAGCTGAAGTGCGGCGGCGATGGCGTCCAGGACGCTTTCGGAGGCTCCGGCGAGATTGCCCTTTTCGAGGCGTGTGTAGTAGTCCGCGGACACCCCGGCAAGCATGGCGACCTCTTCGCGGCGCAGACCGGCGACGCGGCGGTTTGCGCCGTAGTGGCTGAGCCCGGCCTGCTCGGGGGTGATCTTGGCCCGGCGGGTGAGGAGGAAGTCTCGGGCCTCGGTGTTCTTCGCGTTCACCCCATTCACGCTACGTCAGCCGGCGGTAATGAGGGGGGTTCTGTCATGACCCGGAAAACCTCGACCTGTTGGCGTCCGTGCCGGCGCGGTTTCCTCATCATGTGACTAGTTCTGAGCTGCGGGCACCGGTCGGCGCCCTCATCGGTGCACCACCGGTTGCGACCGCCCTGCTCGGTTTCTTCGTGGTCACGCTCGATGCGGTCATCGTGAACGTCGCGCTACCGGACATTAGGGCTGATCTGGGCGGGGGTATCCGGGGACTGCAGTGGGTGGTCGATGGCTACACGCTGATGTTCGCGGGGCTGCTGTTGTCGTCGGGATCCCTGACGGACCGGTTCGGAGCCAAGCGGGCGTTCGGGTTCGGCGTGCTTGCCTTCGTTCTGGCCTCGGCGGCCTGCGGGCTGGCACCCAACCTGGGTGCTCTCGTGGTGTTCCGGTTCGTGCAAGGCACCGCTGCCGCGGTGATGATGCCGTCCTCGATGGCCTTGATCGGGCAGGCGTATCCGGATCCGGCTCGTCGCACCAAGGCGGTCGCGATCTGGGCGATGGGCGGTGCCGTGGCTTCCTCGTGCGGGCCGATCCTGGGGGGCGTGCTGACGCTGGCCAGCTGGCGGTGGATCTTCCTGGTGAATGTCCCGGTCGGTGCCGTCGCGCTGCTCCTGCTGGCTCGGGCCGGGCGCTCGTCCCACCACCGTGTTCCACTCGACTGGGCCGGGCAGGCCAGCGGCGTCACCGCCATCGCGGCCCTGACGTACGGGGCGATCGAGGCAGGCGACGTGGGGTTCACCAGCAGCCGCGTCGTGGGTGCGTTCATCCTCGCTGTGGCCGCGATGGTCACTTTCGTGGCGGTGCAGGCCCGGGTCCGCCACCCGATGGTGCCCCCGGACCTTGTCCGTTCCCGGACGATGGTCACGGCCGTGGTGGTCGGGTTCGCGTTCATGGTCGGCTACTACGGCCTGCCGTTCGTGATGAGCCTGTTCCTTCAGCAGGAACGTGGCCTCTCACCCCTGGCCACCGGGGTGGTGTTCCTGCCGATGATGCTCGCTGGTCTCGTGCTGACCCTCCTGGTGCCCCGCGTCGTGGCCCGCACCGGGGCCCGCCCGGTCGTGGGCACCGGGCTGGTCCTGATGACGGTAGGCCTGCTCGCCATCGCGTTCGTCCCGACCACCACACCGTTGGCCGTCATCGCCGCGCTGATGGTGCTGGTCGGCCTGGCCGGGCCGACCGTCATCCCGCCGGTCACGGCCGGGCTGCTCAACTCCGTGCCCGGCTCCAGGTCCGGCACCGCCAGCGGTGTCTTCAACACCAGCCGCCAGGTCGGCGGTGCTCTGGCCGTCGCCGTGTTCGGGGCCCTGCTCGCGACACCGGCGGGCTTCGACTCCGGGCTGCGCCTGAGCCTCCTGATCGCCGCCGCGGTCGGCGCGGGCGCGACCGTCACCGCTCTCGTGGGGCTGCCCACCGTGACCTCCGCCCACCCGAACTAGCCCATCCAGCCTGAAAGGACCGATGCCATGAGCACCGACACCCCCAGCCGTCCGGCGCCGCGAAGATGTTCGGCGACTTCGCTCCCGCCCTCGTGCACTTCACCGACGACGTCCTGTTCGGAGAGGTGTGGAAACGCCCCGAGCTGTCCGCGAAAGAGCGCAGCCTCGTCACGGTCGCGGTGCTGGCGACCAACGGCAACACCAACCAGCTCGTCTTCCACCTCGGCCTGGCCAAGGAGAACGGCAACACCGAGCAGGAGTTGATCGAGGCCCTCACCCACCTTGCGTTCTACGCCGGCTGGCCGCAGGCCATGGCCGCTATGGCCGTGGCCAAGCAGGTCTTCACCGACTGACCCCACGAACCCCACACAGAAACACCCCACTCAGGCCCCCGGCAGTACCGATCAGCAAGGAGCACATCCTCATGCGAGGAGCCGTCATCCACGCCCCCGGCGACGTCCGCCTCGAGACGCGCGAGAACCCCACCATCCAGGCCCCGACCGACGCCGTCATCCGGATGTCCGCGACCTGCGTCTGCGGGTCCGACCTGTGGGACTACCGCGGCATCAACCCGGTCACGTCCCCGACCCCCATGGGCCACGAGTACGTCGGCATCGTCGAAGAGGTCGGCAGCCACGTCACCACGATCACGCCCGGCCAGTTCGTGATCGGGTCGTTCTTCGCCTCCGACAACACCTGCGAGATCTGCCGCGCCGGCTTCCAGACCTCCTGCGTGCACCGCGAGTTCGTCGGCGCCGGTGGCGCCCAGGCCGAGTACCTGCGCGTTCCCCTCGCCGACGGCACCCTCGTCGCCACCCCGGACCTCCCGGACGCCACCATGATCCCGAGCCTGCTCGCAGCCTCCGACGTCCTGGGAACCGGGTGGTTCGGTGCGGTCGCCGCCGACGTGCAGCCCGGCAAGACCGTCGTGGTCGTCGGCGACGGCGCCGTGGGTCTGCTCGCTGTCCTGGCCGCCAGAGAGCTCGGCGCCGAACGGATCATCGCGATGAGCCGGCACGAGTCCCGGCAGAAGCTCGCGACCGAGTTCGGTGCCACCGACATCGTCACCGAACGCGGCAACGAGGGTGTGGCCCGGATCAAGGACCTCACCGACGGACTCGGCGCTCACTCGGTGATCGAGGCCGTCGGCACCCAGGAATCGATCATGCAAGCCATCCGATCGGCTCGCCCCGGCAGCGCCGCCGGATACGTCGGCGTCTCCCACGACGTCCAGCTCCCCGGCGAAGAGCTGTTCTACTCCCACGTCCGCCTGCTTGGAGGACCCGCCCCGGTGCGCCGGTTCCTGCCCGACCTCATCGACCGGATCTGGACCGGCACGATCAACCCCGGCAAGGTCTTCGACCTCACCCTGCCCCTGGCCGACGTCGCTGAGGGCTACCGTGCCATGGACGAGCGCCGCGCCATCAAGACGCTACTCACCCTCTGACCACGGGCACGCCGGCTGGGGTGGTGCGCGTGTGCCTCGCCCGGGTCGCGGTCGCGTCGCTGGTGGTGCTCGCCGCAGGATGCGGCGAGCACCACGACAGCGGCACACCCAAAGGTGACACCAGATTCGCGAGGTCGACCACCGCTCGGGACATGCCCAGCGTTTCTGCAACTCCTGGGCCGCCAAGAGCATCGACCTCGACAACCCCGACGGAGGCGGCAGCACCCGTGCACATCAGACTCGTGATCGATGGCACCGAGCTTCACGGCAGACTCGACGACACCGCCGCCGGTCGCGACTTTGCCTCGCTGCTGCCGCTCACCCTCACCATCAGCGACTTCCACGCCACCGAGAAAATCAGCGATCTTCCGCGGAAGCTGAACATCAAGGGTGCCCCCGCAGGCAGCGAACCTGCCGCCGGCGACATCACCTACTACGCCCGTGGGGCAACCTCGCGCTCTTCTACCGCGACTTCGCCTACTCCGACGGCCTGGTCAAGCTGGGTCAGCTCACCCCCGACGCCGCTCGCTTCCTGGCCGCCCTGGAGGACGGCACCACCCTCAGCATCGACTCCGTCGACTGACGGCACCACCCGCGCGGACCGTGTCCGGCGCCGTTCAGACCACTTTTGAAGGATCTCGTGAACCCCACCTACGACTTCACCGACCAGGTCGCCCTCGTCACAGGCGCCAGCTCCGGCATGGGCCTGGCCGCAGCAACGGCGTTCGCCGAAGCCGGTGCCGCCGTCGTGCTGGCCGACATCAGCGCCGACGCGCTGCACGCTGCCACCGACACGCTCACCACCCAGGGCCACACCGTGCTCGGCGTGACCTGCGACGTGTCCGACGAGGACGCGGTGGCCGCCATGCGCGCCCGGACCGTCTCGACGTTCGGTCGTCTCGACATGGCGTTCAACAACGCCGGCATCCAGGCCCCGCCCTGCGATGCCGCCGACGAGCCGGGCGACACCTTCGATCAGGTCAGCGCGGTGAACCTACGCGGGGTGTGGGCCTGCATGAAGCACGAACTAAAGCAGATGCGCACCCAGGGCAGCGGCGCCATCGTGAACTGCTCCTCCCTCGGAGGACTGGTCGGGCTCCCCGGACGGGCCGCCTACCACGCCTCCAAGCACGGCGTGATCGGCCTGACCCGCAGCGCCGCACTCGAGTACGCGCCCCGCGGAATCCGGATCAACGCCATCTGCCCCGGAACATTCGCCACACCCATGGTCGAGCACATGATCGCCAGCGGAGAACTCGACGAAGCCGACGCCGTGGCCGACCAGCCCATCGGACGCCTCGGCCGCCCCGAGGAGATCGCCTCCACCGTGCTGTGGCTCTGCAGCCCGGGCGCCAGCTTCGTGGTGGGCGCCGCCCTGCCCGTCGACGGCGGATACACCGCCCGGTGAACTCGCCGGCCACGTTCCAGGGCGACAACATCGCCACCGCCGACACGCCACGCAACAGAACTACGGACAGGAGAACGGCTATGGAACTGACCCCCGTCACCGACACCGCCAAGGCACCCGAGAAGGCGTTCACGGGCGACGTCTACGTCACCCCCATCAAGAAGGCGTCAGAAGGATCTCGTCTGATCGCGAGCCTCGTGCGGTTCACCCCGGGTGCGCGCACCAACTGGCATTCTCACGCGCTCGGGCAAACCCTGCACGTGACCGAAGGCCTGGGACTGGTCGTGGGCCGCGACGGGACGGTGATCCGGATGCGCGCCGGCGACACCGTGTGGACCCCGCCCGGGGAAGAGCACTGGCACGGCGGCACCGACAGCACCGTCATGTGTCATATCGCCATGCTCGAAGGCACCGCCGACGGCGACGGCACCACCTGGCTCGAACCCGTCACCGCGGAACAGTACGAAATCGCGAACCGCAGCTAGACCCCACCCAACCGCAGCGCGACTCGAACCCCGCGTCTCCAGACCCCCGGAACCTCACCCGGTGGCCGCGCCGCCGTGCCGGCCAGTGGGTGAACAGCGTGCTGACTTGCTGATGCGCAGCAATTGCCTGCTCGACCTCACCAGCCGCCGAGCGATGGCCCGGGCAAGTCACGCGTTCGATGAACGTTGGTTCGGGTTCGGTGAAGGATGACTCGTAAACGAAGGTTTCTGTTACACACCGACCGCGACGACATCGGCCCAGGTCGGATCTGTAACGCAACCCGTGTCCGCCGCAATGTCACGCCCTCGGGGGTTCGCGTTACAGTTTTGGGCATGAAGATCGGCTACGCGCGATAGCCGGGCATGAGACGTGTTCAGTGCCGTTCGTGTCGTGTTTCGCCAGGGGTGACGGAGTCCGCAGCGGCACCCCGCGACGGCCGTGTGTCGTTCTGATGCCCGCAGTAGTTACGGACGTGCGAACGAGCTGAGGGCCTGTACGGGGTGCACTGAAGAGCGGCAACGAGGAGAAGGCAGGTCGACGGCACCGCTCCGTAGGTCCGCCACCGCTCCGCTCGGGTGCGACACGACAACTAAGCAGAGCTAACGCGCGCGTCTCCACCGACGGCCAGAACCCCGCCCACCAGATCGACGCCCTCCTGCGGGCCGGCGTCGACTGCGAGAACATCCATATCGACACCGCCAGCGGCGCCAAGGCGTCCCGGCCGAAGCTCGACCTGGTGCTCCAGCTCCTCCGCGAGGGCGACACTTTGAAGGTCACCCGGCTCGACCGGCTCTCCCGCTCCGTCCTGCACCTGATAACCCTCGGCGCGCAACTGCGCGAGCGCGGCACCGGCCTGCACGTCATCGAGCAAGGCATCGACACCTCCACCATGGAAGGCCGCGCCATGTTCGGGATGCTCTCCGTGCTCGCCGAGCTCCAGCGCGAGCTCATCGTGGCCAACACCAAAGACGGCCTGGCCGCCGCCCGGGCCCGCGGCCGGGTCGGCGGCCGCCGACCGTAGCTATCCCCGGACCAGGCCGCGCTTGCCCAGCGGCTCTACGACGAACGGGAAAAGACCGTCCAGCAGATCGCCTGCATGTTCGGCGTTCCCCGCTCCACCGTCTACGGCCACCTCAACCGCGGCACCGTCCCCCGCCAGCCGAAGAAGCCCGCCTCAGCTGTTGCGCGTTCGTCATGAGCACAGGACGTCACTCCCCGTGAACACGGGCAAACGGACCGGCCTGACCGTAAGCTCCCCGGGCCATGTTCACCATAACGCGGTGACGCTCACCGCGGCGGCTCCGGCGTGGCGAGGTGTCACCTGGCTTGCATGCTCCGGACGAATGACGTTCGTTACAGAAGGTGACAATCCAACGGCCATACAACAGGCAATATCCGCCGTTACGTGTGCAGTTGTGGCTTGCCTGACCGATCGCTGGTCACCCGGATAATTGTCAATCGGCACTGGTCGCCGGCCAGTGGGCGGCAACGTAGATAGCCGCGGGGTTGCCTGGTTGCCACCCCGGGGAGCGGATCGATCGTGTCCGCCGCGGTGAACTCCTTCGCTCCCAGGATGCCTGCGTGATCTGGCAGGGCGGGTAGCCCGCGGAACGGTCAGGGTCTTGGCCCGGCTACCTGACTCCATCGGCGGCGAGGTCATCGCCGGGGTCCGGCGCGTGAACCCGGAGCGGTTGTGGTTCGTCCTGCGGCCGCGGCGGCATGGGGGGCGGGCCGAGGACGTCGATCCGGAAGCGTTCGCCGACGGCGGCGGCGCGGCCCATGTCCGGGGTTCCCGGCGGGGGCAGCTCACGTGCGCGGGCGGGCTCGCCGCAGGCCACGACATACTGCTCGAATTGCCCGGTCGTCATGACAATGCTGCGCATGGGTGCGTCGGAGCTCACCCGGTGCCAGTGCGGTATCCCCCTGGGCAGCAGCACGAAGCTGCCCGGGGCGACATGGAACACATCGTCCCCGCAGTGGACCTCCGCCGTGCCCTCGAGGATGTAGAAGGCCTCGTGCTCGTCGTGGTGAACGTGCAGGGGGCTGGCGAAGCCAGCGGGGTTGACGAACTCGGTCAGGGCGAACCGGCTGTCCGTGTGCTCCCCGGCGGCCTTGAGCGTCACGAGGTTGCCGAAGAACCAGTGGGCGTCGCCGCCGCCGGGGTCAAGGGCATACGGCCGGGCCTGTGTCGCGGTCATCGCCATCTCCCCTTTCAGGTATACTTTCTGTAGGTTCGATATATTTGGAGTCTAACCAAATGCCGGAAGATGTCAAGCCCCGCCGCTACGAGTCAGCGCTGCGGCGCGAGCAGGCCGCCGCCACCCGGACCCGGATCGTGCGGGCGGCGGCGGAACTGTTCGCGGCCCAGGGCTACACCCAGACCTCGATCGAGCAGATCGCGGCGCGGGCAGGGGTAGCACGGCCCACCGTGTACACCGCCTTCACCGGCAAGACGGCCCTCCTCAAACAGGCCCTCGACCTGCTGCTGGCAGGCGATGACGCCCCCGTCCCGGTCAGGGACCGGCCCTGGTTCCAGGAACTGCTCCACCAGCGCGATCCCCGCCGCCTGCTCGAACTCGAAGCCCGCAACGACCGCATGATCTGCGAGCGGGCCGCCCCCCTTTTGGAGGCGGTGCGAAACGCCTCGGCCGCCGACGACGACATCGCCAGGCTCCACGCCACCATCAAGCAGCAGCGGCACACCGGCGCACGCATCGTGGCCGAGGCGCTGGCCGCCCTCGGCCCGCTTCGCGACGACCTCGACCTCGACACGGCGACCGACGTCCTGTGGCTGCTGAAGGATCCAGCGCTGTACACCGCGCTGGCCGGCGACCGGGGCTGGCCGGCCGAGCGCTACCAGGCATGGCTGGCCCGCACCATGCAGGCGTCACTCCTCCCAGCGTGAGCAAGCTGCCCGAACCGGGCACCGTGAGCCAGGCGTCCCTCAGGGCAACCCGCAGCGAACGCCGCCGACAGCATTACGCCCGGCCCGGCGGCACAGGCCCGGCCACGCCGGATTAAGGCCAGACGGCCACCGCGGCACCGAGCCGGCAGTTCTGGGCGCCTTCCCGCACGCCGCCGGGCAGTACGCAGCGGGCACCTAATCGGCCCGGTACGTCTGGCTGCCGCCCTCTCCGGGAGCTCACCTTCCGTAGCAGCCACTGTCCCGGCGCATGTCCGAGCGGGTTGTGACAGACGCTCACGAGGCTGTCGCCAGCGAACAAAAGTCACGGCCCCGACCGTGTTCAATATGGGTGAGGTCACGTGCTCGCGAGGGATGACGGCAACATCAGCCAAGGCGTGACCAACGGCCGCGGGCCTACCGCTAATTTCCGTTCCGACCGTGATTCCCCAGAGTTCAGGCGAACTGAAGGGCCTTCACGACGAACCGAGGTGCCTTCATGCTCTATGGGTCGTTCCGGCCTTTGGGTTCGCGGGAACTGGAAGGATCTTGCTCCTCGGCCGTGGTGGTGACGAGCAAGCGGGCGTTCCCCGGCGGAGCGGATTCACCGGCCCACGCAGTGCCTGACCGCCGGAACCGCCGGTCTGCTCCAGCGCGAGGCCGACCGGCCTCAGCAGCGTATCGACTGCATGGCCCGCAACCGCGACGCCGTTGCCGGTGAGTGAGTGATAGTGCTCATCGCGCCGGCACCCCGTCTCGGGGTTGTTCGGCAGCCGTGCGGCTGCGTCCCTTCCGCGCTTCGGCGCCACCTGCCGGGCGGGGCCCGGTCTTACGGTCGGCTCGGCGC
>WNGR01007572.1_pt1 | contig 11518 bp, 11 predicted proteins | sample 5407581 | NCBI WGS metagenome assembly WNGR01 (sample SAMN13153383, study PRJNA577476) | soil metagenome | isolation source: 80 cm soil or saprolite under Garry oak tree replicate 2 | place: USA:California | collected 2016-06-15
TCACCGCATTCGAGATCGCGCCGGTCAATAGATAGTCCGACATCTGCTCGGCGACTTGCAACGCGACGTTCTCCTGCGCTTCCGTGGTGGAGGCGCCGAGATGCGGGGTGCAGATCACGTTGGGATGGCCGAACAGCACGTTCGACGTCGCCGGCTCCTCGACGAACACGTCGAAGGCGGCGCCCGCCACGTGCTTGGAATTCAGCGCGTCGACCAGCGCCTGCTCGTCGACCAGGCCGCCGCGGGCGCAGTTGATGATCCGCACGCCCTTCTTCATTTTCGCCAGCGCCGCGGCATCGATGATGTTTTTGGTCTTCTCGGTCAGCGGCGTGTGCAGCGTGATGAAATCGGCGCGCTTGAACAGCTCGTCGAGCTCGACCTTCTCGACGCCGATGTCCTTGGCGCGTTCCGGCGACAGGAACGGATCGAACGCGATCACCTTCATGCGCAGCCCGAGCGCGCGGTCGGCAACGATCGAGCCGATATTGCCGCAGCCGACAACGCCCAGCGTCTTGGCGGTAATTTCAACCCCCATGAAGCGGTTCTTTTCCCACTTGCCGGCCTGCGTCGACGCATCGGCCTGCGGGATTTCGCGCGCCAGCGACAGCATCAAGGTGATGGCGTGTTCGGCGGTCGTGATCGAATTGCCGAACGGCGTATTCATCACGATGATGCCCTTGGCGGTGGCAGCCGGAATCTCGACATTGTCGACGCCGATGCCGGCGCGGCCGATCACCTTCAGCCGCTTGGCCTTGTCGAGGATTTTTGCGGTCGCCTTGGTCGCCGAGCGGATCGCCAGGCCGTCATAATCGCCGATGATCTCGGCCAGCTTGTCCTTGTCCTTGCCGAGGTTGGGCTGGAAGTCGACCTCGATGCCGCGGTCCTTGAAGATCTGCACGGCAGCAGGCGAAAGCGCGTCGGAAATGAGAACTTTGGGTTTGGACATGTGAGCGATCCGTTGATGGACGAATTAATTTGAGATCGTCACCCGCGGGCAAAGCGCGAAGCGCGTTCGCGCTTGAGACCCGCGGGTCCATCTTTTTGGATGGATGGCCGGGTCAAGCCCGGCCATGACGATGATGAGAGAATGCTACTTAAGCCGCCTTCGCGAGCGTTGCCTTGGTCTCGGCAAACGCCCAGTCGATCCACTGCGTCAGCAACGCGACGTCGCCGGCCTCGACGGTGGCGCCGCACCAGATGCGAAGGCCAGCCGGCGCATCGCGGTAATGCGCGAAATCGAATCCGGCGCCTTCCTTCTCCACCAGCGCGACCAGCTTCTTGGAGAAGTCGGCTTGCGCGTCCGCGGAGAGCTGCGTGATGGCGGGATCGGTCACCTTCATGCACACCGACGTGTTGGAACGGATCGCGGGATCCTTCGCCAGGAAATCGATCCACGGCGTCTTCGCCTTCCAGTCGGCGAGCACCTTGGTGTTGGCGTCGGCGCGCGCGATCAGCGCCTTGAGGCCGCCGACCGATTTCGCCCAGTTCAGCGCATCGAGATAATCCTCGACGCACAGCATCGACGGCGTGTTGATGGTTTCGCCTTCGAAAATGCCCTGATTGAGCTTGCCGCCCTTGGTCATGCGGAAGATCTTTGGCAGCGGCCAGGCCGGCGTGTAGCTCTCGAGCCGGGCCACCGCGCGGGGCGAGAGCACCAGCATACCGTGGGCAGCTTCGCCGCCCAGCGCCTTCTGCCAGGAGAAGGTCACGACATCGAGTTTTTGCCAATCGAGCGGTTGCGCGAACGCAGCCGAGGTCGCGTCGCAAATGGTGAGACCCTCGCGCGTCGCGCTGATCCAGTCGGCGTTAGGAACACGTACGCCGGAGGTGGTGCCGTTCCAGGTGAAGACGACGTCCGAAGCGGGATCGACCTTGGAAAGATCGGGGATCTCGCCATAGCCGGCATGCAGCTTGGTGACGTCCTTGAGCTTCAGTTCCTTGACGATGTCGCTGACCCAGCCTTCGCCGAAGGATTCCCAGGCGATGGTGGTGACAGGCCGCGCGCCGAGCAGCGACCACAGCGCCATTTCGACCGCGCCGGTGTCCGACGCCGGCACGATGCCGATCTTGTAATCGGCAGGCACTTCAAGCACTTCGCGCGTCAATTCGATCGCGAGCTTGAGCTTGGCTTTGCCGACCTTCGCACGATGCGACCGGCCGAGCGCTGCGTCTTTGAGATTTTGCGGGTTCCAGCCGGGGCGCTTGGCGCAGGGGCCGGAGGAGAAATGCGGCACATTAGGCCGCGAAGCGGGCTTCGCTGCAGTCATAATCTATCCTTCCAGATAGCTGCCTCTCGGTGGGGAGAGGTTTCCCGCCGTCGGAGATAGTGGAAGGACGCCGAATCGTCAAGAAACTTCAGCGGGGCCGGCTACGCCCTTGGGTTCACGAGCGATTGATACGTCCTCGCCCACGGGCGCGGACGCCTCCATCAATTCGTCCGCATCGGTGACCAGCTTGGCGGCCCTTCGCCGGCTCGAGATTTTCAGAACACTCTTTTCGTCAGCCTGCACAATGTATTCGTTGCCACTACGCACGATCGAATAATTTGTCATCGGAATCCCCAAGCTGGCCCGCGCCCCCGGGATACACAGACATAGCAGGTAACGTTCCTGTCCGTAAAATTACGGTCCGCGAGTTAGTTTATCGCGCGTTAACCGGAAAGAACTGCAAGATGAGTTTCACAGGCAGCGCAAGGACCGCCGTTTGCTATCGGTCAAACCGGACGGTCATACCGACATGGCTGCGCGCAAATCCGAGCCGTTCGTAAAAGCGTTGCGCGTCGACGCGGCTGCCGTGCGTGAGCAATTCGACCAGAATGCAACCCTTCGCGCGCGCTTCGCTCACCGCCCATCGCACCAACTGCTCGCCGATGCCGCGGCTGCGGCAATCGGTGGCGACACGGACATCCTCGATCAGGCCGCGCGAGGCGCCCTGCGAGCTCAAGCCGGGCAGAACGCAGAGCTGCAGGCAGCCGACGACGTTGCCCTCATTGTCTTCGGCGACGACGAGCTGGATCCCCCGGTTACCGTCGACCTTTTCGAACGCCGCGAAATAGGAGGCCGGCAACGGTTGCTCGATCCGTTCGCGCGCGCGGCCCAGTGCATCGTCCGCCAGCATGCCGACGATGATGGCGACGTCATCGCGGCGCGCACGGCGAATGGTGACGGGTGAACTGGATGCCATATTATTTTCCGGGGAGTTCAACGCGCCGGCGGCAGACCGAGCGACCGCTCGGCCTCGCCGATCCAGCGGCGCAACGAGGCGTAACCGTCGAGATGGAAGCCGCCCTCATGCGCGACGCGGGTATAGGCGAGCAGTGAAACATCCGCCAGCGACAAACTGTTCCCGACGAGATACGGTGTGACCGCGAGCTGGTGTTCCATTCGCGCCAGCGCCGCATAGCCGCGCTTGACCTTGTCCGGATCGAGGTCGGAGGCTGGCTTACCGAGATAGAACATCTGGAAACGGCAGACCGCGATATAGGGCTCGTGGCTGTATTGTTCCCAGAACAGCCACTCGTCCATCTTCGCCGCCGCGAAGGCGTCATCGGGAATGAGGTCGCTGCCGCGGGCGAGATAGCGGATGACGGCGTTGGATTGCGCCAGCGTTCGGCCGTCATCGAATTCGACCGTCGGCACCTGCCCTGCGCTGTTGCGCTTGAGGAATTCGGCGGTGCGGCTCTCGCCCTTCTGCGTATCGATAGCGATCCACTGATAGGGCAGTGCGAGCTTGTCGCAGACCCATTTCACCTTCAGGCAATTGCCGGAATTGATGTCGCCGTAAATTTTCATCGATCGCCGCTCCGGGTCCGGAAGCGGCATCGGACCAGCCGCGCTATTTTCTGTCAAGCCGACGCGCGCGGCAGCTCAGAACTTGTAGCCGAGGCCGGCGCGCACCGTGTTGATGCTGGTGTCGACCCTGGAAGTGAAGCGGACATATTCCCATTCGGCGCGCATGAAGAGGCCGCCGATCAGGTTGACGTCGGTGCCGACGCCAAACGAGTAGCCGTAGACGAGGTGATTGTGCACGGCATCCGTCGAATTCAATGTCGCCAGCGGAGTAAAGGGCCCGAATATGGTGGTGCTGACGGCGTCGTGGACGGTGACCGAGTGCGAGATGTCGGCATTGCCGAGTGCGATTCCGCCGAACGCATAAGGCAGGAAGCAACCCCATGCATAGGCGGCGCGAGCGCGGAGCGTCGCCATGTCGGAAATCGCGATCGACGCCGACGAGTCGACCGCAACACTATGGAAGAGGCTGTCTGATAGCGCGGTGCCGCTGACAAGAGCCTTGCTCGCGGTAGACGCACCGCCGAACGAGCCGTGCAGGTAGCTGGCCTCGAGGCCGATAACGACGTCGTCCCATTGCCAATTATAGCCGGCAAAGGCGCCGTACCCCGACGAACGCGCCGACACCTTGCCGAGGCCGAGATTCCATTGCGAGACCTGCATCTCCTCGATCACGTTGTGATCGAGGAGCGCTGCAAGCATGTTCTTATTTGTACCGGCGAAATTCTCGTCGCCCGATCCGTAGCCGCCCTGCCCGCCGACGTAAAAGCCCTGCCAGTTGACCTTGCTCGAGGTCAGCCCCTCGGTGTAGCTGCCGCGGAGAATCGGAAGATCGGAGAGATCAGCGGCGTGCGCGGCAGTCACCGCACCGCACATCGTCGCCGCCAGCAAAAGTCTACGCATTGCACGCTCCATCGAACTCTCCAACTCGTAGCCGATCATCGCCCGTTAACCTTAACCAATCGTTGTCGCAGAGCAGAATTGCCCCGATGTCGCCGGCAAAATGAAAAACGCGAGCCGCAAAAAGAGAACGGCGCGGGAAAATCCCGCGCCGCCGGCAATCGTTAACAGATGAAAGGTCAGATTAACCTTTGCGCACCAGCGGCGGCGCGTACACCGGCGGGTTCTCGAAATTCCAGCGCACCCCGAGCTTCACGTCATGCGACGTGACGTCCTTGATGGTGAACGGACTGCCGTTCACGACCGTGACGCCGTCGAAGGAATTCGTCGGGCCGGTTTTGAAATCACCCAGGTTCATGTACCGATAAGCGAGTTCGATGGTCACGTTGCGCGTGACCTGGTAGCCGAGGCCTGCATGCAACGCCCATGCAAAATTCCATTTCGACGAGTCGGCGGCGTAGGTCGTTGACGGCGAAGAGCCCAGCCCGGTGAACAAGCTAACGCCATCGTCGCGGAAGCCACTGATAGAGTTGCGCGACGCTCCAACGCCGGCACCGATAAAGGGTGTCACGCACCACCACGTGCCGAGATCGACGTAGGCGTTGGCCATGACGACCCACTCCGATTTGCTTGCCGTGTAGTTGTCGGCCACGCTGAAACCGGCAAACGCCGCATTCAAGGGAATGTTTTGGGACCCGTGGAAATTGGCCTTGCCGCGATATTCGCCGGTAATGTCACCCCGGAACCAATTGTTGAACCTGTAACCGACGCCGAGGCCGAACATCGTCGAACTGTCCCAGCCGAGCCCATGATCCTGGAGCGCGCCGGGGAAGCTGGCGTTGACCGCATCGATGCTCGCGCTGTGCAGACTCTTGGACTGCTGGTTGGTCATGCCGATATCGCCGCGCAGATACCAACCGCCGAAGTCTTCAACGACCGGCGGCGCATACATCGGAGGAGGAACCGCGATCGGCATGTCGGCTGCAAACGCCACCGACGACAACAGGGATGCCGCGCCAGCGGCAATGAGAAACTTTACGCTACGCATTGGCTTCGTCCTTTTGGCCGGTGAGGCAGACAAAGCCCCACATCGAAAAACCCACGGCCGGACGATGGCAGTAAATGTTTAAGCGGCACTTAACCCTAATTTTTAAGGTTGATAATCCATGACGATTTTCCGAAACTCGTCTGCTGGTTGATGCAATCAACCCACAGAAAACGGCGACGACGACACAGTTGCTAACGATGTATTTAAAAACGGCGAATGGCGAGTAGCGAGGTAGCGAATGATCAATCCCTATTCGCCACTCCCTATTGGCTATTCGCCCTCATCTTCGGCAGGAACACGGCGAGCAAGCCGATGGCCGGCAGGAACGCGCAGAGGTGATAGACAAAGGCGATGCCGGTGTGATCAGCCAATCTGCCGAGCAGCGCAGCACCGAGGCCGCCAATACCGAACGCGAAGCCGAAGAACACGCCGGAGATCATGCCGAAGCGATGCGGCATCAGTTCCTGCGCGAACACGATGATCGACGACGTCGCCGACGAAAGGATCAGGCCGATGAACACGGTGAGCACCGCGCTCGTCACGAGGCCCGCATAAGGCAGCGCCAGCGTGAACGGCAACGCACCGAGGATCGAAAACCAGATCACATGTTTGCGTCCGAAGCGGTCGCCGAGCGGGCCGCCGAAGAAGGCACCTGCCGCGTTCGCGGCCAGGAAGACGAACAGATAGAACTGGGCGGCCTGCGTCGATACGCCGAACCGGTCGATCAGATAGAAGATGTAATAGCTCGACAGGCTCGATACGTAGAGCTGTTTTGAAAACAGCAGCTCCACCAGCACCACCAGCGCGATCTTCACGCGGCGGGAATCCGGCGCATCTGGATGCCGGTCGATCACCGTCGATTTCTTCGCGACGATCTGCGGCCGGTACCAGACACCGATCCGCCACAGGATGACGATCGCGAGAAATGCGATCGTGGAGAACCAGGCGATCGAGGGTTGGCCGAACGGCACCACGATCAACGCCGCCAGCACCGGACCCATCGAGGTGCCGAAACTGCCGCCGAGTTGAAACACGGATTGCGCAAAGCCGTAATGTCCACCCGAGGCCAGCCGCGCGATCCGCGCCGACTCCGGATGAAACACCGCAGATCCGAGACCGACCAACGACGCCGCGATCAGGATGACCGGATAAGTGTGGGCTGCGCTCAGCAACAGCAAGCCGAAGAAGGTGAACGCCATGCCGATCGAAAGCGAGAACGGCTGCGCCTTCTTGTCGGTGAAGTGTCCGACCACCGGCTGCAGCAGCGACGCGGTGAACTGGAACGCCAGCGTGATCATGCCGATCTGTGCGAAGTCGAGCGCGTAGCTGTCCTTCAGGATCGGATAGACCGAGGCGATCAGCGACTGCATGGTGTCGTTGAGAAAATGCGAGAAGCTGATTCCGGCCAGCACGACATAGGCCGGCCCGGCCGCCGCCTTGGCAGCTACGCCAGGCGTCAGATCCGCCACCAGCACCGGCTCACCCAGTGCTTCTTCGGAGATGACGGGCTTGTTCAATGCAAAAGTCCTCGCCGGAGATTCGCGTCGCTCAAGGCAACATCGAATTCCTACGACGCGGACGCCGTGCCGACCAGTTCGTTTACCCGATAGCTGCGATGCGCTTACGCGGCCGCGGCCTGACCGAGCGCGTTGACGATGTGATCGACCACTTCCTCGACCAGGATGCGATCATCGCCCTCGCCCATCACGCGGATCACGGGCTCGGTGCCGGAGGAGCGGACCAGCAGGCGGCCGTGGCCGTTGAGACGCTTCTCGCCATCGACGATCGCGGATTTCACCTCGGCATCGTCCAGCGGCTTGCCGCTGCGATAGCGCACATTCTTGAGGATCTGCGGCATCGGATCGAAGCGGTGACACACTTCCGACACCGGGCGGCGAAGTTTTTGCACCACGGCAAGCACCTGCAGCGCGGCAACGAAGCCGTCGCCGGTGGTGGCGTAGTCCGACAGGATGATATGACCGGACGGCTCGCCGCCGAGATTGTAGCCGCGGCTCAGCATCTGCTCGAGCACGTAGCGGTCGCCGACCGGCGTACGTATCATCTCGAGACCAATGCCCCCGAGGAAACGCTCGAGCCCGAGATTGGACATCACGGTGGCGACGATGCCGGGCTTGGAGAGGCGGCCATCTTCCTTCCAGCTCTGCGCGATCACCGCGAGCAGCTGATCGCCGTCGACGATATGACCGCGCTCATCGACCAGAATCACGCGGTCGGCGTCGCCGTCGAGCGCGATACCGATATCGGCGCGCATCTCGCGCACCTTGCGGGCGAGCGCTTCCGGCGAGGTCGAGCCGCATTCCTTGTTGATGTTGAAGCCATCGGGCTCGACGCCCATGGCGACCACGTCCGCGCCCAACTCCCATAGCGCTTCCGGCACCACCTTGTAGGCCGCACCATGGGCGCAATCGATCACCACGCGCAGGCCGTCGAGGCTGAGATCGCGCGGCAGCGTGCGCTTGGCAAATTCGATGTAGCGGTCGTGGACGCCGTCGATGCGGCGGGCGCGGCCAAGACTGGCGCTCTGGGCGAGATGGCGGTCCATCGGCTCGTCGAGCAGCTGCTCGATCTGCTTCTCGACGTCGTCGGACAGCTTGAAACCCTGCGGGCCGAACAGCTTGATGCCATTGTCCTCGAACAGATTGTGGGAGGCCGAAATCATCACGCCGAGATCGGCGCGCATCGACTTGGTCAGCATCGCCACCGCCGGCGTCGGCATCGGGCCGAGCAGCAGAACGTCCATGCCGACGGAGGTGAAGCCGGCCACCATGGCGTATTCGATCATGTAGCCAGACAGCCTCGTATCCTTGCCGATGACGACGCGATGGCGATGGTCGCCGCGCTGAAACACCAGGCCGGCCGCCTGCCCCACCTTGAGCGCGAGCTCGGGCGTGATCAGACCATTGGCACGGCCCCGAATTCCGTCGGTACCGAAATATTTGCGGCTCATGTGACCCCCAGCAAGGACTTCTCAACCACCCGACAAGAAGTCTCGAACGCTCACGATCATAGCGTGCAGAGGCCTTATAGTCCCTCAAGCGCTAATGTGACTTCAAAAAATATGATGAATCATTACCGCCCGAAAATGGCAAGGCTCCCGCCTAACACATTGCAAAATAAGGCGTTATTGTCTAAAATCCGGTCTGCGGCGAGCCGTCGCGGGCAGTTACTATCAAGGACTACCCCTTGCGCTTGACGTGATGGTCCGCTTTCGAGGGCGGCGGCTGGGTGACATTGACGGGGTCGGAACCCGGAAACGTCTCCTCCAACCCCTCTTCCAGCGCATCATCGAGCTGGCGCTTTTCGGTGGCCGCAGCGTCCTTCGGCTTCGAGCCTGACTGGATCATAGATGCCTCCTTCAGACTGGTTCCGCACAGCGTTTGGCAGGTGGCCCAACCATGGTAGATGACGGCACAGTGAAGAAATACAAGAAGCGCCGGGGGCGACCATGAAGCACATCACCTGCATCGAAGATCTGCGCCAGTTGCACAAGCGCCGGGTGCCGAAGGCGTTCTTCGATTATGCGGATCGTGGCTCCTATACCGAGGATACGCTGCGCGCCAATCATGACGATCTGCAGCAGATCAAGTTTCGCCAGCGCGTCCTGGTCGACGTTTCCAAGCGCAACCTCTCGACCACTATTCTGGGCGAGCCGGCGTCGATGCCGCTGATCCTGGCGCCGGTCGGGCTACTCGGCATGCAGCATGGCGACGGCGAGATCCATGCCTGCCGCGCGGCGCAGGCGGCCGGCATCCCGTTCACGCAAAGCACGATGTCGATCTGTTCGATCGAGGACATCGCAGCCGCTGTCGACAAGCCGTTCTGGTTCCAGCTTTACGTCATGAAGGACCGCGGCTTCATCAAGGCGCTGATCGAACGTGCCATCGCCGCCAAATGCAGCGCACTGGTTTTGACCGTCGATCTGCAGGTGATCGGGCAGCGGCACCAGGACATCAAGAACGGGATGACGGTGCCGCCGGAATGGTCACTGTCGAAACTGTTCGACTTCGCCACCAAGCCAGCCTGGGTCTCCGGCGTGCTGCAAGGCAAGCGCCGCACCTTCGGCAATCTCGCCGGCCACCTGAAGATCAGCGACGACATCACCTCGCTCTCGACCTGGATCAATTCGCAGTTCGACACCTCGCTGAACTGGAAGGACATCGACTGGATCCGCTCGATCTGGCCGGGCAAGCTGGTGCTGAAAGGCATCCTCGACGTCGAGGACGCCGAGGAAGCCGCGAAGACTGGCGCACAGGCGCTCGTTGTGTCCAACCATGGCGGCCGCCAGCTCGACGGCGCACCGTCGTCGATCGAGGTGCTGCCCGAAATCGTCGATGCGGTCGGCTCGAAAATGGAGATCATGTTCGACGGCGGCATCCGCTCCGGCCAGGACGTGATGCGCGCGCTCGCGCTCGGCGCCAAGTCCTGCATGATCGGCCGCGCCTACGCCTACGGGTTAGGCGCCGGCGGCGAAGCCGGTGTCGCGAAGGCGCTCGAAATTCTCGCGAAGGAACTCACGACCACGATGGGACTCTGCGGCGTCAACACGATCGCGGAGATCGACGAGAATGTGATTGCGGGGTAGGCCGTCCCAGCTCCCCTACTTCCCTTCTCCCCTTGTGGGAGAAGGAAGAAAGTGAGTCACATCGGCGGTGTGATCCCGTCGCGGCCGACGCTGACGCGGTTGGTCTCGAACGAGCCGTCCGGCAGCTTCTTCATGGAGGCGATGATCTTGGCCCCGGACTTGAGGTCGGATTTTTCGGCGGGAACATAGGTCACGACAGGCGTTTCCGGCGAGACCAGGACTTTCTTTTCGCCGTCCTTGTACTTGATCAACAGCGTGTGCCCGTCATTGCTGACCACCGATTCCGACACCGTGGCGTTGGTCATGGTGCTATTCGGGCGCAGGTCGAAGGGCCGCGATCCCTCGCCGGTGCCGCGCATCTCTTCCGGAAACACGTGCACCTCGACCGCGTTGTTACTGCCGTCCGGACCCGGCACCGTGGTGGTGCCGATGAAGGAACCGACCTTGATATCGGCCAGCGCGATCTTGGTGATGCCGACCACGCGCATATCGCCGGCCATGTGCAGCTTGTAATCCTCGCCGCTGCGCGACTTGACGGCGAGCAGGTCGCCATCGACGCCTTCAATGGTGCCGCGAACCCGCGATGGCGACGGCGGCTGCTGCGCGATGGCGTAGATGGTCGAAGCCGCCACCATGGCGATGGCGGCGAGCGGACGAATAAACTGGGAACGACGGGCAAGCATGAAGGAATCTCCGTGGGGTGCAGGCTGCACCTAGCATTTGACCCCAACGCTGCAATGATATTCCCGCTCACAACCGCGCGATCAAGCTTGGGGCATCACGCGCGCGTGAGATCGGCCTCGACCAGCGCGCGAAGTTCTGATGTGACCTGCGGGCGCTGCCCGAACCACAGCTCAAAGCCACGCACCGCCTGATGCAGGAGCATGCCGAGCCCATCGGCGGTTTTCAGCCCGTGCGCGTTGACAGCCCGCAGCAGCGGCGTTTCCAGCGGCACATAGACGAGGTCGGCGACAACGGCATGTTGCGGCAGCAGAGCAATGTCGAGTTCGAGCGCGGGCTGGCCGCGCATGCCGAGCGATGTCGTGTTCACCAGCAGTCCCGCCTGCGGGAGCAGTCCGGCGATAGCATCCCAGGTGGCGGGATGAACGCTGGGGCCGAATTGCTCCGCGAGCACCTCTGCGCGCTCCATGGTGCGATTGACGAGATGCACGCGCTTGA
>WNGR01007574.1_pt1 | contig 11518 bp, 11 predicted proteins | sample 5407581 | NCBI WGS metagenome assembly WNGR01 (sample SAMN13153383, study PRJNA577476) | soil metagenome | isolation source: 80 cm soil or saprolite under Garry oak tree replicate 2 | place: USA:California | collected 2016-06-15
GCGGGCGCGATGCAGCCCCAGCGTAAGGCGTTCCGCCTGGCTGCGCTGGTGGATGAAAGCCTGGCGGTAATGGCGCCCGAATTTGAACGCGCCAATGTAGAACCGCTCAATAATGTTCCCTACACACTTCCGGTCACCTGGGCCGACCCCGATATGCTCATGCGCGTCTTCTCCAACCTCTACGATAATGCCCTGCGTCACACTCCCTCTGGCGGCACAGTCGTCATCGAAGCCAGGCAGCAAGGCAATATGATCGAGGTGGCCGTCACCGACAGCGGGAAGGGCATTCCCGCCGAGGCCTTGCCACGTATCTTTGATCGCTTCTACCGCGCCGACAACTCGCGCCAGACATCAACCGGCGGAAGCGGCCTCGGCCTTGCTATCGTGCAGGCCATCATCACGGCGCATGATGGAGCGATTCGGGCCGAAAATGTCCCCCAGGGCGGCGCGCGCATCATCTTCTCACTACCAATCCCTACCTTTAACCAGGAACAGCTCGCCGGTATGACCACCTTACCCATCCGATAGCCCATATTGCTTACTCCCCGCTCGCTTACCCTGCTCAATGTTATACTACTAGTAATCATTGGGTGCGTTTCACTTTTGCATGACTGGGGCAAGCCCGGCCACTACTATATTATGCGGAAAGCGTGCCCGATCGTATATAGTAGTGGCCGGGCTTGCCCCAGTCACGTATCTTGCCCAGTCACGTATCTTGCCCCAGTCACGTATAAAGAAATATTCTCAAGTGCCGATACTATTAAAAAAAGACATGGTGAAGGGACAGGTATGACCATACACACATCTTCTACATATGACCGTCAGATGATGAATGAAACAGCACCCATTGAAGGCGCATCACAAGAACTCGTAGACGTGCTACAAAAAATTGTGCAGAACACCGGCGCGCTCCTGGCTGTCAATAACTGTTCTGTTGCATTATTAGATGATGGAGGAACCACCCTCGTCACACTCGCCGCTCTGAACAAAGAAGGCCATAAGCCGCGCCATACTCGCTTTCAGAAGAGCGAGGGTGTCGCCGGCTGGGTCGCGGAACACCGTGAAGCCTTGATCATCAACGACGTCAGCCTCGATCCCCGTTTCAAGCGCCTGGGGCGTATTCCTGTCGGTTCAATGGTCTGCGTGCCACTCCTGATCGATAAAGAAGTATTTATCGGCACACTCACTGTCAGCAGCCCCGCAAAAGACGCCTTTGACGCGCGTAAATTGCACATGTTGACCATCTTCGCGGATCAGGCAGTGCTTGCCATCAGCAATGCCCGCCAGGTCGAAATTGCCCAGCGACAGGCCAACCAGTTAGAAATGTTGATGAACCTCTCACAGGGCATCACCACGCGCCTGGAAGCCGAAAGCCTCTATCGTACCATCCTGGTGAATGTCCAGCGCCTTGTGCCTTCCCAGCGTGTCAACATCTATCATTATTCCGAGCGCACCCAGGAGCTGCATCCAGTCGCCGAAGTTGCAACTCCTGAAGCTGCCGAAGTTTCACCTGCTGACGTAAAAGTTGGAGAAGTGCAAGGTGAGGTCGTCAACATCCATAGCTCCGGCTCACTGATTGCATGGGCTGCCATGCATAAGCATCCTATGCTGCGCTCACCCGTGCCATTCTCGCGCCATCTCAGTTCGGTCGGCAACAATGCAACTCATGTGCCGCCTGTAGGGGCCAGCTTTATCGCGCCCGAACAGAACATGCCGCTCGCGCCGGAAGAGGGGACGGCTCTCGCAGAGATGGCTGCTCCGCTCGTCTCAAAAGACATACTCTACGGCGTGTTGACCCTGCAACGGCCTGCAGCCTACACCAGTGAAGAACTGCGCCTCGTACGCAACCTCAGCAACATGGCCGCTGCCGCGCTGGAGAACGTCGAACTCTTTCACCGCGTCCGTGCTGACCAGGAACAATGGCGTGCTATCTGGAGCGCCAGTTCGGACGGCATCGCCCTGGTCGGTCGCAATGCCTGTTTCCTTGAGGCCAATCCCGCATTTGGACAGATTTTTGGCATTGACCCGCAGCAGGTGGTCGGCATGGAATGCCTGGAGTTGTTTGGCTGCTATGATGTATCAGGATACGATGAATCAGCAGGGGGCGATGCATCACCAGGGCGCGGTGAATTAGCAGGGCGCGATAAATCACCAGGGCTCGATAAATCGAGCCCCTACTGCGGCGAAATCTGTATGATTCAACGTGCCCTGCAAGAGCAAGACGCTCTGCCCTATATTGAGGTTGATCTGTCCATCAAGGGTGCCTCACGTTCTATCGGGCTAAGCGTCACCCCCGTCTCGTCGACAGATCAGCCTTTCTGCCTGGTGATTGCTCGTGATATGACAGCAATTCGTGACGTCACGCGCATGAAAGCCAACTTCCTCTCCATGATTACCCACGAACTCCGTTCACCCATCAACGCCATCAACGGCTATATTGACCTGACTCTGACCGGCGTCGCTGGCGATCTCAACGCGCAGCAGCGCGAATTTATCCAGCGCGCTCGCAGTGGCAGTGAGCACCTCTATGCTCTCGTCGAAGACCTCCTGCTCGTCTCACGCGCCGATTCTGGCCAGTTGCGCCTGAACCGCAGCATCCTCAAATTGCAGGAGCTGGTCGCCAATTCCGTTGAAGAGATGGAACTCACGGCAGCAGATAGCCATATCTCGATACATGTCGCCATCCCCGGTGACTTCCCCCAGCTGTACGCCGACGGTGTCCGACTCCAGCAAGTCCTGCGTAACCTTATCAGCAACGCCATACGCTTCACCCCGCCAGGCGGCAGCGTCACCATCGCAGCGCAAATTATCGATGCAGCGCCTACCACATCGAACGAAGAAGCACAGCAAGTCGTAGCAGTCGAGGTGCGTGACACAGGCTGCGGCATTGTGCCCGAACATCGAGAGCGCATCTTTGAGCGTTTCTATCAAATCACCCAGGGCAATGCAGGGCGTTCCGGTGGACAGGGACTGGGACTCGCCATCGTCAAAATGATTGTAGAACTACACGGTGGCCAGGTAACGGTGGAGAGTGTGCCGGGGGAGGGAAGCACCTTTACGTTCACACTGCCCGGACTGCTATCCTGAGCACTACCTTTCCGATCCGACTGCCTGGGCGAAGCCAGCACGCAGTGCGACTGGAAGTCTGGCAGTCGGAACAAGAGGAAGAGAAATTTTTTGCCCTTGACTTGACTGACGAAAGCGTGCTATGCTGATTTTATCCCTGAAAATGTGGGTATTGTCGGGAACATGAAAGGGAACTGAGGGGTCGAACCTGGTACCGATGCTTGTACAGAAAAGGAGACAGACCATGGGTATGCTGCGGATTATGTCCCGTCGAGGCGACGAGCGGATAACGTGGGATCTGCAAAAAGCGGAGACCAACGAATCTGAAGCCGTAGCGGCAATCCGGGAAGCCGAGCGCATCTTCAACGAAGAGCGCGTACGCGGCGCGACCGCGTTTAAAGTTTCGTCTGATAAACCTGTAGAGCGTATTGAGACCTTTGATCGCACAGCCGAGCAGATTGTGATGGTGCCCCGCGTCGTTGGTGGCTAAAGATGTGCCAACTCGCTATTCAGCCTGCAACGACGCTACGCGTCTACACAGTGTGTCAGCAGGCTGCAAGGAGGGAAACAAGCGGCTATGTGGGAAACTCTTAGCCTGTTTCTTGGTATCTGGCTGCTGTTCTTGCTTCTGGCGATCTATTACCTATCCCAGGCTCCTGATGGGCGGGTGGGCCGTTTTCGCGAATCGGTGAGCGAGCATCTCTCCGCCGAAAGCCGCGCGAAGGTTTTGCTGCGGGAGATGTTATCGGAGAACCAGTTTCAACAACTGATTAAGTTTGGATATCTTGAAGTAACCAGTCCAACTATAGACAATCGTGTCTACCGCATTCCCGGATCCGGGGGACTTGTGAAAGTCTACGAACGCGGCTGTGCAGTTATGGAACTCTGCCTGCAACCCGCCGAACCGCTGCCCGATGGGGATGTCGTCGTCATGCATAAATTGATGATCGAGGCGAACGAACAGGAATATCTGCAAAAAGCTAACCATTTTGCTCCAGGTATTATTTCGCTTCGCTGCCAACACCTGTAGGGCCGAGGGATTTCAAGGGTACGGGTAAGGCTCGTCTTTGTCCTGGTGGACGGGCTGGAGCTACGCTGCCTGGCAGACTCCTGCGATCTGGTGTGATCTGTTGTGTTCTTCAACCTACCTGCTATTCTAGTGAACTGAGAGACTGGCAATGAATCTGCCGGTCTCTCTACATCTATTATTCCCCTCACCACCGCTTAACTTTTGCTTGCAGGTTACGTATATTCTTAATGAGAACCCATTATCGCGTCCCCACTCGACTAGAATCGCAAAACCAAGTATAATCAGCCATAAGGGGTGGGAAATGTAGGGGCGAGGGAGGACGATGAGGGGTTGGGAGGGCCTTTATGGTCGCCCGCGGGGTGGGGGGTGGTCGTGTTCCCCCCAACATGGAAGCAAGAGGAACAGGACGCGGGCTTAGGTTGATGCCTATTGGGCGACCCTGGCGGTCGTCCTGGAATTGAATCGGAGAAGGTAAGGTAGGTGAAAGATGGAATGTCCCTACTGTCAAACAGAAAATCGCGACGGCGTTCGCTATTGCAGCAACTGCGGCAAATTCATTGGCGCGACAGCCGGAAATACCGGCAGCACCACAGTAGCCAGTGGAGCGAGTAACAACTCGCGTACACTCAACGTGGGTACCCCCTTGCAGGGAGGTCGCTATGTGATTAACAAGGTGCTCGGTCAGGGCGGTATGGGTGCGGCGCTGCTGGCAACCGATAAACGCCTGGACAACAAAGCTGTGGTTATCAAAGAACTGGTCTCCGATAACAGCGATCCGGTAAAGTTCAAAGAGGATGAACGCAACTTCAAGCAAGAAGTCGTCACCCTGGCGCACCTCGATCACCCGCTGATTCCCAATGTCACCGACAACTTTGAAGAAAGTTCACGCTACTTCATGGTACAGGAATATGTCGAAGGGGAAAACCTGGAAGATCGCCTGGATCGCACGGGTCAGCCAATGAAGGAACGCGAAACGCTGAATTACGCTTCTCAAGTCCTCGACGTGCTGGAGTACCTGGCGCAGCAAACGCCGCCCATTGTGCATCGTGATATCAAACCCGCCAACATCATCATCGGTGAGAAGGATAAGCGGGCGCACCTGGTGGACTTTGGCATCGCGCGCGCCGATGTTGCTCGCAATGCCCAACGCAAACAGACATCTGCCCTGGGTACCCCCGGCTATGCCCCACCCGAACAATACCAGGGCAACGCCGACCCGCGTTCCGACCTGTATGCCCTTGGCGCGACCCTGCATCACGTGCTCAGCAACCGCGACCCGCGCAACTACCCGCCATTCTCCTATCCGCCCCTGCGCACATTGAATCCGCAGTTATCGGCAGATGTGGAGCGGGTTATTGCCAAAGCGGTCAATAACGATATCACGCAGCGTTATCAGAGCGCAGCCGCTATGAGGCACGATATCGATGACATCTTGCTCAGGCGCTTTGGCGTCTCCGGCACCATGAGCAGCTACACGCTCGGCACCTCCGGACCCATTCCGGCTATTCCGTCGGCTGGCACGACTATTGGCGCCGGTACATCAGCTACGGCAAATCAGCCGACAGTGGTAAATCAACCAGCACGAGTGCGACCGGCACCCATTACCCCGCTTCCTCCTGTTGCCGGGCAGGGTGGAGTTCAGGCGCCTTATCAGCCTGGAACCTATGCGCCACCGCAGAAACCGCAGAGGGGAAGAAGCAACGTAGGGCTTAACTTCTTCCTCTTTATCCTGGTAATCGTGCTGCTCTTCGCGTTCGGCTTTGGCGCTTTCTACTACTTTCAGCACAGGGGAACGGGTACGGGTACATCAACCATTCCCGCGAGTGGCATTGGAGTAACGAAAGCAGCCAATGGAGAGATGATCGGCATCAGCGATGGCACCTTCGCCTTCGATACCTCACCCTCACGACCAAGCGCTAATTTGATGAAGCAGGCCGCGCAGCAACTCCAATCGGGCAATACAGGCGGCGCGCAGGCGTTGTGGAGCCAGGCGCTCGCTATAGATTCTAACAATGCAGAGGCGCTCATCTACCAGGAAGATCAGAACGCGCTCTCCGGCCCTCACATTACGATCGTCGTGGCCACCATGATCACGGGTGATCAAGCCACCATCAGCGTTGGACGAGACAATCTGCAGGGTGCCTATGTCGCGCAAAAGGAATTTAACGATGGGTTGATGCTGCCCAATGGCGTCAAGGTGCGCCTGCTGATTGCAAACTCTGGAAGTCAGACTGCTTATGCAACACCCGTTGCACAGCAGATTGAGCAGTTGGCGCAGGTGGATCAAACATTTGTAGGTATAATGGGCTGGCCGTTCAGTTCTCGCGTTGCCAATGTGGTCCAGACCCTGTCTCAAGCGCATATTCCGATGGTTTCGCAGACCGCGTCCAGCGATGCGCTGACGGGCATATCCCCCTACTTCTTCCGGGTAGCGCCGCCGAACCAGAGCCAGGGCGTCATTGGAGCGAAGTACGCCGAGCAGACGCTGCATGCAAAGAACGTGGCGCTCTTCTTTGATACCAACGATACGTATAGTCAGAGCCTCGCGCAAGCCTTCAAAACACAGTTCACCGCGGATGGTAACACAATTGCCGTCACGGAGAACTATACCGTCGGCAAGCCGAATAACTTCAACCAGCTCTTGAGCGATGCCGAGGCGCATAATCCCGACCTGATTTACTTTTCAGGTTACGCGACTGATGCGAGCGTGCTGCTGACGGACCTGCCGACCTCCGGCCAGTTTGCCAATTTGCAGGTTATGGGCGGGGATGCCCTATATGAACTGGGCGGCTATCAGAGCAGTTCGCACGCAGCAGGTGTACGCCTGCACTTTACCACCTTTGCGTATCCTGATGAGTGGACGGCGCTGTGTAACAGTGGTAAAACATTTGCCTGCAACCCACCCAGATTCTTCAATGATTATAAGGCTTTCTACAATCCGGACAACCAGGCACGCAGCAACCCCTACGGCTATATCCGTGCTGATGGCGATGTCATCCTTTCATATGATGCCATGTTTGCCATGTTAACCGCCAGCCAGAATGCGCTTACCGGCACGAAGACCAGCCTGACGCCCGCCGACCTCCTGCAAGGCTTGAAGCAAATCACGGGCAATAAAGCCATCCAGGGTGTAAGTGGGCAAATTGCCTTTGACTCTAAAGGCAATCCTGCCAATAAAGCGCAGGTGATACTGAAAGTGGCTCCGGGCGGATTCATCCAGTTGGAATCGGTTCAGGGTTGTTTCCAGTTAGGGGCGTGTTAACTGGGGAGAGAGATATCCGTGTTGTTGCCAGGGTGGGCCACCATGGTAGAAAACCGCCAGGGCGACCGCAATTGCCAGGGCGGGCTACCATGATGTAAAACCGCCAGGGCGACCGCAAGGGTACGCCCGTACAATACACGAGACCCCTTGTAGAGCCACTTCGTGTATTGTACGGGCGTACCCTTGCGGTCGCCCTGGCTCTTCAACCGCCCTGCAATCTCTTCTCCACATCCTCTTCTGCCATACCCACAATCTCTACGATTTTCTGTCGACCTGTCGCGCCACTCACAATGCTTATCGAACGTTTGGGCAAACCGAGACGCTCTGCGAGCAGGGCAATGAGGGCTTCATTGGCGGCCCCCTCGACGGGGGGAGCCGTCAGGCGCACTTTCAGCGTCTCCTGCTCCCACTCGATGGAGTTGCGGCGGCTGCGAGGAATTACACGTACTGCCAGGCGCATGAGGCCCTACCAGCCTTCGGGGAGCGCCTGGAGCAGTAAGATTTGAATGGTAATCAGGAAGAAAAAGGCGATCAGGAACGACATATCCATGACGCCTACCGGGCGCACAATGCGGCGTATGGGTGTAATAAACGGGTCGGTCATGCGCGCCAGGAAGCGGATAAAGGCGAAGCGTTCATCCGCGCCAAACCACGAGGCGAAGACCCGAATAATCATAGCAATGATCAAAATGCCGATACCATATTTGATGATAGCGTGCATGATACCGATACCAAACATAGTCGATTACTCCTGAACAGTACGTACCTCAACGACAGTAAGGCCGAGGATTTTGCGCCGGAAGATATCGGTCACGCGCACACCTCTCAGATCAGGCAATGTTGTGACGTGTTTCTGCACCAATTGACCGAGTGGACGCGCCGCCGCCAGGCCAGCGAGAGACGAGACAGCTGTAGATGCGATACGCGTACGCGTGCGTGACGAGGTCATACCGAGCAATGTGCCAAAAGTGAGAAGCGAGACGCCCACGACCACATTGGTGCCGCAGTTTGGGTGGATAGCAAGTTCAGCTTCGCCCGCCTGCAAACGACGCAAGGCTTCATCCAACGAGCGGCGCAGCTGGCCGAGGTCTACATCCCCAAAGATGATAAAGCCGCGCGAACTGGAACGAGCGCTAATACGTAGATTTGGTACGTAGCCGCTCAGTATCGTGATGGTGGCATGCTCTAATGCATGGTTTTGTCGAATCCGACGGCCAAACAAAACATCTTCAGTTTTCATGAATAGCTCTTTTCTAATTATGTATAAACGCGCTCACCAAAGATCGCTCGTCCTATGCGAACTATCGTGGCTCCCTCTTCGATAGCTACGCGATAGTCATCGGTCATTCCCATCGAGAGATGTTGCCAGTTACACTGCGGCAACTCAATGCGCAAGTGTTCGCGTAGCAGGCGCAGCTGCCGGAACACGGACCGCACCTCTTCCGGGTTCTCCACCAGTGGCGCAATCGTCATCAACCCTTCTACCTGAATATGCGGCAGCGCAGCGACCTGGCGAGCCAATTCAGGCGTCTCGAGAGGGGATATTCCTTCCTTGCTTGCTTCACCCGCGACATTGACTTGCAGCAAGATAGGCAGATGCAGAGCCTTCTCGCCTGTATACCGGTCTAAGGCCTGCGCGAGATGCATGCTATCCACACTCTGTACGGTAGCAAATGCGCCGACAACCTTACGTGCCTTGTTGTTTTGCAGGTGGCCAATCATATGCCAGGACACATCTTGCGGGTGAAATGCCGAGATTTTGGGTAAAGCATCCTGCACGCGATTCTCGCCAAAATTCGTCACCCCCAAATTATACGCCATGCGCACAAGTTCAAGCGGAACAGTTTTTGAGACGGCGACCAGCGTAATTTCATCGGGGCTGCGCCCCGCCCTCTCGGCTGCCTGCGCGATAGTCGAGCGCACATGTTCAATATTGGCGGCTAATTGCTCAGGTGTTATCATGATCTTGTCCTATGCCCGCAATGCCAGGATTGACGGGAAACGCCCCGTCTTGCCATGTTCACCGCGATAGGAGTAAAAACGCTCTTTTTCACAACGGGTGCATATGCCTGATAGTTCGATATGTTCAGGAAGGAGTCCCGCCATCAGCAATTGATTACGATTCGTCTCCCAGACATTCAGGTGTAAACTCCCACGATGCCCCAGTTCCTCTACAGTAAATACGGCTGACTCCCGTACCAGGTTGCGGTATCGCACATCGGTTGGCATGACCTCAAACTGCAGCTCTCCCATGAAAAGGCGCTGTACCTCCTCGGAGACTTCGTTGCAGCCTGGCCCGATAGATGGCCCGATGCCCGCGTAGATATACTCTGGCTGGCAGCCAAATTGCTCGCGCATTGCATTCACCGTTGCCGCCGCAAGTCCGCGAGCGGCGCCGCGCCATCCCACGTGCGCTATGCCGATGACGTGCTGTACCGGGTCGTAGAACATCATGGGAATGCAATCGGCAGAGGACATGGCAAGCGCGACCCCGCGCTGTTTCGTGATGATAGCGTCGGCCTTGCGCCGTGGCCGCGTCGTCCAGATCAGTTCGTGTCCGTCTACGCTATAGGAGCGATAGGGCCAATCGGTGCGCCAATCGTCCCAATCGCCTCCATCGAAGGTAAGCACGTCCGCGCTGTGTATCATCCAGGCTGTAGCGCAGGGATAGTTTTCTATTTGCAGGCTTTGCAGCGCCAGGTAACGGTTACGTAAGACATTCTCAAAGGTATCTCCGCTGCTCACTGAAACATTGAGTCCCTGGAAAGGAAATGTGCTAACCCCGCCGTTGCGGTTAAATGATCCGTGAGCCAGTTCTGGAAATTGCTGGAAAAGGGCGAATTGTACATACTGTGCCCTGTCACAGTGTTGTTCGATCAAAGTCACTCCTGAAAAAGAGATTGTCGTCTTGAGGTATTGTAGCATATGTAAGGAGGTCGGGGTCTGTGAATGTTTGCCAGGGCGATCGCCAGGATCACCCAATCAGCATCAACCTAAGCCGGGAAGCCAGGCCCAGGGCCGGACGATCCGTAGGGGCGAGGGTGGATGATGTGGGGTGGTGTGGGCCTTTATGGTCGCCCGCGTCCTGTTCATCGCGCTGGCATTTTGGGGGAACACGACCACACCCCACCCCGCGGGCGACCATAAAGGCCCTCCCAACCCCACATCCGCCGCTCTCGCCCCTACGGATGTTGATGGGCTTGGTCTTCGTTGATGCCTATTGGGCGATCGCCAGTATCGCCCTCACAGACCCTGCCACTGTAGATAGACGCTATTGACAGCTTCTATATGATCGTATATACTGACGTATATACGCTAAGAAATGAGGAAAACATATGCAGATAGTGAAATTACGTAAAGTGGGCAATTCCACGACAGTAACACTGCCAACCTCTGTAGTAGAGGCTCTGCATCTACATGAAAATGATGAAATAGCCGTTGAAGTTGCGGGAGACCGTATTGTTCTTACTCGGGCGACTCCAGATTTTCAAGATGCATGGGCAGCTTATCAGGCTATCGAACCACGCTATCGGAACGCAAACCGTAAATTGGCTGAGTAGATGCTATGGTTCGTTTTCTTTCAGAGGAGATCGTGCTTGCAATCCACGATGACCTGATTCGCTTGTACGGTGGAACATACGGCGTGCGAGATAGTGACAGGCTTGATGCAGCGATCCAAATGCCAAGAGCTACTTTCGATGGAGATTTTTTACACCCGACCATTTTTCATATGGCTGCGGCATATGGTTTTCATTTATGTCAAAATCATCCATTTCTTGATGGAAACAAGCGCACAGCAGGTATGGTGATGTTTACTTTCCTGCAATTGAATGGGTTAGAACCCGCTGCCTCAGAGCTTGATTACTATCGGACAATGATGGAAGTGGCAGATGGGCATATGAGTAAAGAGCAACTTGCGGACTGGCTTCAAATGATAGGGCGCTCGCAATAGGTACTACCTTGCATCCTGCCTGAGTGCGCAGCACTAGCACGCAGTGCGTTGGCAGGATGGATTTCCAGGTACTACCTTAAATGCTACCCAGACCCATTCACATTGCAACTTTGCACATCGCCCAGGTTAAAGATGCTATTCCATACCGGTTGGATATTGGCGCAGTTGGGAATGACCACATCCTGATTTGAGCCTGCAGAGGGATCAT
>WNGR01010581.1_pt1 | contig 11518 bp, 10 predicted proteins | sample 5407581 | NCBI WGS metagenome assembly WNGR01 (sample SAMN13153383, study PRJNA577476) | soil metagenome | isolation source: 80 cm soil or saprolite under Garry oak tree replicate 2 | place: USA:California | collected 2016-06-15
TCGAGCGGCAATTCCTCAACGCCAGCAGCGAAGCCTCGGAGCGTGAGGCGCAGCGACAGCGCCGGACGAACCGCCGGCTGCGCGGGCTCCTCGTCGGCGTGGCCGCGTTCCTGGTGATCGCGCTGGTCGCGGGCTCGCTCGCGCTCGTGCAGCGGGGTCAGGCCCGTCGCTCGGCTGAGCAGGCGCGCGCTCAGAGCGTCCGCGCGAGGCGCGCGGCCATCGACGCGCTCTCCCAGCGGCTGGGCGCGCAGGCGCTCGACCAGAAAGACCTCCAGCTTTCCCTGCTGCTGGCCCGGGAGGGCGTCGTCATCCACGACTCGGTCCAGACGCGTGGGTACCTGCTGTCTGCGCTCGAACGAAGCCCGGCCGCGGTGCGCGTCTTTCGTCCGCTCCCAGGCCGGTACCAGGCCGTCTTCGCCACCCCGGACGGTGGGGAGTTCCTCGTCGGGCCCACGAACGAGGAAGGATGGGCGCTCGTGCAGGCCGGGACCGGCCGCGTCCTCCGCCGGGGGACGAGCGCCCAGGTCGCGCTCTCCGCCGACGGGACGGAGATCGGTGCGATCGCACGGGACCGGGTCCATGCCTCGGTCATCGACGCCGCCACGGGACGGGCGGTCCCCTCGTTCGAGCTGCCGGCCCGGTTCGGGCCGGACAACGTCTTCTTCGGCGGCGCCTGGTCGCCCGACCTCCGGACCCTCGTGGTGCGGTTGAACCCCGCCGTCACGCCGAACACGCCTTCGAACATGTATGCGGTCGATTCGCGGACGGGGCGCGTGACCGCGCTGCCGCCCTCGCCCCGCGGCCCGAACGCCGAGAAGGAGGTGCAGTTCAGCCCCGACGGGCGGTATCTGGCCACCGTCGCCGTTTCGCCGTCGCTGACCCAGTTCATCACCCTCTGGCGATCAGGGCACTACGGCCGTCCCGTCAGGGTCCTGGTCCGCCCGTCTACGGACGGCTCGACCCCTCCGGTGGCGATCAGCCACGACGACCGCCTCGTCGCCGTGGGCGGGAGCGATGGCTCGATCACCGTGTACGACCTGCGGGACCCGAATGGCCGCGGACGCGTGTTCAGCGGGCGGCACAACGGCGGGGTCAACGGGCTTGCGTTCGGTCCCGACGACCGCACGCTGGTGTCCGGGGGAGTCGACCAGCAGGTCCTGGTCTGGGATGTGGCGAGCGGCGCGCTGGAGCAGACGCTGGACGGGCACAGCGGGAACGTGAGCGCACCGTCGCTCACCTCCGATGGCCGGACGGTCTTCACGGCGAGCGCAGACGGCACCGTCATGGAGTGGGATCTGTCCGGCACGAGGGGCTTCACCCACCGCACGCAGATCGGCGGGGGTTCGCAGTACTACTCCCAGACCCTGATCGCGGCGTCGGCCGACGGCAGCCTGGCCGCCTCGCCTCAGGACTCCGCCACACCGGGGGCGAAGGTGGTGCTGCTCGGGGGCCGGGGGCTGACGCCCCTGCGGACGATCCCGATCGGCGCCGTCGCCGTCGCTCTCAGCCCCGACGGCGGGGCCCTGGCGGTGGCGACGCACCTGGTGGACGCCAAGGGGGACTCGATCGGGCCGCGGATCACGCTCTGGGACGCGTCGTCGGGCCGCCTGATCGCGGACCTGAAGGGGCCGCCCAGATTCGTCTTCCCCGGCGGCCAGAAGAACGGAAACGACATCGAGGCCCTGGCGTTCTCGCCGGATGGCCGCACCCTGGCCGGAATCGACGACCACGCGGTCGTCTTCCTGTGGGACGTCACCTCGCACCGCCTGGTGCGCAGGGTCTCCGCGACTGCCCATCCCGAGGCCTACAACGGGGGGATCGGGGTCGTGTTCAGCCGCGACGGAAGCCTCTTCGCCGCGGCCTACAGCGGCGCCACCACCACGTGGCGCCTTCCAGAGATGAAGCCGCTCTACACGCTGAAGCTCGACGCGGCCCCGCTCGCGTTCTCGCCCGACGGGAAGCTCCTCGCGGCGGGAGGAGGGGATGGCGCCGTCCGTCTCTACGATGCCGGCGATGGCTCGCCCGTCGGGCCACCCATCCCTGCCGATGCGGGGGCGCTCGCGACCGTGGAGTTCAGCCCGGATGGGCGCACGCTGGTCGCGGCCGGAGGCGAAGGATCGGCCCACCTCATCGATGTGGGCTCGCGGACGCAGATCGGGCAGCCCCTGCCCGGCGGGGGCATCAGCGCGGGAGCGATCTTCTGGAACGAGGGCTCCACGCGGGCACAGCGTCGGGGAGCATGTCCCGATGACCGTGGAATTTCGGGCGGTCCATCCGACCATCGTTACGCGACCTGCTTCCCTCCTTCTATCACCTCCCTGTGACACTCCAGCGCTCGCTTGAGGATGTGCAGGTCCCGGAAGCCGTTGACCTTGCGGAACTGACGCTCGGCCTCGAGCATGCCGGCGGCGATCCACCGAAGGGCCATGCGCCCGTCACGCCACCGCTTGACGTTGCGGTGCGCGTCACGGGCGGTCGAGATCATCGACTCCACGGGGTTCGTCGACTTGAACGTCCGAAGCAGCGACGGGGTGAGCCCCAGCCGGGTGACGGTGAGGGTCTCCTCCAGCCCCTCCCGGATCGAGGCGGCCGCCCCCGGATGCTTGGCCTCCAGCGCTCGGGCGAGGGCCCGGAGGTCCCGCTCGGCCTGAGCCGCGTCCGTCTTGGCCCACGCCGCCCGGAGCTTGCGGGCCACGAACGTCCGCTCGGCCTGGGGCAGGTGATCGGTGACGTTGCGCTCCTTGTGCGCTCGGCACCGCTGCACCGGGGCGAGCTCGCCGTAGACGGCTCGGATCGCCGAGCGGATGCCCTTGCCCCCGTCGATCACGAACAACACCGGGCGGGAGGCGTCGAGGCCCCGGTCGATGAGGTTCCCGAGCAGCGCCGAGCACACGGCCTTGTTCTCCGTGGTCCCCTCCCACAGCCCGAGGGGGTGCTTCCTCCCATCAGCGTCCACGCCGAGGGCGACCACCACGACGTGCTCGCCAACGGCGATCCCGTCGATGAAGATCGCGAGCAGGTCGATCTCCGAGAGGTCCCGGCCGAAGATCTCGGCCAACCGGCCCTCGGTGGCCCGGCGGAACCGCCGGGAGATCGCCGAGCGGGAGGTTCCCTTCAGCTCGACGTCGCCCGTCGGTGCCTCGCCGGCCCGGTACCGACGGGTGGACAGGCCGGCCAGCATGCGCCCGAGGGCGACGTCGTCCAGCAGGTCGCGGGCGGTAAAGACCTCGTAGGAGGGCAGGGGAACCTCCTTACTGCCCGTGGAGCGCACCCTGGGCCGTTCGACCTCCACCAGCGCACCGCCGAGCGGCACGAGACGCGGCTCGCTGCCGTGTCGGTAGGCCTCGCGCTCGGGCAGGTGCTTGCCGCGTGGCCCGCAGATCCGGGCTACGTCCGCGGCCATGATCTCGGCCACGACCTGAAGTCCGCAGGCGACCGAGAGGGCCAACACGCCCTCCCGAGCGGCGCCGGCGATCTCGCCCAGGGCGACCTGGACCCGATCGGGGAGCCCTTCGGTGTCAAGCGCGTCCTTGGTGACGACGCGGGGACGGGCTACCTTTCCCATGGCGGTCCTCCTCTCACTAACCCACCCCGTCTCTACCACCAGGTGGGGGGACGGGGCGGAGGACCGCCCTCAAGTTCTACGGGCTACGGGACAACCTCGCGTCGGGAGCTGCGGGCTCTTCACTGCTCACAACTGCTCGTTTTCGCGGCCCTCGGGAACTCGCATCGTCCCTGGTGAGGGGCCCGAATTGGAGTACCCGAGAATTGCTCCTACGAGCAGTGAGCCGTTGTTGCCCCGAACTCCGTGCGGGGGGCGGCCTGATCCGTGTCGCTATCGATCCTGAAGGGGCAGAGTTCAGAGCCGACGCCACCCCACCGAATCGGGATCCGCTCGGACGGCGTCCAGGAACTTCTGGTCGGTGACGTAGTTCTCGAAGAACCCGCAGTCGGCGCAGAGGTACGTCATCCACTCCCCGGTTGGCTTGTGCATGCCCTTCCGGTCGAGGTACAGGTACACGTCCCATCCGATCCCCTGTTCGTCCGCGACGACGGTTGACGAGCCGCACTGTGGACAGGGGCCATTCTTCAGCATGGTGTGTTCCTCCTCACCGTCGGCGTCCTGCAGGCGCCGCTCGCCCTTCGAGTCACGACGCGGACCCCACGCCTGGTCCGCTCATGCAAAGGCCACCATCTCACCGCCAATCCGGAAAAGTCGCCTCCCCCACTTCCTCGACCGGCAGCGACGTGACGCCGGAACCATCCGCCCGCATCACGAAGAGCCCTCCGTAGGAGAAGACGATGTAGCGGCCGTCCGGAGACCACGCCGGCGTTTCCCCGCCAGCATGCGTCAGGCGTTTCACGCCCGACCCGTCCGGGCGCATCACGTAGATGTCCCTGGAGTTGTCCGGATGATCTCGATGCGACGCGAACAGGATCGACCGGCCGTCGGGCGACCAAGCGACCTGCCCGCCCTCCCCCACCCTCGAGAGATCCACCACCCGCGAACCGTCGACCTCGACGATGTACATCATGGCCTCGCCGGAGAGATTGGAGTTGAAGGCGATCCGTGTGCCGTCGGGCGACCACGACGGGTACTCGCCATAGTCGGTGTGGGGCAAGCGGCGCTGTCCGGATCCATCCGCGTTCATGATCGCGATCCCGCTCATGCCCGAAGGCCCGCCGCCAGGCGCGTACGCGATCATCGAGCCGTCGGGAGACCAGGTCGGGAAGCCGCCGTCCCGGGTCAGCCGGTGCTGCCCCGATCCAACGGCATTCATGACCCAGATCTCGGGATGTCCGTCAGGTTCGGATCGATAGGCGATGAAGCGCCCGTCGGGCGACCACGTCGCTTGGAATTCGGGCCAGGGTGACCGAGTGAGGCGCCTGAGTCCCGTACCGTGGGCGTTGATGGACCAGACGTCTTGGAAGTTGTCGAAGACGATGCGGCCGGAGAGTGAGCACCACCGGGCTCGGGCCGGTGGGCTTCCCGGCCGAGTTCTGGCGGCGGTCCCTGGGCGGGGAGACCGGGTTCAAGGCGTTCTTCGTGGGGGCCCTCGCCCGATCAGACCGAGACGAGCGGTGGCTCGCCCAGAAGGAGCGGTCCATGACCGAGCTCGCCTTCACGAGTACCCCATGCGGTGGGAGGAGGCCCTTTCCGCCGGCGCCGATTTCGTGTTCTCCCCCCAGGATCTCGACGTGGCGCAGGAGGATGCCTTCGGCCGGCGGGGCCCGACCGGAGGCCATAAGTACGTCAAGGCCTGGGACATCGGGCGGCACAAGGACGCCGCGGTGGGGATCGTGCTCGACGTGACCGGTGAGGTCCACGACGTGGTGTGGTACGAGCGATTGGTACGGGCCTCCTACCCGAGGATCCAGGCCCTGATCGAGGCGGTCCACTCCAGGTACCCGGGCCTCACGGTGATCGAGGACAACGCCGCGGGGGAGGCCGTGCGGGAGAACCTGTCCCTCCGCCCCTCCCAGGTGAAGGGCTTCCTCACCACGGAGAAGACGAAGGCGACGATCCTCACGCAGCTCCAGCTCGCCTTCCAGCAGCAGACCCTCCGGTACGACGGGAAGGCCTTCCCCCAGCTCGACGCCGAGCTCCGGTCGTACCAGTGGGACGACGCGGCCCTGACCCAGGACTCGGTGATGGCGCTCGCGATCGCCGAGCACTATGCCCTCGAGGCGCAGCGAGCCCCCAGTGGGAAGGGAAGGGTCCACCCGCTGATCCACTTCAGGTAGCGGGGGCCGCCGGTCCTAGAGAAGGCGAGGAACGCCCTCAAGGAGCCCGTTACACATCTCTCGTCACCGGCGCAGTAAAGCTCCTGGTCAGGAGCTCCGAGGGGCCGGGGCAGCGTGTAATTGTGTATAGCCCCGGTGGTCAGTCCTGCCCGCCCAGAGCCTTCGGCCGAAGGGAGACCGTCGCATGACGCGCGACGTCCAGTCCGAACCCGGGTCCGACGCTTTGGCGCCCATTGCCGCTTTCACGAAAGCGAAACCTGCTGCTATCGGCCCCATTGCAACAGAGTTCGAAGAAGTCGGTAGTGGCGAAGGCAGACTGCACGTCGGCCACCGCGGATTCGACCGCTCCGTAGACCGCGCCGAGCAGGGTGTTGAACTGCACGGCCCGATCCATGGGGGAGGCCCGGGCGTTCTGCCGGGAGTCCTTCACTTGGTACAGGTCCGAAGGACAGCCCGGCGTTGGTGGACTTCGTCAGCCAGATCCCGGTGAACGGTCGAGCCGCCGAAGTTGCGCTCGAAACCTTAGCTGAGCGCGCTGCAAAATGCAGGGTCTTGCACGTATGGACCAGCGACCGAGAACGTTCCGTCAGCATTGATCGTGAACGTGCCGGCGTTGAGCAGCACGACTCCGCTTCCCGGTAGCGTCACCGCGAACCCGAGGCCAGCGATGTGCAGCGAGGTGAGAGCGCCGGTCGACGGATCGAACGTGGCGATGACGGTGCCGGCCCCAGGGGTGCTGAGCGTCTTTCCGTTGGCAGAGAAGGTGAGGTAGATGACCCCGGTCTGGATCGCCTCGACCAAACGTCCCTGTGCGTCGATGAAGTCGGTCTCCTGGTTGAGGCCCTCCACGTGGAAGACGATGGGGAAGTCACACAAGCCCGTGATGGTGACGCTCTTCGAGAAGGGCCCGCTGGTGTGGATGACCGACGCCGCAGCCGGGCTCGAAGCGGCAGCTGTAACCAGAAGGATCACCCCAAACAACACGACGGCTCGTCGCAAAACCAAGAGTCTGCATCGCATCGGCATACTCACGAAGAGCCCTTCACCCAGTGGCAGGGTTCCCTCCAAGTGTGTGCGGAACGTCGGCTCGTCCACTTCCTCACCCCTTTCTCGCCTCCAGCCGGTGGAGCACCCAATTGGTCGCCCTCGCCTGACGCCTCCGCATGCAACTGCGCACATGGGCGCCGCTCCGATTGACGCCCAAGCACCTGTGGCGATCTGCCTCCTCCTCCCCGGTCAGAGGGCTGCCCGAAGGAGCTGGCGTCGCCATGGCCCCCACGCGATCAGGCGCCGGGAAGGTCGAAGCGCAGGACCTCCGACAGGTCGTAACTGGTCACCCATAGGGATCCGAATCCAACGCCGGGGTGGACCTCGGCATATGTCGTGGCCTGATACGTGGCCGTGACCTCCAGGCTCTTGGCGTCGAACCCCGTGACGATCCCCGGGCCCCCCAGCCAGAGCGTGCCCCGGTCGACCGCCATGAAATTGCCGCCGACCCGTGCGCCGTCCACTGTGGCCTGGTCGAGCACCTTCCCGCTATCCGGGTCGAGCCGCACGATCACGGAGGGTGAGTCGAACGCGACCCACAGCCCGTCGTCAGAAGCGACGGCGTTCGAGCCCGGAGTGGCGCCGAGGTTCGCCCCGAGGCCCAACGTGCGGGCGACCCGGTTCGTGTGGGGATCGACCTGCACCGCCGTCCCCGTATCGCACACGCTGACCCACACCCAGCGGGCCGTGACCAAAGGCGTGTTGTTGCAGTCGTTCGGGCCCTTCGGCCCGATCTGGATGGTGGCCAGCACACGTTCGGTCCTCGGATCGACGCGCAGCAGCCGCATGTCCTTGGTGGCGGCCCACAGGCTTTCGAAGCCGAAGTCCACGTCGGAGACGGCGCCCACTTTGAGCCGGGAGACGATCGTGTTCGTTTCCGGGTCGATCCGAGCGATATAGTCGGCACCCGAGGCCGGGACCCAGACGGACCCCGCGCCCACCGCCACGTCCTGGGCCTGGTAGCCCACTCCCTCGATCTCGGCAACGACCTGATTGGTCGCGGCGTCGATGCGGGTGATCGTCTCCGAGTGGTGCCCGGGAATCCACACGGAGCCGAAACCCGTGGCAAATCCCTCGGGCTCGGCGACATCGAACGTCGAGACGAGGAACCGCTTCGTCGGGGTCGTCCGGATGGCCGGGGTCGCCCCCGTGGTCGGCGACGGCGAGGCCGATGGGGCCTGTGCCGGGCTGCTCAGGGAGCCCGCCGCGACCGGGGGTACCGACGCGTTCGACGTTCCCCCACCACCGCAGGCCATCGAGATCGTCCCCAACACGACCGCCAGCCCCACGATGAGCGCTCGAGTGTTCGACCCTCTGGCCATCCCCCCCTCCCGCCGGCAGATCCGTTCCCAACGCTTCATGTCATGGATGCTCGAGGATCGGCCGCGCTTAGACCGGGTGGTGGCCTTGCTCGTCCCCTCGCCGCTCATCATGCTCCCGTGGTGCCCCGGGAACCATCTAAGCGACGGTCGGCCCCCGAGCGTCCAGGGAGTGGTGAGCGAGGCACGTCGGAGCCCGGCTCGGGCGCGGAGCCCTTCGAGGCTTTCTACGAAGCCGAGCACGATCGCCTCTACCGGGCCCTGTACCTGCTGACCGGGAGGGCCCACGAAGCCGAGGAGCTGATGCAGGAGACGTTCGTCAGGGTGTGGGAACGCTGGGTCCGGCGTGGGCCCCCGGACGATCCCGTCGCGTACCTCTACCGGACCGCCATGAACACCTTTCGAATGGGATACCGGCGCGCGCGCGTGGCGCTCAGGAAGGTCGTCCATCCCGGCCCCCAGCGTGACTGGTTCGAGGAGGTCGACATGGCCGAGGACGTTCGGCGGGCGATGGTGGACCTCACTCCACGGCAGCGGCAGGCCATCGTGTTGACGGCATTCCTGGGATATGAACCCGCCGAGGCCGCCGAGGTCCTGGGGATCCGGGCGAGCACCGTTCGGGCCCTGACCACCCAGGCTCGCACCGCGATTCGGGATCGGATCGGACGGCCGGGATGAGCGACGCGGAAGAGATCCTGGAACGGATCGCCCGAGGCGCGCGGCCTCCCGTCGAGGGCTTCGACGACGTCCGGCGACGCCGGCGGCGGCGGGAGGCCCAGCGGCGTGCTGCCGCCCTGGTGGTCGCGGCCCTCGTCGTGGTGCCCGGGGCGTGGCTGGGCTTCCGGGCGCTGGGGGGGCTGGGCGGCGAACGTGCTCCGTCCTACTCGGCGATCGGACCGGGCAACGTGTCGGGTCTGTCTGTCGTCTGGCAGCGACAGACCGGAGGGATCAGCGGCCCCTCTGTCACCTCGGACAGCGCGACCGTCTACGTCGGGACCACGGCCGGCACTCTGGTGGCCCTCGACCCGATCGACGGGTCCGAGGCGTGGGCGGCGGAGCTCGACGGGCTCCTGACCACCAAGCCCGCCGCGGCCGGGGGACGCGTCTACGCCCACACCAGCCGGGGAACGCTTTACGCGTTCCCGAGCTCATGCCGGACCCCGTGCGAGCCCGTGTGGACCGCGCAGACCGGGAGCACGGCATCGACGCCCCCCACGGTCGCCGGAGGATCCGTCTACATCGTCTCGACCCAGGGTCGCCTGTACGCGTTCCCAGTGGGCTGCGGGACCGGCGGAGCGGTCTGCCAGCCCTCGTGGGTCGCGGCGGCCGAGCAGCACCTCCCCATCCAGGTGGCCGTGTCCGGGGACGTCGTGTGGGACTCAAGCTCGACGCGGCTGCTCCCCTTCGCCACGGATTGCGGAACCGGGGGCGGCGATTGCAGCCCGCTCACGGACGGGTTCCAGCCAGTCTTGCCGCTGTCGAGCCCCCCGACGGTCGCGGGCGACGTGGTCTACGTGGGCGGCAGCGACGGCTCGGTGTACGCGATCTCGGCGGCCTGCTCTCGGGACGCCGGCGCGTGCCGGCCGCTGTGGGTCGGCGGGGCCGGTGGCGCCATCGTGTCGGCCCCCGTCGTCGCCGGTGATGCCGTGTACGTCGGGTCGAACGACGGGCGCCTCTACGCCTTCCCGGCGCTGTGTCGAACGGACGGGACGACCTGCCAGCCGACGTGGGTGGGACGCACGGGCGCGCCGATCGGTCAGAGCCCGGCGATCACGGGAGGCGTCGTCGTAGTCTCCTCGGGCGACGACGTCTACGCGTTCTCGGCTTCCTCCGCGGGCCACCAGAAGCCCGTCGCTCGGGTGCCGTTGGGCTCCCGGACCCTCGAGCCGGCGGTGTGGACCCATCGAGTCGTCCTCGTCCCCACGCGGTCGGGAACGCTCTTCGCGCTCGCGGGAGGACCGAGCACCTGAAGGAGTCGGGCAAGGGATCTGCGGCCACGTGGGACGCCGTCCAGTCGGCGATCCAGCTTCCCGAGCGAGCCACGCTCGTCCACCAGATCAAGACCTCCCCGCCGGCCGTTCGGGCGGCCGGTACGGCTTGGTGGTGCCCGAGGCCATCCGACGCGATCCATCTTTGGCGATACCCCGGGCCCGCCACGCCTCGTACTGCTGGTTGGCCTCGACCTCCACGGCGTGGTCCTGCTCCAGCCGGCGAGCCGACTCCTCCAGCCGGCGAGCCCGCGAGCGGGGGATGGGCCGGGCCTGGCGTTTGCGCTGCTCATCGATGAAGTGGCGGGCCTCGCGGAGCCAGTTTCGCCGCCCATAGGAGCGGGTGGTGAACCGCTGGGGGTCGAGTTCGAGCCCCGCCTCCGCCCCGCCGCCCTCCCCCTCGGCGGTCCTCAGGTCCTCGAGGGTGCGTTTGGCTTCGCGGGCTCGATCTGCTCGCCGACGCGTCGTTTGTTGCGTTCGTCCAAGGGGCCGCTTCGCGCCACGCAGACCTCGGGCCCTGAGGGGTTGGCGGAACGGGTTCCTCTTCAGCCGGGGGGGCCGAAACGACGGTCCAGCCGCATTGCGGGCAGGCGATAGCTTGTGGGCGCAGCTCGGCATGGCACGTCGGACATCGCCGGACCGTGATCGAAGAGGCAGTGCCACTCTCGGGACGAAGCACGAACACCGGTGCATTGATCGGGCCACCTGGCCCCTCGGCGTCTCGCCGTCACCGCGCTGGTGTTCCGGATACTCAAGGAACCGCTGCTGCTCCCTCTTGGCCCGCTGGCACTGACGGCCGCCGCCGTAGGGGTCGCGGTCCTTATCGTCACCGCATCCGCGCTCCCGTGGGTCCGAGTCACCCGTCGTCCTGAGCTCCTCAGGACGGAGTGATAGTCAAACCGACACGTCACACGGTGGCGCCGTGCCGTTGCTTTAGGTCGCTCGACGTTCGCGCTCTTCAGAGCATCGGTGATGAGTGGCTTGATGGCGGTTTTCAAGACCGCCGCCTTCGTCCGCTCGGCCACCCTCCCGGACGGATTGTCCCATCAGGCGTGGGTGAAGTTCAGCGCGAACTCCAGCACGCCGTGAGGTCGGTTATCGCCGCTCTACGTGCATCACTCGACGACGAGGTTGCGACGGGGCTCTCGGTCGTGATTATCCTTCGTGGACCCTTCGTGTACTCCCTGGGCCCGGAAGAGGCGGGTGAGTTCGTCCGGGGGGGGCATCCTCGTGATGGTCAGGGAAGGTCATCGAACCCAACGGGAACGATGAAGGGTGTCGGTTTCGATCCTCCTATCAAAGTCAAGCCGGTCGATCGAGCGTTCCGCGACAGCCGCGCAATAGCTCACGAAGTTGACGACGCCGGCGACCCACCCTCAGCGAGAGCTCGGTAGACCTCGCGGGCCACGTAGCGCTTCA
>WNGR01027310.1_pt1 | contig 11518 bp, 9 predicted proteins | sample 5407581 | NCBI WGS metagenome assembly WNGR01 (sample SAMN13153383, study PRJNA577476) | soil metagenome | isolation source: 80 cm soil or saprolite under Garry oak tree replicate 2 | place: USA:California | collected 2016-06-15
CGATCCCCCTCTGCAATCCCGGGAGCGTGGTGAACCGGTTCACCATGAAGAACTGCCAGGTGTTCCGCAGCATGCCCACGTGGCTGCCCATCCTCCAGGCCTCCGATGACGAGAAGCTCGCGGCCTATCGGAGCGCGGAGATCCGGGCGAAGCTCCGCAGCGAGGTCGAGGCGCCGCTCGGGCCGGACTCGACGTTCTCCAAGCGATGGGACCTGATGGTGGTCGAGGAGCCGGCGCTTCCGAAGAACCGCGGCCTCCGGGGACAGCACATCGAAGAGATCGCGAAGGCGCAGGGCAAGCACCCGCTCGACGCCTTCCTCGACCTGGCCGTCGAGGAGAATCTGGAGACGGTGTTCAGCCTCGGCGAGATCAACATGGACGCGGAGGCGGTCGCGCAGATCCTGGGCAGCCCCTACGCCGTGGTGGGGCTCTCCGACGGCGGCGCCCACGTGCAGTTCCACTCGAACGTGTCGAACCCCACGCGGTTGCTCGGGTACTGGGTGCGCGAGAAGGGGATCATGTCGCTCGAGCTGGCCGTCCGCCGGCTCACCTTCGACTCCGCCTCGGCCTTCGGCATCTACGATCGCGGCCTGCTGCAGCCGGGGATGGCCGCCGACCTCGTCATCTTCGATCCCGACACCGTCCGTCCGGTCCCGGAAGACGTGGTCCACGATTTTCCGAGCAACGGCTGGCGCATGCGCGAGCTGGCCGAGGGCATCCACTACACCGTGGTCAACGGCGAGGTGCTGATGGAGAAGGGCACCCACACGGGGAGCTACCCCGGCCGCGTGCTGCACAACGCCCGGTATCAAGCCGCCTGAGGCCGGGAACATCATGGCGTACGACCTCGTGATCAGGAACGGGATGGTCGTCGACGGGACGGGATTTTCGCGCTATCGGGCCGATGTCGCGATCCAGGATGGGACGGTCGTGGAGATCGGGAAGATCCGGGGCGCGGCGGCCGCGACCATCGATGCCGATGGGCTCTTCGTCGCGCCGGGGATCATCGATCTGCACACGCACTACGACGCGCAGCCGTTCTGGGACAAGCTGTGCACGTCCTCGGTGTGGCACGGTGTCACCACGGTTCTGACGGGCAACTGCGGGCTCACCCTGGCGCCATTGAAGCCCGAGCACCGCGAGGCGATGCTCGCCACCTTCTGCTGCGTCGAGGACCTGCCTGTGAAGTCCCTCGCCGCCGTGCTGCCCTGGAACTGGGAGAGCTTCGCGGAGTACATGGACGCCATCGATCAGGGGCTCGGCGTCAACATGATGCCCCTGGTCGGGCACAACCCTCTGCGGCTCGGCGCCATGGGGTCGGCCGCATGGGAGCGCGCGGCGGACGCGGACGAGACTGCCGCCATGCAGCGCCTCCTCGGGACCTGCATGGAAGCGGGCGCCTGGGGATGGAGCACCACCGCGTCGCCGACTCACGCCGGTCCTTCCGGCGAGCCGGTGCCCACGCGGCTCGCTCACAACGACGAGCGCCTGGCGCTCGCCCGTACCGTGGCCGAGTTCAACCGCGGGGTGATCGAGATCCTCCCACCCTCGGTGGGCAAGCCCGATGAGGCTGATCGCCAGCACCTGCGTGAGGTCTCGCTGGCGAGCGGGCGCCCCGTCTTCTTCCTGGGTTTCGACGCCGATGCCCGCTCCTACGTGGAAGCGGCGGCCCGCGACGGCGTGCAGCTCTACAACCTCCTGCGGGCCATTCCCTTCAATCCCCGCATCACCCTCACGAACACGACCTTCTTCAAGAACCTCGACGTGTGGGATGTCACCATGGACTTGCCTTTGGCGGAGCGACTCGCCGCCCTGGCCGATCCCGCGAGGCGTCCGGCCTTGCGCGAGGCGGCCATGCAGCGTCAGCGCCGCCGGCCCGGCGTCCTCGGACGCTTCATCCCCTGGCCGGGGATCGTCGTGCGCCGGGTCGCGCTCGACAAGAACCGGCCGCTGGAGGGCCGCCGCCTCGCAGATCTCGCCGCCGAGCGGGGCACGCACGTCGCCGACGCGATGCTCGACCTCGCGGTCGAGGAGCGGCTGGAGACGGTGTTCGAGCTGCAGACGCGCTCCCCCGAAGAGGATGTCGAGCTCGTCGAGATGGTGAAGACCGGCCATGCCCTGCCGTCGCAGTCGGACGCGGGGGCGCATCTCAACACGAATTTCTGCACGGCGGGCGAGTCGAGCTACGTCCTCGGCCAGTGGGTGCGTGAACGGCAGCTCCTGACCCTGGAGGACGCCGTCCGTCGGTTGACCTTCCAGCCCGCCTGCGTCATGGGCTTGCGCGACCTTCGACCTCTCGAGCATCGGGGTGAAGGAAGACGAGGTCTCGTACGACGGACCCGCGGGCGTGCCCCGGCGCGTGCAGCGCGCCGAGGGCGTGCATCACGTCATCGTCGGCGGCAAGGTGGTGCTCGACCACGGGCGCCACACCGGGGCCCTTCCCGGCCGGGTGCTTCGCGCCGGCCCGCCGAGCTGAGCGGGAGACCAGCGCCGCGCCGAAGGAGAGCGGATCGGACGCGCCTCGCTTGCGTCCTTGACTTGAGCCGGGCCGGGCCGGAATATCCGCGTCGCACCGACATGGCTCGGCATGTCCTCGGAAGTCGGTGGTTCGCCCTCGTGCTCATCTTGCTGGCGCGAGTCAGCATGGCGGTGCAGTTCCAGTCCATCGCGCCCGTGGGCCCTCTGCTTGTCGCCGATCTCACCCTCAGCTACGCGGAGCTCGGCCTGCTCATCGGACTCTACCTGCTGCCCGGCGCCGCGCTCGCCCTGCCCGGTGGGTTGCTCGGCCAGCGCTTCGGCAATCGCCCCGTGGTCTTGTCGGCGCTGGGGCTCATGGTCGGCGGCGGCCTCGTGACCGCGGCCAGTCACTCCCTGTGGATGGCCGGCGCCGGACGGCTCGTGAGCGGCGCCGGTGGGGTGCTCCTGACTCTCGTCGTGGCGAAGATGACGGCAGAGTGGTTCGCGGGCAAGGAGATCTCCACGGCCATGGGCATCATGCTCACCGGGTGGCCGCTAGGCATCGGTCTCAGCACGGCGATGTTCGGCGCTGTCGCGGCAGCTTCCTCTTGGCGGCTCGTCCAATACCTTGCGGCGCTGCTCGCTGCCGTCACGTTCGCGCTCCTGGCGTGCCTCTATCGGGACGCGCCGGGTGTCGGGACCTCCCGCGCGGCGCTTCGCTTCGTGCCGAATCTCCCTCCGCGCGACTGGGCGCTGGCCCTGACGGCCGGGTCCATGTGGATGCTGTTCAACGTGGGCTTCATCGTGCTGCTCGGTTTCGGTCCCGGAGTGCTCGTCTCGCGCGGCGCCTCGCTCGGCGGGGCCGGCTTCCAGGTAAGCCTGGCGGTGTGGATCAGCGTGCTTTCGGTGCCGCTTGGCGGCGTCGTTGTGGACCGCATGCGGCGTCCCAATGTTGCCATCGTAGTTGGCTGCGTGCTCACGGCGCTTGCCATCGCGGCCATGCCGCTCATGCCCGCCCCCGTCGTCTGGCTCCTGCTGGCGGGTGTCCTGGCCGGCGTGCCGCCCGGGGCTATGGTGGCGCTCGTCCCGGGCGGCGTGCGCTCGGAGCACGTTGCGGCTGCCTTGGGTCTCTTCTACGCGACGTACTACCTCGGCATGGCGGCCCTACAGCCCGTGGCGGGCCTGCTCCGCGATCTCACCGCCAGCCCCTCGGCGCCCCTCTTCTTCGCCGCCGGCATGATGGCGCTGCCCGCCCTGGCCCTCGGCGTCTTCCGACGGATCGAGGGCGTGTGGGCCCCGTGTCGTTGACCCGTTTTCGCGTCGTTCCGAGGAGCGCATCGCCAAGGTATGATGAGCTCGAAAGCACTGAAGGGAACCTCGACGGCAAGAGAGGGAACCATGACTCGCCAAACGAAGATCGCCTACGTTCAGGCCGCGTGGCACACCGACATCACCGACCGCTGCAAGCAGGCCTTCGTCGCAGAGCTCGCCCGGCACGGGTACGACCAGAGCGGCATCGAATTCTTCTCGGCCCCGGGGAGCCTGGAGATCCCGCTCATGGCCAAGAAGCTCGCCAAGACGGGCAAGTACGCCGCGGTGTGCGCGAGCGGGTTCGTGGTCGACGGCGGGATCTACCGGCATGAGTTCGTCGCCCAGGCCGTCCTGCAGGGCATCGTGCAGACATCCCTCGAGACCGAGGTGCCCATCCTGTCCGCCGTCCTGACCCCGCACCACTTCCACGATCATGCCGATCATCAAGAGTTCTTTCGCTCGCACATGGTCACCAAGGGCACAGAGCTGGCCAGCGCGTGCCTCGCGATCATCGAGAACCTCGCGGCCGTCGCCTAGCGCACAGCTTAGCGACGACCAGGGGAACGCGACGTGGCCGGGGAGATGGGCATGACCCTCGACGAGTATGTCACCTGGGCAGCCGGCGTCGGCGCTGACCGGCGCGCGGGCGTGCCCGAGGGCCGCACACTGCTCGAGGACGCCCTCGGGTTCGCCGGCGAGGTCGGTGAGGTCGCCGGGGTCCTGACAAGGTGGCTGCGCGAAGGTGACCGGCGCCGCGATGATTTGACCGACGAGCTGGGTGACGTGGCGTACTACTGGGCGCGGCTATGTGTCGTCACCGGGGTGGCGCCGTCCACGCTGCTGGCGCGCAGCCGGGCGCATGTCGATTGGCGGCGGGCCGGCCGTCCAGCGGGTGGCCCGACACCCGGAGCCGCCGCCATGACACTGGAGGAGTACGCTGCGTGGGTGCTGGAAACTGGTGGCGCCGGGCTTACGGATCGGCCTGACGACCAGTCGCTGCTGGACGTCGGCCTCGCCTTGGTGGAGGACGCCGGCGAGGTCGTCGAGTGCCTCCGGAGGCTCGCGCGAGAGGGCGACGGGCAGCGCGAGCGCTTGACCGGGGAGCTGGGCGACGTGTGGCGCTACTGGACGCGCCTCTGTGTCGCCAGCGGCGTCACGCCCGCCGAGGTGCTGGTGCGAAGCCGGGAAAAGATCGAGGGCCGGCTGGCAGGCCAACGCCATGCCGGTCAGAACGCCGTGTAGGCTCCGCCGGCAGCCTTGGCTCCACCGAGAGTCTTCATGATCGTGGCTCCCGGTTCAGATCCGGCGGCCCATCTGGATCGGCGGCGTCGCGCTTGCGGCGGGGCGACGGATAAGTGGCGAGCTCCTCCCGGAGCCCAGGCTTGTGAATCTTGCCGGTCGGCGTGTGAGGAAGCTCCTCGGCCTTGCGGAAGACGAGCCGGGTCGGGACCTTGTAGCTGGCGAGCCGCTCGCGGCAGAAGGCGACGATCGCCCCCGCGTCGACCGCCGCGGCCTCGTGCAGCTCCAGGACCGCGACCACGACCTCGTCCTTGTCATGGTCGGGCACACCGACCACGTACGCCTGCTTGACGCCCGGATGCTGGAGAAGGACGCTCTCCACCTCGAGCGGCGCGACGTTGATGCCGCCGGTCTTGATCATCTCCTTCAACCGGCCCCGGAAGCGCACCCGCCCGTCGTCGCCCACCAGCCCGAGATCGCCCGTGTAAAAATATCCTTCAGCGTCGAAGGCGGCCGCGTCGAGCTCCGGCGCCCGAAAGTAGCCTGGCGTGACATGACCGGCGACGCATAGCTCGCCCACCTCTCCCGCCGGCAGTGGCCGCCGCGTCTCGGGGTCCGCCACGCGGATGTCCATGCCGGGCAGGGGCAGGCCCTGCGTGTGCAGGCGCCGCGCGAGGGGATCGTGGGCGTCGGTGACCGCGCAGTTGCCGTACGTCTCCGTCGACCCGTACACGTTGCAGAGCTCGCGAGCGCCCACCGCCTCCATCGTCATCTCGATGTCCTCCGGGAGACCGATGGTCAGGCCGGTGCGCATGGAGTCGAGCCGCCGCCGGCCACGATCGGGATGCTCCAGCATGGCGCGCGCCATGTTCGCCATGCCGTAGTACACGCTGCACCGCTCGCGCTCGAGCAGCTCCAGCGCTTCCCCCGGCTCGAAGCTCTCCTGCAGCACCGCGCACCCGCCGTGCGTCAGGATCGCGGGCAGCGCGTTCGCCGAGCCGAACGACCAGAAGAGCGGCACGGCGAGCCAGAGCCGATCCGCGGGCGTCAGATGCTGGCGCTCTCCGATGTTGAACCCGTTCTCGATGATGCTGCCGTGCGCGAGCGTGACGCCTTTCGGCGTGGCCGTCGATCCCGAGGTGTACAGGAGGTAGCACACGTCACTCGGGCTCACCGACCGCTGCCTCTCCCTCAGCGCCGCGGTGCCCAGGCCGGCCCCCCGCCGCAAGAAGTCCTCCGGTTGGAACACTCCGTCCACGCGCCGCCCGTCCATGGATACGACGATCCGGAGCCTCGGCAGTCGTTCGCTTCGAAGGGCTCCGGGCGCGCTCGCGGCCAGCTCGGGACAGAGGTCGTGGAGCGCGTCGAGGTAGGCGCGCCCCCGAAAGGCCGAGACCGTGATGAGGGCCACCGCCTCGGAATGCTCGAGCATCCAGCCCAGCTCGCGGGCCGTGGAAAAGGTGCTGATCGCCGACACGATGCCGCCGATCTTGGCGATGGCGAGCGCGGCCACCACCCACTCCGGGCGGTTCGGCAGCAGTACCGCGACTCGATCGCCGCGCGTCACCCCCACCGCGACGAGCGCGCGCGCGAGCTCGTCGACGCGAGCGCGCAGCGCGGCGTAGGTGAGCTGCTCGTCGCGGAAGGCGAGCGCCTGGGCGTGCGGCCGTTCCGCGGCCATCTCGTCGAGGAGATCCCCCAGCGTCCGGCTCGTCGGGCGCGCGCTCATCGCCCGGTGAATCGCGGCGGCCGGCCCTCGCGGTGCGCGGCCATGCCTTCGTCGACGTCACGGCTCCACTCGAGGGCGTGACGGAGGGCGTCGGAGAGGGAACGGGCGGCAGCGAAGCCGCCGGCCCGGCCGGCGTTCATGATGCGCTTGGCGCCCCGCGTGGCGAGCGGGCCGCTCGCGCCGATGCGGGCGGCCAGGGCCTGGGCCTCCGCCCGCACGCGGTCGGCGGGGTACACGGCCAGGACGAGGCCGAGGCGCTCCATCTCCCCCGCGTCGATCTCGCGGCCCGTGCAGATGAGCTCGAGGGCGCGCCCGCGGCCGACGATGGCGGGGAGCCGCACCGGCCCGCCCGCTCCAGGAAAGCCTCCCCACAGCGCCTCCGGAAGCCTGAAGGTCGCGTGGGCGGCGGCCAGCCGGATGTCGCACGCGAGGGCCAGCTCCGCCGCGCCCGCTCGCGCGGCGCCGTTGAATGCCGCGATGACGATCTGGGGCAGCGCCTCGATGGCATCGTAGAGCCGGTTCGCGATCCGGACCAGGTCGAGGATCTGCTCTTTCGTATAGCTGGCCCGCACGGCCGGGTTCAGGATACCCATCGAGAAGAACTCTGAGCCGCTTCCCGTGACGACCACGGCCTGGATCTCGTCGTCATCGCGGAGATCGTCGGCAATCCCCTGCATCGTCAGGAGGACGTCACGGGTGAGCCGGTTCTGGTCGCCCGGACGATCGAAGGTCAGCGTGAGGACGCGGTCAGCGCGCTCCACGCGCACGTCGGATGCTGACGGCGGGATCCCGGGGGTCATGATGCGCGTATGCTAGCACTCGCCACCGTTCCGGTGCAGCCGTCGTGGCGCCGGACGGGCCGCCGCTCACTCGTAGCGGGGCGGGCGCTTCTCCCGGAACGCGGCAACGCCCTCGGCGAACTCCGCGCTGGCCCGCACCCGGTCGCCGAGCTCCTGGTCGAGCGCCTCGCGTGAGCGCGCGTGCTCGGCGATCGTCGCGCTGATCTGCTGCTTCACGGCCTGCACCGCGGACGGGCTGTTGGCCGCGATGACCTCCGCGGTCTCGAGCGCCCACGCCATGAGGTCGGCGGCAGGCACGATGCGGTTGACGAGACCCCGGCGCATCGCCTCCTCCGCATCCACGAGCCGGCCGGTGACGATCTGCTGGATCAGCTTGATTGTGGCGCCGCCGAAGGGATAGATCGACCAGCGCACCTCGGGAAGGCCGAACCGCGCGTGGGGCGCGGCGGCCCGGATGTCCGTGGAGAGGAGGAGCTCCAGCCCGCCGCCGACGCAGTCGCCGTTGACCGCGGCCACGATCGGCTTCGAGTACGCGTCGGTCTTCAGGAGCGCGCGGCTGAGAACCTTGGCGGTCTCCGCGCGAGCCGAGAGGTCGCCGCTGATGTCGGCCCCGGCGGAGAAGGCGCGGTCTCCGGCTCCGGTCAGCACGATGCAACGGCAGTCGCCCCGCTCGAGCTCGTCCCACACCCGCGCCAGCTCCGCCATCATCGGCCTGGTCATGGCGTTGCGGCGCGGCTGGTTGTCGATCGTCACCATCACGATGTGCCGCCCGTGCTGCTCCACGCGGATCTCCATCATCGAGGCTCCACCAGCACCACGACCTTGCCGTGGGCCTTGCGGTCCGTGAGCAGCCGGATCGCCTCCACGCTCTGCTCGAGCGGCAGGCGGTGAGTGACGAGCGGCCGGAGCTTGCCCTCGCCGTACCACCGCACGAGCTCCTCGACGGACCGGAGGAGCTTGTCCGGCGCGTGCCAGCGGAAGTACCGCAACGAGGATCCGAGCGCGGCGCGATGCTTCACGAGGAGCCGGTTGGCCGGGATCTGCGGCACGCCGGCCACGAAGCCGATGAGGAGGATGCGGCCGCCCCACCCGAGCGACGACAGCGCGGAGTCGAAGAGATCTCCGCCGACGGGATCGAAGCACACGTCGGCGCCCTTGCCGTTCGTCAGGGTCATCACGCGGTCCGTGAGCTTTTCCTCGACATAGTTGACGACGTCGTCCGCCCCGCGCTCCTGGGCCACCGCGAGCTTCTCGGCCGTGCTGGCCGCGGCGATCACGCGGGCGCCCATGGCCTTGCCGATCTCGACGGCGGTGAGCCCCACCCCTCCCGCCGCTCCCAGCACCAGCAGCGCCTCGCCAGGCTCCAGCCGGGCCTGCCAGCGGAGCGCGACGTGGCTCGAGATGTATGCGATGGGAAACGCGCCGGCCTCCTCGAAGCTCATGCGGCCGGGAATCGCGAAGGTTTCCGCCTCGGGAGCGGCCGCGAGCTCGGCGAGGCCACCGTGGGCGAGGATCGCCATCACGCGATCGCCCGGCCTGAAGCGCGTCACGCCGTCTCCGCAGGCGGCGACAATCCCCGCCGCCTCGAGGCCGGGGCTGAACGGCAGCGGCGGCTTCGTCTGGTAGTGCCCGGCCACCATGATGGCATCGGCGTAGTTGATCCCCGCGGCCCTGACCGCGATGACCACCTCACCGTCGGCAGGAATGGGCGACGGCGCGTCGCCGAGGCGGAGACCCTCGACAGGTCCCCACGCGTGACAGAGCACGGCGCGCATCGATCAGCCGTGCCTCATGAGGGGAGGCGTCGCGTCCACGCCGGGCCGCCGACGCGCCTCACGCGAGCCGAGGACGATCGCCCTCGACGATGATCCGCCACAGCACGCGGCTCTGGCTCCGGTCGTAGTCGCCGTGGGCCCGGTGCATGGTCGCGCGGTCGTCGATGACCAGGACGTCGCCCTTGCGCCAGACGTGCTGATAGACGATCTCCGGCCGGATCATCCGGTCGAGCAGATCGCGCATGTAGGCTTTGCTCGCTTCGGGCGTCATGCCGTCGATGTGCGTGGCCTTGGAGATGTGAAAGTACACCGCCTTCGAGCCATGCACGGGATGGGTGCGCACCATCGGATGCTCGACGGGCTTGCCGTACTTGTCCCGGTCCTCCGGGCGCGTGTCGGCGTGGCCGTCCAGGCCGTTGAACGTGGTGAGCGACTCGAGGCGACGGCGCTCGCTCTCCGGAAGCGCGACGTACGCCGCGCGCATGCTCGCCACGCTCGTGCCGCCGCCGGCCGACGGGATCTCCACCCCGTACAGGATGGTGGCCGCCGGCGGACGCTCACGGTTGGTATGGTCAGTATGCCACTGCTCGGCCGGCTGCTGACCGTTCCGGTGCCAGATCAGCCCGATCATCGGGAAGTCCGGCATGTTGTGCTGTGAATAGTGCTGCTCCATCGGCGGCCCGAATATCGACGCGGCGGCGAGATACTGGACCGGCGTCAAGGACTGGCCGCGAAACACCAGGGCCAGATGGTCGGCCAGCGCGCGCGTCAGGGCGTGCCGGGTCGGCTCGTCGATCGGGGCGCTGAGGTCGACGCCGGCGATTTCGGCGCCCAGCGAGGGATGGAGCGGCGTGATCTGAAAGTGTGCCATGGTCATGGGCGTGGCTTCCTCCATGCGGATCATACTCCAGGGGAGCACGATGTGGCGTGGCCGCGCGCCGGTCGGCCCCGGCCCTTGCCGCGCGGCGCGTCCTCGCCTATGGTGGATTCATTGCGGCGACCCGGCCGTCGCGTCCGCGAATCCCCGAGCTGTCGAGCCAAGGAGGCCTCTGTGAGCGTGAAGAAGAACTTCTACAGCGACAACGTGTCCGGCGCCGCCCCCGAGATCCTGGAGGCGCTCGTCGCCGCGAACGCAGGCGACACCGCGCCGTACGGCGCCGACTCCATTACCGAGGGGCTCCAGGCCCGCTTCGCTGAGCTGTTCGAGACCGAGGTCGAGGTCTATCCCGTGGGCACGGGAACGGCCGCCAACGGGCTCTGCGCGTCGATCGTCGCCGCGCCCTATGGGGCCATCTACATGTCCGAGGCCGCTCACCTGCACGGGAGCGAGTGCGGCGGGCCCGAGTTCTGGTCGGGAGGCAACGCCCGGCCGATCCCCGTGCCGACCGTGGACGGCAAGATCGTTGTCGCCGAGATGGTCCGGATGGTCGACGAGGCCGCCGCGCGCTCCGCCACCGAGGTGCCGCCGCGGGCAGTCAGCATCACGCAGGGCACGGAGACGAGCACGGTGTACGCCCTGAGCGAGGTGCGCGGCATCGTCGAGGCGGCCCGCGCTCGGCGCCTGTGGGTGCACATGGACGGCGCCCGCCTGGCCAACGCCGTGGCCCGGCTCGGCTGCACGCCGGCCGAGGCGACCTGGAAGGCAGGCGTCGACGTGCTTTCCTTTGGCGCCACCAAGAACGGGGCGCTCACCGCCGAGGCCGTCGTGTTCTTCAACCGCGAGCTGGCCCAGACCATGCGCTACCGCCGCCGGCGCGGCGGCCACCTCTTCTCGAAGATGCGCTTCCTCTCCGTGCAGCTCGAGGCCTTCATCGCCAACGACCTGTGGCTCCGGAACGCCCGCCACGCCAACGCCATGGCCCAGCGGGTCCGTGAGGGGCTGGCGAAGATTCCCGGCGTTCGGTTCCGGAGCCCCACCGAGATCAACTTCGTCCTCGTCAGCCTGCCGCAGCCGGTCTGGGACGGGCTGGTTGCCGAGGGCTACAGCTTCTCCCGGCGCGGCGCCTCCAGCGAAGGCATCATCCGGATCGCGTGCGCCTTCGACACGACGGAAGAGGCGGTGGATGCCCTGGTGGCCGCCGCCCACCGCCATGCCGGCACTCGACAGGGCGCCGAGCGTCCTGCCGCCGTCGTGAGGTGACACATGGCAGACACCGGCGCGCGCACTGGACTCCAGCTCCGTTCAATGGCGAGGAAGGAGGGCATCG